>OIWL01000218.1_pt1 | contig 84365 bp, 69 predicted proteins | sample 1587561 | NCBI WGS metagenome assembly OIWL01 (sample SAMEA3888903, study PRJEB22519) | human gut metagenome | biome: human gut; feature: human-associated habitat; material: faeces | place: Denmark | collected 2010 | reverse complement strand
CCCTGCATTTTTCGGCTTGTGCAAAGGTACTGCTTGCCCAAATGTCAGATCTGCTTTATCTTCTTGGTGAGATCTCAGGAAAGACCATTTTTATTGATGGCACCAAGATCGAGTCTGCAGCCAATAAATATACCTTTGTATGGAAACGGGCTATTACGAAAAATCAGGCCCGGTTATACACAAAACTATCTTCTTTTGTGGCTGAATGTGAAGAACTCTATGGAATCAGGACCGTATACCATGACCAGATATCCATCCACACATTAAAACGGTTAAAGAAGCAGTTGTGCCGCATAAAAGTGCAGGAGGGAATTGTGTTTGTACATGGAATCGGGCGTAGAAAAACACAATTACAGAAATCTCTGGAACAGCTGGATCAATATCTGGAGAAACTAAAGGAATATACAAAAAAGCTGTATACGCTTGGGGATAGAAACAGCTATTCCAAAACAGACCCTGACGCAACCTTCATGAGAATGAAAGAGGACGCGATGCTGAATGGACAGTTAAAGCCTGCTTATAACATTCAGCATGGAGTGGATTCCGAATACATCACATGGATCGATATCAGCCCGCACCCTACCGATACACGTACCCTGATCCCGTTTTTGAAAGACATGGAGAATCACCTGGGATTTAAGTATTCAGAAGTCGTTGCAGATGCCGGGTACGAAAGTGAAGAAAACTATCTTTTCATTGAGGAAAACGGACAGACCGCCTATATAAAGCCGCAGAACTATGAGATTTCGAAGACCCGAAAATACAAAAAAGACATCAGTAGAAGGGAAAACATGGAGTACCATGCAGACAGGGACAGCTACATCTGCCTCAACGGAAGGGAACTAACTGTCACAAATGAACGCAGAAGTAAAACAACTAGCGGATATGTCAGTGTAAAAACTTATTACAGAAGCCCAGACTGCACTGGTTGTCCTTATAAAACGGAATGTATCAAGGGAAACAACTGCAAAACACCTATGGAAAAGCGCAATAAAGTGCTGATGGTTTCAAAAACAATGAGCCAGAAACGCGCAGAAGATCTGGAACGGATCACAAGTGAGTATGGAACGATGCTCCGTATGAATCGCAGTATTCAGGCAGAAGGTTCTTTTGCTGACGTAAAAGAGGACATGAATTTTCGAAGATATCTGTATCGTGGAAAGGCAAATGCACTGGCAGAGAGCATCCTTCTGGCGATAGGACGAAATATCAATAAGCTCCATTGCAAGATTCAGACCGGAAGAACGGGAAGTTATCTTTTTCCATTAAAAAGGGCATAGATTTTGATAGTTGAAAACAAAACAGCCTGAAACAAGGCATGCCAAAAGGGATGCCTGGGAATGAACTGCGTTTATAAAGAATGGCATCGAAAACGTGACCGATTTCGATGCCATTTGGGCATAAAGCAGGGCTGCCGCCCAGCAAAAAATATTTGCTAATGCGACAGCCCCTTTTTTCCCATGTTCGAGCCTTGCCGGGGTCGAGCGGTTCGAAGTCTACGCTCCGCTGCGGTCGTCGCAACAATTTCAAATACTTGTAAAACATAAGATTGCATGGTATGATAAAACATGTTCGGAAATGCTGGTTGATGGCATAAATCCAATTCTGTTAATGACACGCAGGAAGGTTGGATCATTGCTTACGAGCTGATTAAAGGAAAAACAGACATGAAGAATATATTTGAGACGGATCCGGAAAGTCACTATCGATTTTCATGGAATTTCAAGGTGAGTGTCAATGTCTCCTGGCGGCAGTTTGCACAGGAAAAGTTCGTGCAGGATGTGTGTGATATTCTGGAGGAAGAATATTTCCTGCCTCCAATCTGATCCTGGAATTGACGGAGCATTGTCAGGCGTTGGATGAACAGATCCTGAAATGGCATATTGCGGAATTTCACAAATATGGAGTTGGGATTTCGGCAGATGATTTTGGAAGCGGATATTCTTCTTTCAATCTGATGAAAACTCTGGATTTTGACTGCATCAAGATCGATCAAAGCTTTATCCGAAATATTCTGGTGCAGCCTGCCGATCAGATCATGGTCCAGTCGATCATTAATTGTGCAAAGGCACTTGGCGTATCGGTTTGTGTAGAGGGAATCGAAAGTGAAGAAATTTTTCGGTTTATCCGTGAGGCGGATCCGGGGATGTATCAGGGATATCTGTTTGCGCAGCCGCTGACGATCACAGAACTGGAGAAGTTTAAAAAAAAAGAAGCTTTTAATATGAATCATGAGAAAGGGGCATAGCTGTTTTAAGGCAGTTGTAAGCGTATGGGAAAACATAGGGATGGCTTTAAGAGCCGGACAGGATTTGTGCTGGCCTGCATTGGGTCGGCAGTCGGTATGGGGAATATCTGGAGGTTCCCATATATGGTATCGGATTGGGGTGGAATGACATTTTTACTTCCATATGTTCTATTTGTAGTTCTAATTGCGTCTACCGGCGTGATCGAGGAAATGGCGCTTGGCCGCGCGGCAAAGAGCGGACCGATCAGGGCATTTGGCAAATGTACGGAGATCCGCACCGGAAATAGGCGGACGGGTGAGGTGATCGGTGTGATTCCGGTTCTTGGCTCTCTGGCGTTGGCGATCGGATATACGGTGGTCGTAGGATGGATCTTTAAATACGCGTTTCTTGCGATCACTGGCGGGCTGTTCCGGATGGGACAGGATATGGACGCAATCGGCGGACTCTTCGATGGAACGGCATCGTCCTTCGGAAATAACCTTTGGCAGGTGATCGCTATGATCGTGACGGACGTGATCATGGCTTATGGAATCGCAGGCGGAATCGAAAAAGCGAATAAGGTCATGATGCCCCTACTGTTTGTATTGTTTCTGGGACTTGGCGCCTACATTTTCACACTGCCGGGTTCCGGACATGGATACCGGTATATTTTTACATTGAATCCACAGGGGCTGTTGAATCCGAGATTGTGGATCTATGCTTTCGGACAGGCATTTTTCTCCCTGTCCATCGCCGGAAACGGAACCGTTATCTACGGCTCCTATCTGAGTGACGAGGAAAATGTAGTGAGTTCCGCGAGAAATGTGGCAGTTTTCGATACCCTGGCGGCGCTGCTTGCGGCTCTCGTGATCATTCCGGGAATGGCAGCCGGCGGGGCAGAGCTTTCTTCCGGCGGACCGGGTCTCATGTTTATCTATCTTTTAAATGTATTTAACGGGATGCCGGGCGGACGCATCGTGGAGCTGGTATTTTATATCTGCGTCCTGTTTGCCGGTTTAAGCTCTCTGGTAAACCTCTATGAGGCACCGGTGGAGATGATGCAGGAGCGTTTTGGATTGAACAGAAGAAGTGCCGTGATCGTGATCGCCGTGTTCGGAGGCGCGATCGCGCTCATGATCCAGGGAATCGTTTCCGGCTGGATGGATGCAGTGTCGATCTATATTTGCCCGCTCGGTGCCATGCTGGCGGCGATCATGTTCTTCTGGGTTGCCGGAGAGGACTTTGCGCTTACCGCGGTCAATAAAGGAACCAATAAACCGATCGGCGGCTGGTTTATCCCGTTGGGGAGATTTGTACTGGTGCCGGCGGCTTTTATCGCTCTTGTGGCGGGGGCACTGCTTGGGGGAATTGGCTGATAAGAGATACTTCCGTGTTTCGTCAGGAGAAATCTGAGGACGATACGTGGAAATTTAATTGAGGAGGTAATTTACAAATATGAGCAGATTAAACGAATTGCTCCAACAGGCGGGCAATATTGGGCGGAATGAAGACGGTTCGATCACACGGCTGGGATTTTCAGAAAAATATTTCCAAGTGCTTGAGTTTTTAAAAGGACGCATGCAGGAGCTGGGAATGCAGGTGGAGACTGACCCGGTGGGAAATCTTCATGGCGTATTGCAGGGGAGTGACCCGGAAGCAAAATCCATCGTGCTCGGTTCCCACATGGATACAGTTATGCAGGGCGGTGTTTATGATGGAATGCTGGGTGTGACCGGTGCCCTGGAAGTTGCGGCCCGCTTAAAGGAAGAAGGACGTACCCTGCGCCATCCATTGGAGATCTGGGGCTTTAACATGGAAGAATCCAGTATTCTTGGCGGCACATTTGGAAGCAGATGTGTGACAGGGATGCTCGATCCGGACATTCCCGGATATGCGGAAAAATTAGCAAAGTTTGGCTGCAGTCCGGAAAAAGCAAAAGCAGCCAAGAGAGATATCAGCAAGTATGAGTGTTATCTGGAATATCATATCGAACAGGGCGATAAACTCGATCATACGGGAATCGATGTGGGAGTTGTCAGCGGAATCGTCAGCATCATCGACTATAAGGTAACGGCAAAAGGCATGAGCAACCATGCGGGCACAACGATGATGGCGAACAGAAAAGATGCGCTTGTCGGAATGGCAAAGCTGATCGTAGCAGCAGAAGAGCGGGCAAGAGAACTGAACGACACGCTTGTATTTACGGTCGGAAAGATCTCTGTATCACCCGGACAGGAAAATGTAATTCCGGGACAGGCTGTGGCGAACTTTGAGATGCGTCATATGGACAAAGCTGTAACAGATCAGTTCTATGCAGATATTCAGGCACTCGCAAAAGAGATTCCGAACTGTGAGTTTGAATTTGTAAATACCGGTGCCAAATATTCCACACCGTGTGATCCGAGATTGATCAAACTGATCGACGATGTCTGCACGGAAAAGGGAATCAGCCATATCATCATGCCCAGCGGTGCAGGCCATGACGCAAATTCGATGGCCCACGAAGGAGTTCCGATCGGTATGATCTTTGTCCCGAGTGTCAAGGGTATCAGCCATCAGGGTGACGAATATACAAAACCGGAACATATCGATATGGGGGCGGATGTTCTGTATCAGACTGTGTTAAAACTGGATGAAAATGGATTTTAATTTTATAGATGATTGAATGAATGGACAAATTTGGAAAACTATATAAATGAATGCGCTCACAGCTGCAAAAAATAAGCTGGAAGAGGGCGAGAAAATCGTACAGATCATGCAGATTACAGTTTATGTAAACTCTGAGCCGGATTTTACAAAGCAGCCGAAGATCGCGGATTTCGCGTCTGAGTATTTCTGCGAGGAGCTTGGTGAATCTGGTGTTGGAAGCCGTGCGGCTGTCGGTGTTGCGGTTCTTCCGGGAGAAGCGCCGGTGGAGATTGCGGTCATTGCGGGGGTAGGAAGTATAAAATATTAGATTAAGAAGGAAAAGCTGCTGCCAGAAAGTTGTGCAGCAGCTTTTTAACAGAAAATTTATCTCACAATAAATATAGAAAAACACTGTTTACAGAAAACTTATTGGAAAAGGAAAACTTTCAATCACATTAGCAACACACTGGACAGACCGCATTATTTCGATGTTGGAGAACAGGGAGACAGACATCGGAATTACCCCGCGTGTCTTTTATTCGAAGGCGGTGGAGGCTGTGCCGATCTTTAGGGAACCGTTATTTCTGCTTAGTTCAAAAAGTGTTTCTGATTACCCGGAGGTTGTGCAGGCACAGCAGTTAAAGCGTTCCAATGAAATCTATTTTGATTGGGGAACGGGGTTTGTGGAGTGGCATGAAAAACAGATGAACCCGTTAGATCTGCCGCTTATGGTGACAGATACGACGGAGCTGATACCGGAACTTTTACGGATTCCTGATTCTTTCAGTATTATTCCTGCATGCATTTTTAAAAACTATCATGATACAGAGTTGAGACTTTCCAGAATTGTTCTGGAACCACCTCCAAGAATCTGCTATCTTTTAAAGCTCAGGGAACTGCACTCACAGAAAAAGGAACTGATCGAGCAGTTTGAAAAGGAATTTAAAGAATATGTACGGACGGTTGAGGACGTTATAAGTATTTAGCCGGAAAACATCTCTGCCGCCAGCTTCGTAAATTCTTCCATAGCCTTTGATACATATCTCTTTTTCTTCCACATAACAGCGATGTCACGGCTTACATCATCGGAGTCCAGTTTGTAAAAAACGACGGGTTCATCGTGGTCAGACATGCGGACAACGGTGTCAGACAGGAGTGTGACACCGAGACCGGCACCGCAGGAGCGGTAGGCGGTGGCGAGCTGATCTAACTGCAGGCGGATATTTGGGGCAAAGCCATTTTGGGAACAGAGCTTCACGGCGCGCTCGTAGGCAATGGTCTCCGGGCGAAGCAGCAGGAACGAAGCCTTTGCGAAGGAAGAGAGGGAGACGGAAGGCGTAGCCGGATCTAAATGAACACCGCGGCGGATCTCGTCGGCGGTGAATTCCGCAGGAAGAAGCTCTTTTTTTATTCCCATAGAGGCAAAGAAATTCGGGTCACTTGGGACAGCGAGGAGAAAGTGATCCTCGAAGAGGATGACGGAGTCGAAGGCGTCACCCTGCTGGTCCACCGGATCCACGAGGATATCGAGCGCCTCATTCGCGAGACGCTTTTGTAATTCGAGAGATGGCGCTTCCTGAACGTCCAGAGAGATTCCGGGATAACGGCGGCTGTATTCGGCAACGACCGGGAGAACGATGCTGGAGAGAAAAAAACTGGAGGCACCGATCCTCAGAGCACCTGTTTTGAGGTTGGAAAGGTCGTTGCAGTAGATCTTCAGATCATCTTCGATGCGGTGGAGTTTCTCCACGGCATCGATGTAGGCGCGGCCTGCGTCAGTTAAAAGAAGATGGGAGGAAGAACGCTCAAAGATGGGCTGACCTAACTCCTGTTCTTCTTTTTTTACGGCGATGCTGATAGCGGGCTGAGTGATATAGAGGTTCCTTGCTGCAGCGGAGAAGCTGCCGCAGCGGTAAATTTCATAGATGTAGTCTTTTGACTGGAACATTTTGTTCTCCTATATATAAATGATGTTGGGGTCAAAAGCTTTTGACCCCTCTGATACCGGATTGCTCTGCACTGCGTGCTCCCGCATCTCCGCTCTGCTTCGGTCGGTGCTAAACATGTGCCACTGGCACATAGCACCCTCAAAAACATTCGTAATTCGCTCATTTTTCTTTGAAAAATGGCTGCTTACTCATGTTTTTGGCGGGTCTCAAGGTCAAAAATTCTCCTGCAAGCAAGCTTGCGTCGAACTTCTGAACTTTTGACCCTAGTATCATATAAATATAGTTAATGAAAAATATCAATATTATAAATTTGATTATATATGAGATCCATGGTATATTCAAGATGATCAAGGGAGGGAATAAAAATTACTGTACACGGGTAGGAATTTTCTGAACTGAAAATTCCGTACAATACAGTGGTGGTAGTGGATTTTGCCGATTCAGAATGCGAAGCATCGGCAAAATCAGTTACTGTTTGCGCAAGGCGTGAACAGTAAAAGGATTTATGTGCCGGGAAGAGAGCTTTTGACGGATCAAAATAACAGCAAATACGAACAGCAGCACAGCGGAGACAGTTTCTCGGAGATGATGAAAGAACGCGGGCTGTGCAAAAAGGGAGAAGGAAATGAGTTACTTAAAAACATTGCTTATCATCTGCCCGATCTTCTTCATTTCGGGTATCATTGATTCCATCGGCGGAGGCGGCGGATTGATTGCACTGCCGACATACTTAATGATCGGATTGCCGGTCCGCTCGGCTTACGGCTGCAACAAGCTGCAGGCAGGTCTTGGAAACCTGGTCTCAGCGATCAAGTATTTTAAAAACAACATGGTCGATCTGAGGATCGCACTGGTCTCAGCCATCACGGCGATGACGGGGGCATGGATCGGAACAAAGATCATCTTTCTCCTTCCGGAGGAGAGCATTCAGAAGGCCATCACGGTGGCACTTCCGGTGATTGCCCTCATTATGGTTCTCAGAAAGACAGACGCGAGAAACGTGATCATGAGAAGCGAGATATCAAAAAAAACAGTTGTTCAGGCCCTGATCGTCGGCGTGATCATGGGATTTTACAACAGTCTTTTCGGACCGGGGATCGGTACCGTAGCGATCATCGCATTTACGATGATCATGCACTATGATGCGAGATGCGCGTCCGGTAACGGTAAGGTTCTCATTGTACTTACGAACGCCATCGCTCTTGTAAGCTATGTGAAGACGGGAAATGTCGCTTACGAGATCGCGTGTCCGGCAGCACTCTGTGCCATTGCAGGAAACCTCGTCGGCGTCAATCTGGCGATCAGGAAGGGTGAGAAGATCATCAAACCGGTGATGTTAGTCGTAGTAATCCTCACTGTGATCAAATTTGCCTGGCAGAATCATCTGTGGGGTTAAAGGCATAAAATTCAATACGGTTTACCTGTTTTTGTTTACCCATATAAAAGGGCTGGTCCTATTGTGGACCGGCTCTTTTTATGTAACAGGAAATTCCGTGGAATTCCCTGTTACACAAAAGGCACGAACGTGCCAAGGATGCGCACAGGGTAAGACTGCCGGTATATTTGCAGGGGCCGGATTCCTCAGGGGTTGTTTTTAAGGCAGGAATGAGATAAGATAGTGATAAAAGAATTTAGGAAAGAAGTGGAAAAACTATGTATGATGAGTTAACAAAAAATGACATAAAGAAGATGGAAGAGGAGATCGAATACCGGAAACTTGTGGTCCGGAAAGAGGCGATCGAGGCGGTAAAAGAGGCGAGAGCCCAGGGCGACTTAAGCGAAAATTTTGAATATTATGCAGCGAAGAAGGACAAGAACAAGAATGAGAGCCGGATCCGGTATCTGGAGAGAATGATCCGGACGGCGAAGGTGGTCTCTGATGAGTCAAAAGACGATGAGGTCGGTCTCTACAACACGGTGGACGTGTATTTTGAGGATGACGATGAGACGGAGACCTATAAGATCGTTACGACGATCCGCGGAAATTCCTTAAAGGGACTGATCAGTTCCGAGTCCCCGCTTGGAAGGGCACTTCTGGGGCATAAGGTCGGCGACCGGGTACATGTGCAGGTGAATGACAGGGCCGGATATGACGTGATCATCAAGCGTCTGGAGAAGACCGTGGATGACGGAAGCGATGCGATCCGGAGTTTTTAAAGAAGGCAGAGAGAGGTTGAGTATGAAGAATTTTAAAGTGGCGGGGTTTCCGCTGCCATTGTATGTTCTCATTCTGGCACTGACGGCGGCATGCATGTTTACGGGCTGTGTCCCGAAGAGTCTGGTTCCAGCGTTTTTAGTGTTGATGGTATTCGGTGAGGGCTTAAATGCGATTGGAAATAACGTACCGGTGGTGAAGACGTATCTCGGAGGATCTGTGATCTGTATTCTCGGTTCTGCGGTCCTCGCGGCAGGCGGACTGATTCCCGAGCAGACGATTGAGACGCTCGATTATTTTGTCAATGACAGTGGCTTCCTGATCTTTTATATCGCGGCGCTGATCTGCGGCAGTCTCTTTAATATCGACCGGAATCTTCTGCTCAGGGCTACCGTGAAGCTTCTGCCGGTGGCGGTGATCTCTCTTTCTATGGGAATTCTGCTTTCAGGAATTATGGGGATCATCCTTGGGGAAGGTTTCTGGGGCGGGATCCTCTATATCGGAGTGCCTATGACCAGCGGCGGAATGACAGCGGGTACAGTTCCTCTTTCTGCCATGTACTCCCAGGCGCTCGGCGTGGAAGCGGCGGATGTGCTGACAAAGATGGCACCGGCCACAGTGCTTGGAAACTGTGTAGCGATTATTTTTGGCGGTCTTTTAAACAATTTCGGAAAAAAACACCCGGAGACGACCGGAAACGGTGTATTGGTGAATGATGGAAAAACGGTGAAAAAGACACCGCCATTGAAGCCGACATTTGCGTCTTTATGCACCGGGATGATCATTGCGTTCGCCTTTTATCAGCTTGGCGCGATCTTGCACAGGTTTGTTCCTGTGATCCCGACGTATGCGTGGATGATCATTGCGGTCGTGCTTGTGAAGGGAACCGGCATCATGTCCGAAGAGCTGGAGGATGCGGCAAGAGAGTGGGGGCAGTTTGCCATTAAGAGCTGGACGGCGGCGGCACTTGCGGGGATCGGTTTTACGCTGATCGATCTGAATACAATTTTAAAGACTCTGACACCGTTATATCTGATCACGGTGGTACTCGTCGTGGGGATCATCACGTTTACGGCGTCAGTTCTTGGAAAGCTTGTCGGCTTTTTCCCACTGGAATCAGCCATCGCAGCGGGGATGCGTACAACAAATATGGGCGGTTCCGGCAATGTAGCTGTTTTGAGCAGTGCGCATAGAATGGAGCTTTTGCCATTTGCGCAGATCGTTACAAGATCCTGCGGAGCGCTGATGCTGACGCTCGGAGGAATATTAGTGCAGATGGTGGGATGACTTCTTTTTTAGAACGGAGGAGGTTTGCTAGAAATGGAAATATATCAACTTCGATATTTTGCATATGCTGCGAAATATGAGAATATTACGATGGCTGCACAGGAATTGCATGTATCCCAGCCTTCTATCAGTAAAGCGATTCAGGCGTTGGAACGAGAATTGAATACAGAATTGCTGCGGAAAAATGGAAGATCATGTGTGCTGACGCATGATGGGTATCTGCTTCAGGAAAAGATAAGCCCAGTGTTGGAAGAACTTGAACGGATTCCATTGGAATTTCGAAACAGCGAAAAAAAGAAGATAATCCGTATCAATGCATTGACAGGGGATCAGCTTGTCCCGGAATTGATCCGAAAATTCCGGGAGAAAAATCCTGATGTTTTTTTCAAGGTGATGGATCGAAGAGAAGTGACAAACTGGGATGTCTGTATCAGAAGTACTCTTCCGCAGTTTGTGTTTAATAATGCGGTAAAGTTGATGGAAGAACCTTTGTATCTTGCTTTCCATAAAAGTTCGAGGTTAAAGGAGCTTAAGGAGATCACCTTTTCAGATATAAAAAATGAAAGATTTGTTATGCTTAGAAGTGGAGGAAGCATCCGGACGATTTCGGATGCGATTTTTGAAAAAGAGGGATTTATTCCGGATATTGCGTTTGAATGCGATACAGTCCATATTTTGAAGCGGATGGTCCAGGAGGGGCTGGGTATTGCAATCTGGCCGAAGTATTCCTGGAGAAGTCACCTGTTAAATGAGACCGAACTGACAGACGTCTGCTTCCGGGAGATTGATAAGAATGAGTTTAGGAGATCTCTTTATTTGATTGTTCAGAAAGATCTGAAGATGACAGAGGAATTAGAGAAATTCTGCAAATACACGGAAGAATATTTTGGTTTAGTAAGAGATATGTAAATAAAATGTAAGAAAAATCTATTCGAAATCAGAATATGAAGTATTCGCAGAAAATATTTGCATAATATAAAGTTTAAATATATAATTGTTTCATAAAAGAAAGCGCATCTTTTTAAGAATCAAACCATAGAACTTATGGCGGGGGTCTGAATGTCCCCTTCTTAAAAAGTAGCGCTTTTTTGGCATTTTGAGACCTGGAAGACATGACTACAGAAGGAGGAAGGATTATGAAAAAAAGACTTTATCGCATTACGGCAGCGGCACTTATGATGACGATGCTTGCAGCAAGTATCGTCGGATGTTCAAAGTCGTCATCTGGAGAGGCCGGTTCTTCGGCGGAAACAAGCACGGCAGATTCGGGAAAGCAGGCAGCGGAAACCGGATTAAATCCCTCAACTCCCCCGGAAGGAGTAGCGCTGAAGGATGATATTGTGATCGGAATGAAATCTAAACACACGACAATTGATCCAATGGAAGCCAGCAATACCCAGCACAACTACATGTGGCGTATGGTTCATGATACACCGATTCATTTTAATAATGAGACAAAAGAACTGGAGCCTCAGCTTGCGACAGAATGGTCAACCGATGATGGAGGAAAAACTTACATCTTCAAGCTGCGCGAAGGTGTTAAATTCCATAACGGTGAAACTTTGAAAGCTTCAGATGTCGTATTTACATTTAATAGAATGCAGGGAACGACATCATGTAATGGTTTATATGCTAAAGTAGAATCAGTGGAGGCAGTTGACGACCTGACCGTTAAAATGGTTCTGGTTGATCCGAATCTGGACTGGCCATATATGATGACATTACCGACAGCATCGATTCTCAGTGAAAAAGCAGTGACAGAGGATCCGGAAAAAGGACCTGGAGTTGGAACTGGACCGTGGCAGATTGATTCCTATGAGTTTGGAAACTACACAAAACTTACTGCATTCGCCGACAGCTGGAGAGGTGCTCCGAATGCGAAGACATTTACATTCCGCTATATTCCTGAGAATTCTGCGAGATTGATCGCGCTGCAGAATGGAGAAGTTGATATTTGCGCTGATCCTGCGACGATTGAACTTGGAACAGTCGAAGATGATCCGAATCTGGATCTGATCAGCTATGATGGAGGCTCCCTTACTTATCTTGCGTTCAATACGAAAAAATCGCCGGCAGACAATGAAGATCTCAGAAAAGCAGTGGCATACGGAATTGACATTGACAGCATTATCGCTGTAGCAGCAGAGGGACACGGAAAAAAAGCGACTTCCTTCTGGGGCTGGGATGAGTATGGCTACTATGATTGCGGTGGTTACGAATACAGTCAGGATAAGGCAAAGGAGTATCTGGCAAAGGCATATCCGAATGGCGGCGCGACACTTGATATTTCTGTAAGTGAAGCAGAGAGAAAGACAATTGCGGAGATGATACAGAGCCAGCTTAAGGACGTAGGAATCACAGTAAATATCACAGAGCTTGATTCAGCCGGAATCAGTACAAGCACAACGAATGGCGAGCATCAGTCATGTATTTACGGTATGGGATTCAATATCTTTGGTGATGATGCGAGAAGAATCCTTCAGCCGGGTTCCGCTGTAAACAAAGCACATTATGAAAGTCAGGAAGTTGTGGATCTTCTTGACAAGGCTGTTGCGGAAACAGACGAGACGAAGAGAAAAGAGTATTATAAAGAGATTCAGGAAAATGTTTATGAACATGTTCCGTATATTCCGCTTTATTTTGCAGAAGGCTTCATTGGTGTAAAGAAGGGAACTGGCGGAATTGATATTTATCCAACTTCTAACCATGACTATTCGAATATCTTCGTTCCGGTAAACTAATTAAATATAAGAATTTCATCAGCGGACCGCACCAGCGGTCCGCAATTGATATCATACAGAACATTGTGAAAATGAAAAGGAGGATTCTATGCATCGTTACGTTATAAAGCGATTATTAATGATGATTCCGGTTATCATAGGCGTTTCGTTTCTTGTGTTTTTTATCATGGATATGGCGCCGGGAGATGCCGTAGACCTTATGGCACCGGAGGGAGCAACGGCGCAGGATCTCGCAGCGATCCGTCATGATCTTGGTCTTGATAAGCCGGTTGTACTCCGCTATATTGATTATATGCTGGGGATGCTTCAAGGCGATATGGGCGTTTCTTATGTGTCAAAGACCGATGTATTTTCTACATATATGCAAAAACTTCCGGCAACACTGATACTTTCCTTTGCATCCATTTTTGTTTCTATTATTTTATCAGTGCCGCTTGGAATTTATTCAGCGACAAAACAGGGAAGTATTCAGGATAATATCAGCATGGTTTTGGCGATCATTGGTTTGTCTATGCCGAACTTCTGGCTGGGACTTTTGCTGATCATCGAGTTTTCCCTTCACCTTCACTGGTTCCCGTCAGGAGGCGATCAGACCTGGTCAGCAATCGTACTTCCTGCTATTACGATTGGCACGGGACTTATGGCAACACTTACCAGAACCACAAGATCATCCATGCTGGATGTCTTAAAACAGGAGTATTTAAGAACAGCGCGCGCAAAAGGAATTCCGGAGAAAACTGTTGTCATGTCCCATGCGCTTCGGAATGCGTTGATTCCGATTATCACGATCATGGGAACACAGCTTGCCGGCGTACTGGGCGGTAGTGTTTTGACGGAAACTGTATTTGCCTGGCCGGGAGTTGGACGTCTGATCGTTGATTCACTGAATATGCGGGACACTCCGTTAGTAACCGGCAGTATTATTATGACGACGATTCTGGTCAGCATTGTCCTTCTGATTGTTGATCTTTTGTATGCAGCAGTAGATCCTCGGATCAAGGCACAGTATGTGACATCGAAAAGGAGGAAAAAGAATGGCTAAAGCAATGAAAGGCACTTCCAAAAAAGCACGAAGCCAATTGTCAGAGGTAATGCATCAGTTTCGGAAAAATAAAGGTGCGATGCTTGGAGGTGCAGTTGTCCTTATTATTATATTTATAGCTGTTTTTGCAGATTTCCTTCTGGATTATGATACACAGGTAATTGGTCAGAATCTTGCGGAACGTCTTCAGAGCCCAAATGCGAATCACTGGTTTGGAACAGATGAGCTTGGGCGTGATATTTTCTGCAGAATCCTGTACGGAACAAGATTTTCATGTTCAGTAGGCCTGGTTGCCGTGACGATCGGTCTTGTTATCGGCGTAACGCTGGGAGCTATCGCAGGTTTCTTCGGAGGCTGGCTGGAAGAGTTGATCATGCGCTGTACCGATATTCTCGGAGCGGTTCCGAATATGCTTATGGCGATCGTTATCGTTTCCGTACTTGGACAGAGTATCTGGAATCTGATGCTTGCGGTTGGAATTACGAGTGTTCCCCAGTTTGTCCGGATTACAAGAGCGGCTGTCCTTACTGTCCGGAACCAGGAATACGTGGAAGCATCGAAGGCAATTGGACTCAACAACAGAAAGATCATATTTAAACATATTCTTCCGAACTGCCTGTCTCCGATTATTGTTCAGGCAACTCTCCGGGTAGCATCCGCGATCATTTCTGCATCAAGCCTTAGTTTCCTGGGGCTTGGTGTTCCGGCTCCATCTCCGGAGTGGGGAGCTCTTTTATCAGGCGGAAGAAAATATATCCGTGACTATTCTTATATGACGTTGTTCCCGGGACTTGCGATCATGATTACGGTACTTGCACTGAATCTGATGGGTGATGGCCTTCGCGATGCCCTTGATCCAAAATTAAAGAAGTAGGAGGGCGAATATGGCAGAAAATGTTCTTGAACTTAAAAATCTCAATGTAAAATTTGAATTAGAAGAAGATACGGTAGAGGCTGTGAATGGTATCAGCATTCATCTGGATCAGGGAGAGACGTTGGGGCTTGTTGGCGAGACTGGTGCAGGAAAAACGACAACAGCATTGTCTCTTTTAAGACTGATCGATTCTCCTCCGGGAGTTATGGAATGTGACAAGATGGAAATCTGTGGGGAAGATGTTTTGGCAATGAATGCATCAGAACTGGAGCATATAAGAGGAACATTGGTGTCTATGATCTTTCAGGATCCGATGACTTCCTTAAATCCGGTGTTTACTGTGGGACAGCAGATTGCAGAGAGCATTCTCCGCCATGAAAAAGTGAATCACGAGGAAGCCTGGAAAAAGGCAGAAGATATGCTGGAACTTGTTGGAATTCCGAGAGAACGGGCGATTGAATATCCGCATCAGTTTTCAGGAGGAATGAAACAGCGTGTAATCATTGCAATCGCTCTTGCCTGCAGTCCGAAATTGCTGATTGCGGATGAACCGACTACAGCGTTGGATGTGACGATCCAGGCACAGATCCTTCATCTTATGAGAGAACTGAAAGAGAAAAAGAATACATCTGTGATCATGATCACCCATGATCTTGGAATTGTGGCAGAGACGTGTGACCGGGTAGCAGTTATGTATGCTGGAAAAATTGTAGAGGAGGGAACGCTGGAAGAGGTTTTCAACCATACATTGCATCCATACACAGAGGGCTTGTTCAATTCGCTGCCAAATATTAAGAACAGAACGGCAAGACTTCGGCCGATTCATGGTCTGATGCCGGATCCGACGAATCTTCCGGAAGGATGCTCATTTGCACCGAGATGTAATTATGCAACAGAAGCATGTAAAAAAAGGAAACCGGAGCTTATGACATTCGAGGGAACGCATAAGGCAGCCTGTCTGGCGTATGAAGATGAAAAATTCCATATTGAAAGGGGGAAAAAGAATGGCTGATACGATTCTTGAAGTCAAAAATTTGAAAAAGTATTTTAAAACAGCCAGAGGAACCCTGCATGCGGTCGATGACGTGAGTTTTACGATCGAGCGGGGGAAGACGCTTGGAATTGTAGGAGAATCCGGCTGTGGCAAATCGACAACCGGTCGTGCGATCCTGAGATTATTAGAGCCGACCTCCGGACAGGTGATCTTTGATGGAAAAGATATTACTGCCTTGAAGGCAGTTGAAATGAGAAAGATGAGAAGTGACATGCAGATCATCTTTCAGGATCCTTTTTCTTCGTTGGATCCGAGAAAAACGGTCAGCCAGACGATCGCAGAGCCGATTATAGAGAATAAGATCCTGAAGGACAAAAAAGCAATTGAGGCACGCGTGAAGGAACTGATGGAAACGGTAGGTCTTGCGCAGCGGCTCGTCAATACATATCCGCACGAGCTTGACGGAGGAAGAAGACAGAGAATCGGAATTGCCAGAGCGCTGGCGATGAACCCGAAATTTATTGTCTGCGATGAGCCGGTATCCGCACTGGATGTGTCCATTCAGGCACAGATTCTGAATCTTCTTCAGGATCTGAAAGAGCAGATGGGACTAACCTTTATTTTTATCACGCATGATCTCTCAGTTGTTAATCACTTTGCAGATGAGATTGCAGTTATGTATCTTGGTCAGCTGATCGAGAAGGCACCGACAGAGGAGCTTTTCGATCATCCGATCCATCCGTATACGCGGGCACTTCTCTCCGCGATTCCGATCCCGGAAGTTGGAATCAGCCGTCCGGAAAGAATCCTCTTAAAAGGCGAGATTAGTTCTCCGATCGATCCGCCGGATGAGTGCAGATTTGCAAAGAGATGTATTTATACCTGTGACCAGTGTCATCAGTCATGTCCGAAGCTTATGGAAGTCAGACCGGGTCATTTTGTTTCCTGTCATTTGTGGAAGGATTTTTTGAGTGAGTGAATATAGGAGGATGAAGCATGTATCAGGTATCAGAGCGGGTAAAAAAACAGTTTGAATATACAATGAGTATTCCGTGTGTAAAGGAAGCTATGAAATTTATACAGGATGACGAGAGAAATACGATTGAAGAACAGAAAGAACTGGTTCTCATAGAGGCTCCGACGAGAGAGGAAGAAAAACGAGCTGCGGTCATGATGGAAAAATTTAAAGCTCTTGGCCTTGAAAATGTTCACATTGACCGCGGTGGAAATGTTGTTGGCCTTCGAAGAGGAAGCGGCAAAGGACCGAAGGTATTGATCGAGGGTCATCTGGATACAGTCTTTCCATTTGGAACGGTACATGGTGTAGAGGAGAGAGACGGATTCCTCTACGCACCGGGAATCGGTGATGATACAAGAGCACTGGCAATGCTGTTGGGACTTTTAAGAGCATTGAATCAGAACGAGATCAAGACATTCGGAGACATTGTATTTGTGGCAACTACCCGCGAGGAAGGTATGGGCGGTCTCGGCGGAATGAAAGATTTCCTGAATGATAATGACGACATTGATATTTCACTCACAATTGATAACAATGACATGAGCGCACTGATCTTCGAGGCGACAAGCGGAGAAACCTACGAGGTCAACTTTTATGGTATCGGCGGTCATGCGTTTGGATCGTTTGGCGAGATGGCACAGCCGATCCATGCAGCAGCCAGAGCAGTTGCGAAGATCGCTGATTTTACAGTTCCATCAGATCCGAAGACAAGCTTCTGTGTCTCAAATTTCCACGCTGGAACTGCGGCCGGAGTGCATGCGATCGCATCGCAGGCAACCATCAAATTTAATTTCAGATCAAATTCACCGGAGGAGCTTGCAAAGCTTCGCACAAAAATCTTTGATGCGATCGAAGAAGCATGCCGGGAAGAAACAGAAAAATGGGGAAAAGATGAGATCACCTGGGATAAAAACCTGATCAGTCAGGTTCCGGGCGGAACTCAGGATTCCCATACACCACTGGTAGAATCCGCGTGGCTTGGTTTGAAGTCTCTGGATATTGAACCGGTATTCCATAAAGGCGGCTGCACAAATGCGAACGTAGCGGTTTCGAAAGGAATTCCATCGATCTGTCTTGGACGCGCGTTTGCACCGGATGAAAATAGAAAGAATATAATGAATCATAGTGTTCATGAAAAGTTTCCGATCACCGACTCATATAAGGCAGTTCAGCAGGCATTTATGGTATTGATGATGGCAGCAGGAATCGACGGGGAGACAAATTCTGTTGTGGAGGGAAAATAGATGATGAAGAAAATGACACTGATCGCTACAGGAGATGCGTTTATCACAAGAAGATTTCCGGAAGGCGGTTATGAGGGATTTGAGCAGGTCAGAGACGTGATCAATCAGTATGATGTGAAATTTTCGAATCTGGAGATGACATTCCATAATGAGGAAGGATATCCGGCGGCATTTTCCGGAGGAACCTGGGCAATGGCAGATCCAAGAACCCTTGATGATATGAGATCGTTTGGTTTTAATCTGTTTAATACGGCAAATAATCATTCCTGCGACTACAGTCATGGAGGCGTTCTTGCGACTATCCGAAATCTTGAAGAGAGAGACATGATCTTTGCCGGAACAGGAAAAAATCTTTCCGAGGCATCAAAACCATGCTACCTGGAGACGAAAAACGGACGTGTCGCAATGATTGCGGTCTCTTCAAGCTTCCATGAGTCAGGAATGGCTGGTGGACAGAGCGCGGAATTGATCGGAAGACCGGGATTAAATCCTCTTCGTTATGAAACGATTTACCATGTCACAAAAGAGAATTATAAGAAAGCAGAAGAACTGGCGGCGCTTACAAAGATCAACGCAACGATGGAGCGGTCTGTAAAAAACGGATATCAGAATCCGCCGGCTTCCGGAACACTGCCCTTTGGAACATACAAATTTGTTCTGGATGAAAAAGACTGGATCGAGAGCGTTCCATTCCCGGCTGATATGGAACGTGTCGAGAAGGAGATCATTGAGGCAAAAAAACAGGCAGATATCGTTCTTGTAAGCTTTCATGGTCATGAGACAGATGGGGAGGACACAACGGTTCCATCCATGTTCCTTGAGACATTTTCAAGAAGATGTGTGGATGCGGGAGCTGATGCGGTAATCGGACACGGACCGCATGAACTTCGTGGAATTGAGATCTATCACGGAGCGCCTATCTTCTACAGTCTGGGAAATTTCCTTTTTGAGACAGAAACTGTGGAAAAGCAGCCTTATGATGCATACATAAATAAAAAAATGCCGCTGGATACCAAGGTGGGTGCCTATATGGATGCCCGCAGTAAAAACGGCACGGCCGGATACGGAGTGCTTCCGGAGATCTGGCTATCCGTGATGGCAGGCTGGACCATGGAAGATGGACATTTGACAGAAATCAAACTGTATCCGATTTCTCTTGGAATGACAGAAAAAAGGCCGCAAAAAGGAGTTCCGGTGTTGACCGGTGATGAGAACGTACTGTCATACCTGGCAGAGCTTTCAAAACCTTACGGAACTGAGATGGAAATTAAAGACGGCGTAGGAACGATCAGACTTTAAAGAAGATAGAAGGTGAGCAGATATGGAAGATAGAAAGAGCAAAATCCTGAGCGAAATTGACCGGGACAGGGAAGAACTTGAAGAATTATCCAGAAAGATCCACGATGATCCTGAATTGGGATTTGAGGAATTTCATGCGCTTAGCTATATCAGTGATGTATTGAAAAAGCACGGATACCGTGTGGAACAGGGATACGGAGGTCTGGAAACGTCGTTCCGGGCTGAAAAAGAAGGATCAAAACCGGGTCCGACCGTAGCCTTTCTGGCAGAGTATGATGCATTGAAAGGAGTTGGACACGGATGCGGCCATAATTTAATCGCAACGTGTTCAACGGGGGCTTTTCTGGGACTCGCTTCCGTGATGGAAGATCTCCCGGGAAAAGTATGTATCATAGGAACACCTGCGGAAGAAGGCGGTGCCGGAAAGGTAAAGCTTCTGAAAAATGGGGCGTTTGATGATGTTGACTTTGCCCTGATGATGCATCCGTCATCAGGTGGTTCAAATCTTGTAGGACGCGGAGGCCGGGCCGCCTGCTCCGTAAAAGTACACTTTACCGGAAAAGGTGCGCATTCTTCCGTACCGAAAAATGGAATCAATGCCCTGAGCGCTGTCATTCATGTTTTCCAGCAGATCGATCTGATGCGTCCGACTTTTGACCCGCAGGATAACATCAATGGAATCATCTCGAATGGCGGAAGTGCGGCCAATGTGATTCCGGCATCAGCAGATTGTGAATTCTGTATCCGCGCGGATACCATGAAGAGAATCGAAGGGCTGATCGATGTAATAAAACTCTGTGTCAGAAACGCGGAACAGTTGACCGGAGCAAAAGCGGATATCAGCTGGGGTGAGATATCAGCGGAGCGTTATCCAAACCGGCCGATGTGTCAGGCATTTAAAGATAACATGGAGATATTGGGAATTGAGATGAAGTGGCCGGATCCGAAGGCACAGTACGGATCATCGGATATCGGCAATGTTTCTATAAAAATTCCGGCGATCCATGATTATCTGTCGATCACTGATGATAAAACGATTCAGGCTCATACGAAAGAGTATGCGGATGCTGCAAAAAGTGAAGAAGCTCAGGAAATCTGCCTGAAAGGTGCGAAGGGTCTTGCGATGACAGGATATGATATTTTGTCAAGCGATGAGTTCCAGGCGGAGATCCGTAGATTCCATGAACAGCAGATCCCGGATTTTTATAAAGAGAAGAAATCATAATTGTAACTGTTCAGTAGGTCTGCGCACTTGCTGCGCTGACCGTAAGAAAACATAGGCTGGAAGGCAAAAATCCCATCAGCGAAGCTGATCTGGAATGGATTTTTGCACGTAACTATGAAGGTACTGAATAGTTACTCATAATTAAGAAATACAGTGATCTGTATAGGAAACTCAAAAAGAATATTTGAATAAATCGATCAGAATCGATATAATCAATATGAAGACGGCGCACCTGTGTGAGAAGCGGATCATCAGGTGCGCGCAGAGTAAAGGAGAGTACCCATGAACAAAATCACAAATGCGTCAAGATTTCTTTTTGAGGAACTTGTATCCAGAATACAGGAACGTTCCAACGCAGTGGGAATCGCGGTTGCGATCGTTGACCGAAATGGAAATACACAGTATGAAAAGTTTTTTGGATACCGGGATCAGGAGAGAAAATTGCCGATCGATGAGGATACGATCTTCGGATTAGCGTCCGTCACGAAATCCTTTGTGGCTTTATCGATCATGCAGTTAGTCGAAGCCGGAAAAGTAGATCTGGATGATCCGGTGAGCAAATATATTCCGGAATTTACAAACCGTAATCAGAAACCGGTAAAGGTATGGCACTTTTTATGTCACACAGCGGGCTTTTATCCGATGCACCGCACAATCATCAATGAGATTGCGCAGAAGGCAGGACTGGATGAGAATGAGACAGGGGATTTTGCGTTCTGTGAGAAGATCGCATTGGAAGGAACAAAGGCAGTCGCTGAGCTGCTGGATGCCCAGACAAAGGAAAACGGCGGTCTGATCGGAGATCCGGGAAACTACATGAGCTATTGCAATGATGGCTTTGGACTTTTGTCGGAGATCGTACGTCGTGTCGGCGGAGAGAACAGCTTTGCGGAATATGTGAAAAAACATATTCTTGAGCCTCTTCACATGGAGCGGAGCAGCGGAGAGTATGTAAGACCGGCAGCAGATGCGAATGCGGCAATTCTCTACAAAATGCAAAAAGGTGTCATGACTTCCGGCAGAGATTACCATGACAATGCATTTTCTCTTGGCGGAGCCGGTTCCCTTAAATCTACGCTTGCAGACATGAAAAAATACATCTGCATGTATCTGAATTACGGAAAAGGAATCGATGGAACAAGGATCCTCTCCCAGGAGGGTGTCCGGACGATGTGCCGCCCAAGAATCGACTATCGCCCGGAGAGCCATTATTGCTTTGGCCTTTCGCAGAAGAAGCTGGATGACCTGACGGTTATGGAGCATGGCGGAAGCCTGCCGGGAGTTTCGTCAAATTTATCCTGGTCGTATGATGCCGGAGTGGGCGTTATGGTACTGTGCAACACGTCGGGCGTGCCGGTTAGCACGATCGCGGATGCAGCAATGCGGATGTATCATGGAAGAAATCCGATCGAGGACCGATTTGTTTATCAGGAGACGGAGTGGGATGCGGAAAAGAGAAAGGCGATATGCGGCACCTTCCGTTCAGATGAAGATAACAATATCACGATCTTTGAAAAAGATGGAAATCTGGCAGTCAAAGAGGGAGAGACGCTTCTTCGATTTGTGCCGGTGCAGGAATTTTTAGGGATTGTGCGCAACCCGGATAAGGATGGCTACGTGAGATTCTTCGAAAATGAGAATGGTGAGATCTTTGCAATCGGATACGGTGGAAGAATGCTGCCGAGAGTGAAAGACTGATTGGATCAAAGTCTGAGCATGAAAAAATGCCGGACGATCGGGAAGACTGATCGTCCGGCATTTGACTGCCATGCTGGATCCATACAGTGTGTTTTATATGGCGATCAATTAGTGGATAAAGCCTTCTGCCCACTTTTTAAAGTTTGCGAAGTCCTCTTCGTTCGGATGGGAGAGGCCTTCATTGTATGTGTCGCGAAGAAGCTTTGCCTTTGCGTCCTCCGGGTCCTTTTCGAGCATTGCGGCAAATTTATCGGCGACTGCCGGCTGCATTTTCCCCTGGCAGACGAAGCCTGTAAGAACAGTGTTGTTTACGGGAATATTTGCCTCTGCCTGCTTTAAGATCGAGTGGATGTAATCAGGAGCGGCATATCCGGCTGTGCCGAAAAGAGCGATCTTTGTATTCTGAAGGTTTTTTAAGAAGATCCGTGTCCTGTCATCACAGCTTCCTTTATCGGTCCAGAAACCGGCGAAGATAAGGTCCGCGCCAAGCTCCGGGGAGTAATGGGACGTATCACCGAAATAAACACAGTGCTCATGCGGAAGGATATCATGGAGACGATCTGCGAGTGCTGCAGTATTTCCGGTTTTACTGGAATAAACGATGGCATATTTCATTGGCATTTCCTCCATTTACTGTAATGATGCGGCAATTGCGTCTGCAAGTGCGTCAAGCTCAGCTTCCTGATCATTTTTCAGAGCTGATTTAATGGTTACATCTGCCTCGAGCACATGGATATTTTTCATTGTACCGAGGATTTCACCCATCTGCTTTGAGGTGGTTGCCGCCCAGGTTCCATTCTGGATCAGGGCCGCGGTACGGTTTGTAAGACCGTGGGCTGCAAGCTGGTGGAGAAGCGTATCCATATTGCAGAAGATACCGCCATTATAGGTGATAGATGCAAAGACCATCGCGGAGGTACGGAACGCGTCTGCAATGATGTAGGACGGATGGGTCTTGGAAACGTCAAAGACGGAAATATGGCGGATGCCGCGGTCGGCAAGCTTTCCGGCAAGGATATCGGCAGCTTTTTCCGTATGGCCGTAAACAGATCCGTAGGCGATCGTTACAGATTTCTCTTCCGGCGTATAGGAGCTCCATTTGAGGTATTTATCGATGAGCCATGGGAGATCTTCTCTCCAGATCACGCTGTGGAGCGGGCAGATCATCCGGATCTCGAGTCCGGCAGCCTTCTTTAAGAGACCCTGTACGGACATGCCGAATTTTCCAACGATATTTGTATAGTAACGTCTCGCCTCAGAGAGCCAGGCACCCTTATCGTCGATCTCATCAGCAAAGATATTTCCATCGACAGCGCCGAAGGAACCGAAGGCATCGGCGGAGAACAGGATCTTTTCTGTCTTTTCGTATGTAACCATAACCTCCGGCCAGTGTACCATCGGGGCCATCACGAAGGTAAGCTCGTGGGAGCCGAGAGAGACGGTATCGCCCTCTTTTACCGGAATCGCGCGGCTGTCCACATCAAAATCAAAGAACTGTTTCATCATTCCCACAGCCTTTGCGGTGCATACGATCTTTGCCTCCGGGTAAGCGGCGATCACATCGGCGATGGATGCGCAGTGATCCGGCTCCATGTGGTTTACGATGAGATAGTCCAGAGTGCGGCCCTTTAAGGCAGCGGTCACATTTTCGAGAAAATCATGGGTGAAGGACGCGTCCACAGTATCGAAGAGTGCTGTCTTCTCGTCAAGAAGAACGTAAGAGTTATAGGACATTCCTGTAGGAACCGGATAAACATTTTCAAAGAGAGCGATGCGGCGGTCGTTGACGCCGACCCAGAAGAGAGAATCTGTAAGCTTTCTTATGTTATTCATGTTAGAAACCTCCTGATAATAATATTGCTGTGGCGCTTTCGAAATCTGCCAGAACGAGAACGGTAAAATACCGGAAAGGTACTGGCTTTTAAAAGAGTCACAAAAGGTCGAAAAATAAAATTATCTGGCCTTATACATCTTAATTGTTGGCGAATTTTGAAGATATAAAAAATAAATTCAGACAAGACAGAAATATGGGCGCAGATATACTATCATTCTAAATGGAAAGCCTTTGGAAAGCAAGTAAAACCATCCTGTAAAATCTTAAAAAATTATTAAATACCAGTTGACAAGCGGGATATGAAGTCATATAATTCACTTGAAATTGATATTCGTTATCAATACAACTGTTCCCATAAATGGTTTGGTGAAAGGTGATGGAAATGCTTACAGATGTAATTGTTTTGTTGCTGGTTGCCATGGCCGTGATCGGTGTGATAAAGAGTATCCGGAAACAGAAGAAGAACGGTTCCTGTGGGGGCTGCTGCGGTTCCTGTTCCGGTTGCAGCGGATGCGGCAGTGTCCATTACGATACAGCTCCGAAAGCTCATAAAGCCTGAGCGGATGGGAGTGTAAATAGGAGGAAACATGATGCCAATGACATTTTTACGTGCCGGTGAGACCGGTATGATCCAGCGTGTCGGCGGAGCGGAGGATACAAAGAGATTCCTCGCGAATCTTGGCTTCGTGGACGGAGCGGCAGTGACAGTGATCTCTGAACTCAACGGAAACCTGATCGTAAACATCAAGGATTCCAGAGTTGCGATCAACAAGGAGATGGCAAAGCACGTTATGGTGCAGTAGCTGTGAAAAAAGATGGTAACTGTTCAGCAGTTTGCATTATCCCGCAGGGAAGTGCAGACCGGGAAGAATGGGCAGTTATGGATGATGAAAGTTCAAGTGGGAGTTTTCCCACTTTGCTTTTTCCCCGTAGGTTAGCATGCGCTAATTAGCAACAACTAATCGGAAACTTTTGTAAAAATCTCACAAAAGGCAGAGGGAATGGATCCGGACCGCAGGAGTGGTTCACAAGGATAGAAAGGAGAAGACATGACATTACGTGAAGTTCCGGTACATACAACGGTTAAAGTTGTAAAGATCAACGGAGAGGGCGCATTCCGCCGCAGAATCATGGACATGGGCATTACCAAAAACAGCGAGATCTACGTTCGTAAAGTAGCGCCGCTCGGTGATCCGGTCGAGATCACGGTCCGTGGATATGAACTGTCTTTGAGAAGAGACGATGCGGAAAGTGTCGAAGTCGTTACAGTCTGATGACGGGATAAATGTTTTGCCTGATGTGTATGCAAAACATTGGCAAAACACGGTTGCTGTCCCCGCGGAGTGTGGACAGTGACAACACAAGTGCAGGAAAATAGGAGGATGAAAAATGGCTATTAAAATCGCATTAGCCGGCAACCCGAACTGTGGTAAGACGACCATGTTCAATGCCCTCACAGGCGCGAACCAGTACGTCGGAAACTGGCCGGGTGTAACAGTAGAGAAAAAAGAAGGTAAATTAAAATCTTCAAAGAGCGGTGAAGAGATCATCATCACAGACCTTCCGGGTGTTTACTCCCTTTCCCCGTACACACTGGAGGAAGTCGTAAGCCGTGATTACCTCGTTCACGAGAAACCGCAGGCGATCATCAATCTGGTAGACGCAACAAACATTGAGAGAAACTTATATCTGACGACTCAGATCCTCGAGATCGGTATTCCGGTTGTAATCGCGTTAAACATGGCTGATCTGCTTGCAAAGAGCGGGGATAAGATCGATGTGAAGAAGCTTTCCGAGATCTTCGGCTGTGAAGTTGTTGAGACTTCCGCGTTAAAGGGCACAGGCCTTAAGGAAGTTGTCGAGAAGGCGATCGAGGCAGCGAAGAAGAACGAGTGGAAGAACCCGGCTGGCATCTTCTCCGGAAGCGTAGAAAACGCAATTGAGAAGGTTGAGGAGGCTGTCGGTGACGCTGTGGACGCAGACCAGAAGAGATGGTTCGCGATCAAGCTTCTTGAGAAGGACAGCAAGGTCATCGAGCAGTTACATCTTCCGGCATCCGCTATGGCAGCGGTCAACACGGAGGTTACCCGTCTTGAGAAAGAGACTGATGACGATACAGAGAGCATCATCACAGACGAGCGTTATACATACATCGGAAGCGTGATCGACAAGGCCGTTAAGAAATCCGGCAAGAAGCTCTCCACCTCCGATAAGATCGATAAGATCGTTACAAACCGTATCTTAGGTATCCCGATCTTCGCGGCAGTAATGTGGTTCGTTTACTACATCTGCGTCAGCACACTTGGTACCATGGGTACAGACTGGGCAAATGATACATTCGGCGGCGGCATTCAGGAATGGGCAGGCGCAGCACTCGCGGCAGCAGGCGCAAGCGACTTCATCCAGAGTCTTGTAGTAGACGGTATCCTCGGCGGACTCTTCGCCGTATTCGGATTCCTCCCACAGATGGCACTCTTATTCTTAATGCTTTCCATCCTTGAGGACTGCGGATACATGGTACGTATCGCATTCGTCATGGACCGTGTGTTCCGTCACTTCGGACTTTCCGGTAAGAGCTTCATTCCGCTCCTTATCGCATCCGGCTGCGGTATCCCGGGTATCATGGCTTCCAAGACCATCGAAAATGATAACGACAGACGTCTTACCATTATGACAGCCACATTTATTCCGTGCGGTGCGAAGCTTCCGGTTATCGCTCTTTTAGGCGGCATCATGGTCGGCTGGACATCCGGAGATTACTCCGATGCGGGAAATACAGCATTCTTAATGTATGCGTTAGGTATCGTCTGCGTTCTTGTAGCAGCGATCATGTTAAAGAAGACAAAACCGTTCTCCGGCGAGGCAGCTCCGTTCGTTATGGAGTTACCGGCATACCACATCCCGTCTGCTAAGACCGTTCTTATGCACACCTGGGAGCGTCTGTGGGGCTTCATTAAGAAAGCCGGAACAATCCTGTTCCTTGCCTGCGTGATCATGTGGATCCTCTCCACATTTGGTTTCGAGAATGGTTCGTTCGGTATGGTAGAAGATACAGAAAACTGCTTGATGGCGATCCTCGGAAGCGCTCTTGCATGGATCTTCACTCCTCTCGGATGGGGCAAATGGCAGTGCGTTGCAGCGGCGATCTCCGGATTCTCCGCAAAAGAGGGTATCGTTTCCACAATGGGTGTCCTTGCAAATGTCAGCGAGGATCTCTCCGAGGAGACAGACGTTGTCGCAGCCGCGATCAGAGACTGGTTCCCGACAATGGCAGCAGCCTTCTCCTTCCTTGTATTCAACCTGTTAAACTCCCCGTGTCTGGCGGCTATTTCCACAATGGCCCAGCAGATGCAGTCCAGAAAGTGGTTCTGGTTTGCAATCATCTTCCAGAACGTATTCGCTTACTGTGTAGCACTGATGTTCTACCAGTTCGGACTTCTTATGGAAGGCGGTTCCTTCGGAATCGGCACAGCAGCAGCTGTTGTTGTTCTTCTCGGATTCCTCTATATGCTGTTCCGTCCGGATCCATATAAGAACCAGAAGAAGGCATCCCGCCGCTCTGTAGCAGCATAATTTTGGCAGTATTACTTCATTATTCTATAGAAACTCTATAAAAGATCCAGGTCAGAGGCGGACGTCGCTTCGTGGCCTGGATCTTTTCAGTTGGAAACCGCATAGCTTATAGAAGGAAGATTGCGAGAGTCGCGCCGGGGTCCGGACGGCCTTCGCGGATCAAAGGAGACAAAAACGATGGAAAATATCGGAAATATTATTCTTGGGATCATGATCCCGTTTGCGGGGACGACACTTGGAGCTGCGTGCGTATATTTTATGAAGAAGGGAATCCGTCAGAATGTGGAAAAAGGTCTTCTGGGCTTTGCGGCCGGTGTCATGGTGGCGGCATCCGTGTGGTCACTTCTGATCCCGTCCATGAATCTTTCCGCGGATCTGGGACGTCTGGCGTTTCTGCCTGCGGTGACCGGATTCTTCTGCGGCATCCTGTTCCTGCTGTTCCTTGACGGGCATGTGCCTCATCTTCACATCGGGTGCGATGAACCGGAAGGTCCGTCCTGCACGTTAAAAAAAAATACGATGCTTGTCCTTGCGGTGACCCTTCATAATATTCCGGAAGGAATGGCGGTCGGTGTCATGTTCGCGGGCCTTCTTACGGCAAACAGCGGGATCACTTTAGCCGGTGCGTTTGCCCTGTCCGTCGGGATCGCGATCCAGAACTTCCCGGAGGGCGCGATCATTTCCCTGCCGCTCAAGGGTGAGGGAATGAGCAGCAACCGGGCATTCTTGTATGGAACGCTTTCCGGTGTTGTAGAGCCTGTGGCGGCAATCCTCACCGTTTTGATGTACAGGGTCCTCGCTCCGGTCCTGCCGTATCTTCTCGCCTTCGCTGCAGGTGCCATGATGTACGTGGTCGTGGAGGAGCTGATCCCGGAGACTGCGGAGGGAGAGCACTCGAATATCGGAACCATCGGGTTTGCGGTCGGGTTTGCATTGATGATGATGCTTGACGTGGCACTTGGGTGATACAATATGGACGACTGTGCATCCCCGCGGAGCGTTTATCTCAGTCGGACCTGATTCCCACTGAGACGAGTTTGTTGTTACTCATTACCTGAAAGAGGTGAGAGTCTTCCCGGCTAAGATAATATTATAGGGAAGGGCGACGCCCCCTTGCCCGCTGTTCGGTGGAAAAAAGACAGAAAAACAAAAAGAAAAGTGGATATCCAGAGTCCATGATGTGACTCTGGGATATCCACTTTTTATTTCCGGCAATCAGATTTTTCAACACGGATCAGTCAAATTGTCAAAATTACATCTATTATTGGGAATGTGTGCTTAATTAGAATCTCTTCCAGGTACCCCGATAGAAAAGTAGCAGCAGCGGGAAGAGCTCCAGACGTCCGGCAAGCATATCAAAGGTCAGAACCAGCTTGGAGAAGTTGGAGAAGAGCCCGAAGTTCTGGGCCGGGCCTACAAGTTCCAATCCCGGTCCGATGTTGTTTAAGGTCGCCGCGACGGCGGTAAAGTTTGTCACAAGATCGTAGTTGTCGATGCCGATGAGCAGCACGGAGATCGCGAAGATCAGGATGTATGCCGCAATGAAGACATTTACGGAGCGGAGAACCACATGCTCCACCGCGCGTCCCTCAAAATGGATCTTGCGGACCTGATTCGGATGGAGACTCTGGGAGAGCTCCTTTGTCAGGGAGCGGAATAACAGCACGATACGGGACACCTTAATGCCGCCGCCGGTACTTCCCGCGCAGGCACCGATAAACATTAAGAGCACCAGGATTGTTTTCGGGATTGTCGGCCAGGAGTTAAAGTCCACGGTGGCGAAGCCGGTGGTCGTGATGATGGAAGCAACCTGAAACGCGACATGGTGGAACGCGAGGAACAGGCTGTCGAAGAAATCCCGGACAAAAAACGTGATGACGAGGATCGACGCGGCAATGATCCCGAGGTACCATCGCGCCTCCTCGCAGCGCAGCGCTTCCTTCGGCTTTTTCATATAGAAGAGGAAGTACACGTTAAAGTTGATGCCAAAGAGGATCATAAACACGGTAACTACGCCCTGAAGGTAGGTGGAATAGCTTCCGAAGCTGTCGTTCTTGATACCGAAACCTCCGGTTCCCGCGGTACCGAAAGCGGTACACAGGGAATCAAACACCGGCATCTGTCCCACAAGCAGGAGAATAACCTCTAGAACCGTCAGGAAGAGATAGAGCCCATAGAGGATCTTTGCGGTGGACTGCACCTTCGGGACCAGCTTTGTGACAGAGGGTCCCGGGCTTTCTGCCTTCATGAGGTTCATATGATAGCCGTTTCCGGTAAGCGGAAGCAGGCAGAGAAGGAACACGAGAACTCCCATACCACCGATCCAGTGTGTAAAGCTCCTCCAGAACAGGACGCCGTGCTGAAGTGGTTCCACGGCGGGAAGAATACTGGCACCGGTCGTTGTAAATCCGGACACAGTCTCAAACAGGGCATCCACCGGATTTGTGATGGATCCGCTTAAGAGGAACGGGATGGAACCCATGATACTCATGACGATCCAGCTTAAGGCAACCGTCACGGAACCTTCCCTTGCGTAGAATACCTTGTTTTTCGGCTGCTTGCGGACAAGGATCACACCCGGAATCAGGCAGAGGACGATCGTGATGAAGAATGCCAGTGCGCAGCTTTCATGGTAGATCAGGGAGACTGCCAGGGATGGCACAAGAAGCGCCGCCTCCACGTCCAGAATCCAGCCGATAATATAAAAGATCATCGAATAATTCATGGAATCGCTCCTTTATGATTTTAAGATATCCCGGATATCACCGAGACCGCGGTTTGTGGTCACGAGAATCACGGTATCCCCGACCTTGATTATATTCTGACCGCGGGGGGTGAGGATCTGACCGTTTCGGTTGATGCAGCAGATCAGAAGGTTGTCCTTTAAGTTTAAGTCCATAAGCGGCACATTCGTGACAGCGGAATCCTCTTTGATGGAGAACTCCAGTGCTTCGGCACGGCCGTCCAGGATCTTATACAGTGTTTCCACGTTGCAGCCGATGGTGTTCTGGCGGGCACGGACGTACTGTAGGATATAATCTGCCGTCAGGTACTTCGGGTAGATGATGCTGTCGATACCGAAGCTGTCGATCACGTCATCGAAGGCGATCTTATTGACCTTTGCGATGAGCTTTGCGTTGGAGTGGAGCTTTCCGTAGAGGGCGAGGAAGATATTCTCCTCGTCAAGTCCGGTGAGGGCCACAAGGGAATCAGCGTAGGTCAGGCCTTCTTCCAGAAGAAGATCCCGATCACTTCCGTCCCCGTTTATGATGTCAGCGCCGGGAATCACTTCGCTTAAGTAATCACAGCGCTCTTTTCGCTGCTCGATGATTCGGACACGGAACCCGATCTTTAAGAGGTCCTGGGCCAGATAGTGGGCGATGGTGCCGCCGCCGATGATCAGGGAATTTTTTACGGATTTTGAGCGGAGACCGATCTTTTCAAAAAACTGAGCCGTATTTTCAAGAGATCCCACGATAGAGAGGATATCCGTATCCTGAAGGACAAAGCTTCCGTTCGGGATCACGACCTCGGATCCGCGCTCAACGGCACAGATCAGGACATCGCATTTTAACTGTCTCATGATATCCATGATAGTTTTTCCGCCGAACCCGATCTCAGGTTTTAAGCGGAAACGGAGAAGCTCGACACGTCCCTTTGCGAAGGTGTCGATCTTGATGGCGGACGGGAATTTTAAGAGCTTTAAGATCTCTCTGGCCGCTGTCAGCTCCGGGTTGATGATCATGGAGAGTCCGAGCTTTTCCTGAATGAAGCGGATCTCCTTATTATAGAGCGGGTTTCTTACGCGGGCGATGGTGTCACAGTGTCCGGTCTTCTTCGCCATCAGGCAGCAGAGGAGGTTTAATTCGTCCTCGCCGGTGACAGCGATAAAGAGGTCCGCGTTTTCCACACCGGCCTCCTGCTGGATATTGAAACTGGCGCCGTTTCCAACGATTCCCAGGGCGTCAAACTGGTTGGAAAGATGTTCCACTTTCTGCGGATTCATATCGACCATAACGAGATCGTGGCCCTCGGCGCTTAAGCGCTCCGCAAGGCTCACGCCGACTTTTCCGCAGCCGACAATGATGATCTTCATATGTTTACCGGTCCTTTCAATTAATTACGCTTCCCAGCGTCCGGAAGCGCCGCACGGGAGTACAAGTTTGGAACTTGTAACCGGAAGTCCGATCTCCTCGGAGCTTACAGTTCCGCCGAACTGCGGAACAACGGCTGTTCCGAGCATATAAGTCAGCACCGCCGGGGCAAGTCCGGTTGTGTAGGAGTTGATCAGGTAGAATAACGGCTTGTCGGAGAGGAGCTTTGCACACAGCTTTACGAGCGGGTAGATCGCGTCCTCGATCTTCCAGATCTCGCCCTTCGGGCCTCTTCCATAGGAAGGCGGGTCCATGATGATCGCGTCGTAGTGGTTTCCACGGCGGATCTCACGCTCTACGAATTTTACGCAATCATCCACGATCCAGCGGATCGGCGCGTCCTCAAGGCCGCTGGACTTCGCGTTCTCCTTTGCCCAGGCGACCATGCCCTTTGAGGCGTCAACATGGGTCACGGAAGCTCCGGCTTTCGCAGCTGCCAGTGTCGCTCCGCCGGTGTAGGCGAAGAGGTTTAAGACCTTGACCGGGCGTCCCGCGTTTTTGATCTTTTCGCCAAACCAGTCCCAGTTTGCCGCCTGTTCCGGGAAAAGACCGGTGTGCTTAAAGCTGAAGGGCTTTAACTGGAAGGTCAGGCCTTTGTAGTTGATGCTCCACTGCTCCGGGAGACTGAAGAATTCCCACTCGCCGCCGCCTTTTGAGCTTCTGTGGTAGTGGCCGTTCATCTTTCTCCACTGTGGTGCCTTTTTATCGGTATCCCAGATAACCTGGGGATCCGGACGGACCAGAATATATTTTCCCCAACGCTCCAGCTTTTCACCGCCGGAACAGTCGATGACTTCATAGTCCTTCCATCCATCTGCTATCCACATAATTGTATTCCATCTCTTTCTTTAGACTTTTTTTGCGTAAAAACGGATCAGGGGCATAAAATGCCTATGATATACCAGTATAATAGATTCGGGGGATACTGTCAAATAGGAGTGGGGATGGAATGCGGGATGTTGGCGGAAATATGGGGAACATGAACGGAAAATGTGTCTTTCTGTGGCGGGAATGTGGCAGAACTGTGGTGGGGACTTAAGAGAATTGACAGGTATTTTCTGTTGAATAATCAGGGAGTTACTGGTAAAATAAAATCAGATGTATTGCGAAATGAAAAATACGGCCGGAAGGCAGAAATCCCATCGGCGGAGCTGATCCGGAATGGATGTTGGCGATAGTTATGCGCCTTTTGGGGTACAGGAAGGAGACGGAGCGAGTGAAGAAAAAAGGGTTAAGAATACTGGCAGCAGCGGCGGTCCTGACTTTCGGATGTCTGACGATGAACGCCTACGCAGCGGAAGGCTGGGCGCTTTCCAATAATATATGGACGTATCTTGATAAAAACGGAAACCGCGTGACGAATGAGTGGAAAAAGGGCGCGGACAATCTCTGGAGATATTTAAACAACAGCGGTGAAATGGCGGTCAACAGCTGGGCCGACAACGATTACTATGTGGATGCTAACGGAATCATGGTGGCGGATAAGTGGATGCAGATCGTATCCCCGTACAGCAGAGACAGTCAGACCTACTGGTTCTACTTCGGTTCCAGCGGAAAAGTCACAAAGGACACCTGGAAGAAGATCGATGGAAAAAGTTATTACTTTGACGCTGACGGAATCATGCAGACCGGCTGGACCGAAGATGGGGATTACTATTTAAGCTCCAGCGGAGCGATGGTGACAGGATGGAGATATCTGGAGCCGAAGGATGAGGACAGCAGCCTTTACGGAACGGAAAGCGATGATGGAAAGTACTGGTTCTATTTTTCCGCAAGCGGAAAGAAGCAGAGCCCGTCGACCAGCGATGACGGCGGAGAGTATAAGGTAACAAAGATCGATGGAAAATACTATTGCTTTGACGCAGACGGACGGATGCGCACCGGCTGGGTGTATTTAGAAGGTGATCCGGAAAATTCAAGTAAGAGTTCGATTGCGGATTGGAGATATTTCGCGGAGAGCGGGATCCAGAACGCTACGGTCGGCGCGGCGATCCCTGGCTGGCTTTCCTTAAACCCGCCGGAACAGCTTCAGGACAATGTGGATGAGCCGGTGGTATGGTATTATTTTGATAAAAACGGTGAGCCAAAGACCGGACCGGAAGACGGAAAAGCGTCCACGAGCGATTTTGTCCGCATCAATGGAAAGACGTATCTCTTCGACCAGAAAGGAAATCCGGTCAAAGGATTAAAGAAGGTACGGATCGGATCGACCAGCGAATATACGTCCTACTACTTTGATGAGTCATCCAGAACCTCAGTAAAAGGAAAAATGACCGTCGAGGAAGGCGATGGAAATAAGACCACGTTTTATTTCAATGAAGGGACCTATGCAGGCCGCGGATCAAACGGCGTGAAGAACGGATACCTTTATTATATGGGAAAACTTCAGCAGGCAGACAGCTCCAGCCGTTATGCGCTGATCAGCATTCCGAATGGAAACGGCGGTTATCAGACGTATGTGGTAAACAGTTCCGGACGTATCTCCAAGAATACGACGGTAAAGGACCGCGATGGAAACAAATATAAAGTTAATTCCAGCGGGATCCTGACGCATATCAATGACGAGGCAGCAAGCTCCACGGAAGATTACGGCGAGCCGACTGAGCCGGTATTTGAGAATGACTGATATGGATCCAGGATAAATGATAAAGGATTTTTTGAAGGACCAGGGGCAGAGATGTTCCTGGTCTTTTCTTTTGCATTTCGTGCAGAATTTTGACATCTTGTGTCGAACCGATTGACACGCCTTGTTTTCTAATGATATTCTGGCGACAGAGACTTGAAGATAAGAGGGAGGCGGATCGCATGAGATATAATTTTAGAAGATGGATGGCAGGATTATTGACGGCAGTGATGGTGGGATCCACGATCATATCACCAGTGTATGCGGAATCAGCTATGATTCGACCGGATACTGATTTTGAAGTATATACGGCGAGTGATGCAGTGAAGGAGAAAGCGACACAGTCAGACACGGTGAGAAAACCGCAGAGGGCGAAAAAAGATGAATTATTGAAGCTTAAGGCATCGGACTCCAATGCGCTTCTCAGAACATTGAGTGCCGAAGCAGAGTATAATCTGAAGAAGGGGAAAGTGATCATTGATCAGAACGGCGATTACACGATCAGCGGCACATATGAAAAGACGACTGGAACGGATCATGTGATCACGGTGAAGGAGGGTGTTTCTGCGACGATCACTTTAAAGGGTGTGTCAATTGAAACCGCAAATGCGAATACAGTTCAAATGTCCTGTATTGAACTTGAAAAGGGAGCGGATGTGACGCTGGTTCTCTCCGGAAGGAATAACCTGTATACAGTCAGCAACTCCGGCGCGGCGATCCATGTGCCGGAAGGAAGCAGCCTGAAGATCCGGGCAGGATCTGATCAGGATGTCCTGTATTCGTTTGCGCGCGCTTATGGAGCTGGAATCGGAGGAAACAGCGGAGAGGGACATGGCAAGATCACGATCGAAAGCGGAATGGTGGTAGCTTGTTCTGGAATGAGTCTGACAGATAAAGGACCGGAAAAAGGAACGGAATCGGACAGTGGAGCCGGAATCGGATCTGGTTCGGCGGGAATTGGCGGTGGTATGATTACAATCGCTGGTGGATCTGTTTATGCAGCAGCATCTGTTGGAGCTGGAATCGGTGGTGGATATAAGGGAACATCGGGCTCTATTGTGATTTCTGGTGGAGATGTAGAGGCACGGGGCGGAGAGTATAACAGTATAGTGAAGGCTGTTGCAATCGGTCCAGAGACGGTCGATGGTACGGATAATAGTTTTACATTAAAAGCCAGTGAAAAAGAAAAAGCAACGGCAGAATTCCATGGAGTTTATCCACCCCAAACATACACGGTCAATATTGGAGATGAGCAGACGATCAAGTATCCGGGAAGCCGTGTGGTGATCAAGTATGGAGAACAGACACGAAATGGGCAGCTTACCGTTACTCCGGAAGAAGGCGTTACCTATTCTGGAAACGGAAGAGTTGAGATCGCCGGATCTGGTCCATATACAGTTACAATGACAGATCCTGAGACAGCGACATGGGAATTTATTGAGATCAAGAGCAACTGTACAGTTACTTTGAATCAGCTCAATATTTATCCGAATGCGCAGAAGGTTCCCGCAATTGATATCGATGCGGGACTTGAAAAAGTGACCTTAAAGCTGGAGGGCAGAAATATTCTTAAGGGCGCTGAGCTTGCGGCGGCGATCGATAATCATGGGACTCCGCTGGAGATAACAGGAAGAGGAAGTCTGGATGCCACAGCCGGCTCCGGGTCTGCGGCCATCGGTGGAAGCTACTCTTTATATTCAGTGCCGATAGGTAAAAATATTACGATCTCCGGGGGTGATCTGACCCTGCGGTCAAATGGAGATGGAACTTGTCTGGGAGCTGGTGCTGCCGGCAGCGCAAGTACGGGAAGCGCAGATAATCTGGTCATTTCCGGTGGAAATGTAAACCTGATCAAGAGCGGGGGCGGTTATTGTATTGGCTCGACAGACGTTTATGTTAGTTCGGTACCGAATATCCGGATCACAGGAGGAAATGTCACAGCGACGGTGTCCGGAGACCCAGGAAAAATCTGTCAGAGTCCTATCACGATAGCGCCTGAGAATGGAAAAACAGCGACACTGTATACAGGAAACTCAGCTCCGGGAAGCGCGGCTCTCGGGCTGCGCGGGGAAGGAAAATATGAGCCCGCGTCAGAGACGTATATGCGTGTAAAGTTTGGAACACCGCATAATCTTACTGTTACGGGAGGAACGATCGTTTCAACAGAGTCCAATTTTGCGGAGGGTGAGAAAGTGCCGATCAGTGCGAGTGCCAAGATCGAGGATGGAGCCGGAGGAACCTTGTATTTTGCAGGATGGACGGTTGAAAATGGAAGCGGAACGTTTGGTGATCCTCTGTCTTCCGGAACAACATTTACGATGTCCGATGTGGATACAGAGATCAAGGCGAACTATACAGGTGGATATTCTGTTACAGTTGCTGACGGAACCATCACCCCGGAACAGGCAAACTATGCGCCGGGAAGTACTGTCACGATCACAGCGAAAGATAAATCTTCGGATAAATTATGTTTCGATCGCTGGGAGATCACGAACGGAAACGGAGAATTCTTAAACGGAACGGCCAGTCAGAAAACGGCACAGCTTAAAGTAAACAGCAGCCTGTCCGTAAAGGCGGTCTATGTTTCCGGGCACAGCCTCACGGTAAATAATGGAACTGGAAGCGGAGCATATAGAACTGGAGATGTAATCGAGATCACGGCATTTCTACCGGCGGGATCAGAATTTTCATCATGGACGCTGGATTCTGGCTCAGGAACCTTTGAAAACTGCTACAGCAGCACGACAAAATTCACGATCGGATCAGAAGATGCTGTGGTCACAGCCCAGTATAAGGGCGAAGGACTCACCGGTGACTTCATCGTGAGCGGTGGAATCCTGGGAACAGATTATAAATATGAGAACGAAACACTGACCATAACGGGCAGCGGAAAATACGAGATCTCCCTGAAAGAGGGCATTGAGACGACTGGAAATCAGATCACGGTTCAGGGCGGAAAACCTGTAATTACGCTCCATAGCGTAAAAGTGAATGGAGACTATGCGCTCAGGATCAGGAATGAAGCAAATGTGACGTTGATCCTGGATGGGGAAAACTCCATGTGTTCCAAAAAATCGAACTGTGTGTATGTGCAGGACAATTCTTATCTCACGATCACGAGCATTCAGGGGGATGGAAGCTCTGCGGGAACACTGCGTGCAGAAGGAAATAAGTCTGGCGAGATCAATCATGCCGGAATCAGAGGAGGTTCCATTACTGTAAAAGGCGGAACAGTTATCGCTAAAGGTGAATATGAAGCGGCAGGAATCGGCGGAGACGCGCGTGTACAAAACAAAAATTTCTCCATTTCGATCGAAGGAGGTACCGTGGAAGCTGACGGCGGCTGGGGAGGTGCCGGCATCGGAAGCGCAAGCCAGGCAGGCGGAAATGTCAATATCAGTATTTCCGGCGGAACCGTAAAGGCTGTCGGAGGCCAGGGCTCTGCCGGTATCGGAATCGGATATAATAGCTGGGCGAAGAGCAGGATAACGATCACCGGCGGAAGGACAGACGCAAAGGGAGGAAGCAGGAGCTCTGGCGAAAATACGACCAGCGGTGTCGGGGCAGGCTCAAAAAATGATGATGTGGAGTTTTCTATTGATCAGAAAGCGCTGATCATGCACGGACTGAGTTCCGCAGATGAGAAGGTTACAGCGCAGGAGATCAATCAGAAGACCACAAGGATGGGACGCTGCGCGGTCATTTATTTTCAGGCCGATGAGAGCGGAGAGGCCGCTTCGATCTCACTGACGCCGGAGACGGAGGTAATGTATCCTGGAAGTTCAAAACAGTTTACCGCAGCTGTTAAAGAAGCAAAGGATCCGACGGTGGACTGGCGGGTATCCGGAAATACCAGCAGCGATACAAAGATCAGTTCGCTGGGAATCCTGACGGTGGGTGCGGATGAGAAAGCGGAAACGCTCAGCGTGACAGCGAGCTTAAGGTCATATAATAAAACTGCATCCGCCAAGGTAACAGTGAAACAGATCCAGACAGGTCTTGCGGTTACTTCAGAAGAAATTGAAGTTGGAGATTCTGTTTTGGCTGTGATGACGGTTCCGGAAGGAATGAGTGGACAGATCCGGTTTTATGTAGATAAAGCCGCGGTGGGAAGTCCGATCACATCAACGGGAGGCGAAACATCGTTTAAGATCGAAAAAGAACTTCTCCCGTTGGGAACACATGAGATCTATGCGGAATATTACGGAAACGGATTCCGGGTCAAGAGTGGACAGATCTCAGTGGCTGTAAAAAAACGTAATCCACAGATTGTAAAATGGCCGGAAGCTATAAGGGAGATCCATTATGGTCAACGGGCATCAAATGCCGGACTGCAGGGCGGAGAATATGGAGCTATACCTGGCGACTTTGGTTTTGATGTCGCATGGCCGGAAGTGGGAACAGATGAAGCTCTGTGCCACTTTACGCCAAGGCCAGAGTACCGCGATACGTATGAGACGATCTACAATAAAATTAAGATTAAAGTTTTGCCGGCAACTCCGAGAGTCGAGGAGGATCCTGTGGTAAATATTCAGTATGGACAGTCCCTGAAAGATGCGGTGATCTCTGGAGGAAAGGTGATCAATCCAAAATATATAGAGCAGAAGCAGATGATTGTGGATGGAAAATGGAGCTTTAAGGATCCAGATTCTGTACTTTATCCAGATACATCCTGCGCAGTAGTATTTACCCCGGAGGATACGAAAAACTACACGGGAGCGACTGAAAAAGAAGTTTCGGTTACTGTTTCGGCGGCAAAACCAGATCTCACTATGGAACTTGACCGGGAGACGCAGGTTGCAGGAAAGCGGATAACTGTTTCGGCAAAAGCGAAAAATGCGTTTTCTTCTGCACTTGAGGATGTACCGGAGATCCGAATTTCTTATCAGATCGGGGATGGAGCTGAGCAGACTGCTTCAGGAAATGAGATCCAGATCCCTATTGGTACCGCTGTCGGGACGATCATCACGATCACGGCGAAAACAGCTGCTGTTGATGGCAGATATATTGAAACTTCCGAGACAAAAACGGTGACAGTGGCAGACAAAACGATCGTGGATAAGCAGATATCTGTGACGGTACCTGATGTGGAATATGGCAGCTCACCAGTTCCGAAGGGAACATTTGCGGGAAATGTGGATGGAGATGAGACATGGGCTTACACGTACAGTGTGGATGGTGGAAATACATGGAGTACGGAAGCACCGAAAACAGTGGGAAGTTATCTTGTAAAAGCTTTTTATGAGGATGACTCACAGAAAGGAGAGAATATTTCTTCCTGGAAGATTATTCCCAAAACGGTGATTGTGGCGGGCATTGTACTGGAGGAAAAAATCTATGACGGAAGAACTGACGTGAATGTGAGATCAGTAAGCTTTGGCGGTCTTGCAAACGGAGATACTCTGGAGTCAAAGGATTATTCTGCAGCAGCAGAATTTGAAGATGCAAATGCGGGAACAGATAAAAAAGCTTTTGTAGAGGTTTCCTTATCCGATACGGAAAATGCAAAGAATTACGTTCTGGATCAAGCAGGAAAGTTCATTCTTGATGGACAGAGCATCAAAAAAGCCGAAGCGCCCTCTGTTCCGGAGATCTCTGAGGCGTACAGCTATGGAATAAGCGGAGAGCAGGAGATCGTTCTTTCCGGATTCCCGGAAGACTGTGGAGAGATTTCTGGCGGAAATGCCGATATTATATCTGATGAGTCCGGCATCCTGGAAGAGAAAATTGCCGTAGAGGGGACGCAGTTAAAATTCGCGCTGAAGAAGAATGACAGATCACAGATCGGAGCATCAGCAGTGATCCGGGTCAGTGGCGTTCTTACGGAAAACTATGAGATACCGGATATTCAGGTCGTAATCTCTCTGAATGACAAGAATGAGCAGCATCCGATTGCGGGAACGATTACGTTCCAGCTGAATGGTGATGAAAAAACATTCACAGCTGAGATCGGGGCTGTCGAGGGCGCAGAGTACAGTTTTGACGGTACCACCTGGTCAGACAACAACCGGAAAGATGACTGCCAGCCGGATACCCTGTATCACGGATGGATCCGTCTGAAGGAGACGGAGACAGAAAATGCGGGACCTGCGGCGGAGGTTTCCGGAAGAACTCCGAAACTGGCAGAAAAGCCGCCTGTGGACGGACCGGAGAAGCCCGGAGATGGCGGGAATACTGGAGGAGACAACGGCACAAAGCCTGGAGATGGCGGAAATGCTGGAGAAGATAACGGCACAAAGCCTGGAGATGGTGGAAATTCCGGAGAAAACAATGGCTCAAGACCAGGAAGTGGAACTGGTTCATCCAGTTCAGACTCTTCCAAATCGGAGATCAGTGAAAGAAAGCCGGATATCAGCCGTGACAGTAAAAAGGGATATATTGATCCTGTAAAGGGAATTATCCCGGGCGCTGCGAACAAAGCGGTAAACGATGGACACAGCCATTGGATGAAGGATAAGAATGGCTGGTGGCTGAGATACAGCGATGGCAGTTATGCGGCAGGAAAGATGATCGTGGGAGAGCACGATAATATGCAGACGGTTGAGCATCAGTGGGAACTGATTAACGGAAGCTGGTATGCATTTGATGAGCAGGGATATCTGCGTGTTGGACTTTTCTATGATGCCGGTTATAGGGGCTGGTTCTATATGGACGAAAATTCCGGAATGCAGACTGGCTGGGTACTCATCAATGAAAGATGGTATTTCTTCAATCCGGTTTCTGATGGAACAAGAGGAATGATGTTTATCGGAAGAAAAACGCCGGATGAGTATTTTGTGACGGAAGATGGCAGCTGGGACGGAAAGACAAAATAATAAATAAGAGAACAGCCAGGTGAAGTGAGAAAACTCCCTCTTTGCAGTTTATGGGATAAACGCGCAGAGAGGGAGTTTTTATCATTTATGAACCTAAAAATTCAGAGAAATAATCAATGAAAGGCAGTCTCATTAAACTTCTTTACCATTGATCAAAACGTGCTGGATCACACCTGTCACATCAAACGGACAGCCGTCAACAATGACAACATCGGCGTCTTTTCCTTCTTCCAGAGAACCGACACGGTCAGCGATGCCAATGTGCTCAGCCGGGTTGATGGTTACGGCGCGGAGTGCCTCATACTCGTCCATACCGGCTTTGATAGCGAGCCCTGTGCAGAGCGGCAGGTAGTGGAGCGGAGTTACCGGCGCATCTGTGATGATGGAAACATGACATCCGGCTTTCGCGAGAATGCCAGGTGTCTCCCAGGTCTTATTCTGGAGCTCAAATTTGGAGGCATGTCCGAAGGTCGGACCTACTGCGAGCGGGAGATTTTCTTTAGCGAGTTCATCCACGATCATATGGCCCTCTGTCACGTGCTCCAGAGTCAGGCCGACACCGAATTCTTTCGCGATACGGATCGCAGTGAAGATATCGTTTGCCTGATGGGCATGGGCTTTTAACGGGATCTCATGGTTTAATACCGGGATCAGAGCTTCGGACTTCTGGTCGTAAGCCGGAAGCTTGGAAGCATCATCACCGGCCGCCTCGATCTTTGCCTTGTAAACCTTCGCTTTATTTAAAGCCTCGCGGATCTTTGCGGCATTTGTCATACGGCTGGAGATTCCCTGTTTCTGGTAGCAGCGTTTCGGGTTTTCACCGAAAGCGCATTTCATAGCGATCGGGAATTTTACGATCATATTGTCAACACGGGTTCCAACCGGTTTGATGGCAGCGAAGGTTCCGCCAATGGAGTTGGAGCTGCCTGGACCGGTTGCGAAGCAGGTAACACCGGCTTTCGCGGCCATCTTCATACACGGGTCAAACGGGTTGATTCCGTCGATCGCCTGTACCTGTGGAGTTACCGGGTCATTCAGTTCGTTGTAGTCATGCCCCTCGTAGCCGATCCCGTAGCCGTCAAGACCGATATGGCAGTGGGCTTCAACAAATCCCGGATAAACCTGGAGTCCGGTGGCGTCGATAACCTCAGCACCGTCAGCAGAGAGACCTTTTCCGATCTTTACGATCTTTCCGCCGTCGATCAGGATGTCAGCGATAAAAGTTTCCTTTGATACCGCTGTGTGAAGTGTTCCGTTCTTGATACAAATCATGGGAATTCCTCCTCTTTTCAAATCATAACTCCATCATACATGAATTGCGAGAATATTTCAAGGATTCTTTCTGTACAGTAGTTAAAAATAAGTTACGATTCACGCTTTGCGCAAACAGTAACAAAAAAGGAACTATATCATCTTAAAAGATGAAAAGTTCCTTATATTTGAGTTATGAAACTACATTCACCGGTGTTCCCTCAAGGAATCCTTTTACATTTCCGGCAAGGATGGAAACGAGACGCTGTCTTGTCTCAAGCCCCTTCCAGCCCATATGCGGGGTGAGGATCACGTTGTCGAGGGTGTAAAGCGGGTTGTCGGCTTTCGGCGGCTCAGTTTCCTGGACGTCGAGGCCTGCGCCTGCGATCTGGTGCTTTTCAAGCGCTTCGATCAGAGCCGGTTCATCGATGAGAGCACCGCGGGAGGTATTGATCAGGAATGCGGTCGGCTTCATGAGCGTAAGAGTCTCTTTATTGATCATATGCTTTGTCTGCGGAGTTAACGGGCAGTGCAGGGAAACATAGTCACTGTTCTTTAAGACTGTCTCAAGATCCACATAGCGGATGCCGTCTTCGTCGGCTCTCGGTGTTCTTGTATACACGAGAATGTTCATATCAAGAGCTTTTGCAATCTTCATTACAGTCTTTCCGATATGTCCGGCACCGATGATTCCTAAAGTCTTTCCGTTTACCTCAACGTGCGGAACCTGGAGATTTTTCGTAAAGTTATCATGGTTTCCGTTTGCCAGCATTTTCATCTGGACCTGCATGGTGGAGCTTAAATTTAAGATCATCATGACCGCCGTGTGGGCTACGCGCTCGGAGCTGTATGCCGGGATATTGCAGACGGTAATCCCCTTCTCCCTTGCGGCATCAAGATCCAGATTGTTGTATCCGGTACCGGCCTCACAGATCAGCTTTACGGAAGCTGGAAATTTGCGGATCAGGTCACCGTTTACCGGCATCTCCTTTGTGACGATAATATCAGCTCCCTCAATGCGCTCTAAGAGCTGTTCCGGTGTGGTATCATCGTAGACGGTCACGTCGGAAGAGAGAACAGAAAAGTCGAGATTTCCGTCAAAGTTCATTTTTTTTGCGTTTAATACAACGGTCTTGTCGCTCATGGGTAAATCCTCCTGAGAATAGTAATAGTTCGTGATTAGCGGACATGTTTATTATAGCGCTCTTGAAACAAAGTAACAATAGAGATTTTGACCACCGTTTTAGTATTGTCGTGGCCTGATGGGGATTCCGACGGCTTTATCCGTCTGAAACTTGTGTGCCCAAGAGCGATACTTCCAGAAGAACTTAAACGGGCCTGTGAGACAGTGAGTGGGAAATATGCCACTGCCTAAGTGCTGGAAATTAGCGGGAAGCTACTTGCGCTGTCCTGATTTCGGAAGTATACTTATGCCATAATATTTGAAATGGATGGAATCATATGCTTGGATTAAAACCGGTAAAACTGATGCCTGCGAGGGAGCGGGTTGCTTCGGCGCTCAGAAAGGCAATTATATCGAGACAGATTAAGGAAGGCGAGACGCTGGCGCTCGAGGTGACGGCTCAGGAGCTTGGGGTGTCGATCACTCCGGTGCGGGAGGCGTTTCAGATCCTCGCGAGGGATGGGCTTTTAGAGCTGAAACAGAATAAAGGAGCCACCGTTTTAGGGGTTACGGAAAAGACGCTGCGGGATCATTATCAGATCCGGGCAGTGCTTGAAGGGTACGCCTGTGTGCTCTGCGTGGAAACCGGGGCAGATCTCTCTGCCCTGCAAAACTGTCTGAAGGCATCGGAGGAGATGCTCGCTTCCGGAGACAGCAGCAGATATTCGGATATGAACCAGTCGTTCCATTACGAGATCTGGAATGCGTCGGGGAATGAGAAGCTTGTGACAATGCTCTCAGAACTCTGGAATGGACTTTCCATGGGAGTCCAGACGACGGAGATGGAGTACGCGAAGAAATCGTTTGCGGAACATAAGAAAATTTATGAGGCGATTGCGGCGAAGGACGCGGAGACCGCGAGAACTCAGATGGAGAAACATATCAGGAGAAGCCTGGAGGATATGCTGACACGGTACAGAGAATAAATATAATTTATCTATAATGTACAAAAACATAAGCTACAAATTAGGCAGTATGATGAAAAAGTAAAATTGGTATTGACTTTTCCATCATACTGTTTTATTTTAAATGTATAAATTGTATACATGATAAAAAATAAAATATCAAATACAAGAAATCAACATGCAGACGAAAAACAAATAGCTGTCGGAAGTCAAAATTAAAGCACGGACAGTCAAAAATTTTAAGGAGGTTATATGATGAACAGAGAGGAGCAGGTGGAGAAGCTTACCACATATATCGCCCATTTTACGGACTATATCGGAAAGCATCTCCCGGACGATGTAAAGGCAAAAATTTCAGAATTAGCAGAGGCGGAGACAAACCCGCTTGCAAAGTCCATCTATGAGACAATGAACTTAAACCAGAGATTAGCCTCTGAGTTAAACAGACCGAGCTGCCAGGATACCGGCGTGATCCAGTTCTGGGTAAAATGCGGAACAAAGTTCCCGCTGATCGATGATCTGGAAGTTCTTTTAAAGGAAGCGGTTGTCCGTGCGACTGTGGATGCCCCGCTCCGCCACAACAGTGTCGAGACTTTTGATGAGTACAACACCGGAAAGAACGTCGGAAAAGGAACACCGACCGTATTCTGGGATATCGTCCCGAACAGCGACCAGTGCGAGATCTATGTCTACATGGCAGGCGGCGGATGCACACTTCCTGGAAAGGCGATGGTTTTAATGCCAGGTGCCGGATATGAGGGCGTTGCGAAATTCGTCCTTGACGTTATGACAAGCTATGGCTTAAACGCATGTCCTCCTCTTCTTGTTGGCGTCGGCGTCGCAACATCTGTCGAGACCGCAGCACTTCTTTCCAAGAAAGCACTGATGCGTCCGATCGGAAGCCACAATGAGAATGAGCGCGCCGCAAAGATGGAAGCACTTCTTGAAAAAGGTATCAATGATATCGGTCTCGGACCGCAGGGAATGGGCGGAAAAGCATCTGTTATGGGTGTTAATATCGAGAATACCGCAAGACATCCATCTGCCATCGGTGTAGCAGTAAATGTTGGATGCTGGTCCCACCGCCGCGGACACATTATCTTTGATAAAGACTTAAATTACACGATCACAACACATTCGGAGGTGACTTTATAATGGTTGAGGTAAAGAACGGAAAAAAAATTCTGACAACACCGATCAGCGCTGAGGATCTGGAAGGAATCCATGTCGGTGATATCGTATATTTAAACGGAAGCATGACGACCTGCCGTGATGTGGCACACCGCCGTCTCGTGGAAGAGCACAGGGAACTTCCGGTCGATGTAAAGGATGCAGCGATCTTCCATGCCGGACCGATCATCCGGCCGCTTGAAAATGACCAGTTTGAGATGGTTTCCATCGGACCGACGACAAGTATGAGAATGGAAAAGTTTGAAAAAGAGTTTGTGGAACAGACCGGGGTCCGCGTGATCATCGGAAAAGGCGGAATGGGACCGAATACGGAATGTGCATGTAAGAATTTCAAAGCGATCCACTGTGTATTCCCGGCCGGATGCGCGGTTGTGGCTGCGACTCATGTAGAGAGGATCGTGGAGGCACAGTGGAGGGATCTCGGAATGCCGGAAACGCTGTGGCACTGTGAGGTAAACGAACTGGGACCGCTCATCGTTTCGATCGATCCGGACGGAAGAAATCTCTTCGAGGAAAATAAGGTTACATTTAATGAGAAAAAAGACAAGGCGTTAGAGGAAATCTATCCGCAGGTAAGTTTCATCAAATAACTGGAAGAAAGCAGCAGATCAAAGAGATGCTTCCATAGATCGCTGCAGGTTCAGATAATACGGGGGAGTACAAGATGGATAACAAACTGGTCATCTGTATGGTCATTTTTGCACTGACACTTTTGAGCTATATCATCAACAAGATCCCGATGTGGGTCACGGCACTTTTATCACTCAGCGCACTTTACATTACCGGGTGTGTGGATGCGAACGGAGCACTTGGGGGATTCGCAAATGTCAACACGATCCTGATGGGCGCCTGTTTCATGGTGGCGTCGGGATTCCGCCGCACATCTCTTGTAAAACTGATGTGTGACTGGCTCCTGAAGCTGACAAATGGTTCTTTTATGAAGGTATATTTCGGATATCTCCTGCTGGGAGTGCTCCTGACAAACTTTATGAACAGCCCGATGGTGGTCTACGCGATCATTGGTCCGCTCCTCTGCGCATTATGTGACAGGACGGGATACAGCCGTTCAAAATACATTTTCCCGCTGATGGTGATCGTGGTTGCCTGCTGTTTTGCACTTCCGCTTCCGACTTCGATCCAGAAAGCGGGAGAGTTTAACGGATATCTCGAGACATATCAGTTCACCGGGCTGGAATTTACCCCGATCAGCTTTTTCTTCGCGAGATTCCCGGTGATCATCCTCTGCCTGATCTGGGCGATGACAATCGGACCGAAGATGTGTCCGCAGCAGGCGGTCTCCGATCTGGCCGAGATCGAGGAGCAGAAAGATATCTCCAGCAAATTATCGCCGACCGTTGACAGGATCGGAATCGTGATCTTCATCGTCACCATGCTCGGTCTGATCTTCTCCACACAGCTTCACATTGCGTCCTGGTGGATCGCACTCGCGGGAAGCATCCTCATGGCAATGTTCGGAGTTGTAGATCAGAAAAAAGCACTGTCAGAGATCCCGTGGGAAATGCTGATCCTCTACGCAGGAGCGCTCGCCCTGGGAAATGGTCTTGTGAACACCGGAGCAGGCGAGGCGATCGGGGGATGGCTTGCTGCAGCAGTCGGAGGAACCCACAACAATTACCTTCTCGGAGCACTGTTCTTTGTAATTCCGTTCCTGATGACCCAGTTTATGTTAAACCGTTCTGTCCAGGCAGTATTTATCCCGATCTGTCTTCTGACCTGCCAGTCCCTGGGGGCTGCGCCGATGGGACTCGTCATGTGCGTGGCATCCGCTTGTCAGACTGCTTTCATGACTCCGATGGCGACTCCGGCTGTTGCCATGTGCATGGGAGAAGGCGGATATGACCTGAAGGCACTCTTTAAGAGCGGCTGGCTGATCTGCATTTTGCTCGCAGTCGTGAACATTTTCTACACAATGACGGTATATCCGGCGTTCTAAGTCTGTCAGGAGGAAAAACAATGAAGATCACAGATGTAAAACTGGTTTTTGCGAAACATTACCTGTTCGTCCATGTTTACACGGACGAGGGCATTGTCGGCCTCGGTGAAGCAGGCAACTGGGGTTACCTGATGGCGACAGCTGCGGCAATCGAAAAATTCAAGGAATATTTGATTGGAAAAGATCCGTTTAAGATCGAGGATTTTAACCAGAATTTTTACCGTTCCGTATATTTCCGCGGCTCTGTCGTTATGAGTGCGATCTCTGCGATCGACATTGCACTCTGGGATATCAAGGGAAAAGCTCTCGGCGTACCGGTTTACGAGCTGCTTGGAGGTCTCACGAGAGATAAGGTCCGTGTTTACGCATCTCCGATGGTGCGGGATAAGGATCCGGAACAGTTGGCGAAGCGCTATATTGACCTGAAGAAACAGGGATTTACAGCAGCGAAGATTTTTGTCAACGGAAATGACAAGTCCTTAAAAGAAGGCCATGACGAATATTTCTCCGGTCGTATCGAGATGGAACTTGAAAAAGTGAAGATCTGCAGAGAAGCCGTGGGATATGATTTCGATTTCATATTAGAGGCACACCGCGGAATGACACTTCCGGAAGCAGTTGCGTTCGGACGCGCAGTCGAGCCATACCGCCCGATGGTTCTGGAAGATCCGGTGACACCGGACAATTACGATACCATGGCAGAGGTTGCTTCGAAAATCGGCGTGCCGATTGCTACCGGTGAGCGTTTCACAAGCCTCAGGGAGTTTGAAGTCCTGATGAGCCGCCATGCTGCCCAGTATGTCCGCCCGGATGTATGTGCCATCGGTGGAATCACTACCGCGAAGAAGGTAGCTGCGATCGCGGAGGCACACGATGTTCTCGTGATCCCGCACAATCCGTTAGGACCGGTATCGACAGCAGCATGCCTGCAGATCTGTGCAAGTATTCCAAACCTTGGAATTCAGGAGCTTCCGGGCTTCTGCCTGAATGGTCAGGAAGATGCAATGGTGAAGGAACCGTTAAAATTCAAGGACGGATATCTGGAAATTCCATCCAAACCTGGTATCGGTGTGGAACTTTCGGAGAACGCATCGGAGCTTTATCCGCTTCATGAGCGTGGAAGCAACTCCGCAAAACGGTACTTTGACGGTTCTGTCAAAGATATGTGATTTAGCCCCCTCATTATATAATTTTTCATATACCCCTTATTTTCAGTAACTGCTTAGAATTGTAGGCGGTTGCAATCGACAGCCGTCCCTGATCTCAGAGGCGGCTGTTGTCTTATTCTAAGACACAGAGACAGGGTAAGCGGGGAATCAATCAGCCACAAAGGGCAATTGCAGGAAGGAGATCATCTATGAGATATAGTTATGATAATCTGGAAATGACAGTAACATATAGAAAAGATAAAGAAATAGAAATCCAGGTCGCAAATCATAACACGTTCCGTGTCGGGAATATTACGGTAACAACAGAATACGCTGGAAAAAAACGGACAGAGTTTATCGGGAGAATCGAGGCGCATGAAACATGGAAGAGCGGAGATCGTACAGAAAATATCCCTCCGTTTCATGCGGCTTCCTTTTATGAAGGAAAAGAACAGATCATAGATCCGGGACTGTATGATGAAAAATCGGGAATTTATTGTGGAGAACCCTTTCATGCGCTTGTATGGAGAGATGAAGAAAAAAGGAAAACATGGCAGCGGTCCCATACCTGGGTGTCTGAGGATCCGGCAGCAGAAGTAACATTAAGTTATATTGCGGACGGACCGAGAGTGGCTTTCACCGGAAACAGCTTTACGGGACTCTGGGACAGTACATATGAATATTTTCGTCAGATGGCGGAGGCGGACGGATACCATGCGCAGGTGGCATACAGCTACTGGGGAGGAACGGGACTTGCCCAGTATGCGGGACTGATCCCGGAGAGCATGGAACGTGCTGAGCAGTGCCAAAAGGTATTAGACGCGAATGAGGAATATGATTTTTGCTTTTTTGCGGGAAACAGTGATGAGGCTTTGTCAACCCATAGCGGAAAGCCGGGAGCAGAGGACTATTCTCTGCGGGAAAATATGGAGAAGGCAGTCAGAATCCTGAAGAAAAGGGCAGAAGAAAAACACGCGAAGATGGTTCTGTGGGCACCTCATGCTTATCAGTATGGATTTTTCCGGGATAAGACAGCGAAACCATGGAAAATAGGAAATGTGGGAGACTGGTATGAACGGGATGGATGGAGATATCAGCTGACCCTGTCGGAGCAGGAGATGGTGGAGAGAAATATGGAGTGGTACCGACATCTCTGTGAAGAACCGGAAAATAAGGGAATCCTGCTGGCACCGGTGGTGAGAGCATATCATGAAGTCGTGAAGTGTGGAATCGGAGATCCATATCTCGCAGAAGAGAAAACAGGAGATTTTGGACACCAGAATAATCTTGGAAATTATATTTCTGCCTGCGTCTGCTTTGAAATTGTTTTCGGAGAGATGCCGAAAGCAGACTTTGTGCCTGTCTCCCACACCTGGGGAATGGGAGGCGGAACACTTACGCCGCATCAGGCGGCGATGATCCGCAAGAAGGTCCATGAGGTGATGGAAGAGGAGCGGACTCGCTAAATACGATAAACCAGCCCCCCGCCTTGGAAAGACCAGGGAGGGGGCTATATAATGAATATTGAGGAAGCAAAATTATAAAGAAAGTTTTCTTTTACAAGCTCATCTACAATGAGATGACCTTCAGTGACATGCTCCAGAGTGATATCAAGACCAAACTCTTTTGCGACACGGATCGCATTGAAAATATCGTTTGCCTGGTGTGCATGAGCCTTTAATGGGATTTTATGTTCAAGGACCGGCATCAATAAGAATATCAGCCAAAACCAGTTCTTTTGAAACTGCGGTATGAAGGGTACCATTTTTAATACACAGCATGGCGAATCTCCTTTTCGTTTAAGATATCTCCAGTTTAATGATTTCAGAGAAGAAAGTCAAAATCCCAATAGTTTCTTTAAAAGAAACTTTTTGCAAAAATTTTACATTTGGAATAGAATTTAAAGTAGTATTGTGCTAAAATAAAGGGAAAAGGAAAGAAAACAGTCATATTTTATCAAAATCTGGATTTTAACGACACTTGCAATAACACAGAAAGAGATGAAGAGCAGGGACCGCTGGCGGTACTATTACGGGAAAGGAAGGGAAGACAATGTCGGAATTAAACCGGGAGATCGGAGGACTTATAAGAAACTACAGAAAAGCGAAGAATCTTACGCAGGACGAACTTTCGGAAAAGATCTGCAAAAGTAAATCAACGATCTCGAAATATGAAAAAGGAGAGATTGCCGTGGACGTTGAAACGCTCTACGAGATCGCGGACGCGATCGGTGTCCATGTAGAGCAGCTTCTCTCACAGCGATCATTTGAACGAAAGGAAATGCAGAACGAGTTTTGTCCGGCATTCTTTCGGGGAAGAAACCGTTTTTATGGATATATATTTGATGGAAGGAGCAATCAGTTAATACGCTGTGTATTTGACCTTCTCTCAAAAGACGAAAGAAACCGTGATAAAGTTATGATGTATATGAATTTTAAGGATTACGCGCACTACCAGAAATGTGAAAATACATACTGGGGATACATGGAACATTATAACGCAGTTACTAATATCCACCTTGTAAATCAGGACTCTCCGATGGAGAAGGCAAGCGCCCAGTTACTGGCGTCATATCTTGATTCAGATACAAAATGGGGACTGTTTAATGGGTTTTCATCCAGACCTATGATGCCGATCGCAGCAAAGATGCTGTTCTCAAAAGAAAAACTGAAAGAGGATGATGCACTTTTATCCTCTTTAAAAATATCAAAAGAGGACATCCGGGTGATGAAACTTTACAATATGATGGCGATCACCTGACGGAAAAAACAATGCCAGATAGTATGAAAAATGTAACTGGCAGGTTTCCTAAAAATCATATTCTAAAAAGAATTAGGGGATTTTTTGGTGAGAAGGATATAATTTTGGAGGATCGGTCAAAAAAGTTTATTTTCATTCAAAAATAAATATAAAAAATCCACTCTGAGGAAACAATAGGCGTTTTGACAGAGGGGATGCTGATTGGTACAATGTGTTCATAGCAAAGCATATTGCACAAAAAGAGATCAGCATCCCCTCTTTTTTGTGCAAAAAACGACAAGAGGAAAGGAGAAAACGAATGACAAAGCTTTCCATGAAAACGATACGTTTCCATATGATCACAGGAGTCTGTATTGGTATGATCTGGATGATATTTTCCCACGACCGGATCGGAGTTATGTACTTTGGAAAGCTTGTAGAGATGGCAGATGCGGATGAGCTGTTCCGCTACCCGCTGCATCCGTATACCCGGTCGCTTTTATAGGCGATTCCGGAACTGGATCCGATCAAGGAGAAGAAAAGGGTAAAAATCCATTATGACCCGTCGATTCACAATTACAGTGATGAGAACAGACCATCTTACCACGAAGTAAGCCCGGGTCACATGATCTACTGCTCAGACAGTGAGTTTGAAGAGTATAAAAAGATCAGACAGGCTGTAACAATCCAGTAGATAAATAGGAATCATTACAGTAAAAATAATGAAATTGCGAGGAAAACGATATGTATAATTTTGATGAGATCATTGACAGACGTCATACGAATGCAATGAACACGGATGGTTTCCGTGACTATATCTTCCATGCGGATGAGACCATGAAATTTCCGTATCAGGATGAAGAGTTTATCCGTATGTGGGTGGCGGATATGGAGTTTGCCACACCGGATGTTGTCATCGACGGAATTAAAAAGAGACTGGAAAAGCGTATTTTCGGTTACACAAGAGTTTTTGAGAAGAGCTATTATGACGCATTCGCGGCATGGTGCAAGAGCAAATACGACTGGACATTCGACCGCAAAGAACTGGTAATGTCCAACGGTATTATCCCGGCTCTGTTTGAGATGGTTGAGTATATCTGCAAACCGGATGAAAAGGTTCTTTTCCTGACCCCATCCTATGCATATTTTAAATATGCGGCAGATGCCAGCCACCGCGAGTCTGTTTGCTCCGATCTGATCAACACAGATGGATACTATACCATTGACTATGAGGATCTTGAAAAGAAAGCGGCAGATGAGAAAACAACGCTCTTTATCCTCTGCAATCCTCACAACCCAAGTGGACGTGTATGGAAGGAAGAGGAGTTAAAGAAAATCGGTGAGATCATTGAAAAGAACGATATGTGGGTGATTTCTGATGAGATCCACTGTGATCTGCTCCGGCTTGATCAGAAGCATATTCCGCTGGGAAAGGTTATGCCGGACTATAAAAAGCTTGTAACATGCATGGCGCCGAGTAAGACATTCAACCTTGCAGGTCTCATGATCTCCAATGTCATGATCCGTGATGAGGGATTAAAAAACATTTGGCTTTCCAAACATTATAACTTTGATAACCCATTGAGCATTGCAGCTGCCCAGGCCGCATACGAGGGCGGAGATGCATGGCTTCAGGAGTTACGTGCTTATCTTGATGGAAACTTTGAATTTACGCAGGAATACTTAAAAGAGCATCTTCCAAAAGCAACCTTCCGTATTTCTGAGGCAACGTATCTTGCCTGGGTAGATCTCAGCAAATATTTTGAACCGGATGAAGTTCTTCCGCTGTTCTTTGCATACAAGGCAGGCGTTCTTCTCGAAGGCGGAAATATGTTTGTACAGCATTCAGATGGATTTATCCGCCTGAACCTTGCATGCCCACGCGCAACTCTTGAGGAAGGTTTAAAGAGGATCTGCGAGGCAGTCAATACGAAACATACAGAGAAGTATCATGGAGAAGAGAAGTAGTTAATACATAAATACAAAAAGCGGTTCTTCCCGCAATGGGACGAGCCGCTTTTTGTGTGATGGGTTTCTATCTGAAATTAAGGATTGTTGATGGGCTGTTTTACTGCGCTTTCCGCTGCATTTTCGCAACGAGGGCGCTGGTCCTCTGACGGTAGTCGTCGAGTTCGGTGACGATTCCCATGAAAGAGGAGATAAGATCTAAGGAGGCGCGCAGAGAACTCTGCTCACCCTGTACGACTGCGCGTTTTGTGAGGCGCATAGCCTGCTGCGGCGCTGCCAGAAGCTTCTCCATATACTGCTCCACAAACGCGTCAAGCTCTGCATCCGGGACGCAGTGGGTAACGAGACCCATATCTGCGGCTTCTTTTCCCTTTAATGTGCGGGCTGTCCAGAATAGGTCTAAAGCTTTGTCCCGGCCGACGAGACGGGGCAGGAAATATGCTCCGCCGTCACCAGGTACAATTCCGGCATTAAAATAGCTTTCCGACATGGAAGCACTCTCCCCGGCGATCCGCACATCGCACATGAGAGCCATGTCAAGACCGGCACCGACTGCGGCACCATGGATCTTGGCAACCACCGGTTTATCGATTTCTTCTAAAAGAAGCGGAATTCTTTGGATTCCCTTCCAGAGTGAATTCTTTCTTGCGAGGGCTGTGGAGGAGATATCTTCATGACTTTCGAAGAATCCGTCACCGGCTGCCATTGCCTTGACGTCACCGCCTGCGCAGAACGCTTTTCCGTTTCCGGAAAGCAGAATTGCATATACATCATCGTTGTCACGGACATCTTCCAACGCTTCTGTCCAGAGACGGATCATCTCCTCGCTGAAACAGTTGAGCTGCTTCGGACGATTCAGTGTGATGCGTGCAAGGTGGTTGTGTACTTCGTAGATCAAGTCTGCCATAGAATATCTCCTCCCCTATTTACTCTCTCAATATACCATATTGTGGAACTGATTTCATTATATGGAATTTTATATAGAATGTCAAGCCCTTGAAACTGGTTTTAACGTAAAATTTGCAAAAAAATATTGTCCAGAATCGAAAAATCCTGAACAATATCACAAAGCGAAAAAGTATTGCATTCTATATCACAATATGAAATTCTGTTACAGACGTAATGATTTAACCATCCGCACACTTGATTTACAGAGAGAGCAGCATCCACCCCACCGCGCACAAAATTATGAGAAATATGAGATTGTAAAGGGTGAATACCATCATGTACGTTCCGGACTTTGCTTCCGGAATCTCAGCGTAGGCCCGGTAGGAGATCACGCTTGCCATGGATGCGATCAGGGTCCCAAGACCGCCGACATTCACACCAAAAAGTAGAGGACGCACTGCGTCGGTAAAGCCGGAGAGCAGGATCGCCGCGGGGACATTGCTGATGCACTGGCTTAAGAGAACACCTGCCGGAAATTCATGACCGGAGATCAGCTTCGTGAGGAGTCCGGAGATCGCAGGGATCCGTTCCATATTGCCGATAAAGATAAAAAAGCAGACGAATGTCAGGAGCAGAAAGTAGTCGACCCGGATAAACAACGAGCGGTCCTTTATGAGAACAGCGGCCAGGATGATGAAAAACATGACCGGCCAGGAATAGATCCGAACGACGCAGCCCAGACAGACGAGAAAAAGCGCCAGATAGAAGATCAGAGAAGTCTTCGTGGGACAGCCGTCCTGGTGAAGGGAGGTCCGGCTGAGGGTGATGGCTTTATTTTTCAGCAGAAAAACGGCAGCTACAAGCAGCAGGGCTGAGAGTACCGTTAATGGCAGCATGTATCCCACAAGCTCACCGGCAGAGAGGCCAAAGGAAGAGTAGAGATACAGGTTCTGTGGATTCCCAATGGGTGTTGCCATGCTGCCGAGGTTCGCGGCGATGGTCTGCAGGACGATCACGGGGATCATGAGCTCCGGAAGTCCAGCCATATTGAGGATCAGGATGGAAAATGGGACAAATGTGATCAGGGACACGTCGTTCGTGATCAGCATGCTGGAGAAAAAGCAGAGTGCTGTCAGGGTGAAGGCAAGCTGGCGAGTGGAATGCATTCCGGCGAGCAGGGATGATCCGAGATAACGGAACAGACCGATCTCCTTCAGCCCGGCGACCACCGTCATCAGGGAGAAGAGGAGTGCCAGAGTGCGGAAGTCAATGTAAGACAGATACTCCGGTGACGGAGCGACAAAAAACATGGAGAGGACCGCCAGAACCGCTGCCGCGGAAAGGACTGGTTCTTTTTTTATGAATGACATGGATCGATTTCCTTCCTTATATAAATATCATGCATGCGGCAAAAGACAGAAAAAACTGTATACAAAGTGCCGCCCTGCAATTCAAGTCGAACATCCGAGAGACTTGGTGCGTGATTCTGGTCAGCGAAGCTGACAAATCCTATCAGAGTCACTGCCTATCCTGCGGGATGGGAACAACTGCAAAACTTCTGTAATTATTATAAACAGTGGCTTTACGAATGTAAAGAAGAAGAGTATACTGTACATGTTTGGTCACTGCACACAGGTAGGAATTTTCTGAACTGAAAATTCCGTACAATACAGTGGTGGCAGTGGATTTTGCCGATTTGGAATGCGAAGCATCGGCAAAATCAGTTACTGTTTGGGCTTCTTTCATGCCCGTATAGACAATGATGTCAGAATAATGAAAAGCGGCAGCTCTGGATGAAAATTCCTGGGTGCCGCTAATTTACGCGGAATGGCAGCGCATAAACAGGACAGGATGTCTGCTGTTTCTGTTTGAGGGAGGATTATTATGGGGAACAACAAGTTTTCAATCGCCAGTGTTGGAAACCGGCGGGCATTCCGGGATGGAGCCCGGGACGGGGTGCCGATCGCGCTCGGGTATTTTGCGGTATCTTTTTCACTGGGAATCGTGGCGCGGAATGTCGGGATGACACCGATTCAGGGAATGATCACAAGCGCACTCTGCAACGCGTCCGCAGGGGAATACGCGGGCTTTACGATGATCGCCGCGGGGGCAGCATATATTGAGATGGCGATCGTGACGCTGATCGCCAACGCGAGATATCTTCTGATGAGCTGTGCCATGAGTCAGAGAATGGATCCGGAGATGCCGTTTTTCCACAGGCTTCTCATGGCCTTTGATATTACCGATGAACTTTTCGGAATTACGATCGCGAGACCGGGGTACCTGAATCCATGGTACATGTACGGAGCAATCGCCCTGGCACTTCCGGGCTGGGCAGTGGGAACAGCACTTGGAGCACTGGCAGGAAATCTGATGCCGTGGCGTCTCGTGAGCGCCTTCAGTGTGGCACTTTATGGAATGTTCCTGGCAATTATTATTCCGCCGGCGCGAAAGAGCCGGATCCTTGCGGGGCTTATCGCCATCAGTTTTGCGGCGAGCTACCTTGCGGAGCATCTGCCGGGGATCTCATCGATCTCCAGCGGCACGAGAACGATCATTCTGACTGTTGTGCTCTCATCTGCGGCAGCAATTCTCTTCCCGCATCCGGCAGAGGACAGTGAGATCGAGGTTCAAGAAGAAAACCAGGAAGGAAAAAATAATTCTTCTGCAGGTGCAGCAAAACAGGGAGCTTAACTGTATATATAGTAGAAAGCAGTTCTACTTGTAAGAAAAAGAAGTATTTACGAAAACTGTATCGTTAAATTAAGAGGAAATACATAAAAAACATGGAAAAGAATATTTATCTCTATATTGCGGTGATGGCGGGCGTTTCATATCTGATCCGTGTCCTGCCGCTCACATTGATCCGGAGACCGATTAAAAATCAGTTTATCCAGTCATTCTTATATTACGTCCCATATGTGACGTTAGCTGTTATGACGTTCCCGGCGATCCTCTCCGCCACAAACAGTACGGTGTCGGCGGCGCTGGCGCTGGTCATCGGAATCATCGCGGCGTGGTGCGGAAGAAGTCTCCTGTCCGTTGCGGTGATCTGCTGCGCGATGGTATTCATTACGGAATTTTTCTTAGTGTAGTAAAAATACATAAAACACATATATTTAATAAAACAAAAGCAGTTTCGGTACCTGATCATCCATCAAAGAACCGTGCTGCTTTTTTTAGAATACCATTTACGGCATTCTTGCAGGGCGTGAAAACCCGCGAAAAAAGCAGTACATGGCGCAGAATAACGGAATGCGGCGGTCTGCCAGGCCAATGCTTTAACGTTGTAAAATAAATGAGATAAAATCCCATTGTCTGAAATTTCACAATACGAAATATATTCCATTTTAGCAAAAATGCTGATTTTCTAAGCGGAAATTTGGCAATTATTTGGAAGAATCGTACTTGTATTTGTGCGGGAAAGTTGTTATAATCAGTAGCCGTGTTGAGCGAAAAAAGAGTAATGGCTCATAAAAGCTGATTACATGGAGGTTTACCCATGAAGAAATTATTTGCATTCTGCGCAGGACTTCTGGCGGTCTTAAACCAGACTGCAGTTACAGCGCTTGCGGCAGAACCAGAGGCTGCCGGGGCGGCAGCACAGACGCCGTTATGGCTTTGTATTCCATTTGCAGGACTCCTGCTCTGCATTGCGGTTCTTCCGCTTGTGAAAGCAGAGTGGTGGGAGGCGCACCAGCCGCACGCGGTCGTGTTCTGGTCCCTGCTGTTCCTGATCCCGTTCGCCGTGAAGTACGGTGTGCCGAAGGCGGCGGAGACGACACTGGAATGTATCATAAACGACTACCTGACATTCATCGTCCTTCTTTTCGGATTGTTCTGTGTGTCCGGTAATATTACCCTGTCAGGTGATCTCGCTGGTTCCCCGAGGATCAATGTGGGACTTCTGGCACTCGGAACCCTGTTATCCAGCTGGATCGGAACCACCGGAGCCAGTATGTTAATGATCCGTCCGATCATCAAGATGAACGCGTGGAGAAAGAGAAGACGTCATATCGTGATCTTCTTTATCTTTATGGTATCAAATATGGGCGGCTGCCTGACTCCGATCGGAGATCCGCCGCTGCTCATGGGATTCATGCGGGGTGTCCCGTTTTTCTGGAGCTTAAAGCTTTTACCGATCCTGATCTTCAATATGATCATCCTGCTGTTCATCTTCTATCATTTTGATATGAAGGCATACAGAAAAGATATCGCGGCAGGCTTAAAACCGGATATCAGCAAACCGGGTACTGAAGTGAAGATCCGCGGCGGCCACAACCTGATCTTTATCATTATGATCGTGATCGCCGTTATCTTAAGCGGTACCCTGCCGTCCATGCCGATGTTTCAGGATGCCGCAGGAAATGTCCTCGGGATTCATGTGTTCGGAGAAGTTACATTATCCTATCCGGCGATCATTGAGTGCGTGATCATCCTTGTATCCGCATTCCTGTCCTTTAAGACGACGGATGGATCGATCCGCCGAGAGAACCACTTTACCTGGGGCGCGATCCACGAGGTCGCAGTTCTGTTCGTCGGTATCTTTATTACGATGCAGCCGGCGCTTATGATCTTAAAGGCAAACGGAGCGGAGCTTGGGATCACAGAACCGTTTGAGATGTTCTGGGCGACCGGTCTGTTATCCAGCTTCCTCGACAATACGCCGACCTATCTGGTATTCCTGACAACAGCGGGCGCATTAGGATTGTCACAGGGCATGGTGACGGCCCTCGGAACCGTTCCGGTCAAGATGCTGGAAGCGATCTCCTGCGGTGCCGTATTTATGGGCGCGAATACATATATCGGCAACGCGCCGAACTTTATGGTCAAATCCATTGCGGATGAGAACGGTATCCGGATGCCTTCGTTCTTCGGATATCTGATCTGGTCCCTTGGAATTCTTGTTCCGGTATTCATTGTGGATACTCTGGTATTCTTTTTATAGGAAGGGGGAGGAAATATGGCTGCAACGAAAGAAGAAATCAAAGAACTGGCAGAACATATCTACGATCTGGACGCGGAGGTCTATGTCCACCTTGGTTCCTCCCTGGGACGTGTATTCAACCGTGACAGAGAGCGCTGCGTCAACGAACTTACAGAGTTACTCACAACAAGACCGCAGGGACATTTGGTCCGCAGCGAGCTTGGGCTGATCGCGAACATGGCCCGCACCATCGAGGATAAAGAAGAACGCGCGATGTGTATGACCGAGTACAACCGCATCCTCAATGAGGTCATGAGTCTTCCGACAAGCTTCGCCAGCGGCGATGTGATCGACCCGATCCTCGCGAAGTTAAACAGTTTCAACGTAGCGAACCGTTTCTCCAACGACGACCACCTGATTATCTGCATCAGCTGGACATACGGAAGCGGCGGAATCGATGTCGGCTTCAAACTTGCGGATAAGCTTCATATTAACTATTACGATGCCGATATTTTCGAGGCAGTATTAAAACGCCTCGACGCGGAGAAGGATAAGACGATCCGTGACGCGGCGGGATATGCCCACGTCTCTGAGGAACTGCAGCAGAGTCCGGCGAGCGAGTTTGAGGCAGTGACCCATATGTCCCTGAAGGATCATATCAAATATTTCAGCCGTTACCACGGCCTGAACCGTCAGGATGCCGTCTTCTTCAACCAGAGCGACCTGATCTGTGATATGGCGAAAAAGGAAGACTTTATTATCATGGGCCGCTGTGCCGATGCGATCTTAACGAACAACGGTATTCCGCATATCAGTATCTATATCACTGCACCGATCGAGCAGAGGATCCAGCGCGCGATCGAGGTAAACTCCGAATTAGACCGGAAAAAAGCGCGCCATTTCCTGAAAAAACTTGACAAAAAACATGCGCATTATTACAATTTCTATACCGGAAGAAGCTGGGGAAACGCGAACAACTACGATCTCTGTATCAACAGCGCAAGCTACGGAATTGACGGTACCGTTGATTTCATTCTGCGAATGATCGGGCGTGACCATGAAAAAAAGAACGATAAGAAATCAGAATAGTGACCTGAGCAAAACACCGCCGGTGAATCGACCGGAGGCGGAAAATACAGGTTCCATGCCTGGCTTTCACAGAGCCAGGCATATTCTTTTTACGCGAACAACGAGCCAAAGTCCGCGCTTACGCGAGAACTTGGCGACTGTCGCCTGCAGAAATTTCCAACTGTATGCGTAGGCATGATCTGGCGGAAATAGTATCAGATAAAACCGGAAATGTAACTATGATTAAGAGGAAAGGACCAACAACCATGCAGCTTGATATGACAAAGGGAAGACCATTGCCGGTGATCCTGCGGTTTACGATCCCGCTGGTCATCGGAAATGTTTTCCAGCAGCTTTACAATATGGCGGACACGATCATCGTGGGCAGATATGTCGGCGCGGGAGCGCTGGCGGCGGTCGGCTCAACCGGAACGATCATGTTCCTGACAACGGGATTTGCACAGGGGATCACGGCAGGATTCTCGATCCTGACTGCGCAGAGATATGGTGCCAATGATGCCAGAGGCGTGAAACGCAGTGTGGCAAACGGAATTCTCCTGTCTGTGATCGCAGCGATCATCATGACGGTGTTCTGCGTGTGCATTATGAATCCGCTGCTCCATCTGATGAACACACCGGCAGATATTTTTCGTGATGCCTATACCTATATTATGGGGATCAGCATTGGACTTACGGCGAATATTTTCTATAACCTGTTTTCTTCGTACCTGCGTGCGGTCGGAAACAGTCAGGTCCCGCTGTTTTTCCTGATATTTTCCGCCTGTCTGAACGTGGGACTGGATCTGCTTTTTATCATCCGAGGCGGTATGGGCGTAGCGGGGGCTGCCTGGGCGACGAATCTGTCCCAGGCGATCTCGGCGGTGCTCTGCGTGGGATATATCTGGGTTAAGGTTCCATCCTTAAAGCCTGATAGGGAACACTGGAAGATCCACGGAAATGACACGAGAAACCAGCTTGCGGCCGGGATCCCGATGGCGTTCCAGTTCGCGATCACTGCATCGGGGACTATGATCATGCAGTCCGCCATCAACCTCTTCGGCTCCGTGGCGGTTGCGGCCTATACGGCTGCGGCGAAGCTCCAGAGTCTTGTGATCCAGGGCATGATCGCCATGGGACAGACGATGGCGACCTACGGTGGTCAGAATTATGGAAGCGGAGATGTCAAGCGGATCAAGTCAGGCGTGCGATCTGCGCTCCTCGCGGAATTTGTCTACTCCGTTGCCGCAGCGGCACTGATGTGCGCACTCTTAAAGCCGTGTCTCGGGCTCTTCTTTACAGGAGACGTAGACCTTGGGGCTATGATGCCGTGGGCAAAAACATACTGCTACATGACGGCGGTCTTTTTCCTGCCGCTCTGCACGATCTTTATTTTCCGCAACATTATGCAGGGCTGCGGTTACGGATTTCTCCCGATGATGGGCGGTGTGTCGGAACTGATCGCGAGACTGCTGGTCTCAATGGCGGCGATCCAGCTTCTGAGTTATCCGCTGGCGTGCTTCGCAGATCCGGCGGCATGGATCGCAGCAGCTTTATTTACAGGAATTTCTTATTTATTTGTTATAAAGAAGATCGAAAAAGAACTTTCGTGACAGCTACAGTTTTGAAGAAATTAAGAAGACCGGATCCGGATGCTCCAAAGACGGGAGATGAAACACACCGGAATTTCTGGTTCCTGATGATGGGGATCTCGGCTGCGGGAATCCTCTTTATGACCAGGAAAAAAGAACAGGAGTGAGGAGTCTGCAGGGCCGTGGATATCCAGGACTGCAGGCGGATCAGAACATGGGGAGCTAAGAAATGAAAAGAAAGAAAAATCCGTTGTGGTATCGGATCGGAGTCCTTATTTTCGGCGGGATCTTCTGTTTCTCCGCCTATATGGCAGGTCGTGATCTCTTCGAGGCACGAAAGGAGGCGGCGGCATTCAGGAAACTGAGTGAAGCCGCTTCTGACTATATGGAGACTGCGGAACGGAAGGACTCCATCGTGGATCCGGCGGATGATCACACGACAGAAGTGGAAAATACGGCGGAGGCAGAAGAAAAACAGGAACTCCTGAGGGAGGCTGCCGGTTATGCGTCTCTGGCGGAGCAGAACCCGGACTATGCCGGATGGCTGAAAATCCCGGGAACGCGGATCGATTATCCGGTAATGAGCAGAGCATCCGATCCGGAATATTACCTGCATAGAGCGTTTGACGGATCCCGCTCGTCGGGTGGAACCCCGTTCCTTGGGCAGTTGTCGGATAAGGACAGCACCTGTATGATCGTGTATGGACACAACATGAAAAATGGTTCCATGTTTGGGACCCTGGATGACTACAAGTCGGAGAAATGGCAGACGGAACATCCGGTCATTGAGTTTTTTGTGGATGGTGAAGTGCGGGAGTATGAGGTGTTTGCAGCTGCGGAGAGCAGAGTCCTCTACGAAGATGAGGAAGGATTCCGCTATTACCGGTCCGGAGGGGATCTTTCAGAGGAGGAATACGGGAAGCTGATCACATGGCTTCAGGAAAATTCTGACTATGAAACGGGGATCATCCCGGAATACGGGGAGCAGATCCTGATGTTGTCCACATGCAGTTATCACACGAAGGATGGTCGGTTTGTGGTGGCAGCCAGGAGAATCAGTGAACCGTGAGAAATCTCCATAATAGTAGATTGGAAGAAAGAAAATGCTTTTTGGGAGAATGCCCGGAAAGCATTTTTTGATCAGGGGATCGTCGGGAGAAAATGGCTTGACATGCCGGGTGATCTGGGGTATCCTCGGAATCAGATAGATCCGGATTCGGAGAAAGGAAAGGGAGTTATGGCAGAAAAAATTTTGATCGTTGTGGACATGCAGAAGGATTTTGTGAATGGAAGTCTCGGCAGTAAGGATGCGGAGGCAATCGTTCCGGCTGTTGTCAAAAAGGCGGAAACGTTTGACGGGGAAGTGATCTTTACGAAGGACACACATTTCGAGAACTATATGGATACTCAGGAGGGACATTTTCTTCCGGTTCCTCACTGTATTAAGGGGACAGACGGCTGGGACCTGATCCCGGAGCTTGAGAAGATCGCCATAGAGCGTGACGCGGCGACTTACGAGAAAATTACCTTCGGATGTCCGGAGCTGGCGGAAGATCTTCTTGAGAGAAATAAGAAGACACCGATCGAGTCCATCGAGCTTGTGGGACTCTGCACGGATATCTGTGTGGTTTCAAACGCGCTCCTGATCAAAGCGTTCCTTCCGGAGACACCGGTCTTTGTGGATTCCGCATGTGCGGCAGGCGTTACGAGGGAAAGACATGAGGCGGCTCTGGAGACTATGAGAAGCTGCCAGATCGTTGTGAAGTAAGAAGAAAGAATAATACAGACGGAAAAGGTATGTGCAGATCTGAGTTCTTTACGGAAAGTTCTCGGGTCTGCACATTTGTTTTTTTCGAAACGGGAGATTCCGGGGAATGATACACATCCGCGCGTATAAATTTTCATCTCCTGTAATAAGATGGTAAAAATATCATCGAGGGGCAACCCCTATGAAGGAATATATTGAAGAGCGGGCGATTCAGATCGCGAACTATATTATTGATGAGAATGCGACGGTGAGACAGACAGCAAAACGGTTTGGAATTTCGAAAAGTACGGTGCATAAGGATGTGACTGACCGGTTGATTCATATCGATCCGTCTCTGGCGGCGCAGGCGCGTGTGGTTCTGGATATCAACAAGGCGGAGCGCCATATCCGCGGCGGACTTGCGACGAAAGAGAAGTACGAGCATGAACATCTTCTTCAGGCATGCAGCCAGACGGATGAATAATATGGATCTGTCAGGATACATTCGTTTATATTTCACTGAATAATTGCGAAAGTTTTTTTACTCATGAAGAAAATTCTGAAAATGAAAAAAATATAATTGAATTTCTATAAGGTCTGCGATAAAATGGGAACAGAATTGCTGATTTCAAGGCATGACTGGTTTACAGTTAAAAACGAACGGAGGAAAGAATGATGAGCAAGACAGATGCAATGATCGAAAAAGTAAAAGCGCTTGTAAATGCGCCGTCCTGCTGTGCGGAGGCAAAAGAAGCAGGAAATAACTGGCTGGAGGCAGTCAATACCGAGAAGCGGGATGAGGCTGCAGAGAAGCTGATCGCTGAGATCGAGGCAGATATCATCCCGATCGACGGGCTGATCAAATTCGCAGGATCTGAGGACGGACAGAAGGTCTTCGGTGCAGAGAAGGCAGCCGGGATTGAGGATCACGCGAAAAAGATCAAGTCAGAAGGCGCAAAGTACTGTGACTGCCCGGCATGCACAGCAGTTGCAGCGATCTTAGCGGATAAGGAAGATTTATACGCTCCGACCTACAGCCTGACATGGACAGTCACTGATGATATGACTGCAAAGCGTATCGGCAGCGCCGGTTCAAAGATCCTTTCCACCCCGAATATGGTAGCTCTGATGGAGGATGCGGCTCTGGAACTCGCGAAGTCTTACCTTGAAGAAGGACAGACAACCGTCGGCGCGGAGATCCGCTGCCGCCACCTTGCACCGACACCAGTCGGTATGAAAGTGACAGCAACTGCAAAACTCCGCAGCATCGAGAGAAGAAAACTCTGGTTTGACATCGAAGTGAACGATGAAAAGGGCAAATGCGGAGAAGGTTCCCACCTTCGCGTGATCGTAAATTCGAAAGCGATGAGTGAGAAAGCGGAGAAAAAGGCAGAATAAAGCGGCGGGATGTGGAGAAAACAGCCCGGATCAGCATAAATGCTGACAGACACAGCAGGCTGCTGCATGAAACATCATACAGCCCGAATGACAGCCAAAGGAGAAGAGACACATGGAAAAACACACGATTGATCCAATGGTCAGTGCGGAGCATCTCGCAGGAGCGGTGCGCTTTGCGACGGTATCCAACGCAGACAATTCACTGACAGATTATACAAAATTTGACGCATTTCATGAGTATTTACAGGAGACATATCCGCTGGTACATAAACACCTGACACTGGAACATACGGATCAGGCAGGACTTCTTTTCCACTGGAAAGGAACCGGGAAATCAGGAGCGGCTCCACTTCTCCTTATGGCACATCAGGACGTTGTCCCGGAAGGTGACCCTGAAAAGTGGACATATCCGCCGTATTCCGGAACTATTGCAGATGGAAAGATCTGGGGACGGGGTTCCAGCGACTGTAAGAGCAATCTGATCGGGCAGCTGGAGGCTGTTGAGGCACTTCTGGAAAAAGGCTATGAGCCGGATTATGATCTGTATCTTTCTTACGGATATATGGAAGAGGTCGCAGGCGGAAGGATCCCTGCGGAGACCCTCAGAGGGACCGGGATCCGCTTCGGTGCTGTTCTCGATGAAGGCGGCGGAGTCCGCCCGGGAAGCGACTACGGGATCGATGACAAGGCACTCTGCACGATCGGACTCTGCGAAAAAGGTTACGTCGATTTTGAACTTTCCTACACAGCAAAGGGCGGTCATTCCAGCTGTCCGGGTGAGAATTTCGCAACGACCATGATCGCGAAGGCACTGATCGCGATCCAGGAACATCCGATGCCGTACCGTGTGACCGATACGATCCGACGCCGGTTCGAAGTTCTTGCCCCGTACATGGCGAAGGAGAATCCGGAACTTGCGGAGCTGTTAAAGAACCCGGATGAGAATCTGGAAAAGCTGGTTCCGTATCTGAAAAAGGATCCGGCGCTGGATGCCATGTTCCACACGACGGTTGTTCCGACGATGCTTTCCGGATCTGCCCAGGCGAATATTCTTCCTGCAAAGGTGACTGCTGTTGTGAACAGCCGTGTCCTTGAAGGAGATACGGTTGAGAGCGTAAAGAAACATCTGGAAGAGATCGTGCCGGATGAGGTGGAGGTTCGTGTACTGAAGGGCAGCGATGCGTCACCGACATCTCTGTATGACGGCGCAATGGAGGATCTGCTTGTCGAGATCGGCGGTAAGATCTATGGGGATGTGATCCCGTGCCCGGAGATGATGCTCGGAGGAACGGATGCGCGCTTCGTTTATGATATGAGTGACCGCGTTTATCGTTTTTCCACAATCTATGCGAGAGAAGACCACCATGTCCATGCAGCCAATGAGTTTACGGGAGTAGAAGAGTTGGCGGACAGCATCGATTTTTACATGGAACTTCTGACAAGATACGGGGAGACTGCGAAATAAAGGCGAAGATTGCAAAAAACGCTTCTGAGGGAGATTCTCATGTTGGAATCTTCTCAGAAGCGTGTTTTCACTTATTCAGTTACCAGGAAATTTCTAAGAAACTTCCTGGTAAGCAAAAAGATGATACCAACTGAATTTCAACACAGATAATTTCTCATAGACTTCAGCGCATTCTTCTCAAGTCTCGACACCTGTGCCTGGCTGATCCCGATCTCGCAGGCAACTTCGGTCTGGGTTTTCCCCTCAAAAAAGCGCATATCGATAATGTGGCGTTCTCTGGTCGGAAGATGTTTCATCGCCTCGCTCAGCGAGAGCTGTTCGACCCAGTTTTCCTCCCTGTTTTTTTTATCACTGATCTGGTCCATGACGCAGAGCGGGTCGCCGCCGTCGGTGTAGACAGGTTCATAGAGGCTCACAGGGCTCTGGATCGCGTCCATTGCGTAAGTGATCTCTTCTTTGCTGATCCCGACCTCATCGGCGATCTCCATGATCGTCGGTTCCCGTAAATTTTTCTTTGTGAGAAGTTCTCTTGCTGACAACGCTTTGTAGGCGGTATCCCGGAGCGAGCGGCTGACCCGGATGGAATTGTTGTCCCTGAGGTATCGTCTTACCTCGCCGAGTATCATTGGAACCGCATACGTGGAAAATTTTACATTCTGCGACAGATCGAAATTGTCGATCGCTTTGATCAGGCCGATGCACCCGATCTGGAACAGGTCATCCACGTTCTCACTGCTGCCCGAAAACCGCTGGATCACACTCAGGACAAGTCTCAGATTTCCTTTAATATATGTTTCTCTTGCGTCCGTATCTCCATTCTGGATCCGTCTGAAAAGGTCGGTTTTTTCCTCATTCGTCAGAAGCGGGAGTTTAGAAGTATTTACCCCGCAGATTTCAACCTTATATCCTGCCATGATAAGAACCTCCGCAATTTGTTTTCATAGAAAAATGATTCACGAAAACAGGACAGTTTATACATGAAAAAAACGGGAGTTGTTTCCTGAGAATCATTCCTGATTTCGACATCTTATGCGAAAATTTGACATCTTGTGCAGAAAGAATTGCGGGTGGAACAGAAAAAACATATAATAGAATTATCTATGAATCGTGGAATAGTCTGATATTTTGCAAGTATAATCCGAAAGAACCTGTCATAAAGGGGGAAATGAATGTGAGAAAGAGAAAATGGTATGAACGTATGTCCGCAGCAGCCCTGATTGCGGTCCTTCTGGTCAATCATGGCGATATGGGGATTATGGCGAAAGCGGAGACGATAACTGCGCTGGAAGAAAATCTGGAAGAAGAGAATAAAAAAATCGAGGCCGAGACAGCCAGCGCGTCCAATGCGGACGAGAAACGGGATACAACTGTGGATTCAAACGAGACGACCGAGTCTGACCTTGAGAAGGAGACCGCGACAGCATCGAATGGGAAAGAGACCCCGGAGATAAAGAGAAAAATGGCTAAGAGTGCGATGAATGCGGAGACAGTTACGGAAGAGACGTATTCGATCAGCCAGACAGATGGGAAGTTTAAGGTTGTTGGCGGAAGCTTGACAGAAGATGGAGAAAACTTAAATAGTCTGACAGATGCGTTCAACAAGATTTTGAGTTTCGGTACAGATACGAACATAAATATTAATTTTGATAATGTCAATATTAGTAGCGGAGCGCCGAAACTTACGAAAGGCTGCAAATTGACTTTGAAAGGCACATATACGAGTGAAGTTGAAGCATTTATTATTGGCTCAGATGACACATTTATTATACACAATGAGGCTAATATAACAACAAAGTCGTATGTTATTGGCAGGTCAAGTGCTCCGGAGTCTACAGTTATTTTTGAACAAAGTGGCGGTACTGTTGAGTCAGTAGGTGGCTTTTATATGTATGAAAATGATGTGATTTCTCTAAAAGAAGGAACAATTAATGGAAATGCCAGAGGAAACGGTGGAACAGGCAGTATTAAAATAAAAGACGGTACATGGAATGGACAACTGGCACATATAAAAGATATAGATATATGTGGGGGACAACTCAATAATATAAAAGATGATACGAGTACGATTACTGCAATTAGCGAAAGCGAAGAAGTTTCTATCAGAGGTGGAGAAATTTATGCCAAGAACACTAATTCATCGGGAAGAGCTTTTGCGATTTTAATGTCAGATAAGACAAAATTATCATTATCAGATAATATTGATATATCTGCTGCAGGTGGAAATACGCATGGATCGATATATTATGGTTACAGTGCTAAATCTTGTGCTACTATTGTCGCAGTGGATTTAAAAACGATAAATGACTCATTCAAATTTGTGGTAAGTGACCTTGCAATGGAGGCCAGTTCATCATTGAAAAACTGGATCAAAGGTTCATCCGGGAACATGGAGACGTTAGTCGAAGGGATTCATTTAAGCATTGTCAATCATAATTCTAATGTAGGATATGCGGACAAGTATCAGAGTTACGAAGCGAGAGCGGTGGGCAACTATATCCGTATTATGGATCCAAAGGCTGAATCCAGTTTGATTCCGGCAGGAAATATTAAAAGTGCGGAAATCCAGTTACCTTCCGATCCGGAAAAGTATCAGGTTACGATTACGTATGACAAAACTGAGGATGGGACTGAGAAAGTAGAGACGGTCAAGTACACTAAAGCCCAAGTTACAGTATCCGGAATTATAGATGAAATTCTATTAAGAAACACTGGAACGGATGGGTTAGAAATCAGTGTGGGAAGAACAGAAAATCCAATTGATGGAGATATTACAGTAGATTCAGGCAACGCTGACGATAAACCGGTTCTGCTTAAGGGAAAGATCACTGGAAAAGTAAATGTTGTTGGAACGGGAACTTTGGAATCTGAAATTAACTGCAGCGGTTTCAATGGAGAGACAAAAAGTACGATCCATATTACAGGTGGGGAGATTATTGGAACTGTGAATGCAGATAATGCGAATGAGTCTGTTATCACATTGACCTCTGCAGATCTGATTGTAGATGGTAATGCGCATATTGTAGATCAGTCAACTTATTCTTCGCAAAATCGATATGCGATCAGTGCAATTGGTGGAGTATCAGTAACAATTAAAAATGGACGGATTGAGTCAACAAATAACACAGCTGTTTATATAAACAGACTTGGAAGCAGCGGATTACAGGAAGACCATGCTAAGTTCGAGATGACAGGGGGAACGATCAAAGGCGGAGAGTATGGCTTAAAGCATACCCAACTTAATGAAATTACCTTGTCAGGCGGAACAATTTCCGGTGGTGAGAATCAGCCGGATGTTTATATGGCGAATGGAAAAACAGGAACCAGCGGAACTGCAGACTTCACGGTTATCGGAGATTTCCCATTTTCCTCCATGTTGATTGAAAATGTATCTGTGAAAAATGAAATCAATTTTACAGAGGCAACGGTAACAGGAGAAGAAAAGATCCAAATCAATCTCCCGTGGGTCGGAGGTGATACAGAGTCGAATGCGAAGCTTTTTAAGGCATCGACCTCAAATTATCAGAATCTCATCAAACATATTGAGCTGACTGGCGGATCTAATCCAATCTGCGTAGTTTATAACGCAAATCCGGTCTCTGCAGATCCGACAACCACTGAGATTTATGCATTCAGCGCACCGAATCCTTATACAGTTCATGTGAAATATTATAGTGGAAAAGATGAAAGTAATCCATTTTACGAGGAATATCTTCTTAATCTTGACAATAGTCATCGAAGCTATTTAAGTAATATCGGGTTGCCGGGAGGCGCGGCTTTTTCAGTATGGAGGTACAAAGAAAACTCGAACAGAAATGGTACTGCGACAGACACAACAGTAACAGTGAATCAACTTGTCGAAGACATGTTAAATCCACAAGGTAAAATACCTGAAATTGAACTTTACGCAGGATATCAGGTTAAGTTTGCCGCAGCAATATCATCTGATGATATCAAAGAGAATTCTGCGACTATAAAGGGAACTTCCGATGGAACAACCGTATACTATACCAGTGATTCGAAGTATCAGGGATACACTGGAGAAGCGCTCAGAGCAGAAGCAAAGAAAGAGGATAGTAAGGCGAGCTTTGCAACAGTAGATGTAGAAAATGGTAAATTTTCTATTGAATTAAATAATCTCTCTGTTGATACGTCATATACATATTATCTGGTGGTTGAAAATGCTAACAATGATGTGTCAGAAATGCAGACAGTCAAATTTACGACTCTGAAGCGCACATTGACAAAGGATGATTTCAAGATAGTTGGAGGCACCGAATTTACTTATACACATAATGGTGACGTGCATAACGTGGAGGTACAGCCGGTAGAGGGAAAAGGCGGATCGTTTGACATTGGCGCAGTGCGATATAAAGAAAAAGTCGGTGCAGAGGATACTGACAGTTTCATCGGAGCTCCGGCGGCAGCAGGAACCTATGGTATCTATGTAAGCACCAAGAGTGAAGATGGAGTTGAGCGTGTTACAGATTTGCGGATTGGAGAGATAACGATCAAGAAAGCCACGTTCAATCCTGAATGGTTTCAGACTGTAACAAGCATCAACTATGGCAATGATGAAGAGACCTACCTCAAACCGGGAATAAAGGACGCTTATTCCGTTGGCGGACATACGGTGACTGGTTACGGAGAGATCCAGTTTGAACTGTACAGTGACGCAGAGTTGACCCAGAAGGTTTCGAGAAATGCAGAAGGACATTATGAGGCCAATGCAGATCCGGATCAAGAATATGTAACTTATTATATGGGAATTACCAGTAGCGGTGGAAAGAATGTGGAAGCGCAGGAAAATCCCGTACGCATAGGGACAGATTTAAAGATCTATCGCGCTTCAAACACAATCTCCACAGTAACATGCCCGGATATCCGCTACGGAGAAACACCGAAGCCGGAGCTCACGGCAGCGGACACCACAGGAGAAATTAAATACACCTACAGTAGTACCGAAAACGGTGAATATAAGGAATGGAATGCAGAGAATAAACCTGGACTCTGGTATGTAAAGGCAACCGTAAGCCAGAGCCGGAATTACAAGAAAGCGGAAAGCACCCCGGTCGCATTTACAGTCTCCAAAGCGCGGCTCGTTCCTTCTGTAAACACTCTTCAGTCAAAGACCTATGATGGAGGTACAAAGGCTGAGGGAACGCTTACGCTCAGTTCTGCTGACGGAAAACCGATCTTATTGAAGGATGCGGAAAAATTAAAGGCCAATGGAACTTTCCAATGGACCTCCAGTGATTCCGGGACAGATACTGTGAATGTGACAGAGATCAAATTGGATCCGGAATTTGAGGATCGCTATGAACTTACAACGAGTGAACTTTCCAATGTCTCCTGCAGCGGTGCAAAGATCGAAAATGCCAAAATTCAGAATGTTTCTGTACGGCAGATGATGGAATTGACCTACAATGGAAGGGAACAGTTGCCGGAAGTCACGGCAACAGGAAGTACGACCGGTGGCACGGCTATCACCTTCCGCTACGGTCTCACAGCAGTACAGGCTGCAGACGAAAATGAGTGGTTAAACTATGTACCTGCCTTCACCGATGCCGGCACCTATACGGTATACTACACCGCATCTGCAGTAAATCATGATTCCGTATACGGCAGCTTTGAAATCAAGATCAAAAATGCCTCGATCACAGGCGTTGACGCAGCCGGATATACAGGAATCTACGACGGACAGTCCCACGGAATCAAGATTACCCTTTCCGGAAACGCTGGAGACGGTGAGATCCTTTACGGTGAGTCCGAAGATAACTGCACGCTCACAGAAAGCCCTGTATACAAGAACACAGGCAGCTATACCGTATACTACACGGTGACAAAGAAAAACTTTGACACCATAAGCGGCTCCGCAACCGTTGCGATCACCCCGGCACAGCTCACTGTGACGGCAGAATCAAGAAACGTGACCTATAAGGACGAACCGCCGGTATACAGCAGCACGTTCGAAGGTTTCGTAAACGGAGAAAACACAGAAGTCCTCGGCGGAACACTCTCCTACGAGTGCGCTTATGCGGCTGGCAGCGATGTGGACGAGTACAAGATCATCCCGTCCGGCCTTATAGCGGAAAATGGAAACTATGTGATCACATATCAGCCAGGAAAACTGACCGTATCCCAGGCGAAGCCGGAGTTCGAACTTCGAAATCTGGATCAGTTAAACCGCGCCTATGACGCGAAGAACACCGCGCCGGAGACATGGACGGACAGCGATGGAAACGTGACCGTGACGCTCAAAAAGGGCAGCGAGATCTTAACGGAAGCGCCGATGAATGCCGGAATCTACACGGTGGAAGTTCATACGGAAGCCGGAAAGAACTACGAGGCTGGAAGCCAGACATTCTCCTTTGAGATCAAAAAAGCTCCGCTCAGTGTAAAAGCAGTGGATCAGAATGTCACAGTCGGAGATGCGATTCCGGAGTACACAGTCCTCTACGAAGGATTTGCGGGAACAGATACCGCGGATGTACTGAACGGGAGCCTGCAGTTCACCTGTGAATATGCGCCAGACAGCGCGGCGGGCGATTACTCGATCCTGCTGTCCGGTCTGACATCTGGAAATTACGAGATCCACTTTGAGAACGGAACACTTCATGCAGTCCGCAGGGCAAGCAGTGGATCCGATGATTCCGACAATTCCGGCGGTTCCGGCAGCACAAAGAACCCGGCGGCAACGAACTTTGGAAAGAATGTTTCTAACAGCAGCTCTTCCGAAAACGATGCACAGGGAACCTGGAAACGCGATAATAAGGGCTGGTGGTTCGAATTCAAGGACGGCACCTATCCGGCAGGAGAAAAGACCAGTGATCAGAACGGTGAAAAGCTGGGCTGGATCCAGAAAGACGGAAAATGGTGGGCTTTCGGTTCTGACGGCTATCTGAAGAGCGGATGGGCACAGGATAACGCCAGCGGAAAGTGGTATCTGATCGACGAGAACACCGGAATGCAGACAAGCTGGCATTACGATGAGTCAGACCAGCATTGGTACTATCTCGATCCGGCGAGCGGAGCAATGCTCACAGGATGGCAGTTCATCAATGGAAAATGGTACTACTTGTCAAAGATATCCGGAGCTGTGCCGCTTGGCTCCATGTACAGAGAAATCAGGACACCGGATGGATATTATGTCGACAAAGACGGTGTATGGGACGGACTTGAAACAAAAGAAAAATAAGACATGAACAAAAAAGATCCGCAGGATCCTAAAAATGGGAACCTGCGGATCTTCATGTTTATACGGATAATACGTAAAACGGAACGCGGAAGCTTTAACCAAAGATCCGGAACACTCCGATAAAGGAAAGAACAACGCTCATCACGATAAAGCTGACAGCCGCAAGCAGCAGCTGGTTGTAAAGCTTGTCCTTATCAACAGACTCCGGCGCGCAGCCGACACAGATGCCGCCGACCGTGGACAGCGGACTGATCACGACTCCGTTGGTTCCGACGATGACACCGATCACGATGCTCATGGAGGAGATGCCTAAGGTCTGGCTCAGCTCCGCAGAGAGCGGGATCAGGGTCGGCATAACGACTCCGGTACCGCTGGAGACAGCGCCCATAAGTCCACCGAGTACCATCATGATCGGCTGGGCAGTTCTCTCGCCTATGATGTTCTCAAGACCGTCAGATAAGAATGCGATGCCGCCGCAGGTATTGACGACGCTGATCAGGACGGACATACCGCAGATCAGGATGATCGTGCTCCACGGAACAGCTGCGATGGCTTTTTTCTGATCGACAGCGCCGAGCATTAAGAGAACACCCGCGCACGCGAAAGAGATCAGTCCGATATTCTGTCCAAAAAAGATTACACCGATGAGGACCACGAGGATCGCGGCGAGTGTCAGAGTCTGATTCTTATCAAATCCTGTAAAGTGCGGTGCCGCAGCGTTTTCCATCTTTTTCGGGTGAAGACCTCCGAGCAGGAAGTAGGCACCGATGGAGAAGAGCGTCATGGCTGTGGCGTATGCGCCCCAGAGCGGAAGGTAACCGGACAGGCTTTCAACGATGATATCGTTTTCCGCGGAGAGCTGTTGTGCCACGATTCCGTTGATGGCGAGGGGGGACAGGCCTCCGACCATAATACCGCCCATGGTGACAAGACTCATCATCAAAACCGAGATTCCGTTTTCAACTGCGACGAACAGGGCAATCGGCATGATGACTGCGACGATTAGTCCGCCTGCGCCTGCCGCGGAGATGATCGCGCCGAAGAGAAAGAAGATCACCGGCAGGATCTTCGCGTTTCCTCTTGCGAGACATACGATGTTCCTGGAAAGTGCCTGCGTGGTGCCGTTTAAGGTTGCAATACCAAAGAGGAATGTGGTGGCGAGGACGATAAAGAATACGCTCGTCGGCCAGTTTCCGGTCACGACTTTTGAGACATTGATTTCGGTGCCGCATTTTGCCGCTGCGATGGAGAAGATGTATGCCGCGACAAGACCGACAACACCGGCATTCTTTTTTGTGACAGCACTGAAGGCGATAACCGCGATCAGCACGATTAAAGATGCAACTGCGATCATGATTTAGATCCTCCTAAGTATAGTAAATGTGTGATGTTCAGTGCCACCGCATGGAAACACTGAGACTTTTTACTGATCGAAATCCGTGAGAAATGGAGCAATACGCTTCACTTCCGGCATTTATGCGATATTTAAGCGAAAAAAAAATCTCCCCATGCATTGCTGCATGAAGAGACGATGATTTTCACCGCGTTACCACTCTGATTCGTCCATAGAAGACGCTGCTTTACAGGGTACCGGCCGGATACCCTTTCCCTGTAACGGGAGAACCCGTTTCCGCCTACCGTTCAATTTCAGCGGAACCGCTCAGAAGCGAGTTCGAACTGTTTCATCCCGCCGTGCTCCCAGCAACCACGGCTCTCTGTGGGGAATCCTGCAGCCTACTATTCTTCGTCTACGCGTATTTCGATTTTTTACGATATCATTTTACTGCTTTAATGTAAGATAGTCAAGAAAAAGTTTGAAAAATTACAGTGAACGATCGAAATTGCCCGGAAACATTTTGCTATTTCTATCATGACTCCGCAGACGGAATTAAGATCACCGATGCGTAGAACATCCCGTTCTTCCATTCAAACCGTGCATCTCCATGGTGCCGTTCAGCGATGAGACGGATAGACTGGGTACCTATGCCGAGGCCACTGTGCTTTGTGGAGAGAAAACGCTTTCCTTCGAGAACTGGAGGCTTTCTGCAGGGATTGTCCACCGTGATGGCTATGAGGGAGGTGCCGGTCTGGCGGATATGGACCTTGATCGCGCCGCTTTCATTGTTTTCCCGACATGCGTCCACCGCGTTTTCCAGTAAATTTCCCAAAAGCACGCAGAATTCCGGTTCCGGGACCGGTATTTCCTTTTCCATCTGTGCCTGGATCTCCAGAGCAGTTCCGGCTTTTTCCGCAATCTGCGCGTAGTAGCTAAGGATCGCGTTGACAGCCTGATTTTCACAGTAAGCAGGCAGCCATTCCGGCATCATATGTTTCCGGAAGGACGCGAGATAGTCTGAGATCGCGTCAAGATCTTTGTTCGCCGCGTATCCCGAGAGCACCGTGAGATGCTGACGGAGATCATGGCGGGCGATCCGCGTCTCGTCGATGGAGCGCTGGAGATTGCGGTACTGGGCGCTCTGGAGCTGCAAAAGCTCATTTTCCCTCAAAAGTCTCGTGTTCTGGTTCATCTCCGATGCCATCAGGTAGAACATAAAATAGAAGAGCAGGAGGAATGTCAGAAGCGCCAGAATTAAAATCGGATAAAACTTCATGACCCGGTTCGTGTAGAGCGTCTCGTAGTAGCGCGGACGGATCAGGCGGTTCAGCAGGAAGAATGCCGCCGGGAATACCCAGAATATATACCAGGTCTTCGCCATTTCGATATCGTCCACCAGCCATTTCGCGGCATGGGTTGCCGGATACCATACGATGGCCACGATGAGAACGGAGAGTAGCAGGTGGATCCCTGCGCCCGGAAGCGTGAACAGACCGGAGGTGTTCGTCCGGTCAATGAGGGCATCTGCGACGAGTGTCAGGTTTGTGATACAGGAGAAGACCGCGCAGACGGCGATCAGGATACTGAACGGCTTCCAGAGGGCGAGATCACAGACCCGATGGAAGAATACCGCAAACAGGATAAAGGACGGCAGGACCCAGAAGTCTCTCGCAATCCCGAAGCCTGCGCAGACGAGGCCTCCGGCGAAAGCCCAGAGGATCGAGAGCGGGATACCGGTGAGAAAAATATTCAGCGGTTTTATGCGGAGCCGGTCCTGAACCGGAAGAAAGCAGAGGACCGCACAGGGCACCATGGAAAAAAACTCCAGAAAATACCGCATGACAAGGGACCAGAATGGGCTGTTCATACTCAACAATCTCCTCTCGTTTCTATATGATCCATTATAACAAAGTTTTACTGTCCTGAAAGTACAACATATGCAGGATTTTGACATCTTGTGCAGGGATGAGAAGTTTTAGGATACACAGAAAAAACGTCTGTAATGGATCAGGTAGATCCTTGTCAATGAGGCAGGAGTCTTATATGGATGAGATAAAATCTGCGGCAGAAATCCGGTGAGTGGAATATCATCGGATTCTGCCGCAGATTTTTTCAATATGGAACTTTTTATTTTTTAGTGGAACGCCTCTTTCGCATACTGCTCCAGCTCATCCCTGAAATCCGGGTGCGCGATCGCGATCATGGCCTCGGCGCGCTCTCTTAAGGTCTTTCCGGAGAGATTTGCGATACCATACTCGGTCGCAACGCTCTGGATCATGGTACGCGGTGCGGAGACAGTGGAGCCGCCCGGGATGAACGGAACGATGTTGGACTTTAAGGTGCCGTCCTTTGCCTTTCTCGCGGAGTTGATGCAGATATATCCTTTTCCTCCGATGGAGCGGTAGGCACCCTCAAGGAAGTCCATCTGACCGCCGATGCCGGAGAGCTGTCGGGTTCCCGCGGACTCTGCATTCTCCTGTCCCATAAGGTCAAGCTGTACGCCGCCGTTGATGCTGATGACGTTCTTCATGGTTCCGATGCGCTGTGGATCATGGACATAATCGAGGTCAGCCGGATGGAAAAGCTTCGGATTTTCTGCGATCCAGTCATAGAACTCCTGGGAGCCCATCGCGAGGTTCCAGGTGGAGAGACCGGTATCGAATTCTTTCTTCGCATTTGTGAGCTTTCCGGCTTTCCAGAGGTTTAAGTAAGCGTCACTGATGGTTCCGGTATGACAGCCAAGGTCTTTTAGGTCAGACTCCGCCAACATGCATGCAACGGTGAACGGAACGCCGCCGACACCGAGAGAAAGGACAGCGCCGTCCGGAATCTCGTTTACGACGAGCTTTGCGATCTGGATATCTGTCTCAGACGGAGCTTTGTAAGTTCTTACCGGAAGCGGTTCATGTTCGCCCTCTACGATATAATCCGCCTCGGAGAGATGGACACGGTGGGAACCGTCCACACCCTGAAGCTTCGGATAATGTTCATTGATCTCAAAGATCACAGTTCTTGCACTCTCAAACATGGTTCTCCATGCGAAGTTTGAGATGCCGAGACCGCAGTAGCCGTTCTCATCCGGGGCAGATACCGGGACGAAGGCAACATCTGTCCGGATATAGCGCTGGCGGTAGAGCGTCGGGAGAAGGCGGAGTACCACAGGCATGAATTTTACGAGACCACGGGTCTGGAGTTTCCGTTCATAGTCACCGATATGCCAGCTGTAGTAGGAGAAGCTTTCCTGTTCCGGATCAGCCTCAACGACTTCGATGCGCGGGCGGATCACGAGACCGCCGCGAACTTTCACATCTTTTAAATGACCTTTTCTTGCGGCGAGCGCCTTGTCAAGAAGCTCCGGATATCCGCCGCCGAATCCATAGTCGACCCAGTCACCGTCTTTTACAGCAGCCGCAACGGCAGCTTCTGCAGTCACAAATTTACTTTTAAAATTTTCCATATGTAATCCCTCACTATATAATATTTTCGGTAAAACATGAACGATACCATATATGTTCATTATAGGAGTTTTTTCGGTATGAAACAAGTAGATTATTGAGAGTTATGATATTGAATGGATATGGATCATATCAGAAAAAAATATATTTTATTCTGAATGCATGATCCGATCCTTCACATTTCGGATCGGAAACAACTTTATTTTTCGTCCAAGATGTAATATAATAAATTTATATTGCAGGCGGCAGAAATTACCGTTTCTGCCAAAAGAAAATAATGCATGAGGGGAGTCAAAACATGAAGGATTACATGAAGATCTACCAGGAATGGCTTGCCAATCCGTACTTTGACGAAAAGACGAAAGAAGAGCTTCGCGCAATCGCGAACGATGAAAACGAGATCAAAGAACGTTTCTATATGGACCTGGAGTTTGGTACCGCAGGACTTCGCGGAATCATCGGAGCAGGGATCAATCGTATGAATATCTATACGGTGCGCCGTGCGACCCAGGGACTTGCCAACTATATTATCAAACAGGGCGGAGCAGACAAGGGCGTTGCGATCGCGTTTGACTCCCGTCATATGTCCCCGGAATTTGCCATGGAGGCTGCAATGACACTCGCCGCAAACGGCATCAAGGCGTATAAATTCGAATCCCTGCGCCCGACACCGGAACTGTCCTTCGCAGTCCGTGAGTTAGGCTGCATTGCCGGTATCAACATCACCGCGAGCCATAACCCGCCGGAATACAATGGATATAAGGTATACTGGGAGGACGGCGCACAGTTCACACCGCCGCATGATAAAGGGGTAACGGCTGAAGTTCTTGCGATCGAGGATCTCTCCACCGTGAAAACGACGACCGAGGAAGAGGCGTTAAAGAGCGGAAAATTCCAGGTGATCGGAAAAGAGATCGATGACAAATATATCGCCCAGGTAAAAGCCCAGGTCGTAAATCAGGAAGCGATCAACCGCATGCAGAAAGACATCACGATCGTCTACACACCGCTTCACGGAACCGGAAATATCCCGGCCCGCCGCGTTATGAAAGAGATCGGCTTCGAGAATGTCTATGTTGTGCCGGAGCAGGAACTTCCGAACGGAGATTTCCCGACCGTCAGCTACCCGAATCCGGAAGCTGCCGAGGCATTTGAACTCGGATTGAAGCTTGCAAAAGAGAAGAACGCGGACCTTGTTCTTGCAACGGACCCGGATGCAGACCGTCTCGGTGTTTATGTAAAAGATACAAAGTCCGGTGAATATATCCCGCTTACCGGAAATATGTCCGGCTCCCTGTTATGTGACTATGTGTTAAGCCAGAAACAGGCAGCAGGAAAGATCCCATCTGACGGTGAGGTCGTAAAGTCCATCGTTACCACAAATCTGGTTGACGCCGTTGCGAAACACTATGGCTGCAAGCTTGTCGAGGTTCTGACCGGCTTCAAGTATATCGGTCAGCAGATCTTAAAAGAAGAGACAACCGGCAAGGGAACCTATATGTTCGGTATGGAGGAGAGCTATGGCTGCCTGATCGGCACATATGCCCGTGATAAGGACGCGATCTCCGCAACTGCCGCTCTCTGTGAGGCTGCCGCTTACTACAAGGAAAAGGGCATGACCTTATGGGATGCGATGGTCGCAATGTACGAGAAGTATGGTTACTATAAGGATACCGTAAAATCCATCGGCTTAAAAGGAATTGAGGGACTTGCGAAGATCCAGGAAATTATGGAGAACTTCCGCAAGACCCCGCCGAAGGCACTTGGCGGTTACGAGGTAACTTCTGTCCGTGACTACAAGAAGAACACGATCACAGAGGTTGCGACGGGCGAAGTAAAGGAGACAGGTCTTCCGGAGTCCAATGTTCTTTACTATGATATGAATGACGGCGCGTGGCTCTGCATCCGTCCGTCCGGAACTGAGCCAAAGATCAAATTCTACTATGGCGTTAAGGGAACCTCCCTGGATGATGCTGAGGCGAAGTCCAAAGCCGTCGGTGATGAGCTGATGGGCATGGTGGATAAGATGATGTAAGATCCCAGAGTGTGGGGATAAGCGCAGGGAAGATGCTGCGAAACAATTAAGATCGAGTGCCTGAGGATCTGGCTGTGAAAAGCAGAGAGACTTGGGCAGAAAGGAAAAGCTCCCGGATGGGAACCGCATGTTATAGATATGATGTGGTTCTTTTCGGGAGCTTTTTATCGCAAACGACTGCACCCGGTACGCGAAGGTGCCAGGCTTTGTTTCCTTTACAGGCGGGAGAGTTTAGCAAGGTACATCTGGGCTGCCGGGGAGAGGCGTACACGATTGCGGAAGATGCAGGAAGCAACAAGCTCACGATCGTGCCCGCTCTCGGGCCACAACCACTCCGGAACCGGAAGCGCGGTGATCTCAGGGGAATTTTCACGGTCATGAAGCGGAGCAATGCCGATCCCGATCGAATCCGTCTGCTCGACGATGCTGTAAAAAGAAGCACGGCTGTTCACATAGGTAATCCCGGAGAGCTGATCCTGACGGATAAGAGACTGGATTCCGTTCAGAATGCTGCTTTCTGCAGAAATCTGGGATGCCGCTTCGGCGGAATGCAGAACAAAACTGTATTGATCGAAAAGCTCCGGAGTCAGTGCATTTGGATCCTTCAGAACCGGATGGGCATTCCGGCAGAAAAGCTGAAGGGAAGAGTGAAACAGGATCTGTTCTTCCAGACTGCGAAGAGCCAGAAGCTCCTGTACCTTTTCGGTTTGTGATTCCGGATACACGATGAAACCGATATCTGCATGTCCGGCATCGAGTTCCCGGATGACTTCGTGTCCTGCCAACTCGCGGTAAAGAAGGCGGAATGTCCGATCGTGCTGATCAGAAAAGGCATGGATCGTCTTACTCAGGGCATCATTCTCGGGAAAACAGCAGTCTGCAGCAATCCGAAGACGGCAGGAGTCCGGGTGCTCCCGGAATGTCTGGCGGAACTGCTCTGCATGTTCAAGGAGATCCCGGCTCATATCGAGAAACAGACGTCCGGATTCCGTCGGAATGATCCCTGTTTTTCCGCGGGTAAAGATCGTGATCCCGTATTCTTTTTCTGTCTCACGGAGAACTTTACTCAGGTACGGCTGGGTCACAGACAGCCGCTTTGCGGCCGCCGATAGAGAGCCGGAGTCGGAGATCTCGAGGAGATATTGCATGTTTTGAAGGTTCATTTGGAGGTAGCTCCTTTGTTGTAAAAAAATCATAAAAATAGTATAATTAAGTCTATACGAAAACAATGAATCTGTCAAACAGGAGAGATGTGGAAAGTCAGCAGTAAAGTCTGTTGCTACCGCTGCAACAGATGGAAATACGACTTGAAAAATTTTTGCTCGTGAAGAGCAGTCAGACAAAAAAATAATGAAAGGAAGATCCGGATTCCGGACAGAAGCGATGGATAAAAAAGAATTTGTTTTAAAAGCAGTTGCGGACAAAAAAGACCTGATCGTCGAGGTGAGTGACAAAATTTTTGATTATGCGGAGACAGGCTTTCATGAATTTAAGACCGCAAAACTCTACGAGGATGTTCTGAAAAAAGAAGGATTCCAGGTGGAAATGGGAGTCGGCGGCATGCCGACGGCATTTAAAGCTACATATGGAACAGAAAAGCCGGTGATCGGATTTTTAGCGGAATATGACGCTCTTCCGGAGCTGTCCCAGGAAGGCGGCTGCACGATGAGAAAGAAAGCCGAAGGGGAGAACCCGGACGGACATGGCTGCGGCCACAACCTGCTCGGTGCGGGAGCCATGGCGGCAGCGCTTGCAGTGAAAGCGTATCTTGAGGAGCATCCGGAAGCGGGAAGCGTGGTCCTTTTTGGATGCCCGAGCGAGGAAAAAGGCGACGGCAAGGCGATCATGGCAAGAGAGGGAATCTTTGACGGCGTGGATGCGGCGTTCACCTGGCATCCGGGCGATAAGAACGAAATCTGGTCGGAGTCCACTCTGGCGAATGTCAGCGTCTTCTTTAACTTCAAAGGTGTGACCTCCCATGCAGCGGCAGCTCCGGAACTCGGAAGATCTGCGCTGGATGCGGCGGAACTCATGAGCGTCGGCGTCAATTATCTTCGGGAACATATCATCTCTGACGCGAGGATCCACTACGCGTACCGTGATGTCGGAGGAATCGCCCCGAATGTTGTCCAGGGACACAGCCGCGTCCACTATTTCATCCGCGCGCCAAAGTCCTGGCAGGTAAAGGAAATCTACAGGCGTGTGGTTGATGTGGCAGAAGGCGCCGCAAAGATGACAGGGACTGAGATGACATATGAGCTCTATGCAGGTCTTTCCGATTACATCCCGAACCATGTACTCTCGGAAGTTCTTCATGAGTCCATGGAGGAGATCGGCGCTCCGGCTTACGATGAGGCGGATTTTGCGCTGGCATCCAGATTCTTCCATGAGACCGCGACGCCGGAGGAACTGGAGGCAAAGCGAGCGTCCCTGCGGAAACTCTTCGGTGCAGATCATCTGGATGAGATCGAAGCCCGCCCGCTCCACACCCAGATCTCTCCGCTTGTATGGACTGGAAAGGTCCAGGCGGGTTCCACCGACGTCGGCGATGCCAGCTATGTGATCCCAACGGCGATGTGTACCACGGCGACAGCGACTCTCGGCACTGCCGCCCACACCTGGCAGATGACCGCACACGGCAACACGGAGATCGCCCACAAGGCAATGTTAAATGCGGGTGAGGCCATAGCATTGGCCGCCTTAAAGACCATGGAAAGCCCGGAAATCTTAAAGAAAGCCCACGACGAATGGCTGGCCGAGACAAACGGCATCTACGAATGCCCGATCCCGAAGGAGATCGGACCGAGGCTGGAGGATTAAGGGAGCTGCGTGCACAATCGAAAATAGAGGAGCAATACAATGAGACAGGAAACCATAGACAGGATCCGAAAATTCACCGATGACCGCGACTGGAACCAGTTCCATTCTGCTGCCAATCTGGCAAAATCCATTGTCATTGAGGCAGCAGAACTTCTGGAATGCTTTCAGTGGAGTGATGAGGAGTATGATCTTCAGCATGTGAAAGAAGAGCTGGCAGATGTGATCGTCTACTCACAGAACCTTTTAGACAAGCTGGGGCTGGATGCAGATGAGATCGTGAATATGAAAATGGGGATGAATGAGAAAAAGTATCCGGTGGAAAAGGCGCGGGGGAAGTCTGCGAAGTATGATCAGTTGTAGGGACTAGAGAAGAATGCTGCAGGGCAGCCATACAGCGTGGATTGGCTGCCGGCGGATTTGGGACTGGTGGAGAAGGTTAGAGTGGGGATGTGAACAAGATTAATATTACAGGTGAAAAAGATGGACGAATATAAAAGAGAAACAAGGCATATAGTCGCAATTTTAGATTTACTTGGTGCATCAGAGATTATTAAGGGACCTACTAGCGAAATAAACATGAATCATATCTTTGAAATATTTCAAAGCGCGAAAACAGATTGGATACGTGTAGAACATGCACCTTTTGTATTACATGATCTTAAGTTTGTTACATTTTCAGATAATATAGTGATGGCATTAGAATTGCCAGAGGAACTATCACA
>OIWL01000204.1_pt1 | contig 87107 bp, 145 predicted proteins | sample 1587561 | NCBI WGS metagenome assembly OIWL01 (sample SAMEA3888903, study PRJEB22519) | human gut metagenome | biome: human gut; feature: human-associated habitat; material: faeces | place: Denmark | collected 2010 | reverse complement strand
AACAGCAACGGAAGTCTTGAAAGACGTACCGACACCAGTAACTTTCTTACTTGTGATAAGTGTGGTTACGGTACCTTCAACGGCCTCAAGAACGGTCTTCTCGATTTCCTTGTCGAAAGTTATCATTGCATACTTGCTGACTTTATTCACAGCTTCCTGTATTTCAGCCAGCGAGTTATAAGAGTAAGTCTCTACTGTATCCTTATATGTGATAGTAAGCGTAAAGCAATCCTTTACACGATACCCGTAAGAGTAAAGAGCGACTTTGATACCATTAGCCCAAGTACCTGGGTCGGCAGTACCCTTATATGCAGCCGTTGCGTTCATCTTGGCACTTTCGGCTGTTTCGCCAATGGAAACTTCTCTATTAGCAGCAACCGTATCACTGCCAGTTACACGAGCTATATACAAGGTCACTTGCGCATCACCTGCCTCGTCAAAAATACTCTTGACAATAGCAGGGCCATAGAATGATGAATTCTGTCCACCGAACATCACATTAAAATCTTCCATAGACTCCACTCTATTGGGAACAAAAGATGCCCCACGAATGAACTGTCCTAAAAGACCGATGTTTCTTTTGGCAGGTTCAGAATAGCCGGTTGCGCCATTGGCAACGCCTTCTGTGATTGTTAAACCAATATTAGCCATACTTTAAAATTACTTTATAATTACTCCTACGATAAATCCTATTGATAAACCCACTCCCCCACCGATTAGCAGGGCTTTATTGCGGGTTTCCTTTTTCTCTTTTTTAAAAGTGGTACGTAAATTGTCATTCACTAACATAACCCTCTCAAACTTCAAACTTTCCACAGCAAGAATTTCATCCTGCGTGGAAAGCATTTGTTTCTGTACAGTGTTCAGAGAGTCTGCAACAGAAAGCTGATTGACTATGTTCAAATAGGACTTTTGAAGATAGTTGAAGCTATTCAAATCCCTATTTATCCGTACCAATTGATTGGGTGTCACTGCTACTACCGTATCTCCCTCGTTCAATATTATCTTTGGATAAGTATTCTGAGAGAAACTTGACATTATCATCAAGAGAGCCGTTAGTGAGAACATTATCAACCTTTTCATAATCCTTTAGTATTTGAATTAAATCCGCTTTCAACTTAGTACGTTCCAAATCAAGCTGGGTAATTTGTTCCTCATAACGGGAAACATCCCTACGCAAAGACTTGATAGTATCTTCCATAGCCCGCAGTTCTCTCTCATAGGCACTGTTTTCTTGTGCCGGTTGTGAGTTATCGAACAGCGCAAATATAGCAAATATAACAGAAACTAACGCTATACCTAATAAAAATAAATTCACTCTACTTGGTTTCTTCATGTTTAGAAAAATAAGCGTTGATTTTTTCTATGCCATATACAAGTGAAAGATTAAAACGGTCATTGTACGTCCGGGTCTTTAATCTTTCAACATCACCAATATTGTCTTGGAACAACCACTCTATTAGCACACCCATGTAACCATTTCCGGTAAGAACCGTAAAGTTCTTCTCCTTGTCACGCCGTAAGTACACGTCTTCATTCAGACGAAATCGCAATTCCGGAAAGTCCGTTTTAAATTGTTGAAACAGAATATCCGCACAAATATCCGCATCGGTAACTCCTACCGTAGTCCAGAACTCAACACCAGTCGCATCTTTCCACTTATCACCGTTGCCGGCCGCATTGTTATGCAGGGAGAGAAGAAGTTTCCGTTTACCCGGTCGGATACTGGAAGCAAAGTTCTTACGTTTAGTAAGTCCGATTTCGTTATCACTACAATTGGTAAGATGTACCTCATATCCCATATCAGTAAGGATACCTTCAAGTTCTTTACAACGTTCACGACTCCATATCCACTCGAAATGAGATTTGTCCGGAGAACATTTACCGAGCACGTCTTTACCGTGTGCAGGGTCTAAGATTACGATAACATTTTTCATAATGCGCTAAGTAACATTTTTATAAAGTCCCAAATTTTATTTCCAAAAGCACCGCCTACCAAAGACAAACATCCTACTAAAAGCAGGATAAATGCTTTCGGATATTTGACTATCATAAGCAAATGCTCGAAAGACTCTTTATTGTCAATAACCTCTTCATAAGCGGTCATAACATTTAAAAGGCGGTCAAGTTTCTCATTGGTATCCTTTAGGCTACTCTTGAGTTCTTGTTGGTTAGCGTTTAACGTGTCGCACTTGGACTGCATAAGGTGAGCCAGCAACAACAACTTCCTATCCTGTGGGTTTTCTTTGTCACAGATAAGTTCGAGATTATCCACGATACTGTTCATAAACGGAAATATTTATTCGTCCACCATTCTCAAGAAGCAAATAACCGCCTTGTTCAAGCTGAATACTCGGTGCGTGCAACGAGGTTTCAATCAGTCTTATAAGTCCTTGACGTTCAAAGAACCTGAACTGGCTTACATCAGAGGGATAAACATTTCTGTATTCGCAAGGACGCAAGCGCATTGTCGTTCCGTTATAAGGAATCTCCACAATAAAATTCACAAGGGAGATTATCATACATGTTCCCGGCTCGGTTATTATCGGAGTACACTCAAAAGGCTGTTGTGCGAGGAACTTCTCTGAAAGTACGTTTAGGTCAGCAGTATAGATAGGAAGACCCGGCCCTACTTTTACGATATTCTCGGCAATCCGTAAATCGTCAAGAATACAGTAGGTCTGGATAAACTTTACTGCGTATTTCTCATAACCTTTATAATCGGTTACGATAAAACCTGCAACGTATCCTTTCATAATCTCTCAATCAATGATACACCTTTAGGTACTACATAATTTGCCGGAACTGTTACGGTATCACCCGGTTTCACTACCGTAACGTTTTTACCGTCCAAGATAAGTTCTACTTTATTGAACCCGTTGTTACGGAGAACTTTAGTCTTGACATTCGGAGATTTTTTTGCGCCGATTTGCTCGGTGACTTCTGTCTTGTTCTTACTCATAGCCAATAACTTTTTATGCTCAAATATATAAACTAAAAACTACTTATCCAAATCTTTTTGTATAAGTTGGAGGACAACATTCTGCACAAGAGAAACTTCCTCTGCATCTTTCGGATAAAGCCATACGGAAAGATTGAACTCGTAGTTCATTTCATGTACCCCGTCTGTACGGGGAATATCGGTTTCCCTTATGGTGTACGGAACAACATCCCCTACTTGGTCGTCTCCAGTCAACTGGGAATTAAACAAGAAGCGTTTTCCGTAGACAAGATTCTTCATAAAGTACTCCTGCATAGCCATAAACTCGAAGTAACTCTTGGAAACGATACTGACATCATAGCGGAAATTCATCCATATAGGTCTTTGATACAAATATCCGGTAAGACCATCTAATGACTTACCACCAAAATAGGCTTTCATGTCAATAAACCATTCCTGTTTCGGAGTGGGAACGTAATCCTGAATGGCGATACAAGGATAAATCTGGTTCTCCTGTTCTTCCACATAGTCGTAACTGGACTTCTTGGCATAACGACACAAAAGGAGTTTTTCTGTACCGTTCACATTGATTTTAACGCCGTGAAAAATACGGAAAAACTCCTCGTTTACCTGTTTTATTGTAGTCAGCATTTCTTATAGTCAACATTGAATTTCTTAATAAGGAACTTTATAGCCGTATCATAAACGAAAAGGGCCGCAAAGTAAGAAGCAATCAAACTATCGGTAGGAATATCGGTAAACTTCCGAAAGATAACGAAAGCAGCGGTTCCCACCGCAAAAGTGACTAACCGTTTTTGCCACGTTGGTACAGTAGCTTCCCCGTTCAGAATGTCTATCAGCTTGATAAGAAAGTATGTAGCGATAATCACGGAGAACATATACTCTAAAGAGAATATATCGAATAATCTGATAAATAAACCGTCCATTATTTTTTCTTCTTTATAAAGTTAAATACTCGTTTGGTTAGTTTCTTTATATCCGACATGGAAGACTTCTTGGGTTCTTCCTTAGCGGAATAACTGTTAATTCCTTTTTGTCGGTCGTATGCAAAAGAGGAGTTCCGCATACTCGCTTTACGGGCAGCGGCATCCCAATCACGCATCCATTTTTCTTCTTTGGGTGTCAGAGGTCGTTTTTTCACGCTTTCGGCAGCAGCTTTTTTATTGATAAATTCGGAACCCGGTGCAGCAGCGTTGGAAGAAGACTTTTTCTCCCTTTTGAGAGAGCGTTGTCCTTTACGTCCAACTCTACGGGTATAACCGCTTACAGAAACCATCGAACCGTTTTTACCTCTGCGTTTATAAGGTTTAATCTGAACTTCTTCCACTGTCTTTGAATTTTGGTTTCTCTAAAAAATCGGAAATGCGCTCGTGGGCGGTTTCCTTAAAATCACGAAAGGTATTTCTCCATACTGGACGAGCAGGAATATGCCGGTCTTTCGTACCGTATTCTTGTACCATAGCCAATTCAAGATTAGTAAGCGGGCTATCATCACGTGGGGTATTCTTTACGGAAACGGAAGTCCCTTCACGGTAGATAGAGTCTACAAGTTGTCCACTATCTATTAACGGGGTTGAAGAACCTTTCCGTTTTACCGTAGATTCTGCAAGAGGAAATCCGTACTCGTTGTTTTCGATATTGTTAATGACAGTCTCCTTAAATTCCTCAGCGATTTCCTCTCCGAGGTGTTGCATATCGTCTTTGAAATCGGACACTTTAGGTTTCTTGAAACCCGGTGGAAGTCGGAGCAAAGACTTAGGCATCTTAGGAAACTTACCCATTATACTTCGTTGTTTTGGTAGAACTCATAAATATCCCTGTACCAGCTTTTCGTATTGTGGTTAGGGGTGTATCCTATTTGTTCATAAGCGGCCTGTACTTCATTGGTTTCCCGTATGGGAGCATGAGGAGTCCGTTCACGCATGATAACCCTTTCCAACTCCGGATAACGAGGTATCTTGGACGGGTTGTGTATCAAATCCTTATTAGTCTTACTCATAGCGTTATCTCCTATGTGGTTTAAGAACTGACTTCTTACGGCCAAGTTGTTTCATGGCAATCGCATAAGCCATGTTTCTATTAACGGGTTTATTGCCTTTTTTCATAGAACCCATAATAGCGGTAGCACGTTCATGGAAAGCGACTGTATGTATTCCCTTACCTTTCGGTGCGGAAACTCCAGCTTCATCATAGGCTCTGTTAATCCGGTTTACGCGGGAAGAAGAAAATTTCTTTTCAAATTCAGAACCCTCACCAAATCTACGGGAACCCTCTTTACCTCTCCAATAGGTAATACACTTTCCTGACTTGCAATGCCGTGTAACACGATGTCTTTTCATATTATTTCCATTTAGCGGGTAACATATCACACATACCGAGTGCTCTCGCACGTTTCTTAATCCAACGTTTCACCACTTCTGGGTTTTTTGCACGACCGTAGGCAGAAATAGCGTTAGCCAAATCACGCTTACTTTTTATCGGATAAGAACCGTCCGGTAAAGCAGTCCTCTTATCAGCCATATTTTCACGTGTTGCGGAACTAAAGGTCTTAGCACCACGAAAGGCAGACACTTTATCTTTACGATTGTGCTGCCGTACAACAGAGACTCTATTGCGTCCCTTTCTTTTATGCGTTTTTACAGTTGTCATATTATCCACCTTTTAAGTCATCCTTGACGAATATCTGGATACCTACACAATCTTTGTACAGGGTAAGTTCCTCAAGGTAAACTATTTTTTCGATTACTTGCACCCGTCCTTCAAAGTGAACTTTGGTGCGGTTCCAATCTAAATGAAAATCTCCGAAAATCGGAGTAAGCTGCTTTGGTGAAAGATAAACAACTCCGTTTACTTCTTTAGGGATACCATATTTTTCACGAACACGAGTAGGAATCTCCTTCTCGTAGAGAGCCTTGAATTTAAACGTTTCAGAAGTTCGGGGGCTGTTACCGACAAAAGCCTCATAGGAAAATTCTTCGGTAGGTTGTGTAGGTTGTACTGTAACAATCTCCAAGGAAATTTCGTATGGCGTAGCAAGAATTTTCTGGTAGAACATATTCTGGTAACGCAGAAAAGAAGCTCTTGAAACTAACATGATTATGATGCTTTTTTATATTTCCAAATGAACCCGTTGTCAGAGTTTCTACTCCCTCTACAACAAGAGCAAATTCCAGCCATAGATGATGCAGAGTTTCTTGAAGCCTCAGAAATAGAAGAAAATACTCCTATTAGATTTCCATTCATATCATACTGTTCAACCCCTTTTGCCCAACCAGTTTCAATAAACCGTTTTTGTGCTTTCTTTTTTGCATCTCCATAGGTAACATTATAAGCAACGGTACACCATTCAAGATTTTCTACGTTATTGTTAGTTCTACATTCATCTTTATGGTTTACACACTCTAAGTTATTAGGATTGTCCAAAAAAGCCTCAGCAACAAGCCTATGAATCTTTTTAGTACTTGTATGTCCTTCTTTACATAGGGCAACATACAAATATCCTTGCTTTCCTAAACGTGGCACAAGAAATCTTCCATGTCGCATACGAATAACTCCACAGTATATTTCCTCTCGTGCAAAAGAATACACTCTTCCACGATTAGATACAACATAATTAGGAAAATCCTTAATAGGTTTCCAAACCTCGCCAATAATACTATGTAAAATTCCAAGTTCCATATTAAGGTGTCTTTGAAATAATACCTCTTGAAAGAGGTGATAAAACGAAAGGGTACGAGTCGAAGTATTCTCTAAAGTCAAGTTCACGCTGCAACGAGATATAACCCGGTATAACGTTGTCTTTCCGTAAAGAGTAATCTCCAAAAGTATTTTCCAGCAAGTCACGCAAATAAAGCATAAGCCTATACCAAAACGAATATCTGTCTCCCCAAACATTATCAGAACCGACACGGTTATAGTCTTCATAGAAGTAACCTTTGGACGGGTCTTCGGTAACGGAAAATACAGAGCCGATTTGTACGGTGGTCGTAGTTCCGGCACTATTGCTCATATCAGTAGAACCATTGTAATCGGAGCCGTCAGTAAACGACTGCCCTATTGCGCCGGCAGCGTTTTCGTATAATCTGCGTTTATCAACAAGGTAATAGGATACCCATATAATAAGGTGTTTTTCGGAAGGTCTTTTCAATTTACCTACCGTTTCATCATTGAGGTCTACATCGGGAATATCCAAGACACATCGGTAATACCAACGTATCATGTCCTTTATATCTTCATCCGAGAAAAAGTATTTCCGGAAAAGCGTCAAATCTTCGGTAAGCTCTTTAGTAACTTGAATAAGTGAGGTAGACGGTTCTTCACCTCTAAAGTACGGGGTATATGCAACAATAATTCCTCGGTCGATAAGTCCTTCCATAAGTCTTTCAAGATTGGGATAATCTTGGAAAGGCAAAGCTACGATTTCTTTTTCAATAGATTCTTCGGTTTCCTCAGTGGCGGGTGTTACGGTGTATATGGATAATTTTCCCAATATAACTTCTTCGGTTTCGTCACTTACTTCCGGTTGATACGTCTTGTCAACTTTCAAAAAAGTTCCCTTTCCCATTTGCTTAACGGCAAATGCGGGAATAATGAAGCGGTCGAAAGTAAGCTCCCGAACCGCTGTCATTATTTCATTCAAAGTTACCTTAGATTGAGCCATAGATTATAGTCTATACGCTTTTTTTGAGTTTGATAAAATAGCTGCTACATCAGTAGGCACTGCAACATCTACACCCTTTTTGTACGTATAACGTTTTTGCGCTACAATACAATCAACGTCTTCGACTACACGAATACGCACATTCTTTGTGCGGGTGTTCACCACTGGCGTAGGTTCCGGAGCATGGGCTTCTTCCTGTGGGGCTTGGGTTTCATTTCTTTCTTCATTATTCAGAGTTTCTTCAAGCTCTGTGTCTACGGGATTTTTAACAACTTTAGCCATATTCTAAATTTTTTAGATGAATTAAAAAGGGAAAGGTTCCCACCGTTATGCGGTGAGAGCCTTTACAATATTCTTTTCTTCGAGGATAGTAGTACCCCAAATACCGTACCAACCAAGTGTGTGTTTACGGCCGAGTTCTACAACACCATCGTCACGAAGCTCAACGTCAAGAGCTACACCCCATGCGTATGCGTTATCTCCGAAGAACACTGCTTCATAAGCGGTAGAGATAGTGGCTCCGTCACCATATTTTTCCTTAATAGCAGCAGCGTCCAATACAGGCATCTGTGTAGTTTCAATGAAGATACATCCTTCATACATACCTACCTCTCCGATATACAACTGACGACGGCCCATATAAGTATTGGCATTAATCCAGTTACTATCATCACGAAGCTGTCTTAATTGATGCGGGTGGGCTATACATACATAGTAATCTCCATTAATACGGGGGGCGTTATGTGTAGCAAGCGTTTCAACTGCGTCTTTAACGGTCTTAGTAGTAAATCCGTCACCGGCTGCAAGTGCTGCAAGTGAGGTAGCGTCTCCACCATAAACAGCGTTAGCCGTACCCAATACGGTATCACGGAATTGCTTATCCAAAACAACCGCCATGTTATTAGCGAGCAATTTTGAAGCGTCTCCTAATACGTCCAACAATGATGTACGCAATAAATATTCTGTTACTTGTACGGAATTAGCCTGTTCTTTAACTGGACAAATGATTTCCGAAGTACTCATACCTTCGGGTGTCAATACATCACTTTCTTCCAGTGAGCCACCGCCGGCCAAATTATCATATTTAACAAAAACAATAGACTTTCCTCGTACCGCTTGTAAGTCACGTTTTACCTTAGCGAACTGCAAGAAACGTAAACGGGGCTGTGCTTGGAAAAGAACTTCACGTGAATAGAAATCACGAACTGCTTGGGGAATTGAAGTATATCCGCCCTCATTGGCACCCGCCGAAGTGGTAGTACCAAAGAACAATCCGGATAAGAATGGAAGCACAAAGGCTACCACAATAAACAAAAGTGTATTCATAAAGAGCTTTAAATTTTAATTGTAATTACTTGTCTTAGAGAGTTCCGTTACCGTAAGTCTGCTCAAGCTGTGCTCTCAACTGCTCACGGTTCTTTTCAAACTCTGACATTGACATCCGTTTGATGTTAGTCGGTTCGGAAGCCTCTGGAGAGGGAACACGTGGTGCTGCCGGTGGAACCGTAGGAGTAGACGGTGCTTGAGGTGCGGGAGCAGGTGCGGGAGCTGGCGTAGGAGTAGATTGTTGCCCCATCATTTCCGCTCTTTGTTTTTCAAGCAACGGGTCTGTTACGTGAGTATCCGCATTTGGATTAATGAAAGGAGCGCTATACTTAGCACGGAGGTTCTTTGATTTTTCCATAGATGCGAGTAACTCTTCTCGTGTGTTTCCTTCTACAAGTTCGGGGAAGCAGGCTCCCTCGTTTTCCTTCAAAAGTTTTTCCTTGAACGCTTCAATTTCATTCAAACGGGATTGCTCGGTAGCGATAAGTACTGGTTGAACAACTTCTTTAAGGAGAGAGGGAAGTTCATTCCGCAAATCCTCTTTGAATATACTTTTAACCTGTTCGAGCATTTCTTGTACAGTGGATGTTTCCGGTAAAACCTGTACTTTGCCGAGGGCATCAATTTGCCGCTTCATACTCTCAAACTGGGAGTACAATTTAGCTTTTTCTACTTTGGCGACTGATTGAATGAACTGTTGCAGTTCTGGAGTATCCTTTACAGAATAAGTAACGCCATTAATCGTAATACTTTCCGGTATTCCTACTTTTCTTTCGTCTTCGTTCATTGTTCTTTTCTACAATTAGAAGTTTTACAAATTGTTGGTTTACTTAATGAGGTTTGCTTTCAAGATGTCCGCACCGTTACCTTTAATGGTAGCCTGTGTCATTTGTTCTCTGTTTACAAGAGGAGCGTCCGGTGTACCCGGATTCACGAACTTCTCGCTTACCTGCATACCTTTGTTCTGCCCTATATCGTGCAGAGCTTCGGGATTTTTGGGGTCTAACGTTTGTAGTCCAGCCATAATTCTAAATTTTAAATGTGAAACATACTATGATTTCTACTGATAGCGCATCAAAAATACGCCTTATTTTTTAAATTGCAAAGGTAAACAATTAAATTTTAACGGTTAATACCTTATTCTTCATTTTCCAGACCGTTTTCACCAGTCTCTTCGCCAGTATTTTCACCGGCTTGTTCACTCACAGTACCAAAACCCGAAAGACGGTTAATTTGTTCTTGAACCATCGCCTGATGTATGGTATCTTCATCAATTTCATCCAGAAGTTCGGGAATATTTTGTTTACCCATACGTTCCATAATGTCCTTACGGGAACTCAACTTCATTTGCAATTCAAGTTGTGCCCGTTGAAGTTCATCCATTTTATCTTTCGGAAAACCGTAAGCGAATACAGGCTCGATTTTGTTTTCAACTAAAAAGTCTTTGGACTTCCGGAGCAGTTTCTTCAAACGTGAATTATCGGGGTCCATTACTTGAAGCATCCGGAGTATCATGCTGTTTACTTTGGTAATTCCCTCACCATAAGTAAGAGCTTTGATATTCGCCTGTTGTATCAGCGGGTGATAAGTAATTTGTAAAGCGGCCGCAGAAGTATTACTGATAGCCTGAATTTTACCGAGTGCGTTTTCCGGAACATCGGAAAGTTCGTGCATGGCTGTCTTTAAGTCCCTGGCAAAATTCACCGTAGCGGAAAGGTCAACATCCAAGCCAAGATTAAACACGTTAGCTTCGGCAGGTAGTCCAGACCATATTTGGCCGAGGCCTTTTTTAAGCGACTTAGCAGAAGCTCCGGTAATTACCGTTGTCGGTGTAACATGATAATCAATTACGGCTTTCAACTGTTGCATAATCTCGTTATAAATCTTATTGATTTTGAGAATATCATTTGCGTCCGATTTACCGTAATACCCAGCAGAGTTAGGCTTATTCTTTATATGGACTACTGGTATAAAGCCATACGGGTTATCAGTTCTCTGGTATTCGTATTTGGCGACTTTACTCTCCTCAATGGAAACATCAGTCTGGTACCAAGTCTCGTAACTTTCTTCCGTCCAGCGAACCACGTACAAACGGTAATGTTTCTCATTGGAGTTCTGGTCGAGGGGCATACGAACCATAAAGCTTTCTTGTCTATTGTAATCTCCGTTCTTAAATGTAACGAAGCACTGACGGCTGTCATAAACAGAAATACGGCAGTAACGTTCCTCTTCTTCCCAATTAACACCGAGCCAACAATCACCAGTAATACTACCCATCTGGAGCATTTCATAGGCGAGCTGCAATTTATCGGACTTACCCCAGTGGTACATCATAAGTTCCTCAGCGTTCTTCTCAACTTCCTTATCAACTTGGGTGGTATAATAGCTCTGCACACGAAAATTGAAAGCCTCGTTTCCAAGCAGGAACATGTTAACCTTATCAATAAATGCCTTAATATAGTTGAAAGAAAGCATCCCATCATTGAAGTCCTTATAATGCATCCCGTCATAGAACTTCCAATACAAGTAGTATTTAGTAATACGGTCAAGTTCCCACTGGTTATCTTGAACGATATTCTGCAATACGAAAGAGCGCAATACATTAGTAGCCTCGCTAAGAGGACGAGAGTCCACATTCCAATATTTAGAACCCGGATAACCGTTATAGCTACCAACTCCCGTAGGGTTCATTCCACCAACATCAATTCCCATAGTCGTTTATTTTAAAATGAATGTCTTCTTATCGCTTGTATGGTACTTGTTACTCCTTCATACAAAGGATTCGGAGTAACTTCCATTTCTTCCTTTACTTCCTGTTCATAAGTAGCGGCCATGCAAGCAAGGGCACAACTGTCTACCATATCATCAAAGTAACCCTCACTCTTTTCACATACCAAATATGTCCCATTATAGTACTTCTGGCAATTTTTCATTTGCTCCTCAAACTTCATGTACTCCGGTGTCATACGGGTCTTCTTATTGGCCGGTACAATAAGGTGGTGGGTCTGTATATCGGAAAGGAAGTTAAACCACATATCCGATTTGCTTTGTGCGGTGAACGTATAAGGTTCTATTGTCACATACTCTCCGCAGGCATACATAAGACGGTCAACAACTGGCTTACCGACACCCGTATAATCCGCAAAGATAACAGAAATATTAAACTCTACAATAAAATCCATTATCACATGATGCTGGCTCTCATAATCAAGACCACCAAGACAAGCCCACGCAAGTATCTGTTTATACGGTCGGTCGAATACATCTTCACCGTGGAATACCTTGACAATAGTAAGAACCGTTTCGGCAGGATGCTTACCAATATCAAGGCCGGCAACCACGTAATCCTCATTACGGGCATCTTGCAAACCGAGTTTCCTGTTTATGATACCGTTGTACTCCTTATCGGAAAGAAGCATACCGCTTTCCAAGTCCCAAATAAGCGCATAAGCGAGTTTGAAAGCCTGTGAGTCTTCACCCCAACGTTCCTTTTTACGTTGAATATCCGCTTCATAGTTAAGGTGGAAACGTTTATGGTCTATATCGTATTGAAGCCTACGGTCATGGATAATACGCTTGTAGTCATACTCGAAATGATTCTTTATACGGGGGTCTACGATTTTTCGGTCAACATTCTTGTTATGTTGTATCTCATACCAAAAATGGTTTTTAACCATACCAGTAGTTCCTACCTTTATAAGTGTTCCACCAGTGGCAGATAGCATAGGTTCTATTGAGTTACCACTTACAATTCCGTTAGCGATTATCCAATGCCCCTCGGTAGGAACCGTTACACAATAGGTCTGTTTTTCACCTGTGTATTCAATAGACTTGATTCTTACATATCTGTTACCATCATATACCTTAGTAGCCCCGGCTTTCTTATTAATTCTTTCAGCAATTAACTTAGCCTTATCGAGCTTTTCATTTTTTGTTACAAGGCGAAAATTCTCACAAAAACGTATAACTGAAATACTATCCCTAATATGCAATTCATATAAGGGCTTGGTATTTTCATACACTCCTTTACCAGTGTTACTCTTTATAGATATAGAGCAGTGTATTCCGAACTTTTGCAATTGAAGGCTTAAACCATAAACCAACTTCTTAGAAATTGACGCATATCGTATGTTCCCCTTTTTAAGAGCCTGTACACTTCTATCACTTTCAAATAGTCCGCAAATAAGGCCTACAAGAAATTCTCTGGAATAGGGTAAATTAGGTATAAACTTATTCTCTCCTTTTAATCCCCAAAGACCTAAATCTTTCAAAAGGCCAATTATTTTATTAGGAGTATTTTTCCCATCAACGTTTCGGAAAGTGCCCTCATATAAACCGTTTTTATTAAAGCAATTGGTAAAAGCAACACAGCCGAGTTTTTCCACATGAGGGGAAACGAAATTCCAAACTTCCTCAAAACCGCAGAACTGCACTTGACTTCCGCTAAAGCATCCGTCACCAAGCAAGAAACCGATAACTACTCCCATAGAATAGTCACCGTAATGTCCGAATGTCGGAATAAAATCGGGAACAGCAAGTCTATCACCAACTTTTAGTTTATCCGTATGAAGTTCAAAAGACTCCTTAACATTCCTACGTCTAACCAAATGTCTATGTTGAGAAGTTACTTCAAGCTCCCTGCCATTACATAATGTGATTTTATAAACACCCTGAACACCCGTATTATGCCATGCAGACGGTTTCATTTTTCCTTCTGGAGTTAACACGGGAAGTTTTCTCTCAACCACATCTTTAATAGTGGCATAATCTCCATAAGGCAAGTTTATTAAAGTATCCTCAGCATAACATTTCTGAACAATAAGGTCGTCAACGTCCTGTGCTTCTTCGACTATTACCAAATCATACGTCTTTGATTCAATCTTGGACTGTTTACTCGCAACCTGTCCGGCAAGATAAGAACCGTTTGAAAGTTCAAGACGGGCGGAACTCTCTAAGTACACGTCAATATCCGGGTCGCTAAGAACCATCTCCGCATTAGCCGAATTTATACGGGTCATTGCACGAGAATAGGTAGTAACAACTTGGTCTGATTGCGGAGCGAACAATCCGATACGGAAACCGCTGGAGAACTGTTCCAAATCGGGTATCACTTTGGCAAGGGCCGGAAGCAATACGGTAAGCGTATCAATAACAAAAGCCATAGCTTCCGATTTACCTGATTGACGACTGAAAAGCATCGTTTTCACATCGCCGGAAAAAGTTATGATAGAATAAATAATCGCATACACCGCTTCTTCTTGGTATTTATACAAAGAAAGTCCGGTAAGTATTTTACCGAACTCTATAATCTTGGAAGTGATTTCGTGTGCGTCAAACGATACCGATTTACCCGCAAGTTCTTCGGTGTGGATGTCTTCGATTCTACCACCCTCGGTAGGAAATACGTATCCTTCTTCTTTAGGCGTTATTTTTTTCTTTTTACTCATGGTCTTCTCTTATGTCGTACTTCATTGAACCCTTTTGTTTTCTCCATGTACCAAGATTCTCAAGGAACATATTTGTAGCCACATAATCAATGCGGGAACAATCAACCCAGCAATTCGGTGTCTCATACAGCCGCAAGTTTGTAAGACGCAAACCGCAAGGCTCGTTAATGAATAACTGTCTGATAATATAGAAAAGCTCGGAAGCGATATTCTCCGCAGACGGGTTGATGTCACCATACACACCCATTCCCATAACCCACAGACGCCAGTTTTGTTTTCTGCACAGCTCAATAAGCTCGGTATCTTCGGGGTTAAGTAGGCAAGCGTGGTCTAAATGTTCATCAATATATCCGCAGGCAATACGCTTTATCTCCTTAAAGTCAATAGCGTATCCAAGAAGACTCTTGGAGTTATACTCAAAAGTCATTTCCACTTTAAAACGGTGCCCGTGCAAATTGAAGCATTTTACTTTCTCATTCATTACACGATGTGCTGCGTCGAACTCAAACGCTCTTGTAATTGTAGCCATAGTCTTTGATATTTAAGTTACTTGATTGTTCTCGAATACTGGTAAATGTCTCGGATAGCGGCAGAAAAATATTGTCCTTTACTGTTTGACTGTAAAAAACGTGTCCATACAGTAGGGGGGACATTATAATAGGTATATACCCATCGGGGTCTATTGATAAAGACCATAGTCAACGTCCGTGATTTTCTATCATACTCAGCCGTTCTGATATTTGACGAAGATATGTTCATACCTTACTACGCTTTAGACGCAAAAATAGGTGAACACCATTTTACTGATGTTCACCTGCAAAGATAAAAATTTAATTTGAATTACCTAAATATCATTGACTGTCATTTCCAAGTCCTTACTTTTTTCTCTGCACTGCGAAGTTTACCCTTTAGCTTAGTAATTCTTTCCTTACTACCTCCATGTGAGTTTTCCATACTAATCGCCTTTTGTAAACGAGCTACATAACCCTCCCAATCAGCCTTTGAATTTTGTCCATGACGGCTTTGTGGAGCATTTGTTGAAGGATAATCTTCCATAGCGTGCAAAGAATTATACCTAATGTTAGGCAAAACCCTGTCTTTAAGTTCACCTCCTGCTCCTTTTCTACTACGAGGAGATTTACTCTGTGCAGAATTTCCTTTTCTTGTATATCCTTTCACAACAATAGTTTTCCCATTACGCTTATATGTGTAGGACTTTACTTGTATTGACATAATATTATACCTTTTGAATTTTATTTTTCGATATTTGCTCCTATTCTCTTGAACATCGACAAATGTCCTCTTGAGGAATAATTGTTAATGGCTTCGTCTTCAAATTTACGGTATCCGGAACGTCCTAATTGCGAACGGAGTGCTTTAGCGACTTTTTTATCGGCAGCACTTCCTGTACCACGATACCATTCTTTAAATTCAGCGGCCGTAAATGCCTGTCCAGAAGATGTCGGTTTAGCAGAACTCTTGGTAGTTTGTACCATAGGTTTCTTATCTTTAGGAGTAACACGGTTCTCCTTATGTTTAGATAAAATTGCTTTTGCGATAGCTCCATTACTACTAATAGGTTTTCCAGAAGAAGTCTCAACCTTCCCAGTCTTAAAATTGACAAAATACTGCTTCCCATTATGTTCAACCATAGAAGCACCTTCACCCTCAGAGCGTTTTTTAGACTTTGAAGTATTCAGGTCTGTAACAACCTTTCTTTGTGAAGCCACAGCACTCTTAGTCTCAATAATATCAGACTGCAATTTTTGGATTTTCTTAGCGAGTGCCAACTTTTTGGGGTCACTCCGTTTCATAGTAGAATGGGAGTTCTTTAACTCTTTAAGCTTACTCTCCTTAGAGGTAAGTTTCTTTTCCAAAGATGCAAGACCCCTACGTTGAGTTTTCTCGTCCTCATTAGCCACCTCATTAGACCCAGATTTTTTTCCTTTCTTCAATTCATCAAGGTATTCATTCATAGAAAGATTAGGGTCAGGCATTTTCTTTTTACCGAACTTATCCTCAAGTTCTTTACCAGCACCTTTTTTCTTGGCAGCTTCCTTAGCTTTTTCAGCAGCATCATACTTTGCAGTATGGGCTTTTACAGTAACCACTTTACCCGACTTGGTTCTACGTTGATATGATTTGACTTGTTTTTCCTTTTTCATAGCGTTACTTTTTTACAGAGGGTTTCTTACCATCCCATTTTCCAACTTTAATAAGTTCTCCCTTACTATCTCTCTTATACACATCCGAGCTTGAACTATATATAAGTTTCTTCGCATTTTTTTCAGATGGTTTTTCTCTACGAGAAGCGCCCTTCTTTTTTGCAGGGGGATTTCTTTTTCGGTTCAAGACCAGTAATGCTACCGTTGACTGGGCGTTTGGTCTTTTTGATTTTCTCTTTACGTAAATCAGCCTGTCGTTTTTTCAAGGCATCCAAATAATCCTTTGTCGACAATTTAGGGTCGGGCATGGAAGTACGCTTCTCAAATTCAACGCCCGCATTTTTCTTGGAACGGGTCTTCACAGTATCACGTTTACCGTTACCAGCCTCGTAGGAAGATTTATGCGCTCTCACCGTCACAGTCTTTCCGGTTTTCGTGCGACGCTGATAGGTTTTAATTGTTTTCTCTTTTTTCATACGAAATACTATTAGCTAATAGATTAAATCCTACACCGTTACAAAGATAGAAAAAACTTTCATAAGTCGTAACGGTGTAGGAAATTTAGCATAAAAAGGCGCGCATTTTCGGGCGATTTGCGGAACTTTTTAGGTTATTAAATAGGAGTATTCAGGAAATAATCAACCGTTCGTATAATGCGAACTTTTCGAGTTAATTCACCGATGCCAAAATACTGGCAAAGGTTATTTAATACAGATATACTAACCGTACCCTTATCGTAGAAACAAGGCTTTATACGCATACCGCCAAGTTTAATTCCCTCGTCAGTACGCAGGAATTTAGGGATACTTCCATATTTATCAATCACTACTTCCCGTAAACGTTTGCGTATGGCCGCAAGTTCAATGGGTGTTCCTTTAGGTCTGTTTATCTTTGCCATTATAGTATGATTTTAATTAATGTATGTTCTTTCAATGCTCCGACATATTTTACGCAACCGATTTTCTTTCCCATACGAAGAAGCATTTCGATTATCTGAATGTAAGGTGTCCATTGTTCACCGTCAGTCCGTATGTGGCAACCGCAACAATACACATAACCGTCTTCGGTCTTAATCTGCGAGAGCATTGATTTAATATTACTTTTATTTTCCTCGAACTTTTGTTTATTGATACCGAGGTCTTCTCCGATAACACAGAGAACAGTTTCTTTCCAAATCCGTTGAACGTTTGTACTTCTAAGTTCCATAATTACTGTTTTAAAATACTGATAATATAGCGAGTGTCCAAAACACGCATTTCCAAAAGGTTCGTTTCGTGAAGCAAGCACATATCACGAAGATAATTCCGAGCGTTATCATTTTAAAAAGTAATTGATGATTGCCGTAGAGCGTTCGGAGCCTTGTTTTATTCCAAGAATGTTACAGCCGAACTTACCGTTCCAAAAATAGATGGCGGTTCTCTGCCCGTACTCATTTTCACGGAAAGTACACTGTGTCTTGTGTGGAGATTTTAGTGTAACCATACCGAGCCAGTACGCAGAATAATATGCGGTGCCGAATGTAATGGCTACAAGGGTATCGTTCTTGTAGGTACAGCGGATAGCCGTTACCATATTGTCGTAAGCCGATTCGACTTCATAGACGATACACCCGTTCTCCTCACCGACTGGTTCCCCTACGATAGCTTCAAAGGATGTCCGGTCGGTATGGCCGAGAACTTTGTACACGTTCCGAGGTAATAAGTCAAATCTTACTTGTGCGAATGCCAAATTAGCAAACATCAAAATCGCTAAGATAAAAATTAGTCGTTTCATATCCGTCTTTTATAAAAGTTAATTCAATGTATCTTTTTAAATAGTTGTGTATAATAAAAGGTATAAGTTCGGCAGGCTCACAACGAATACGTCCTATCATAAGGTCTGTAATCAAGCTATGAATAAACGCCAGCAATTCGGAAGGCCCGAACTGGTCGAAGTATTTCCAGTAATCCTGTTCGGAACATTCATGTACATCCATAAACGCATCCTTTGAGAGAACTGCCAAGTCACCTCGTAACTGCATAACAGATTGCGGGAGCCGTAAAGCTCCCAACAATGTATTGTTACTTCTTTTGTTTCTTCGATTTTTCACCTTCTTCAAGTTTTAACCACTTATCCGTTTTGAGTAAAGCAAAGTCCTTGCCGAGATAAACCGCATCCGAGATTTCGGTAACTTTCTTAACCACCCATTCATCACCGTCATGGAACAGAACTCTGTCGTCAACTTCCAGACCGCTGTCATAGAGTAAATCTTGCGGGGGAACAATACCGACGCTCGTACACAGCAAAGTTAATAATTCCGCTGATACATGTTCACAGACCTTTGAATTATATTCTATTTCGGGATGCTTCTCAATCGGAGAGGTAAGAAGTTGTATCCTGTCAATAGCTCCCGTAGCATATCGCATAAGTTGCGGCATCACTGCCGGTTCAAAGTGGAGAAGAACATCCCGTATAAACGGAGAAGCGGGAACGCTCTTACCGTCAACGATTATCTTATCACCTTTGAGTTCACCTACTGATGTGTATTCGGGAAGTAAAGTTCCAACAAACTTAGGAGCCTTTTGTTTTTTCGTTTCAAAGGTTTCTTCACGAGTAAGTTTTTCAAGTTCATCCAAGAATTTAGGATAACGCATCTTACGTTCTTTCCACTTATTAAGAAGCATACGGGCATTGATTTTCCAACGTCTGAACGGTATCATTTCGGGGAAAGTTTCTGGGTCGAAATCGGCAACCTTCTTATTACGGATAGCTATGATTTTACCGATAACTTTCTTTCTCAGAAGTTCAAAATCAATAGGAGCTTCTTCCTTATGCTCCTTTTCGGATTTCTCCATCAGTTCCTTACCACGTTTTACAGCCTCTTGAAGTTCTTCGGGTGTATGTTCAACAACGGGTCGTTTGAAAAAGTCTCCCAATTCTCTCGGAGTAGGGATGCCCTCGAAAGGTGTAGCCACCAGTGCACGTGTTTTAATATCCTCAATAGTGAAACCGTTCTCAATAGTACACTGTATGCGGTAGCCACGAAAAGTAAGTTGCCCTTTTTTGTTCAGTTTGGCTCCTTCGCCGGGGAATGTATCAAGCAAATATCTGTGATAGGTAGTCATTGGCATTTCCGTAACTTCGATAGCGTCAATGTCAATCTGTTTCAAATCCTTAAAGATACGTTTGCATGTTTTCTTAACGGTATCTATTTCGTACAGACTTCCGCTTGTAGAGGAAGCGAGCGTTTCTTCCTCACTGTCGGCTTCAACAGGAGTCTGCTTCTTAGAGGGCTTTTTAGGTGCAGCTTTTTCAACTGGTTTCTCAGCATTTTCAACGGGTGCAACCTTAACCATACCAAGAACTCCCTTAACGTATGCCAGCAATTCGGCATCGGCTTTTTTCAATTCGGTAAATGCGGTTATCTTACCACCGAAGTTCTCAATAGTTCCTTCGATTTGTTTCTTCTCAAGTTCGGCATTAGGCTTATTTGTAAAACGAGTTCTATAACCTTTGATTGTTGATACGAATTTTTTTGCTTCCATAATCTTTAGTTTTTACAGTTATAATATTTGTTCAATAAACGCTTGTCATTTAACGGGAGTCCCGTTTCCGCTGACAATCTGCGGAGTTCGTCAAGGTGGTCTTCAAAAGGAGAGTCCAACCACATGTTAGCCCAACGTTCCAAATCATGTTCGGTATAGTTACCGTTACGGGGGATGAATTTACATTCGCCGTTGTTTTCATAAACCTCGCCTCTGTGTTGCAGGAACGTCATTATCCGTTCAACTTTTACCCAGACGCTTCGTTTAAAATAGGACGGCTTCTCAAAACCGATACGAATTAAGGTTTTAACCTCAGAAGTGTTTCTTTTACTTTCCATCTTTATACAATTTTTTGAGTAATAAATAAGTATCATTTAGAGCGGTGGTTGATTTCTTAATGAACAGCGTATCGTAGATACTCTTGACGTTAGCCTTTCGGGTGGCTTCGGAAAGTTTGTCAACCAAATCAAGCACTTTCTGAGCCAGTTCCTCGTTTTCACGAAAGATAAAAGCGTACGTATTATCAACGGAATCCCAAATAGTAAGCTGTTGGGAAGTAAGCCTGTCGTCGTCATAAGCCATCGTAAGGTAAAGTCGGAAATCCGCAAATGTCGGAATAGTTACCTGCGTGCAAGAATCAAGAAAGGTTCCTGTCGTTCTGCTGACAACGTTCTTACCATCGTAAGCCATGACAGAGTAGGAGTACTTCCGCTTCGGAACACATTCGAGAACTTTATAATACATGTCCTTACTGGACGAATACCATACAGTGCCAACGGGGTACTGGCCGGAGAGGGCTTTTTCAAAACTTACTTTCGTTCCGCCTTCCAAAGGAACTATCCGCAACTTACAAGTAAGTGAGTTCAAAGAGGTTCCCTTGCTGGAAAACGTTGCACTGTCCACGTATGCGTTCATGTTAAACTCCGATGCGAGGGGCTGCAATAATTCATGGATACGTGCCATGATATCTTTCGCTTGTTGTCTGTTAGTCTTCATATATCCTCAACTGTTAGTTTTAATTCATGTACAAATATAGTTACTTTATATAAGATAACCAAACAAAGAGTATTAATAATAGTTAACGCATAAGGAATAACCGAATAAGTACTGTTATATCAGAGTGATACCGACTAATTGAATGATTCTCCGAATATATTTGTAAAGTCGGTATGTACCATATAGGCAACGGGTGCGTGACTATGGAAGAGCCTTTCAGCGGCTTCGTGCGTGATACCAACGATACGTCCCGTACGGGTAGGGTTCTTACTGCATGGTTCACCGTCAACAGTCTCTATGATAAGGGTACCGCCGGCATCAACCACACTCTGACAAGTGTCACAAAGATTTCCAAGGCACACTTCTCCGGGAGCCTCTGCATCATTCTTTAACCTACCGAGTAATGCAACTCCAATTCCCTTACCGCAAACGGCACAAATTTCTATACTTGGGTTTACCCCGTGTTTTTTACTTAAATGAATACCCATAACATTTATCTTTTAGAATTATACATAAAAACGAAATATTTGCTTTTCATACATGCCCGCTCAAGAGGGGAAACATCCTCAACCGCACAGTTGAACTCCCTTGCGGCAATACACGTATATACATCGGGGGAGCTTACAAAATCCCACCCCGTCTCAAAACATTCTCCACTGCGGCACGACCAAAATTCAGCGGGGGTACATCTTACCCCGTCTTCGAGTTCGATAAGACCGTCCTCACCGATAGTAACCCATTCGTCAGAGGAGAAATACTTGTGCGTGAGCCTTGCGCCACGCAACATCCATTGGATAGCTTCTCGTTTATTCATTTTTTATTCCTTTTAGTTACGGGACGGGCGTCACTGAACTCGTCCCAAAGCAGTTCATCAATATAGCTTTTCTTACATACACCCGGAGTATTGTTGAGTTTCTCGCTGACATAAGTGGCGATTTCCTTAACCTCTCCGTTATACTCGGTCTTGGTACTGGGCAGTTCCCTTTCGCATATCTCCTCGAACTTTTCCCATGCGTACATATTAGCCCTCATGGTACGGAAGTCCTTCGGGGTAAACTGTCTGCCCACATACTTCTTTATGAACTTGGTAAGTTCGTAGGAAGTAATCTCGAAAAGGGTTTCTCCCTCGGAGATATACCCGGACATATCCCTAACCTGTCCTGCGAGTTTACCGTCAAGTACAAAACTGTTGTCCACGTGTTTCTTACCAAGAAAGTTAAGGTACACTTTCCCACGTCTAATACTCATGTGCTGGGGAAGAAGCGTGGTAAGGCCGTACGTCTGCACGAACTGGGGCTGTTCCTTGGAGTTGGGATGCGGTTTAGTCATATACCCCTCGGCACTTCCCTCGTTACCGATACGGATGCCGGTGTACATCATCATCTTGCAGGCAAGCGCCAGACGGGAATTGAGCGTCTCACCGCAACCGCCCCTACTGAACATACCGTCAAACTTCTCGGACAGGCTCTCGAACCTTTCCGCAAGTTTCACCGCACGATTATGCCGGTCACTGTAAGAGGCCTTCACACTGCGACAAAACCTGTACTCCCTGCCGAATATACCGATAGTCACCATACCGTAGTCCCCCAAGCCATCGCATTAAGGAAACCGACCAGCCAGCTCCACACTTGCACGACCACCGCCATAGCCAGTACTCCGATTACGAGCAGCAGGCAATACATCATGCGAACCCATATTTCCCTGTAACCCGGTTTCAAAACTTTGCGTCCGAACCGTCCGTGTATAAAATCACATATCCTTTTCATAGCGTTTTATTTTTTGATAAGTTTGGCGTTCACCCATTTTTTCACTTCCGCAACCACGGCAGATACTTTACCGTCCCAAAAGAAATCGTCCTTTTCGTCACCGAACGAATAGTCGTTCTCGTCCAAGTTCACCCGCACATACCGATAAGTCGGGTACGAACTTATGTACCTTGCGACACGGAAACACTGGCGGTACTCGTCCCAGTCAGCGGAAACGCCTTCCCTGCGCAACTTGTTCTGCAAGATAGACACCTTATGCAGGAACCGTTTCTCATAAGGGGAGATAGGGTCATCCTTCGTAGGGGACGTGCTCAGATAAGCCGGGTCGTACGGGTCAAGCAAATCCCCGAATTTCTCCTCATACGTTTCCTTTACTTTCACCACGTCTCCCGATTGGGAATAAAGACGGTCGTCCTTTACCACTTTCGCAGGTTTGCACGTCCACTTGTAGAGATTAGCCAGCGTGTCGTCATTCATCTGCTGCAACTTCTTAACTGGATACATCGGAGAACATTTGTGTATCTCCATGATTAATTCGTTTCGTTCCATAGTCCTTATACTTTTTATTCACAACATTCATCAACGCTTCTTACTTCGTCAACACTGACTCCTAATCTCTGAGCGATTATTTGGTACCCCTGTTCGATATGCATTCCCCAATTGTAGTTCATGTCAGCCATCGCACAGAGCTGCGCATCCGCTTCGTAGAAATTGTACATCATTTCGAGTTGCTTCTTGATTTCTTTTGTCTTCATTGTCGTAGGATTTTCTGGTTACCCGTCAGCAATATACCGATAGGTGTGTTTCATTTTTCACACTACAAATATAGTTATTATATATAAGGTAACCAAACATATCCGGTAAAATATTTGGTTATTGTTTATATAATAACATTATTTAACGGAAATACCACCGTACCGACTACCAGTTATTACAATAACCATAACCGACCGATAAGCATCCCCAACATCCGGACACTATATCTTTCATAGTACTTTATACAGATAGTTATATATTTTATATTAATATACTAATATTTAGTGAGAACTCCAAACTTCCGGCAATTTATTTCCACACCGAACGTCAACCGCACCCTGTATTTTCAAGTACATTTCCAAATCACCCGTTTTTTCACCCGTTACCACCGATTTTCACACGCACACCACCCGTATCCACCAAAGTTACCACACATACACAAACTTCCGAAGTTATCATATATACACTAATTATTGTCCGACTTTCCACCACCCCTTTCTTACCTAACCGTACTACCCCAAGCCGACCGTGCGCCGCATTCCATTTAAGGGTACCCCCCTGCCAATAAATTCAGCTCCGTGAACTGAAATCCTGTCTACGCTACGTTCTACTATTCCGCCGTAGATTAAAAATTCGCCGAATTGTTTTTCGCTTTATACGCTAACTAATATAATTACTACTTAATTTTCCGCCGTAAAAAGGTTTCCAGTTAGAAATTCATATAATATTCCCGTAGATAATACGAATAATCCGCACGGAGAATAAAATCTTTCCTTATTACGGTAATTAATTACTTATTATAATACGCTAATTAGAAATTATCCCGCCAAAAATTTAATTTTTCGCCGTACGATAAGTAAAATAACTCCCAATTACTCTATATAATATATTTCCTACTTAATTAATACGGAAAAATAACACGCAGGAACAATTAATCCGGTAGTTATATAATAAATCTGCGGTAATTACATACAGCTATATACAGCTATATACTAATTACACGTAATAAACCACCAATTCTACTGCGTAACTGGTTATCTACATACGTAGTTGTGGTTATTGCAATAACCAAAATCTAATTAGAAAGTAAAAATATTTCTAAATCTGCGTTTTTTATACTTTCATAGGAGATTTTTTGCTAACTATCTGATAATCAATATCGGCTTAAATTAAAAAATAGGCGTTTTTGTAAACATCTATGGAAATTTCGCCTAAAATAACCTATTTGCACAGAAAAATAAACCTATTTCCAGTTAGAATAAGCGTATTTCTAATTAAAATAACTACGTTTCTAATTAAAATAAACGCTCGTACAGAGAGAAAATAGCTAATTACACGCAGTAAATAACGCTAATTACGCATGGAAAATAATGCTTATTGCCGTAAATAACTAATTAGAATAAGCCCACAACCACGTCTACACGTATGCGTAGGGCCATTTTCTATCGGTATCTACAATAACCTTTCTTTTCTACCTATCTACCCATTACCCACAGTGCAAGTTTACGTAGTTTTGTAAAACCCACCACATGAGTTTACGTAATTTGAGAGAAACCCACCACATATATCTTTTATGTAGTATTATATAGTATTAAGTATTATAGAGTACAGAAAACATTCAGCCGCGAATCTGTTTTCTTTTGGGAGCGTTCATACGTAATTACTTAAAGAAGTACGGTTTACCCTACACTTTCTATTGGTTATCTTAGTTAGGCAGTTATGTTATTTCTATGGAAAAGGGAAGATTTTCCCTGCAAAAAAGGAAATTTTTCCTGCATGTGGATAGTATCTGTTGGAAGAGGGTAAAAATTGGTCTTTTTAAAATAGAAAAATGAGGTTGTCTTAGTTTCAGAGGTAAATTTACCCGTTTTTCGTTCTGACAAGGCAGAAAAAAGAGCGACTTTCACAAGCCACTCTCTTTACCGAATAACTAATTCCAATAGTTCGACCTCGCTTGGTCTATAAGGACGCAAATCCTGTGCATTTCAATTTACTACTAATACGAAACGAAACATTACTAAATAACCTACGGGAACCGCTATTCTTAACTGAATGAATTAAACTAACACACAAAAACTGTTTTTACACTATCTGTTTTCTTTCCAAGAGGTCAAGAACCAACTATTGAAATCGGCCTGTTTGGTTAGCTGGGTCATTAGGTCAGCCGTTACATAATCGTTTGCATCATTGGCTTCCATGAATATTTCCGTTTGCAAGGCAGTTAATATTGCCAGAGAACGTATCAAATCAGTTACCATTTCCTCGTCACTCTCGGCAGATACGTCATCTTCTACTCCGGAAAGTCTTACCGCTTCCGTCAACGATAGGTTAGTACGTATATTTGCCTGTCGTAAACGTTCTGCGACTGCATCGGTATTTTTCACCGCCTCATTATAGAGTTCCTCGAAGAACGCATGGAGCTGATTGAAACTTCTACCGACCAAATCCCAGTGATATACATGGGTCTTTTGATAAAACACTGTCAAAGACGCAAGCAAGCTGCGCATTTTAACTGCTGTTTCTTCTTGAATAGTTACCATAATCAAATCTTTTAAGTTGTACAACACCACAAATATAGTCTATCGGAACGACAAAACCAAACTTACACCTTCTTAAAAGGTGGAAAACGGTCTACTCACCGACTGGAATAGATACTGTCTTTACGGGAAATATATGAGTTGATTCCATAATAGTGAATGGGCAGTTAGCCTTTAGGAAATCCTGCAAGTCATAGGTAGTATATTTTGGGTTTTCCAATACGGAGCCTGAATACGACCAGCCCAACTCTTTCAGATAGTCAATATCCAGAGGGGTGAGTACGCTCTTAATCATTTGTACTATTTGTTTCTCCACTTTTTCTACGGAATTACCTTTTGTGGAGCAACGAAGGTCTTTACAACAGCAGTAATAGTAATATTCCTCTTCATTACTTACTGTAACAATTTTATAATCATAGCCTATATCTTTTGATGAGTAAATACACGTTTATTTAAAGTTAACTTCTACGTACAGAAGCATAGAATATGCCTTTTTCTCTTAATGGGGAGAAAATGATTATCCTATCACCGTATTTGTAGTTTTTACACAAAAGGGATTCCATCTTCTCTTTGTCTTCTTTAGATAGTACAAAGAACTCGACCCCTTTGCAACCCGGATGGGCGGGTTTCACATAAAACTCCTTTATCCCAAGTAAAGGGAGAACTTCATCTACCACTTTCTTCAAGGAATAGAATATCGTATGTACATTCGGGCGTAAAGTCCTCTCTATCATTTCGTCAAAAGTAAGGTTCATAACTTTTCTTGAAGATAATTTATACAAAGGGAAACAACTTTGTGACAAGTGTCCACATTAAACATTCCTATATGGGTATATTCGGCAGGGATTCCTAATTTGTCAGACAACCACTTGTACGCTTCATGCCTTGTCATGTAACCGTTTCTCCATAACGGGTCAAACTTTTCATGCGCCAACTTTTTGGCTATCCTCAATTCAGCATTTGCGACACGTCCCAAAGCGTTGGTCGTTCCTTGGTGGCATCCCACGTACGCATTACAAGGTCTACACAAATAAATCATACCATAAGAACGGCCATACACTTCGGAACTGTCTACAAGCTGGGTGGGTCGGTGACAATAAGGGCAAACAAGTCCTTTAAGCATCCGAATTTGCAAGGGGCTAAGCATTAGGGAAAATATACGGAGTTATATTCTTCTTCGGTTATTCTTTGCATGTTAATAACGATAATAGGATAAGCGAGTTCCCTTTCCCTCGAAATTAGTTCAGCGGCTCCCCAATAGGTAAGCTCCTTTTCGGACTTTATTCGAGTATATAAGAATTTCCCCTCTACTTGTGCGACCACATAGTAGTAATACTGGCTTGGGGTTTCCACAGCATAGATAATACACCATAGGAAAATTCCAATGGCAATAAGTATGAGAACAACCAATCTCAAGTGAGGAAACATTATAAGAGATAAGAACTGCATGAATCCTATTAGAGAGCAGAGATAAAATAAGGCGTTCAGTGCTTGCCTTAATACTTTAGCGTACTTCATATAGCTTTTCGATTAAATAGTCAACACCCTCTTTCAATGCAGTAGAAAAATGAGCATAACGTTTCTCAAAATGCTCTTCGATAAAGTTCGGAGCGTAGAGAACCTTCACATGAAAGTATATTCCATCTTTATCAATCATAGGGATAACACCTACACAATAGGACTTCTTCCGGAGAAAATCGGCAGCTTCTTGGTAAGTGGGAGCCAGAACGTCAAACAAGGAGGGTAAAGAAAACGCCTTGGGAGATATATGCCCAATGGTTGTTATGAATACACCTCTTTTGGTATAATATCTGTTCAACGGTTCACAAAAGCCAATAGCGTTCAGCTTCTTGGCTGCTTCATAGGGTACAACGGTATTTGCCATAGCTAAAATATTAGCGGCCCATATCATACCGCATTTCTTCCATGTGGTACTTTCGGTTCCGTATAAGACGAAGTTGTTCTTTGGCTTCATCACTTTCGGCAAGAGCAATAAGATTATCAATCTCACCGAAGTCATAACAGCTAACCATACGGGCTTTTTCGATTAGTTTTAAATCAGATTGTGTCATAAGGTAACATCTAAAGATAAGGACTCCGAAAGAGTCTTGATGCAGTCTCTTGTTTCGGGGTAATCAAGTTCAAGCACGCTACCCTGTACACGAAGTTTTCCTGCAATCGGGCAGCGGGATACTTTCAACAGTAGTTCATCGGCATCACAGTCCTTGCGGTCAACCTGTATCGTTCCGTTTTCAAGACGGAGAACGGATAAGTGGCCGGACAATTCACATTCTTCTACATGGTTTATTTTGCAATACTCCAGTAGAAAAGTTTGTAGCACATCCGTTTGGAATTTCGCTACTCGTTCTGGAAGATTAAGTTCTTTGCTCATTGAATTTCATTTTTTCATATAACACTTTCTCTATATCAACACCTCTACGGTAGAGTTCGGTAAATGCGGTTATCGCAATATCAGCGAGTTCCTCTACTTCTTCTGAATACTGGGGAAGATGTTCGGACGGCTCACAAGGGTTTGCTTTGTGAAATTCTTCCACTTCACTCATAAGGCCTTTGAGAGCCTCAGCACCTTGTACGCCCAGATTAGACGTGTCGGTAATCTTTTTTCTTTTAAGTGCATTACTAAACGCACGTTTTGCAAATTTGTTTAAATCCATGATAAATTATTGCTTTTTTTACGGGTTCAGTCCCGCATTTGTAATTATACCCAAAGATACTCGTTCCCATGAATGGGTTATAAGAAATATCTTTTTTACCTACCGTATGAAGAAGTCCATCAGATAAAAGTACCGTATCCCCCGGTCTAATTGTGTCTACATGGACTTCAACGATACGATATTTTACTGCTCCGTCAAATTTCCATTCATAACTTTCCATATCACTTTTCTATTAAAGCCCAAACATAAAACTGGGAGAAATTTCCTCTATCCAATAGTTTATCAAGAGGGACATTTCCAATAGCTTGATACTCGAACTCCGGCTTGTAAATGCGCAAGATAAGATTGTTATGTACATAGTCCGTATAGTATTCATTCTCTTTTTGTTTACGCAAACGGATATATCTGTACCAGAGCCAGCAATGGGCAACAAGCCAAAGCGTTGCCAGTAACGGGAAACTGTAAAGAAGAATATCTTTCATAACTAAACGGACGGTCTTTTTTGGTATTCATCATATTCTTCCTTAGTAGGGAGCCGGCAAGCTCCTGTGGCGATAGATTCAAGCTCATAAACGGAAGTGTAATGGTGAAGTTTAGCATCTCCATCACCCAAAATAACCAGTGAGCCGTTCAGTATGTCAATCTCATTTTCAAGAAGGTCTATACTCCGTGCGGTTTGGAACAGAGCTACAAAATCACCACCACAAGGAAAAGCAAGAACGGTACCCTCACTCAATTCGAGAGTTCTAACATATTCGTATATGGCGTGATAACCGTAATCTTTTTTTCCTTCCTCAGAGCAAAATGTTATTATACTGTCTGACATAATTCATATTTACTAAATTCACTATATGTAGGAAACCTACATTGAGAAATATTAACGCCGCTAACATTATATCCGCATGGTTTGAGTGTTTCGGCATATACGGAAGTACCCGGAATCGCCCACAACTTCATATAGGGCGAGGAAAGGGTCTTATAGGCGTTCTGAAAAAGTACGTTATATTTTGCGTACCTAACATAGATTAATTCTCCCGGCTGAATTTCGATTGTATCAGTAAGTTTACTTACTGGGAAAAACCGTTGCTCTACCATACCTTCGTGTACTGTTTTCATACGTTTTTCGTTTCATATACCATAAATATACAAAAAGGTAAGTATTATTCCAAATGAGCCTTTATAAGTGATTTAAGTTCCTCACGTCCCTTCACGATGTGGTTTTCAACAAGCCAGTTGAGCATCACCGTCAAATAATAGTGGATAACCTCGTGGGAGCTTCCGTTCATTCTTGTACGGAAACGGTTTACTCCCCATGCGAACTGGGCAAACATAATAACTCGTAAAGATATTACCCACTCACCGCCTAATTTCTTACCGTCAAGAAATATTTTTTGTTCACCGTTATACGTAAATGAAAACTCCTCGGTAGAATTGCCGAGGAGTAATACTGTTTGCCAAAGTGGTATCATTCGTTCATTCTTGAGTAACCATATTGAATAAGGTCTGGTAGAAAGGTTCACCGAAAAATCTTATTAGTGGTATCCGGCAAAACTGTAACAGAGTTGTTTTATCACGAAGCCCCTTTTCAAAGGCGGGCCGGCAGAACTCCTCGAACGAATCAGCCAAGAAAAGCTTCATGTTCCCGTCAGAATGTTCACTCACCCATAACGGGTACAACTGACAATAAACGGGAATATCGAATGAAAGTTTTCCAGCAGCACATGCGTCTTTCAATGCGCATCCTTTTCCGTTCATGTACACGCATCTACCGTCAGAATGAAGTTTCGTGTAAATGCCGCCGTTACGGGTATATACTGGACTATTCTCGGCAATACTACGCAAGTCTTCACTCGTGAACGGAGAGAGAGCGGTTTTTCTAAGGAGTATTTCCTGAGCTTCCTCGGCGAGCAATGTACCACCGTCATAATCTTTGGCATCACCAGCCCAGCAGCACGCTCCCTTACACTTGTCATAGTCACAAGAAAAATAGGTGGAAAATATTCTATCCTCCACCCATACGTTATCAATCAGAGTAAATCCTTTCATACACCAAAGTTGAGTACCTTATAAAACTCGTCCCTTTGCTCACTGTCATAGAACAAACCACCCAAACGGGAAGTAACCGTATCGGAATTAATATCCTCAACTCCTCTTGACTTAACGCAGAAATGTTCCGCACGAATAAGAACGGCAATGTCTTCGGTTTCAAGTACATGGCAGAGAGCCGCCCATATTTGTTCACACAGACGTTCCTGCACTTGTGGTCTGCGGCAGAAGAACTCAACAATGCGGTTTATCTTTGACAAACCGATTATTTTCCCGTGCGGGATGTAAGCGACACACGCACTGCCTACAAAGTTCACAAAGTGGTGCTCACAGAATGAGGAAACTTTTATGTTTCTTTCCAGCAGCATGGAATTATACTGCATCTTATTGTCTATGGTGGTTACTTTCGGGAAGTTGTTGTAGTCAAGACCCCAAAATATTTCGTTGAGGTACATCTTGGCAATACGATTTGGGGTTTCCAAAAGGCTATCATCGGTCAAGTCCATTCCAAGAGTTTGCATGATAGTCTTAAAGCTGTCCCGTATGGCGGTAAACTTTTCAGATTCGGTCTGAAACGTTGAGTCTATCATAGGGGTTTCGATTCCTGTGTCATGTAGAAGTTGGTGGATTTCCCTACCTAACTTCGGGTCCGTTTTTGATTTGTCCAGCATAATGATTTAAGTTTGATATACAAATATAGGAAATACTACGCAATATTGCAAACGCTCCTATAACTTCCCGTAATATTTGAACCACGCTCCCCATTTACGTTCTTTCAAGTAGTTCGGATTGTCCTGGTTGAGTTTGGCTTCCATCTCAAATGCGCTCGCTCGATAGGCGTTGGCGTTTACCTTACCGCTGCCTATTATGTTGTCTGTAAACAGGTGGTACACGAAGCTTACAAACCATTCTGCCAAATAAAGAATGTAGTAGAATAGCGGGATAAGGAGCAACCACCACGCACTGACATAGAGTGATAATAATACGGACGGGATAGCCGCTATCTCCATACACTCGAAGAACTGTTTCTGATGTGTCCGTTCATGGCGTATGATTGTTTCGGACAACTCTTTCAACTTCGTAAGGATAAAGCCGAAGAACATAATTGTTGTGTAGTCGCCAAATAGGATAAGTTTGGCTAATTTGCTGTTGTAGTAGATTGTTTTTATATACATCATCTTATTTATTCATTATAATCAAAAATAAAAATTACATAATCTAAATCATCATAATCGTTCTCAGCAAAAGAATTAATGTAGCTTCCAGGTTGACTTATATCTTCTCTAGCTTCAATTTCATTTTCTTCTCCTGTGAAATACCCTTTATAGATTTCTAAAAATCTAATAGGAACATCGTTTTCATTTTGTATATTAAAATTAATATTACTACCTACACCATTAGAATACCAATCTATTTTACCACTTTCAACAGTAGTTAACTGTCCACTTCTATATAGACTAATATTATGTGAACTAAGATTAGCTATTATTAACATTCTTGTTCTATATGCTGTACCAGTAGGTGGTAAATAGGTTAAAGCATCATATAATTTGCTCCAATCAAATTCTTTGCCTGCAATCAGCTTATCTCCAGCAAATAGTCCTGAGGTCAATTCTCCTATTTTTAACATAATCATTATCCTTTAATCGGTTACACAATATGCTGTATTGGCATCCTTAGAGCCAATAGCCTCGTACTCGGCAGCGGTTTTCTTGGTGAGGGTGGTGAGGTTGTCGGAAACGAGTATATCTTTTACTACGAAAAAATTTGTAGCAATTGAATTCAATGCAATAAAAATTCTTTTTGTAACTAAGGCAATATTATTTGCATCGGCAATAGCAGTATAAGTATAAATAAACGAAAGTTCATAAGCTCCCTTATTGGGATTGCAATATGTGTGACTCGTACTTACTTTAAAGATTTCTTTTTCTGCAATTTTTAGGAATAAAATATTATCACTTAATAATCTCTGTATAATATTTTTAAAATTATCAATGCTTCCAAATACAAGATTTATTTTTGATTCGGCTTCTCCTGCTTTAACTTCTTGATTTGAAATTAACTGTTGGTGAGCTTCATCTGTAATCGTAAGCATAATGTGTTTATCATCCACATACTTCTTCGTAGAGGGATGATAATCATTGGTCGGAGTATAAACAGAAGTGTTGTTCTTGGTGAGTATCTTCGCAGCGTCAACGACGTCCCATTTCCCGACAATGGCTTTTGCGGTACCGCCAGTTACAGTAACCTGTATGTACTTTATCAAGTTCATAGCAATGGTCTGCACGACTAACTGGCTATTATTTTCATCGGTATAGGAAGAACCTAACACCTGTGAAACGGCATATAAAGCGTCTCCGATTTTTATAACCGACTTCTGGGTGATTTTGCTTACGTAACCGTTATAGGCATTCTTACCGCCAAAAGCGTCAAATATCTGTTTGGACGAGTAATTTTGCTCTATACTGTTCACATCATCGGGGAGCAAAATAACACTGGCATCATCAACCGTAGTCTTGGAGAATGATGCCGTACCGTCCACGCAATTTATCATAAGCCGGTGGGAAACGCTGTCTATGTCGATAAGGAGCATGAGTATTGCGTTCTCAGCGTCAATATGCTTACAGGAAATCGCCTGCGTCACATACCCTGTCTTCATGTTTTCATCATCACTGGCAAAACCCTGACAGACGCATACCACATCCCTGCCATAGATTTTCTCACAAAGGGCGATGAAAGTTTCCTTACCGCCAAAAGCGTTGAGTATATCCTCGCTGCTTGAAGAATTGCTCAAGTTCAATACCGCTAAAGGTATGCGAACCACTGGAGTTTCGTCTTTCAGTACAAAATCCTTTAATTGGGCGGGAGTACATTTATAGGTAGTCCTGCCCTTAGCGACCGCAAAATACTCCAAGTTACCATCAATTTCCGATAGATTTTCAAGTAGACTAATCGGAGAGTCTTTTTCATTTGAAACCATATATTATTTTCTAAATAAATTATCCTTTAACCAAGTAATTTCATCTTCGGTAAAGCTGCGGTCGGCGATGATGATTTTGCCGTGACAACCGATAAAAGCAGAGCGTTCAGAAGGACGTAATTTCCCAATATACAACTCTGCATTATCTTTACCATTAACAATGTAATCAAGTTTCACTATCCCATTATATGAATTTGTTATTTGATAGGTTATACCGTCTTTAAAATACTCTACATTGTTCGCACGACCAAAACTATAAGTTGTATCTTCATTATATTCATTATAAAATTCAAATCCAAAAGCTCCAGTTTCACTCGTAGTAATTTTAGACAAGAAACAAGCTCTATTTTGTCTCTCAAACCACGTCCTCTCCGCCATCACCGTGTAATCCGTTAATATCGGGAAGCCGTAGCACGCTGCGTACATCTTGCCGTCGTAGCAGAGCTGGTCGGGGTAGTCAGGGATAAATTCTAAAGTAATAGTTGCTCCGATACATCCTAATGTGCCGATAGTTGTATTTCCATTATTATCATACGCATAAGTTCCTAAATATTCACCATCTTCAGTTGCTGTTATCCAAGTTCCAAAATAAACCCTACCCCCATTAGGAATACCAGATATTTTGACTTTAACTTTATCACCCTCTTTAGCAATATTAGAACCTAAGGCAAAAATAATTCCACCGTCTTCAATAATATTAGTAAATTCAAAACCTTTTTTGGTAATAATATAATCAGCACGTCCAGTCGAACTCCAACGGTCAGAATTATAATCGTACGTATAAAGCCCAATTCCACTATTCAGCTTACCCTTACCGCCGTACAGGTAGGCGTGGTTGCCGTTGCCGCTAAGGTCTTTTAGAATAGAAGTGGGAAGCTGGGTGATGGTAACATCTACAACACCGACTTTAGAAAACCCAAAACCAAAGTACAATCCATTATCTTTAAATTCATATACTCCGTCTTTATCAATAACGGCTTTCGTGCCGTTAATATCTCTAACATTCAACGGATTATCAGCAGTTGCACCTTGCACTAATATTTTTATATCTGAATAAGGTTCTTTATTATCCTCTACAATCCCTTGAATTGATTTAGCCTCTGTAATATGAATAGTGCTACCTGTTATAGTTGCAATACCTCTACTGTCTAAATAGCGCCATGTAGTAAAGTCCTCTGTATATGACTCTATCACATCATAGTTAGTCATACCTTGCTTCGCAGGGTCATAGATAGCCTTGATAGATTCTTTTAAACCTTTCGGCCATATAAGACCACCGCCCCCTTTTCGCATCATTCTTCCGACAGACGCAATCATGGCTTATTCCAAGTTTGACCCCACGAAGTTCAAGGAGCCGGTTACGGTAATCTTACAGTCCAGAAACTGCAAGTAATCTACAACACCCGCAGGAAAATAAATTCCATCTCCCTCGATACCCTCAATACTCAAAACAGAGTCTTCTTTGGCACAAACACGGTAAAATCCGTGAGGAAGATTATACTCTCCTGTAATATCTTTAGAAGTAGTTACCACTACCGCAGGCATGATGTTTCCTGCTCCGTCACGTGCTGCATACATATCAGTAAGATTTTAAAGTTTCTATTATCATTTGTCGGGGGGCATCCCCTATATTAAATTCACTTAGTACCTTAGCGACCGCCTTTAGCGGAATTTCCTTGTCTTCAAGTGTACGTGTTACTTGGAACATTTGAGGGTTCTCCAAACAAAAATCACGGGCAAATCCTACGGAAGCTGTTCGTGTAACATCGTAGAAGAACACCACTTTATTCTTCTCAACACCCACTGTTCCGGGCCGGACTACATACTCGGCTCCGTTTTGAGTGATATACAGAGGTTCTCTAATGCGTATATCCATGTGGCAAATATAAAAAATTAAATTGTATCATCCAATAATTCCCTATCCCAAAGTAGATTTTTCATTCGTCATAAGTCAGCGGTTTAATTTTTCCCGCAACAACTTCTTTACGTGAAAGACACGGCTCTTTAACGTTCCCATAGGAATATCATACGCTTCCGCAAGTTCCTTATAGGAGTAACCGTGCATCCACCAAACGCACAATTCTCTTTCGGGAAAAGGTAACGACTGTACCGCCTGTCTAATATCGTAGTCGTTCACATCGTCCTTTGCGAAACCGTCAAACACCCAGTCCTCACTTACTACTGTGGACTTCTCTTTTCGGATAAAATTGATGAACGTGTTCCGCATTATCGTACAGAGCCATGCGGTGAAACTTCCTGTATCATAGAACTTGTCACGATTATCCCACGCTTTCAGTAACGTATGCTGGAGCAAATCATCCACATCGGAAACCTCTGCGATAAGGTTACGGGAATAACCCGTCAGCATAGGCATTGCCTTTGTAAGTGCTTGTGTAAACTGTGTATCATTCATCGCAATCTACGGGAGAGGAATAATCTACTACGGGTTCTCCGTTATCATATTTCACATGGTAATAAGTTCCGTTCACACGAATAAGAGGCTGGTAGGAACTTTCCTTTTGCAGGACGTGCGGCCGGCAAGGGCGATTCTCCCACAAAATAAAATGGTCTTCACTTTGTAATATCCACAATGTGGTTTCTTGTGCATTCATAACAATGTAATTATAGTTAGTAATGTTTCCTGTGCGCAGTCAATCAGATAGTCTGAGTTCCATACGGAGTGCAGTGTATCATCATATCCGCTTAAATAGAAAAATCCGGTTTTCTCTCCGACTTTACGGCAGGTAAGATGTACATGCGGACGGGAAGCGGGAGCTTTATCCATGAGTGTTATGGAATCCATAAAAGACGGACACCTGCAATTCTCCGTAATGTCAAGTATCCGGTACGGGCCGGTATTATAACTGGTACGTACCACCATTCCTGTATAGTACCGTCCCATGTTATTCTATTGTAAAGTTAGGAGCCTTATCCGGATTGTCATGGATATTTCCCACTACAACCGCATTAAGGTGCAAAAGGTATTCCAAATCCCAAGTCGTATTGGACGATACGGAGATTCCCACGTAACGGCCGAACTTAAATATAACGACACATAGAAGCTCTGCGTTGGATAACGTTTCGGGAACTCTAAGCAAGTCATGCTCGTAGACCATTGTCATATTAATGTCCCGTTCGCCGGTAAATTGTCCCACCGTTTCCTTAACGACACCCGAAGTACCGATTTGCATGGGTGTAATAGATGGTGAGGAAACACCCTTTCTGTGAAATAAATCACCGATAACCCAACGTCCATCACCGATACTTTTTCCTCTGAATAGAATCTGTCTTGTTTTAATAGTAATATTCATAGCCCTATAAAGTTTAAGGGAGCACGAGGCTCCCTATGGTTAGATAACTATCTCCCAGTCTTCTGCGAACACGTCACTGACAGACGGAACCCATGAATCTGCCCTGCCGTCCGGATTGATAATAAGCATTTGGCTTGTGTAGTCAAGTGCTTTATTCTCACGGGACATAATGATGTCTTTGGCTGACTGGGGAAGTGACTGCATTTTAGGAATAATTTCTTCGGTGATATGAGCCGGAATTTGCTTGACAACAAATAACCCTTTACCGTTCCATCCAGCTCTACGGATAGCAAGACCGAACTTCAATGCTTCGATTGCGATACCGAACGACATTCTTGGTAATGTAGTGATACTTGTTTCTCCCTTAGCAATATCAATACGCTGTTCAAGGATTGCTCCGTATCTTCCCATGATTTCACGTTGTAACCAAAGTAGAAAAGCAGGATAATCTTCCTTAATCACCTCACGGAACTTTTCAGAATCTACAAATACAGCGCACTTCTCAAACTTTTCAATCAAGTCTGAATGTTCAATATGCAAGCGGTCAAGGAATGTATCTGCACATTTATATGCTTTCTCAAACGGTTCGGCAGGCGACCAGCTTTCGTAACCGTCCTTGTACTTCACAAGATACCCTTTTTCATTGTTACCGTGCATCTTTCCGTCATTCTCATACGGATTTCGACCGCTTTTGTTGATAAACTCACCCAGTGTCATAGGTATTGCTTCAACTTCTTTTGTTCCAATATACTTTTTCATAACTAATAGGGTTTTACAAAGCCGCCCAAAGGCTGTTATATTTTAGGTAATTCCACACCATACATATCGGCTAACCGCCGGAATTGTTTTTTCACAAACGGAGATTCTTCCAAAGCCTCTAACACCTCTGTTTTTAACAGACGTCCTCAACAAAAAATACAGTCTTACTGCCGGAACGATTATCATCCGGACTTGCAGAGAAAGAAAGGCACCCATACCCTTTGTAATAGAAAAAACTAAAGCCGGAAAAACCGAATAACTGAAAGTCTTCATCTATCTTACTAAGTTCTTCTTCCTCTTGAGGAGAAAATTCTCCGGAAATAGCACTAAAATAATGTCCGGGACAACCATTAGTCCCGAAGTACGCTGTTCTTCTTTTCGTTTCCATAAAGTTCTTTCCATTTATCCTCATTAACACGATTCTTCATTCTACGAGCTTTTTCACATGCAGCCCGTTTCATAGAAGTAGGGCATTCACAGGTTCCATATCTTTCGACATACCAACAACAAAATTCACATTGGTGCATAGCTATCATTTCTTTACAGGTTTATCGGTGAATACTATGTCTTTGTCGAACTTGGCACAGAAAGGATACCCCAACACATCATCATCTATCCCGTAGTATAAACCATCTTTGAAGAATGAAAAGAATTTTGGATTCCATATTTTAGTTTGGTGACTTCTTACCATCACCAACTCCCCGATTTCAAACTGTGGCTCGTTTTGGGACTTGTTGTAGATTTCCCAATCATTAGCAAGTATATTTTCTGACTGAATATCTGAATATGTTGTGCCAGTATCATCACAAATATTTCCATTTCGGACTGTAAGCCAACATTCTGTTATTAGCCAACTTTGTCTTCTCACCTTATACCCTTGCTTCATTACTTCAAGGGCTTCACTGAATGTCATTCCTCTTTTTTTCATAACGTTCTATTTTATCAAAACTGTTATTAAAACTATTGCTATCATAGTCATGTATATTACGTGTTCTTACAAATCCATTTCAGCATCTCCAAATCCTTTTTCTTAGGGTTTTCGCTGTTCTTGGTAGCGTCAATAATCGGCATATCATCAATGCCTGTTGTCCACTGCTTGCCGGTTACAGGGCTGGTATAAGTCACGTTATAATGTCCGTAACTCGTTACTTTAAATTCAAAGTCTGTTATTGATATTTTCTTCATGGTTACTTTCTTTTTCAACTTTTACCTTACCATGATTGACAAAACTCTCGCATCTCAATATTTCGGCAGGATACTGCATAGTTAAGTTCTGCACATACGTTGTACAAAGAGCAAAGAGAACAAGAAACAGTTTCCTCAACTCCTTCGTGAAGCTCACCATTAATTATTATTATTCCGTTTTTTACTTCCATGATTATTTCTCCTCTACTTTTAATTCTGCTATCTTACCACGATTGACAAACTTGTCACTTTCGTCAAGCATACCACAAAGACTATCCACAATTTTATAGCACATTGGCTTTAGGGAACAATCATTACACGAGATTACCTGTTCATTAACTTTAATAGCTTCGTGAAATTCGCCGTTAATTACTATACCATTTTTAATTTCCATAGTTATTCCTCCCCTTCTTTGGCGTTATCATCATAAGTAAAATCAGCAGATAGAAGTTGTTCCTCGGTAATTTCAACCTCATTTTCATCCTGCCAATTCAATATTCGTTGATAGATTTTCTTGTTTTCTGAATCTGTCAGAAATCCTTGTATGCGGAGGAATCCACGACATAGGTTGGCTATTGCCAGCTTTCTTCTGTTTTCCATAATTATTTTCCTTTCTTCAATTCATCAATAAGCATATCGGCATATTTTACAGCTTCCTGTGCTTGATTTTCATAAGTATTCATATAAACATTTGAGCATGAATTGCTAAGAAATGCCGCCATCATTGACTTTGCTATTTCATATAGCCTCTGTTCCCAATCAATCACTGCCTTTTCAGCATTCAAAAAATCAAGGTCGCACTCTCTGAAAACCATATTATCGCATACATATAAGTTGTCTCCGCTATGTTGCGCATTGGTATTTACTTTCGGAATTACATCTATAAGAACCCCGGTCTTTTTTATTCTTACTTTCATACTTATAGTTTAAGAAGATTCATTACTCTAATCCACAAAATTAAATAATTATCCCAATAAGCTCCAAATCTGAAATAGTGCCAGCTCATTTGTATATACCATATTGGCAGGTAAACAAGAAACAATAAAAGCCAAAACGGAATAAATAACCAACGAAGTATTAGTCTTATTTTATTCATTTCTCTTTAATAACTATTTCTCTAATACTACGTTGACCGAAAAAGGGGTAAGTAATTGTTCCACCATAGAACTCAATGGTATCGCCATCAATGGTTATTGCAATGCCACTCTTCACATGATAAGATTTACTATCGCAAGATGATAGTGCCAGCATTAAACTGGCAAATAAAAGTATCTTCCTCATTTCTGATTTGTTTTGAAGATTATTTAGAATATTGTTGTCTCTTAGTACAAGTCCCAGTACCAAATTTTCCAATCGGGCAATCGTCACAATAGAAGTTTATGCTCCTATAATCCGAATCACTTCCACATGGATGCTCGGTAAGCTCCATAACTTTACCATTTAAAAGTTCTATATCATTCACTAACGCTTCCATCCTACTAATAGGTATTAGAGCTTTATATTCTTCTTCTGTCAAAATGTACTGCATTTTAATCTCTTTTCTCGTTAATACAATTCTCTATTTATATGTCATTTTAAAAGCTCTTTAATGGACGATAAAACACTTTCTAAGTGTTTCATTTCATCTTCGTACTTGTACAAAAGGTTTTGCTGCCTTTCGGTTGCTTCACCTCCTTCTTGTATGTCCATGTACTTTTCATACTTGGCTTGTAGTTCCTTGTGTGTTCTCTGGAAGAATGGAAGCAATATCTTACATTCTTCTTGGGTTAGGCATACTGTCTGCTCGAACGGAGAACCAATGTTTCTTCTTGTATTATCTATATAGCTCATAGTTCTTTGTTTTTTATTCATTGTAAAACATCCTTGTTGGCTTCGAGTATCTCATCGAAAGAGGGGATGGGAAACCATGCAACAACATCATCTATCACTTCATCATAATAGCCGCCATTACTTTTCATCCATTTGTTTTTCAGATGAAAAATACGCTTTAAATATATCACCATTCATAACCATTACAATACAATCGCCAGATGTGTCACAACCAGCCTTGTCCTCAACGCTTATCCACGGGGATTGCTTTGCCTGCCATTTCGCACCTGTGATGAATGAATTATATACCAATTCATCGTAAGACAAACCAGCATCTTGACATTCGTCAATATCAAAACAGGACTTATCTAATGATAGCGCAATTGCAATTCTACATTCGTCTGCCGCTTCTTCTACTGTCTGTTTCATATTTTCTCTTTTTAAAGTTCTTCATAAACGGTTAGAGGATAAATACCTTTTATCTCTATGATTGTATTCAATATCTCATGCAAAATTTTTCGTGCGTGAATAAATACCGTAGAAGTTTCTTCCGTGAAAGATTCTTCTGTACGATAGGGTAAAACCAAGTCTTCGGTCATTTCTATGTACCCTTTAGCATATTCATAAGCACGAAAATCAACTCTAAACATTCTCTTTTTTAGCATGTTCTTTATGATTTTTCTCCGCAAGTTGGACACCTTTCTTAAAACCCTCAACGAAAGCATCGGAGCATACCCGCATTATATCAAGGTTACATCTCATTTGCTTTCCAAGTGGGCATATAGTGCACATTCTACTACGGCTGTTCATAAGTTTTGCGATTTTCGTTACATTTCTCATAGGGCATCAAATAATTTGGCAAGCATAGGTTTCTCCGTAAATCCGAAACGGGTTCCGGAACAGAACTTCTTCTCAAGACCGCAGAAAAGTTTATCTCCATGACAGACTTTCCCATAAAGAGAGATTTTCTCTATTTGAATATCAGTAAGCGGAACTACTTTCATATTGTGTGCTCCCTGCATATATCCGTCATACAGTATCCATGAACATCCGCTCCCAAGCGATTTGGGAAAGAAGCAATCCGGCATCATCTCCCAACGTAAAATGTAGTTTTTCCATATACTTAGTCTATTAGTTTACATTCAATGACTCTTGCACCGTCTGATTTGGGGATGCCCCAAGAGCGTACTACCGAAAGGGCTTTTGAGGAAAGGGCGATTTCTTCCATACGTTTGGTAAACAATACCTCGAACCCGTTACATTTACGGGAATAGAACGTAAGGTCTTCTTCAATGAGGTCTTCAAACACCATCCTGTCAAGTAAACCGTTCGCACCGCCTATCAGTATATCATCTGTAAGTTCCTGCAAGGGGTTTATAATCTGAATTTCTCCATAGAACTGGGAAATATCAATTTGGCTTCGCAAATAGGGTATTTCGTCATAGTTCCTTTTTCGTACTATGAAAAGTATTTTTTCTGCGTCCGAAAAGTTTAGAGATAATTGGGTAGCTACAAGCATGGCAAGTTCCATAGTTCGTTTCATTTTTTATACACTAATATACGAAAAAGCAAGGAAACATCCAAATGGCTGAAAATACAAAAGGGAAACGTTATTAGCGTCTCCCTTTCCTCTTTCACCAAGTAACTATCAGATTTTGGAACTCAATCCGTAGTAACTGCGTATCCAGTAAGGACGGTCTTTGTCCTTTAACTGGGAGAGTGCAAGGTCATAGCAAGCCTCGAAGTATTTAGTACGGTCGTCTCCTACCCATTTAAGCAGAACAGTGTTCTGGTCGGAGTATGCCTTATTCATGGCAACGTACAAAGCCCACTTATTATAGTACGGCTCACACTCAACTTTCCCGTTCATATCGTCAATGCGTTTGAAGAAGTCAGTAACGTCTTTCCATTTCGGGCCGACACTACCGTCTTGATTGGAGAAATTCTCCACCACTTTCATGGCTTCTGACTCTGTGAGGAAGTTGTAGTACTTCAAAGTTCCTTCATAGCACTCAACAAGCTCTTTTGCTTCTCTAACATTCGTATCAACCAAGATACCGAACGCTTTTTTAAACATACCCAATGATACTTCAATGTCTTCCTTATCGCCAGAATTGATAGCCTCATTATAGAGGGCACAAAATTTTTCAAGTAATTCTTTCTTTTCCATAACATCAATTATTTACAGTTTGGGCATTTAATCGGTCTGGGAACTATCCCTTTCGCCGGTTTCGGACGGATATATTTTGCCATACGTTTTTGTATAAATTAAATTGAGGAGATTTAGCAGGAGTTCAACCCATAATGCCAGATAGGATAGAGTAAATGAAACAGCAATACCCGGAATACATCCCCACTGCAATACCAGTAGGGAGTATCCGAGTGACGTCCAAAAAGTCAAGCATTTGGAACAGTTCAATACCACGTTCCGTTTCGTATGAAACGTAATCGTATCCGCAAGCCCCAAATGATTAAAGAGGACGGCTATTAGCATTATGAGTAGTAAGTCCCACATTACTTATTAGTCTTCGCAACCGCAGCCTCAGAGGGAGTAGCCGCAAAAGCTATGGTTACGGGTGTCAATAAGTTGTAAGCGAACACATTCCCATTACACTTCACATTTGCCGGACTTTCAACGGTAGTTCCAACAGTAAGTGTCGGAGCTGCGGTTTCGGCTGTGTCGAAGATAATATCGAATGTTTCAGCAAACATCTTTGTAAGAGGTTTGCAGCAGCATCTACCTGCATTTCTCGGCATATAGGTAATACTACCCTTAGCGAGAACGGTGATGTAGGTCATTCCATTAACAACTTGCTGTGAAGCAATGGAGAACTTCACATCTGCTTGTGGCTGAATGTCTGCGTTCAAGCAGTAGCATTGGCACAAGTTCTCGGTTATACTCACTGCATACTGCTGTGAGGTAGCCGCAATAGCAATAGGCGTTACATTAATCATAACTGTATTCTATTAAGATTTTGTTTTTTGCTCCGGGACTTTCACTTCTTCACCACCCGGAATTGGTGATATAGGGGCAGCATCTTGCGCAGGGAGTAACGGAGCGAGTACACCTATAAGGGCTTGTACCGTATTCTGCATGTTAAGAAGAAGCTCTTGATTTTTCAGACCCAATTGCACAGCGCAGAAAGCTCTGTTCCCAATGTCACAAGTGCTGCAATTTTTATCACATCCAGTTTTAGCCATAATCATTGTTTATTTAAAAAGTTTATAATACCCGCCTTTACCAACATGTTATCTTTCCAGTGGGATAAGGCCGTTGAAAGTTTCTTAGCAGTAACCGCACGACCTTCCGCACGATTTTCATCTATGAAAGATATTACCGCTTTACGACATTCGTCTACTTCCTGCTGATTGTCAGCGTAAATGTATATTGGCATCTCAAATACTTGCATGGCTTTTATTCATTTGGTAGTGGTGGAATAGGTTCAATAGGGGCTGAGGGAGCTGTGATAATCGGTTGTCCTTTTCGTAGTGACTGTACAAAGTTAAATGCCTGTACTACATCATCACGATTTTCCTTAAACCAACCGAACAGCGTTCCCGCAGTATCTTTTACTTGTTGAAACGTGGTAGGACTAATAGGGTCTACATCCGGTAACTGCATATCTTTGGCGAAATAGTCGTAGAGTTGTTCCGCCTTTTCAACGTCTCCCTTACATATAGCGTAACAAGAGAATTTGAGGGATAGCTTACTTGTAGTCCTAATGTTCTTCATCGCTTCCACATTAATTTGATTTTTGTTCCAAAACATAGTTTTCCAATTTTAGTGAAAGAGAGGGAGTCCCTTTACAGACTCCCTCGGTAATGGCTCTTAGCCGTTGCAACCACATCCGGTATTGCAGCAACACGGCATAGCCGGTTGATACAATGCTACGGGCTGAGGATTTACCTGACCGTTACGAGAACCGCCACCGTTCAGCAACAGAGCGAGAGCTTCTGCCTGTGCAAGAGCACTTGCATTAGCACCAGCGCCGGCACCGCTTTGAGCGTTCGTAATGATGCGGATAATATCCAGATTGCTCGGCATCTGACCGTTCTGTGTAGTGATACGTTCGTTACGTTCTGCCAAAGCAGTCGTAGCAAGAATATCAATTGCACGTTGGTTGCCTTTACTCTGTGCGTTGGCATAAACGCCACCGAAAATCCAAGCACCGATAGCTGCGAGCAAAGCGGTAGAACCGATTGCCAAACCAGCGATACCAACTCCCGAAGGTCTGCGTGCAGACTTCTCGGCAACTGCAAAATGTTCGTAGGAACTCATGTCCGTACCCTTGTTCATGTTAACAACGGTCATTAATTCTTCTGCTGTCATAACAATAGAAATTATAGTAATAAATTTGGTTTCTTCCCCTCTACGGGAATTGCTTCAAAGTTCTCCAATAATCGGTAGACGGAGAAGAAATACGCTACTATCCCGACACTAATTCTCTACTATTTCTTTACTTGAGAATACACGGTGGTAAACTTCCTGATAATTAAGGTTCACGAAATACCGTTTCTTCCTGTATTTGAAATTATTCCGTATCACATTAATAGACGGGCGTGTAAGTCCGGTCAATTCCGCAATTTTGTTATCAGAGAAACCACGATTACCCAGTACATACACAAGTATGTGTCGGACATCCACATTTTCTTCCGCATTGGAAGTAAGCATCTCCTTTGCGGTAACTCCTGTTACTTCTTCCACAATGCGTAGAATATCATAGTACATTTCCTTTATTCCCATAGTTTTACTTTTCAAATTATTTCCGAACAATATTTCTACGAATTTGTTACTTTTGCGATAATGCAAAGATAAAGGCTATGAAAAATCAAACCAATAGCGTAAAAACGCCATTTTCTACATCTGAATTAAGAGCTGTGGAATTATTAGCGCAAGGCTATACAGAAAAGGAAATTGCAGAGAAGCTATGTATTTCTCCGCATACAGTGAACAATCACCTAAGAAATGTAAGGGAAAGGAATAGTCTGAGAAACGACAAAGAGGTCGTGTTGCTCTACATTGCACACTTGAACAAGAAACACTTTTCTATGGCTGCAATAAGAGAGGTGGGTATAGGAGCAATTCTTATCCTACTAAACGTCTGCGAATATACAAAACCGTCTTTGTAATCCGGTAGACAAGAAAACAAAATACTCCGGTAGCGGAAAATAAGGTGGTTAAATAGAAGTAACTTACCTCTGTAAGGTCGGAAATAAAATACACGATATCCAGTAGTTGGATGATTGACAAAAACAGGGCATTGAGCTTATACCATCTGCACATTTTTCTTGAAGTGGCTACAATATACAGGGAAACCAGCATAGAGAAAAGAGCCGACAACAAATAAATGCGTTCATCTGTTAGTTGGTGAGTGAAAAACAATATTCCGTGTACCAAACCAAGAACGGTACACATAAAAGGAACATATAAACGGATAATCTGGCAAAGTATCTTCATAATGGAAAGGGCTTGAAAAAAGGCAGTCGTTTTTAGGGACTGCCTTTTAATTCTCAGTTATCAGCCGGCAGCACCACCGATTTCTTTCCAATCGGCAACGACTTTGTTAACTGCTACTCGTACGAAGAATTTCTTACCTGTCAAGTCGGTGTACTGGGAGCCGACTGGGAAATCACGCACATTGGTAACAATAACATCGTCTGCATCGGCGGGAGCACCTTTTCCGGTTGACACTGCATACATACGTGTCTTGTCCGAGGGGTTCAAGATAACCAGTTCAGTAATTTTAGCCATTTCGTTTAATTTAAAAGTTCTACATATCGGGTTGTTCAACCATTCTTAGAAACGTCTCAAAGGTACAAATAAATTTCAGAATTACAAATCTTTGGGAATAATTAGCTTACTTAGCTCACCACTGTGCTCGTCATACAAACAAGCCATTTTATGCGTCTGCATATTTACGTACACATTAAGACGGTCTTCACGTAAGGAGTTCATAAGTTCCTTATAGGAGAGTTCACTCCCCCAAAAAAGCCCTACCGCAACATTACCTCTAAAATCCGGATGCTCTATTATCCACTTGCGCATACCATAGTAGTCAAGCTCGTCATTGATAACAAATTTAAGATAATCGCCTTTACCCATGACTTTATAGTTGGTCTCAAACATACGAAGATGCTCTCCGGAACTTTCGCTCTTACAGTCAACCACGAAATACACATTCTTTATATGCTTATATGGAGCGATACTGATACTTCCGTTTGTTTCTACAATGACGACATAACCTTTACTGGATAACTCTTCCAGTAATTCGGCCACATCTTGCATAAGCGGTTCACCGCCAGTAAGACAAATAATAGGGCGTTCTGCATACTTGTCGAGCTGCATGATAATCTCGTCAACACTCATAGGTTTCCCGCACTTTAATTCAAGAGCTTCGGGCGTATCACACAAGGTTCCCATAGTGTTTTTGTAACAACGGAGATTACACCCGGATAAACGAACAAAGGTGCATGGAGCACCTATACCTAATAAATTTACTTCCCCCATAAATGCTGGGTAGATGGTATTCACCATTAATTTTCTTTTTTCCATATTATGCTACGGTTATGTATTCTTCTCGTGAGAGATACTTTTTAAATGAAGATGTTCTGTTAGGATAGATAAGCAGAAAGTATCTGAGAGCTTCTATCACCAGTTCACGATGTTTGGACTTTAATAAGTCACAAAGTCTTTCGGCACGTTCGGAAACGGAAAGGTTTAGGTATTCAAGAACGGGTATTCTAAACCGTCTCATTTCTATACAGCTTCTAACCGCCATGTAATAAATCTCATTCCGGTAATAGGCGGTCATTTCTCCGAGAAGCGTCACGCAATAAATACCCTGAACTGAATGGGCCAATTTTACGTTTTCTCTAATCCTCTCTTTAGCAGCATCAATATTTCCGGAAATAGAGAGCGCCGAACTTACTTTCTTACCGAACGAATATTCGATAGTCGAACCCACCAAAGATTTTTCAAGGTGGGCAGGAAGTCCTGTCGGACTGTCTTGCATCTTTCTGTGTTCCATAATGAGTACATTTAGTTGGTTTCTTTCTGTATTTCGATAAATGGAAAGAACGAGGTTTTTTTCTCATACTAACGTCCTTTCGATTTTAAGATACGATTTATCTTTCTGATACGTCGAGTTAATAACCCGTATTTACGAGGGGGAAGCGTTTGTGCGCCGGAAAGACCTTCGGATAAGTCACGCTGTAATTTATTGCGTTCTTTCATCAAATGTTCATACGACCAGCCCGGCTTAGGAGCATTGGGATAGTCGTCATGTTTCCAGAAATGGTCTACATATACTTGTCTTTCACCGTTCACGATACGGTGAGTTCTGTCTTTACGGACATAACTACGGACTACCGATTTCTTGTTTTTCCTTTTCCGAAGATGTTTCTTTACTGTTGTCATACGCTCTTACGTTTACGGGGAACCTTTACTTTTTCGGGTTCCTCAATTATTTCGGCTACTTCGGCAATATCTTCCCGTGAAGACGGAGTTGCCGGTATTTCGATTGTTTTCTTTTCTTCTACCGCAGGTGTAGGAGAACCGCTTCCGAATATTCGGGAAAGAAGACCACCGCCGGTAGCGGGGGCAGTAGCAGAACCCGAAGCCTCGATATTGATGTTCAATCGTTCCCGATTAAGATTGGCTTGTGATTCTATAAGGTCAGTCAAACGGTCAATCTCATTGGATAAGTTACCGTCCGCAACACCACCGTCTACTTTCTCAAATATTGCTGCCCGTTGTACTCGTTCATATTGCAAGTCAACAAGAAAGTCATAAAATGCTTTAGGGCTGGTAGGTCTTGAAGAACCCCAATCAATTGCGCACACATACCCTTTCTTGTATAACGGGCATTTATCATACATATAGCATCTGTCACAACTTACTCCGATACCGACAATATCCTCAACAGCGACTTTATCACGAGAAAGAACTTTTATCGTATCGAACTCTTCACGCCAAATATCCATAGGATGAATAGCTATACGTTCAAGATAATAAGAACGACAATCGTCTATATCGGATTCTGCTTTTCGACAACCTACACAATCGGGGCAATCCCCTTTCTCAAAGAATGAGCATAGGTGAGTTTTTAAAGTCTCATAATCACTGGTTGCTTTTACAATATCAATCCGTTTTTTAATACTGGTTTCCATGCGGTTTACGTTTCAATGATTATTCAAATATACTAAAATGAAAGCAAATCTACAACTTTCTCTCATAATCACCTACTACTCTGGTGTGAAGTTTTAAATTTGCCATACGCAGGTATTCTTTTCTAAACCCTAACCAACCGATTAGGTTCATTTGATTAATAGGGACACGTTTCTCACTTTTTATTCCCTCATAGTCAATTCCCCTACTTTCATATTTAAGACGATTGGCCTTTCTCCGGTATTTATGCTTGTAGTCAATAGTGCTGAAATTCTTTCCGTCATAATTATACGTTGTACCGAATCGAACACCACCCAACCATGTAACGGAATCCACAGAAAAAAACGGGTAATGCTTTAGCAAATCAAACTCCGTCCAAGCGAAACCATGTATTCTACGCCGGTACTTTTTCACCAGTTGGTAGATACGGGATGCCCACTGTTTATGATTTTGATTGATACCTACATATCGGTATTTTTGCAAGTACTCCTCAAGTCTGCGTAAACCGGTCTTATCAATATCTTCATCCCAGTGTGCAACATACACAATCTGGATGCCCTCACGTTCAAGGGGTTCAAAATATTCCTTATTCCACTTATCAACCACATCCCTACCGACAATAGTATCCAAGTCAAGATTGGCAGCGGAAAATATATAGTCCTTATGGGCACGTATCCACGCTACATATTCTTCAAGATAGGGTATCCAGAATTTTTCATGTACGGAATCCTTGTATTCGGGAGAGTCTTCACGGAACTTAGCCATAAAGGAGAAGGCTCCGGAGTCTGTCATAAAGATACCCCCTTCCTTTTTAAGGAGAGGGAGCATCTTATCATAGTAAGAGGGGTTTTTCTTTATATAAAAGAATGATACAAGCATTTCTCTGATACCGAAATCATAGAGTTGCTGGAAGTCACCCGTTGAAGAAGCGGAAAAATATAAAAGCCCTTTATTGGTGAATTTGTTGTAATGCTCTTCTCGCCGAATGAACTTCTCTGATGTACTTCTGTGTGTGCGCATCTGTATCGTCTTTTATATCGTTCAACTTAATACGGAATGTCTCGTCAGTAATAGGAGTATCAAAAAGAGAGTCCTCGTATATTCCATTATTAAGCAGGGCGACCGCCTTATTGAAACATACGTTACATACACCACATCCCTTTTGGGAAACCCCGTCATAGCATGAGCGAATATTCTGTATCCACTCAACGGGCATTTCTTTAGAAAGGCATTTCCGCATCAAATCGGTTTTAGAATAATCTTTGAACGGGGCGAAAAATCCGTAAGACGGTTTATCCCAATTCATATCGGCCATGCAGTTTATATTTAAATGGTCGAACAGCTTATTTGTTCTACGCAGGAACGTATCATCCTTATCGGGTGCGTTATCATGATTGTTGAACCCGAAATACACATACTGTCCGTACTGCATGGCGATAGCTCCGAGTATAAGGTTACGATAGGGGAGATATTTGTTTTCCCGTTCATACTCTCCCAATGGAAGTTGTTTGATAACAATCCTCTCTTTGTAGTAAGAGGGTAGCCGATTAAGTGCCTCGATTTCCCGTTCGGAATAAGACGTTTTCATGTCTACGTACAAAAGCACGTCAGGCTTTATAAGCCATTCATGTAACATAGAATCCAAACCGCCGGAGAATAATAATACTTTCTTTTCCATAGTTTTAAACGTTTATGAATTAAAAACCCCCACAAGATATTGCGGGGGTTTTATTGCGGTTGTCACTCAGCTTATGCAGAAGTTGAACCCTTAGCAGCAGCTTTTCTACCACCACGGCCACCTCTACCGGCAGCAGTCTTACGAGCAGCAGCTCTCGTTGTTTTTGCACTTCTTTTTGCCATAACGTTAGTTATTAAAAGATTTCAGCAAGTATTCTTTTATAAAGCGATTAGCTGTAAAAACCGCATTGCAAAAATACTAAAAGTTTCTATTATTCAAAATAAAAAGCGGAAAATTAATTCCGAATAAACAAAACCTTTAGTTCAATTACAGTAGTCTTATCCTCGGTGTCTTGGAAAGACGGTTGCATTGCCAGTACGATACCTTTTTTCGCAAAGAACTTATTACTGATAATAACCGCCTTAGTAGCTTGGTTTAATGCACCTGCACCAATCACACGAAGAAAGAGGTCTTTTGTTGGGTTACTCTGATAAGTTGAATGGATGCTTCCGGCAAGTTTGTTAGCATCCGTTGAGGACTTACACCTCAGAACTTGTTTGTCTCCATTAATTGCTTCCATAATTACTACGATATTTGTAACTCAACGGCAGGTATCTTTGAACTTCACAAAGATATAAGTTATTCCTCAACTTCAAAAACTTCGGCTCTTATTTCTGCAATTTTTTCGAGGTCTTCCGGTCGTATCACAAGAAGATAACCTTTTTCACCTTTCTGTTTGATAGCGACTACGGGTAACTTTTTCTCCACTTTGGCTTTTTGTTCAGTGTCAAGAAATAACTGCCATAAGGAAAACTTATTACGCACCTTACATTCTATGTATAATTTAGGATGTAAGGAATCGCTGTTTGTGTTATGACCGCTATTACTTCCGGAAAGAGGAACTCTCTTGGTATGGAAGAAATTGGCGACCAAACGCTCGAAACTTTTCCAAGAAACTTTAGAAGTAGGTTTGTTAACCACTACTCCATTTCTTCGTAGAATAGGGGTAACTCCTTTTTTGTAATCTTCTACGAGAATCCTTTTCCAGATTAAACCATAAGCTGTCTTATATTCACCTGTGGCAGCCTTAACAACAAAACCATAATCAAAACCTTCATCAAGAATTTCTTGGTACTTTAAAGTATCTATATATTTACCATCAATGGTAAATCTTTGATATAAAAACTTAGTAAGTATCTCTCCTGCTTTCTTATTTCTATCACCGTAATTTACATTATACTCTCTTGTACACCATTCCAGATTTTCTACCCGATTATCATCTTTCACTTCATTTCTGTGATTTACATCGGGAAATTTTTCTGGGTTTGGAATGAACTCTTGAGCAACCAACCTATGAACTTTAAAAGTCGTAGTTTTTCCATTTTTATAAAGATGCACAAGCAAATAGCCATCTTTATCTTTTGAAGGTTTTATAACTCGTCCTTTCAAAGAGTGCATTTTTCCATTTTTATATGGAACATCACGTGTTATCGCACGTACAACTCCTTTATCAGAAACTTCATAATAACCCTCATATCCACTGATAGTTTTCCAGCAGCTCTTACTTGTAGGGTTCTTAACGACTACATTATTACTGCGTATCAACGTTTTCGGGATACGCTTCCTTTTCATTATTCGTGCCATTATATTGTAGTACCTTTACAGATGTAACATTCAAAACTCTGGGCCAAAGATAACACATCATCCCGCAAATTAGAAATTCTATCAGTTTCTTCGGTTTCGGGTTTAACGCTGTCTGAACAGCATACAGGAGAGGTTACATAATTATGGGCGGATAATAGCTGCACTGCAAGGGTAAGACTTTCTTTCCTTATCTCAGCAGTAGCCGTACGTTCTAAATCAAGAGGTGCCATAAAGTATAAGAATTTGAGGTTCTATTAAATAAGGCAAAAATACTGGGTTATTATAAGAGTTCCAAATCTCAATATACCCATAGGTCAGCTCAAGCATTTTAGAGAGTCCTTTAGAGGTATGCTCTATAACTTGATACGTCCTATGAGTATAACTGTGTTTTATAATAGACCCTACTGGATAGTCAATTGGGTTTCCCATATCACATATTCTGCACGCCTCTACGGGTAAGTTCACGACTAAGCATAGCTAATACGTTACTGAAAGATTCCAATTTTCCCGCAAGCAGGTCACGGTAAATCTCAGCTTCCTGTAAGTCCTTATAGAGGGAAACTACTTTTTCAGATGTCTTGGCATCCGCTTTTCGTTCGGTAACAGTGGCGGCAGAAGAAGTAAGAACCGCTTTATCACAAGCCAAATCATATTCTGATTTACATTGTGCGTACACCGCACACGCTTCCATGTGACGGTCTTCGGTAAATTCTCTCCATGCGGTATAACGTGCAATCATATCTCCCAGCTTTTCAGAAGCGAGTTCTGCAACAGTGGTCGGCATCGTAGGAAGTCCGCCTTTGGGAGCATTTATTTCTGAAAAGACTTCTCTGAATTTAGAGAGAGGGTCTTTAATGGCAATTTTTCTTACTGGCATAAGCTAATCTTTAAAGCATAAAGAAGCAAACGGACATTGTAAAGCATCATCACACAGCTTATCAAGACATCTTCTTGGTGGTAGAGTTCCATCGGAAACATGCGTAAGGGCTGTGTCCATTTTCTTATCGGCAATAGCAAGCTGTTCTTCATTAAGAGGCATAAGGAACTCTTTCATTTCGGAAGTATCCTTATTTATATACAAATACAGAACTTTGGTAGCTCCGAGTTCACGAGCATACAATGAGGCTTGAAACTCGTGCTTCTTAAAAGGACGGAATACCGCTTTAGAGTAGTTCCAATTATTCATGGTTTTTATTTCAAGAATAACATTCTCACCGAAAACTTCCTTGTGGAATTTACCGTCCGCCTTACCGTTCAAACGTTTTTCTTTGTTCACTACTGGGACTTCCGCCTGTTCAAGAAGTCCTAATCGGTAAAGGAGAGCCTGTGTATATAGGTGATACCATGTTCCTACATCGAACGTCCGTTGCAATGCGCCGGATATTCCACGAGAAAATTCATCCACTGGTTCCACATCGTTTAACTCGAAGCACATTTTCCGGACACAACCATCCAACAATTGTGACGGATGAAACACTCCTTTCGCACGTCCATCGGGAGCCATAACAGAGGTATAGAACTGGAAGAACTTCAAAAAGAAAGCATCTCTATTAAAATCCTCTGCGTCCAGCAAAGACTGCATTACCTTTAACGAAGACCTGATATTACGAACAGAAAAACGTTCACTCTCTGTAAATCCACTTGCACACGCATCATCAAGAGCTTGTACGATTGATACTTTTTTAGGGGACTCCTTTTCAGAAATCCCCCTTAACAATTTTCCGATTTTTCTTGTACGGGTCATAGTTTAATTAAATGAGTTTTAGTCTCAACGTATTCAAGACTCCCCTTATAACCTAATGCCCGTAACTGTTCGATTAACTCCTGCGGGGTAAAATCGGCAAGTGCCGGATTAAGCTGAGGGGAAGCGCTACGTTTAAGACGTGATTTTTTTTGTTGTTCCTTACGGCAATCCTTACAAGTAGGATATAAACCGTCTTTCGTATAACTTGACTTGTGAAAATTAGATGTAGGTAATACCCTACCGCAATGTGTACACTTTTTTGTTTCCATGTCACTAAAATTTTTAGTAAGTAATTCTATTAAAAGTATAAAGGGGGGGGGAGAATCCCACTTAACCACACCCCCCCACGAACTGCTATAAGTGGAGGCTGTCAGCAGTTCAAATATAAGATAATGTTTTCAATATTCCAAATGGTTTAAGTAACGCTTACTTTTGCTGCGGATATAGTAGACTTTTTAATAGCTTTTGCAAGTTCCAATGCAAGCGTACTCATATCTTCCAGAATAACGTAATTCTTAAACATAGAGGCTGGGTCGTAACAATGATTGATACATACCTGTATTACATAGAAACCCATTTTCTCCGTTTTTATCACTTGTTCTTTTACATGGTGCATAGCAGAAGTCCCACCATAGTCACCTGCACAAGGAGCACCGTCTGACAAAATGAAGAACAGACAAGGATTCTTGGTTTGCTCCCTAACTCGAAGAGCTGTTTCATAGATAGCAACACCATCTCTGTTTTGGCAACGTGCTCTTACGGCTCCAAGAGCGTATTTGGGAGAGTAATTCTTTTCACGATACACATACATTTCCGTAGAGTAATAGCGTTTTTCATCGCCGGAATGTCCATATATGAAAAGTTCCACATTAGGAATATTTCCTATCGCTTCGTTTATAAGAACAGCAGCATCACGAGCAGACTGTATTCTATCACCACCCATTGAACCGCTTTCATCAATAAGTACTACCACAGAAACCTTATCGGTTCTGACTTCTCCCTCTCTTATGTAACAAGTAGGTATTCCTTGAAACGCTTCTGCGAGTTTATTCGTATCAAGAACGCCGCTACGCATAGAGCGATGAATGAGTTTATATTCCTTACAGTGTCCCTTCAATATTTTGTTTATTGCGGGAATATACCTTTTCACACGAGAAAGGGACTCCATATAAACCGCTTGGTTTGAATCACTTTTTAAAAAGAAAGTATCTTTACCGTCACCGACTTCGGCAAGTCCCTCACAGAGTTCACCGACTATTCCTTCATCATCTTTGATAACCGAAGCAACATCGGAATCTCCCAAGCCACCACCGTCTTTAGCAGGTGCGGATGTCGGAGAGCCACTGACAATTTTACGTTTATGAGAATCTCTTTCAACATCCTTTTTAAGAATTTCTCCAATGGCTTCTTCAAGTTCTTCATCACTCATAGAATCACCCTCACCACTACCCTTACTTTCTTCATGTTTACGCATTTCATCCTTATAAAACTCTTTGATAATATCAAAAACCTTATAGGCACACTTTACACATTGCGAAGTAGTTTCCGGATAGGGGAGCACCACTTCCTTTATCTTTAAAAGATACGGGGCGAACTCAATAACCTCACTTTCTTCCAGATATTTCGGGTAACGGATAATATAAAGGAGCAAATTAAAGATGCGCTCGAAAGGGTTAAGTTCCCGTTTCTCTTTTTCCGGTACCACATAGTCCAGATAGTATTTATCAAAGATATAGAATTTTACTTTCTCTATGAAATTAGAAAGTCCGGGAAAGTTAAACCCGCAAATACGTTCGATACGTTCATCTTCAAGTATATTGAATATCTCATGTATTGCAGGAATCTTGATAGGGCGAATCTCATTGAAATCGGTATAAAGAACATGGCATCCTTCATGCACGGTAATACCCAAAAACACGTCAAGTTTCTCACCGACCGAATATTCTGGCTCGTCAAACACCTTTGTAGACACACATACGTTACGTCCGTCAGTGTAACTATCATTACCCGGAAGTACCCGTAAGTGAATTTTAAACGGCATATCCATTACGGAAAGAGTTTCCCTTGCGAGAGTATAAGCTCGTTTTACCAAATCTTCCTGCGTAGGGGACTCCAGTATATAAGACGAATAAGAAGCATCCTCGTCAAGAGATTTTTCCCAGCCAAGACGTTTAGAAGTACGTTTCTTTACGTATGTATCTCCGTCACGGTCTAACCAGTCGTCCATAAGGCTATCAATAACTTCGTCCGTTATTGTTATTTCTTCTTTCATAATAGTAGGAGATTTTAAATAGTTCTTTCTTGTAACCTAAAGCAATCAACCTTTTCTTTTCGGCTCCGATTATAGAGAACGGTTTATTCTCTTTTATGAGCTTACCGTTATAATACAAATTACCCGTTTTAGATTTTGTCTTTGGAAATTGATTACTGTCATAGCACATAGTTATCTACTCATAAGAGATTTGCGTACAATACCACGCTCACCCTCAGTATAAGTTCCCTCGAAAAGAGGCAAGAAAACCATTTCCATTGCTTGTTGAGCGTTCCAACCATCCGCTACCAATTCAGCGGCCATGAGAGTCTCACGAGTAGAGAGAGAACAGCCAAGCTCACCTTTCCGGTATAAGGAGCGTACCGTATTGGCGACACCTACAATATGGGTGGCTTCACTTGAACTGATACCACCACGTTTTACTAAAACGGAAACCTCACTATCCTTAGGCATGTAGTCAAGTTCCACTGGGAAGAAACGACCGACCAATGCTCTATCCATTGACATAGTTCCCGTATATTCGGCTCCTACATTCGCAGTTGCGATAAAACAACATTCGGGATGAATCTTAATTCTTCTCATATCCTTACCACCTGCCATCTCAACGGGAAGTTCCCTACGGTCGTCAAGACAAGGGAACAGAATATTAGCCGTGGTAACTGGGGCACGTGACAATTCATCCAGTACGACTACACCCGGACGGGCAACGTCTTGCGTAAACTTTGCGTAATCGAACTCTGACACACCACCCTCTTGTAAACGGTGAACACCGAGCATACCCGCAATGGGGTCATACATGGAACCCATATCATAGATAGAGCACGGGATACCCAATTTCGTACATGCAAGCCGAATAATTGATGTCTTACCTGTACCAGTAGGGCCGATTAGCATTGTATTAACCTGATTGAGCATGTTCCTTAACAGGAGATACCAGCAGTTCAAATCTACATAGAAACCGTCCTCGTCAACAGAGGGGATACGAAAACGTTTGTTCTTCCGCATTTTTGCGAGAAGTGAATCAGGCCGTTCATCAAAGTCTTCCCCACTTTCTTTAAAAACACCCTCCATAGTAGAAGCACCGATGAACACCTCATAGGCACGCTGTAAACTTTCGGGGGGACGGTGGGTGTCATCCTTGTACTCTTTTAAACCAAGAGGATAAATATTTCCGGCAGCGTAGAATCCGGAACGGAGTTCAAGAGAGGAACTTCCGAAAACAGTTCCGATAGGATAAGTAGCTCTGATTACTTTATCAGATTGTACGCTAAGTGTTGTATCTACGTCAACACCATCTAACTTCTGTCCGGATAACGGACGTAAACGGTTGCGTCCTTTTTCAACAACCGTCTTAAAGAAATAAAATTCAACCATTGTGGGATTTTTAATTAGTGTTTATTTATGGTTTCTTATTTTGTTTCTCCAGTTTATAAAGTTCTGCTTCGGCAGTAGATAAGTCCAAGTTTTTTGCGACCGTTCGTTTCTTAGAACCCTGTCCATTACTCATACTTGAATATTCAACTATTTTATAGTAACCGCCTTGCTGTGGTTTAATTAGGTATCCGTCAATGATGCGGAAAGGTTTGTAACTTGTTCGTTTCATACTATAAAGATACACATTTACAAGATAAACTCCAAACCGTCCGGTCAGTCCTCTTTATTGGCCTTTTCAATGAGAAAGAGTAAATCATCATAGGTAAGAACCGCCAGACTATCGGTGCTTTTTTCAAAGTCAACGACCAGTATAGGCATCTTGGAACCCTTACATTTCTTTTTTAATTTTCTCCAATCGGCAAGAGTTAAAGAGAAAGACTCCTTTTCGGTGGTTTTGGCTTCAACTTCACAAAAATCGGTAATCACATCATTTTGTCCGAATGTAGCTCCCGAATTTATAGAGGTGTGCCCTTTTAATTCACGTGCAATACGGCTCTCCTGTTTTTTAGAACGGGCACGAGTAGTCTCCTTTTCAAAAAGACGGTCTATATAAGCGAATTTCTTTGGCATAACGTTTTAAGTTTTTCTTCATCGGAAAGTGCTTCCCATTTTTTAAATTCCTTCATCAAGCTATTGGGAACAGATGCAGAATAAAAGTATCCAACTGTCTCAATAACGGAGCTTCTTACCGCCTCGGTTAGATTTGGGTACTTAAAATTCTCACGGGTAAGGGGTTTTCCAAAACCGCAATGAGTAGAAAACGCTGTGGGAGTACTTCCCCATATACCGTTTAAAGAACCCAGTTCGATTTTTAACTTTGCTTTAGGGCACGCAAAGTTAATATGGAAAGCGTGAAGAAACACTCCGAACTGATTGATGTACATTGTCTGAGGAAACAAGGTTTCCTGCAAACTTGTTAGTAATAATATTGTATCCATACGCATAGTAAGTAAAAGAGTTCTCGGAAAAAATTCAAAAACCGAGGACTCTGAAAATCTACCGAGTACGTTTCCTACAACGGGGAGCCGGTTTCTCCTCTTTAGGTGTTTCGGTAGTACTAACTGGTTTTACGGAAATACGTCCTTTGTTTTCCACGATAGTGTAGCCGGCAGTACGTAATAACTTATCCACCAACTTAGGTGCAACACGCCAAAGATTTCCTAACAGTAAATCCTTCGGGTCAATGTTCATTGATTTCTTGCTTAATTTAAGCATGAGGATAATCTTCTTAAAATCATCCTCGGCAATCTCAATTTTCTTCATTATTACATTTCATCATAAACGTCCTTTTCAAGTTCTTTCAATTCACCGTTTTTCGTAAGCGCATCAACGAAACCGTCCATTCCTTGTACACGTGTATCACCATAGATATACCACGCTCCTTTCCGTTCAACCAAACCGAACCGAAGTCCGAGGTCAACGATTTGTCCGGCAACGTCAGTCTTATTACGAGGAACATTTCCGTAATCTGTATATGCGTAGAAGAAATTTGCGGTACGTCCGGGATTTCCCACTTTATTCTTCATACACTCAATCGTAATGTTCCTACCGACCGTTACGTCCCCCTCGTCAGTCTTACCCTGTATCTTCTTGAGTGCCTTAAAACGTACGGATAATGTTTTGGTACGTTTCAACTGTTCTCCGTTTCTGATAACTTCTGGGTCGCCATAGGCAATACCAGTTTTCTGATAAGCGGAATTAATAACGAGCAAGGTAGCCTCACCATGTGGAGAAGCGTTTAGAGAGGCTTGGAACTTTCGGAAAGCCTTGTTCCAAAAACGTGCGCCGGAAGCCATTTGTTGGTCTTCCATTGATTTGTCAACTTCATCATCCGTACCAACGGCCGAAAGACTGTCAAATACTACCAAGCTAATATCTTCCTCGGCAAGTAACGCTTGTACCACATCCACACTTTCAGTTAGCATGGTAGGTCGAATCAGAATAAGACCCTCATTGTCTATTCCGAATTTCTCTCCCCAATCGGGAGTATAGGTAGCTTCCAAATCAACAAGGGCGACACGTCTTGCGATAGGGTCTTTTTTAGGTTTATACCCTTTTCGTAATTCGTATCCCTCAAGTTCCCTTACGTCACCTTCACCCGAATAAGTGAATTTCGTAAAAGCACCTTGTTCATGGTTAGCCCAATCATAATGCTGGAACTGGGCTATGGCATCATACGAAAGATAGCTTTTCAAGGAACCGTTTTCTCCGTAGTGTTCAATAACACGTCCGATAGGAAATCCACCGAAGCTGATATAATTGTAAGCGGGAACGGAACTAAGTATCTTGCGACAATTAGGCAAAGTGGAAGCTGTATGTATAACACCATCTCCCATTGTCTTATTAAAACGATTGATAACCTCATTCAACGAGGACAAAGATTTCTTCGGCATAGCTATGCAATATTAAATAATGAAGAATAAATTGAATAATCAAATCTATATGGTAATGATACCACATCATCGTCTTTCATCTCCCCCCAATTAGCAAGTATCTTACCATCCGCAAGCAAAGGAACGTCAAGTTTAACAGTGTTTTCCATACAGTCAATGACAATGCGTTCAACTTCAAACATCTGGTCTATACGTGCTTCAATGAGAACTTCATCATGCACCTGTAACAGAAAATGAGCGTCCAAATTACGTTCTTTAAATTTACGGCACATAGCGATAGTGGCTTTTTTCACAATGTCGGCACCGCTTCCTTGTATAACAGTGTTAACTGCTTGTCGGAGTGCACCGAAATAAGTCGCATCATCCCGATGAAACGGGTCTTTAGAGGCTTCGGGCAACTGACGGATACGTCCAAAGATAGTACGAACGTATCCGTTTCGTTTGGCGAATGTTTCGATACTCTCTTTCCATTTGGCAAATCCACTATACACTTTATGATAATCATCAATCATCTGACGGGCACGCTCTTTGGACACTTTAAACGTATTTACATACTTACCAACTCCCATGCCGTACAACACGCCAAAATTCATAACTTTTGCCTGTTTTCGAGTAATACCACAACGTTTTGCAACATCGCCATGAGGGTCACCACCATGAAGAAAAATATCCATAAAATGTTTATCATGGCTTACATGAGCCATTACACGAAGTTCCAATTGCGAGTAATCGTAATTAACGAACACATAACCCGGCCTTGGAATAAAAGCTGCCCGTACTGGAAAGTTATGATTATTGGGCATGTTCTGTAAATTAGGCCCACTACTTGACATACGTCCGGTTTTAGTTCCCGCACTATTCAAGTCACCACGAAGAACGTTATGAGAATCCAACTGTGGTGGAATGGCTCGGATATAACCAGTAATGAGCTTTTGTAATTCGGAATAATCCAATAAAGCCTCACCGAGCGAATATCCCATATTAGCCCACTCCTCATACGTTCCGGCATCAGTACTTCTACCCCCTTTTTTAGTGGTTTTTATAACGGGAAGTTTCATCTGGTCGAAAAACACTTTCTGCTTTTGCAGGGCGGAATTGAGATTGAACACGCAACCACATTCCTCATAGATAGAATCCAGACATTCAGATAACGCACTGTCTACATGTTTGTCGAAGTCAAGAAGCAAATCCTTATTGATAAGAACACCTCTGATTTTCGCATCCCTAAGGATGTTAATCATGGGCATCTCAACCTCGAAAAGTAACCGTTTAGCGTGTTCATCCAAAAGGGGCATATACTTGTAATACAGTTTTGTTTCCCAATAAGTATCCTCACCAGCATATCCGGCAAGAAGTTCAAGAAGTTCGTCACCGTCCAAACTCCAATTAATACGGTTCCACGGTTTACCACTTATCTCCTTAAAATCCTTTTTCGCATAACCGAAATCAGCAAGTACTCTATCTTCCAGTTTCATAGCTAAATTAGGATTATACAGATGAACCATCTGCAAGGTATCCGCATAGAAAGAGAAACACTCGTCTTTGATACCATTCATAACGCTTATCATACTATCGTATTTGGCGTTATGCGCTATAAGTCTAAAACGGGGAAACTGTTCGTTGCATATCTCGGCAACTTCTTTCATGGGGAACCCCTTACTAAAATGAAAATCTATCGGTACGAATATCGGGTTTCTGCCTCGTTGGTGCAAGGAGAGACCTAAAGGAACCGCATCAAAATCAAGTCCGGTAGTTTCCCAGTCTTTTGTAAGAATACTGTTATCTTCACATGAATACAAGTAATCCTTTAGTTCACTAAGACTCTGTACAAGTCCAACCGTACAAGACGGGGTTTTTAATTCCTTCATAGTACAAATTTAGATAGGGTGACAGCCTATTAAAACTACCACCCCTATACATTTATAAATAAAAACTATCAATCATCGCTTACGGAAACACCCATCTCGTCAAGTTCATCATCCGTTGGCGGCTGGCAAATTTCCTCTGCGGACGGGAGCATTTCTTCCCAATCTTTCGGACGCATACGTCTATCATCATCGTCAAAAGCCATCTCAAAATTGTATGTTGCGTCTTTCCCCTCGCCGGTACGGGTAACTTCAAGAACGAGTTCAGTAAGTTCCTTACCTTTTTTATCGACAATCTGTTTCAACTGTTGGGCGATAGTAGTACCAACTCTCCAAATCTTTTCGACCGGCTTGTCGTGTTTGAACTTCTTCTTTTCAGAATCCCAGCTACCACGATAATCGAGTAACTTAAACGCAGCACGCCAAATTTGTTTGGAACCCTCGGAACAGAGTACACAATGACGGCTGGTATCCAACTGACAAGGAATTGTAGTCCAGTTACCACGTTTGTCCTTTACGCTGTGCGCATTGTAGCAATACGGTTCATCTTGTAAGAACTGGATAATAGCGGTTTCACCCGGTTTAAGCCAGAAGTCACGAACAGCGTTTTCACTTTTTTCTCTGTTTTCAGCAACTTCCGCTTGGCGTTGTGCAACTGCACCCCAACCTTGTTTACGCTCTTTTTTACGAGCACTGCGAGGTTCATCCTCGTCATGTCGTCTACGACGACCACTTTCTCTTACTGGCATAATACTAATTTTTAAGTCCATTGTATTGGACGGTTAAACACTATGTGTTTTCTAATACACTTAAATATACAAAAATAATAGATAACTTCCAAATGTCTATTTCGGAACTATGCTGAGAGTAAAACTAACTTCCATTGTACCCCAATCATCATACGAAATATCCGTTCGGATATATTTTTCTGAGTTTTCAATAATAGTCTTGGAAAAGTCAGAAACAAACTGTCTAAGAAGCCTTTCTTTGTTCTCCTCAACAGGAATACGGGAGAGCATCTCACGGTTTACAAGATACCTTGCTCGAAAGTTTTCGGGACTTGCGAAACCTCTTGGTTCTAACAAAGCATCATACACTGAACTTACAAAGTCTTTATACGAATAATCTTCTACAATAGGGTCTTCGTCTTCATTGTAAGGGGGGAAAATCTTTTAAAACCAATTTTATGAGGTCTGCGTCAGAAGTATCATCCGGTCGTTCCCGAATAAGAAATGTATGTATAGAAGACGTAACAGATTCATCTATGAAAGGAACAAGCATCATTACGTTCCTCTCCTATATCATTGGTAAGAAACAACCCGATAGTAGGGTACCTTTTCACGAAAGAAGTGAAGAAAGAAAAGGAATCCGAATCAAGTCCTCTTATTATAACGATATGTTTATCTGGAGCAAGACCATTCCAACCGTATATAAATCTCATTCTTTTCTATTTTTTAATTCACGTAACACTTTATCTTTCATGTCAAGATAATCATTCCAACCGATAGCCATTTCCATTGAATATTCAACATAGTCCGTACTACTGTGGAAGAATCTCCCCCAAACTTTCGGAGAAATACACTCGCCGGGGTCTTTACTCGTATAAGGAACTAACAAAACCTCGGTTTCATTCTTCAACTGGTGATAGCAAATCTCCGTAGCACGTCTGCCTGTATTATCATTATCAAGAGCCAGATATACTTTCGGAAACTTGGCAACTTGGGAAGCCTGCCACGAACTCATGTCAGCTCCGAGCAAAGCGGTCGCATTGTACCCATGCTGGTACAACCGCATAACATCGGAATAACCCTCTACGACTATTACGTAATCATAAGAGAAGTCCAAGTTATATAAGTACTCCGACTTTTTGAAATTCTTACTGTTCCGAACCACACGTGTAGGATAATTGGTTCTTGACTGATAACCTACAAGTTCGGTAAGAGTTTTGAAGTCCCGATAAAACGGAATGATAATCTTGTTATCCTCGGAAAGACCTATACGGAAGTGTTTGAGCGTTTCCTTTTTAAAACCACGTTTAAGAAAGTCTTCGGGCGGTATTAACCGCCAGCTTAAATCAAGTTCAAATTCGGGGGAGTCCTTTTTCTCGAAATCGGAAATCGTAACGAGTTCCATCGCATCAAAGTACCCCACCTCGAATTTTGTAGTAAGCAAGTTGACAAGGTTTCCATGCTCGTTGCAAGAAAAGCAATGATAAGCGTTCTTATCGGGGCTTACAAAAAAGGAAATGCGTCCACTACCGTCCTCATGGTTCTCACGGAACGGACACTCCATACGAATTTGTCCGTTCGTCATTTGCTTAGGAGAATAATCCGCAAATATATCCATAAGGGAGCGCTTGGAACGATGTACCGGCATTATTTCTTATCTTTAATAGATGAAAGCATTTCGGTTGCTTCCTCAATAGAGGAGGATAATCTGTCAAGAGCACCTTTTAAAGAGTTCTCGGTATTCGTATTAGTACGAACAGTTTTCTCAATACCCGGAAACGCACGTATGAAAGGAGCGAGCGTTTCTCTAAGTTTTACGATAAACAACGTGTTCTTCACTATACTATTATACAAGCGTAGAACTCCGAATACCATAACAGCAAAAAGGAACAAGAAAAAACGCAAATACATGCGTATTTCGGTTATTTCGCTGGGCGTTCGCACGTAATTAACAACGGGGGCGATAATACACCATACAACGACCAAAACAAGCACGGCAAACAAAACGGCTGCACACAGTACAGCACCTATTTTAGTCAGCCAAGAATTAAAACGGTTTTTTTCCATAAGGGTAAATCTAATTCATTAAAACAATAACTTGCAACTACTTTTCCGATAGTGGTTTTATGTAGGGCAAGTTTATCAAGAAGCTTTTTATAATAGCTCTCAATGCGTCTGCCGGAAACTTCTTCATTAAACACTGCAATAGACCCGGTAGAAACCTCGTACAAATGAGTTTCAGAGCTGTTCTTTTTATGTCCAAGGACAAACTTAAATCCCTCATATACGAATGAGCCATTATAGTGAATGACACAAGGTTCACTCATACAACCGCCGGTTCTTGCGGAATTAATTTCTGTACAGTGTCCAGCAATGATACCTTTCTCATTTATAAAGTCCATAAAGCGCTATCTATTGACAAAGTTTGAATATTTAAATTTCTGTTCAGCAAACTATAACGGTATTTTGTCAGTTTCTCTTTTGTAGAAGTGAAAAAGTAATACCGTTTAGCTTTTATTATCGGCAAAGCGGATTCCACAGCGTCCCGTACCGTATCATAGCAGTACTCCATGATTGCGCATCCGGTACTCGCCTCAGAAACAATGTAACAATCGGGATAGCTTATGTCCCTATGAACAATAAACCACCAGTGGTACATCTTGAAATAGCCCACAACGGAAACATCACGAAATGTTCTATCCTGCATGAATATCGTACCAGTGCCACTAATGCAAGTCCAGTTACAAATCTGGGACAACAGGTGTTGAGGAAGATTCATCGGCCGGTAATGTTAGTGATTGGCACATATTTGTCAAGTCATTCTGAAAGACAAACGTAGTATTTCCTTTAACACGTCTTCCCTTTACAACCTCGCATCCTACTACATCATGGAACTTCATATCTGCGTCCTGAAACATACGGATAGCCAAATCGGAATCCTGAGAGTAAGAATTTGAGTAGGCAAAATCATCCTGACCGTCCAGTGAATATTTGGAAGCGGTCTTGGAAGAACCCCTCTTTAACTGCGTAGAGTTTATAATAGGGACGGAAAAGTTCTTGGCAAGCCTTTTCAAATTACGGGTGATGTACACGATTTTCTCCCACCCCTCTTGCATCCTGCTTTCCATAAGATAGGAACCGTCTATGAATACAGCGGACGGTTGGAAAAGACCTATGTATGTGGAAAGCTCGTCAATAGTTTGGCAGCTATATACGATACGCAACTTTGACGGCTCACTGGTTAACTTTTTAAGTCCTTGAAAATAACGTTTTCTTTCACGTTCCGTAAGAGTACCTTTTTGAAAAGCTTCAAAGGGAAGATGAAATTTTAAACAGTCAATGCGTTCCTTTATTTCATCTTCACCCATCTCATTAGTGATAAACAAAATATCACCAAGCGTTTCTCCAAGTTCACAACGTTCCTTCACTACACCTTCCAATAAAAAGGCAAGGTATAACATAAGCCAACTTTTACCTACACCGGCTTTACCACCGATAGTAATCAAGTCATTTTTCCTGTACCCGTAAAACGTAGCATCCATATCGGGAGCACCCATACTTAAATGAGTGACACCCATTTTTTCAGTACGTTTTTTATACTCCTCAATACGTGTTTCAATATCATCGGAATAAAGAGTGTCTTTGCTTTCAACGGCATCCACCGATAACATGGCGATAAGGGACTGGAACTCCGACAATCTTCCACGGGGGTCGGACTTGATACCCTTTAGTATCTTGGGTACTTTCTCCGACACCGTTGCGAAAATGTAGCGTTCTTTAAGAGCGTTCAGATAATATGCCGGTCGGGAATCGGCTCCAGAAGAGTCTAAACCAAACTTATCAACGAACGTCCTAAGACCCATCATCTCACCATGTTCACGATAATACTCCATTATACATCGGTACTGTCGGGCTTCATCATCGTCCAACCATTGCTTCTGTACAACGGAGAGAATCTTATGGTCTTTACGTTTTAAACAAGACACAAACAACTGTTCGCCTACTTTCATAAGAACCTCTTTTTATTATTGCGTTGAACAATTTTCCGATAGTCTTCTCCACGAACACATACGTCAATAACCGCTTCATTAAGTAATGAAGCAATGTCCTCGGAGAACACTTCCCGAACAAACTTAGGGTCTGTGTTAGAAGAAAACCATATCGGTCGTTTCATCTGTACACGAAAGCGGATAACTGACTCCATAATACGTTTCACCATATCCGGAAGATATATCGCTTCCCCGTCTTTACCGACATTCTTACCGAACTCGTCAATTCCCAAAAAATCAACCGTCCGTAACATGTGGTTAAGCTCCCGTTTATGTTCGGGGGAATACCAAGAAGCGGTGAACTGGTCTACGATTTCATCTATGGTGAATACCCGTACCGTCTGCTTACGACTGATAAGTTCTTTAAACGCACAGCACATAAGATGCGTCTTACCAGTACCGTTACTTCCCCATAAATACAGACCGACACCGCTTTCTTTGGCTTCGGCAAATTTACGCAAATAATTCTTCACGTGGGCAAGGGCTTCATCATCATTGGTAAAATCGTCCAGTGATTTGGAGTGCCATCCTTTCTTTATACCACACATGAGATAATAATCAGATACTTTATCCATACTTAAAATCCACTACCGCTGGTCGAACTACTCATTTCCCGCATATACTCTTTGGAACCAGCATCCTTATGAGTAAGGGAACGCATTACATCATCTTTCATACAGGCTACCGTAGTAAGCGTGGGAACACCTTTCTTCCGATATTTGTCAAAGTGGAGAACTCCTTCAACAAGAAGTGCGAAAACCGTAGATTTATCATACGCCTTTAGCATGTTTGATGTCTGGAAGTATTCCACTTTATTACGGAGATTGTATATCTCACCGCCCGTATAAATTTCGTACAAGTAACCATGAAGTTCCGTAAAGTCACCCGGAGTAAGTTTTTCAATTCCCTTTTCAAGCATATCCGAAATTTTGGAACGGATAAACCTGCTGCGGGAACGGCATACTCCTGACTTACTTTTACTGAACTGTTCAAGAGAATCTTCAAGAAGTTCATGTGCCTCACTATACAAAGAGGTTTTAGCCTCAAATGGGAAAAACTTCCTTCCCCGAAACTCTCCGAGAAATATTCGTTCATCATCATCGAAAAAAATGAACCCTTCATCAGCGAGTTCCTGTAAAGCGTTGTAAACTTCATCAAGTCGTTCATCCGAAGAAGTCCAATCGGGAAAGTAATCATAGAGGTCACTTTCTGTCTCAACGAATATTCCCCATTTGGTATCATCCTCTACATACTGCACAACGTTTGAGAGTAAAGCCGCATAGAGTAGATATTTAAACGGGATAACCCCCGTAATAGGCATCGACTTCCGTAATCCCAAAAGTGCGTTCATACTATTTATCGTCTAATAACTCTGCAACTTGGTTTTCAATCTCGTCAGTAACTATCTCGTCAGCTACTTCAATGGTATCCTTGATATACTCAATTTCTTCCTTTGTAGGCTTAATCGGTAAGGTGATACCTACTGTAACTTTAGCGGAGTTATAATCCCCCATGTTTTTCGTTACAGACTTCTCATAGTAAACAGTTGCTCCGTTCTGTCGCAAACTTTCAATTGTTTCTGTATCAGCGATTTTCTTTACTGGCATAATAATTCCTTTCTTCGTTAAACAGTTTGTTTATCTCGGTGAGCAGTTCAGCGGGCGGTTTCTTGTTACCCGGAATAAGCATAACCAAAGGTCGGAGCTTATGTGCGAGGGCGAGAGAGTAATAACGTCTGTCCTTATAGATAATAGGAGCGGGTGGGAAGATACCCACTTCTTCGTACCGTTGGATAGTACGTCTACTCTTTCCTACTATTTGGGCAAGACCCATTACAGTAACCATCTTGATAAGTTCACCACCGATATTAAGCGTCTTCTCACAACGAGAGTTAGTCAATTCCTTTTTCATCGAATCTCTCCTTAATGTCAACACTGAACGCATAGCTCGTTTTGGGAACATAGATGCGGGCCAAATCTTCCGGTGATATTTTACCGGCTTCGACAAGAACATCAATCTTGTCCTCACGTATTACGGGAACAAGTTCGATACACTCTGAGAAACCAAGTTCTTTGAGGACATCAGCGGCTTCGGGAAGAAGTTGGTAACTTTCCCTGCATGTATGTTTAAGCGTAACGTCCACATCCGCATAAGGAAGAATGGCAAGACGGGAGCCGGTGGAAGTTACCTTACCCGAAGATTCAAGGTAGCTCTCAAGCGGGGAACGGAGTTCCTTACACTGTTTGTCAAGCTCCTTAATAGCTTCCTTCTTGTTTACGTATTGAATACCAAGAAGTGCCATTTCCTCATTGGAAAGTTCAGAGGACTTCTTGGGTTTACTTTTTCTTTCTGGCATAGCTTTACTTTTTAGCGTTCAACTTTCTTTTGATTGCATCACAAGGGGTAAATTTGAAAGCCAATCTGTCGGGAACGGTTATCTGTTGTTCACCAGTGAAAGGACTTCTCGTTACAAAACCCTTACGGGCACGTACAGAGAATTTACCGATACCCGGAATATTGATAGGCTCATTAACAACAGTATGCTGGATAACGTTTACCAATGCTTCGATAACATCGGCAGTATCAGCCTGACTCTTTCGTACGATTTTCGCAACCTGTCTAATAAGTTCTTCTTTATTCATGGTGTAATAATTTAAGTTAGGAAACAAAAATAGCCGAAGATATTTTACTACCCTCGGCTATAATCAACTTACGGTAATCGGGCTTACTTGGCAAGTCTCTTAATCTTAGTATGGATTTTCGGGTCTATGAAATCATCACTGCCATCATCGTAGGCAACGTGAACTTTACCCTTTTTGATTGAGTCTACTTCACCGTCATACCATTCCTTGTTCTCGTCATTCCAGTAAACGGAAACTCGGTCGCCGACTTCGAGGTCATCCGCCTCAACGAGTTCTTCCTTTTTTGATTTTTCACCACGTTTCTTCGGTGCAGGTTTCTTCTTTTCACCACTAAGGGCGTTGGCGATTTCCTCGGCAGTATCGTCTATGGAAGCGTCACCGTCTTCTTCAAAGTTGTCAATAAGTTCGGTGATTGCATCTTTGTCGGCATCGTCTACCAAATTGCAGATTGCTTCAATGGTCTTCTTTTTGTTACGGGTGCCATCGTCAAACTCCTCAAGCAGGTCAGCAACTTTGTCGGTCAAATCATCACCGCCCTCGTCTTCTTTCGGAGCGTCTTTACCTCTCTTCGGTGCAGGCTTCTCGTCGTCATTCTCGGCATCGTCACCACCGTTTTCCTCTTGAGCTTTCAGAATAAGGTCACGAAGTTTCTTGTTCGTGTTCTTTCCATCGAAATCATCGGGGTCAATGGAGTAATCGTTCTTCAAGATTTTAATCAACTCTTTGGACTCCATATCCATGAGTTCGTCTTTCGTGTACGTCTTCACGTCAGACGTTTCGGCAGGTGCAGCGGGAGCAGGCTTCTTGTCAGGTTTAGGTTCCTGTGCAGGAGAATCAGAAGGGACTTCTGTTGCGCCAAACTCACCCAGTGAAACTACGGGTAAAAACATTTTTCCATCGTGTTGGATTGCTTCAACTTCAACACCTGCTGCGAATTGTGCTACAAGAGTAGCGCTCGGTTTAATTTTTCCGATTACCATAATAATATAAATTTAAAAGATTAATATTTGCCGGTCGGTAGACCGAACGTTTGTTTTAAAATGATATACAAATATAGTTGTTTATAAGTTAACTTCCAAATCGCTCTGTATCAATCTGTTATGCCCTCATTCAAAGTCACCACCATGTGGTCGCACCCGTATAACGTGTATAAAGAGGTACCCGGAGTAATAGGGAACACCTCAAAGGGATACGGTTTAGCACTCTGAATACGTAGCATAACAGTTTCATAATCGGCTTCGATTTTAAAGACATCGCCTACCGCTAATTTGTAAAGTTCATCATAAGTTTCCTTTGGGGAATTTTCATTAAGTATAATCATAGCCGTACTGTTTATTTGTCCATACCATATTTTAGGAACGGTTTCCATCCGGTATAAGCAAGCACCGCCCAAAATTTACGGTGATACAAGTATTTTGCATTGGTGGCTCTACTTATAGACTCCCGTTCAAAACAAGTATTCTCACGTACCGTCCGGAATGTTATTTTCCTCTGTGGTTCATTCGGATAACGTTCATTATCAAGAACCATACTTCTCCACGAGCGGAGCATCTCAAGCCCGTAAAAAATCGTGGGTATAAAAGGAATTATAAAAAGAACGGGAAGAACTGGGAACCATCCGTACCATTCCGAGCACCAACAAAGCAAAAGAACGGGTAAGCTAACCGTAAGGTGAATGTCCCGTTGTTGTCTTATATGGATACGCTCATGGTTTAATTCAGAAATAGGGTCTTTCACTTTAATGTCCCTGCGAACAAAAAAGAAAGGGTAAAATGCCCAAGCGTCATAAATGAGTCTGGGAACTACTACGGGGAAACCGTTCTTGAAGCATCCCATAATCAGATTATAAAAGGAAGCGACTTGAGCTACCCATTTGTAGTCATACTCGTTTCCTTTGTTATCGGCAAATACGCTAAATTTGTCTTTTGTAGCTCCCCTGCGGAGCAGCAATCGTTTAGTCCTCCTCTGTTCGCTCATAGCCATTAAGTTTTTCGTAGTGAGAAAAAAGTATAGGGGTTTCCATTAAGGATAGTATATAAAAGAATAAGTAATAAGGACTTTTTCCTAAGTACGCCAGTAACGGAGGAACTCCCCAAATGATTGTAAAGATTAGGAGCTTCGTTAGCTCCTGTGCGATATGTTTCATTATTTTTTAGTTTTAAGTTGGTTCAAATATAAGAAAACACAGCGAAACTTCCAAATCAATCTCGGAACACCCTGTATGCGGAAACATCCGTTTCATCGGGAGTAACAAAATCCTTTGTATAAATCCGAGGAAGTGTAAGATATGATTTCTTATTCAAGAGAACACACGAGAAATTCCGTGTAGTGGAAACAACGGGATAAGTAGTATCTCCTATACGGACTTTATCGCCCGTTTGTATCGGTTCACCAAAAGGAAGCTCTTTCATAACACAGTCTTTATAGTTTGTAAATTACGTTCACCCATGAATTTACCGTTTATCGGAAAATACGTTTTCTTGGCTGAGGAATAAGTGGCGAAAGTCATAGGGCAGTTGTCCACTAAATACAAAGCGACCGCCTGTTTCTTATCGGGATGAAGCCGGCAGATACGTCCAACTGCCTGTTCGGTATCCTTTATAGGCAGATGAAGAATCAAAGTATCAAGCCGGTCAATATCAAGACCCTCCTTAGCAAGCTGGGAAACACCGAGAATAAGCGGGCATTTGGTTTGCAGATATTCTTCTTCCTCTGCGGTACGTTCGGAAGTCTCACTGACAATAAGCATAGGCTTATAATCGGCAAAATACTTGTACAGACTTCTAAGGGTATCCTTTCGTTTGGATAGGAAAAGTACGGTTCTTCCTTTATCAAGAGCGTCCTGTATGATTGAGATAACCTGCTTCCGTCTTCCACTATGGTCGTTCAAATATGCTTCGATAGTGGGGTAAGCAAGTTTGGAAACCTTTGAGATACACGAGCAAATCTGTCGGTAAGACGTTTTGTTTATCTGTTTAGAGGAAAGCATTTTATCCGCCAGTTCAGTCCACCGTTTATCGGGAACGACACAAACCGCACTCTTTGTTTCATGGTAAGGAACATTAAGAGAGTCCAGAAAATCCACGAACTTATCATGGGGTCTGTTTTTTGAAAGAATGCCTCTTACTTCGACACCCGTAAATACACCGTAAATATGCGGTCGGGGAAAACGGCTTTTCATTTGAAGATGTTCTCCGAAATGATATTTCAGTATCCGGTGTACTCCATCAGCACGTCTGAAAGTAGCGGTAAGTGCGGTACGGTAGCGTGCCGGAAGTTCTTCAAGTATTGGCAAATACGTTTCAGCCCCCACACGATGCGCTTCGTCAAGTATTACATGGCCTACATTATTCACAAGTTCTTCCGGAAGAACACGGCTTGAGAACAAATCCATGACAACGATTGTAAAATCGGCTTGGGTAGGTATCTCCTTGTCCTTAGCGGTAAGAATAAATACGGAAGCATTGGTGGTTTCCTCGATGCGTTGCTTCCACTGTTTAGCCAAATAGTAAGTAGGAACGAGTACCATAGTCTGAACCCCGTGTTCATAAGATAACCAAATACCCATTATCGTGTTATGTGTAACTGTACCATCTTGAAGACAATATCTATGATTTCCGTCAAGGGTAAAACCATAATAGTCCCCTTCACCGATAGATTCTATCGAAATGCCAGTTACATAAGGGTCTTTATTAATAGACCGAGGGGGAAGTTTCTTTCGCAATAAACGGACAGGTATCTCATGGACATTTCCAATAATACTAAGTTTCCAATAAGAAACTTTATCAATAACTTTTTCAGAGATTGTCGCTTTGAAACCTAAAGACCAGCAGAGTCTCTGTATTTGTTCAATAAGAGATTTTCGTTTCTGGGTAATTTCGACAGTTCCTTTACGGACATAACCATCTGTATCAATCAAGCCGGCAAGAAGTTCTAAACGATTATGTCTGGAGTTTACAAGAAATTTTTCCGGAATATGTTTATTATTGATAAGACACTCTTTCTGGAAAAGAACAAAAAGTGGGTTATAAAAATGCCCTTGATTATCACGAGAACCTACAAGTCTGTAAAGATTTGAATTGTTTCTACTACCATCTCTATTTATTTGTTTAAACCGCCGAAAGGTCAAACCATACTTTTTAGAAACCTTTTTATAATAGGAAATTAATTTGCGGTCATTTTTATGGCAAGTAAATGATATTTCTTTTGAAGTACCATCGCCTAACCAGCATCCTAACAAATAGGGACTGAAAGGAAGTTCTGCCTCCGGAAAGTCAACAGGAACACAGTATCCATAATATTGAGCTTTTTTATATTTAGAAAAATCGAGATAGTCAACAAGGTTTATATCTTGTTTCTCACCGTAATGTTCATGGGCATATCTATGCCGGCTTTTTATTTTGTTTTTAGAACCCCACGGTCTATACTGTAAAGATAATATATGGGACTTATTCACAGTATAATCCTCACCTTTATTTTGGTGAATGACAAACATTTCTTCTCTACCTCGTGCAAGAGATAATACTTTCCGAGGAGTACTATCATCACCCATAAGCAAATCACCTACTACAATGTCTTCAACATTTTTAATAGAGCCGTCATACATGAGTATTTTAGTACCCTTACCGTGACATTTACCGCTACCGCAAGCAGCCTCAATAAGAAGTCCTTGATGATTAAACATATCGGAATTAGCATCCACAAATTCCTTTTGATAATCACGCAATACTATCTTGGAAGAGGAAGTGAGTTTTCTTCCCGAAACCGTTTCATCTTTAATACCCACAGGTAACGGAGCATAAAAACGGGGGACGATATAGTTATCTCCAGTCTTTTTAAGATAGCAGATGTTCTTGTCAACCTTCTTATAGAAAGAACCTTTCCGACCGAAGCGCATCTGATTAACGTATTCGGGATTGGGTAAAGTCAAATCTTCTGCGATTTTAGTTACATCCAACAAAAAATATCTGGTAAGTTCGTTGGAAGTGGCTACGATATTGCTGGACACTCTCATATTATAATACTTTTAATACTATATAGATAAATATAATAAAGATATTCTTGTCTGAAAATTGGGGAAATCTGGCAGACAATGAAAGGAAAGACCCGACTTTCAGAAAGAATATCTTTATATGTAAATATATAAAATTTTTAGGGATTTTCCAAATTAGCTTTTAAAGCCTTTAAAGAGGCAAGATTTTCCGTTAATGCGGTATGTGAATAACTTCCACCGAAAACTATGAATTTCATAAACTTAGTATTGTTATAATTGGAACCTTCCCCAAAGTTGTTAATTGCAGAGGAATTAGTAGGCTGGAGAATAATCTCATAATATTCAGACGTAGAGTTTCCATATTCAGCCTTTAAACAAAAATACGAATTGCTGGAAAGAGGGAGTATTACACTATATTCATTATAGTCAATCTTACCTCCGTTAAACGGACAGTGTACCGTCATATCAATTCCAAAAGACCACACAGCGGAGCCGGTATTAACAGTTACTTTGCCTATTAAAAGTCTGATAAAACCGTTATCGGGATATGTTCCGTTAAACTTTAGTTTATTTCTGTTTATGCGGACGATAATTTGCTTGTTGTTGTAGACAACTTTATCAATATCCTGAGGAACTCCAAAGAAAGAGATATGGTTCTCAATAGCTTCAATATAATAGTTGATGGTATCAATAAGGGTATTAAGGGTTCCATTGCTGTCAGAATATTTATCATAGAACTTCTTGAGGGCTACATTAAATGTAGAACCCATGCCAACATTAAGAGCTGCGGGAATGTTTCCGTCAGTAAGCGTATTTGCGGCAATAGCCTGAGGTAACGTCATTTGGGGAGATGCCGGAAACATGTGACCCGTATATAAAGTCTTCAAAGGCACAAAGTTAGGCATGAACTTTACCATCTGAGGTGTAGAGCTGTCACGATAAAAGTAACCGAGAGCCTCAACCACGTTCTCAACGGAATCGTAGTTATCTGGGGAAGTTACTAAAGAAGCTGTTTCATAGACAATCTGGTCGGCAGCAGGATAGGTAGTACCGTCCGAAAATTTCGCTCCTGCAATATCGTGAGAGGGGTCGTTCGCATAAGTAACAAGTTTCTGGGTAGCAGTAAGTAACACCCATAACCGTTCATTAGCCGTAACGGGTAAATCGCCGGACAGTGTACCGCTTGCCGGTAAAAGGTTGGTAAAGTCGCAACCTCGTGCAACCATCTTGGAAAGAGTATAGGAAGCGGAGAAAGACGGATTCTCATTATTCTGTTCAAATGTAAATGATAAGTCGGTAATAGGGCCGACAAAACGGTAGAGATTTTCAAGCTGAGCTTGGAACGCAGACATCTGGCGGTTCAAGTCGGCTGTGGTGATAAGGTTGGGAGCACCTTTGAAAACACTCTTATATATACGCTTGGTAGCGTCATAAACTTTATCTATAATAGCACTCATGGTCTTTAATTTTTAAGGGTGAAAATATGGGTTTAGATATTTCGAGTACACAAATCTATCATACGGCTCGAATGTATAGGTTATCTGCTTACTTGGAGAGAAACCTAAAAATTCGGGAGTCTTTTTTTGGATATAATCTTTTATAAGGTCTTGAGTTTCAACGGGATAGGCATCGCTGAAAAATTTACTTTTAACCTTTATGATTAACGTCATATCCTCATTAAGGGATGTATTATCATCTATCAGACAGTAGAACAAATCGGTATCATTATCGCCGGTAAGGTGTCCTTGTATGGGGTCGTCCAAAAGAAGAACTCCGGGCTTGGCATAGAAACCGCCGGCATCAACCAGTACGTCCCCAAGAGAAAAAAGACTTAGCATAAATTCAAGGCCGGCAATACTTCCCCGCATACGGAAAAGGGAATCTATGTTCAAAAGAGTCTGAGTAAGAATCTGTATCGGATAATCATAGGGAATATCCGTAAGACCGTACTCCGCAATATACTTGATAAGCCATTTCCTGTTCATGGAAACGGCTCCGTTGAATGTACGTAACGCATTAGAGATATTTTCGGTCTTATACTCCTGTACCGCATCAAGAACATCCAAAAATCTGGAAGCGTTTACATTTTGCTCCAGTACTATTTCGGGAGTAGAATCTTTATAAGACATTTGTAGTAACGGTTATTTTGTCTGCGCTCAATGTAGAGAATATATCCCCCGCAGAAAGCGTAATATCAGACATGAGTTCTTCACTTTCCCCTTTCTTTACGAAGAAAGTACAGTTCTGCACTCCTTGTACAGAGGAACGTATCAGCACATCCAGTTCAGTCTTTAGGAAAGAACCACCATAAGTAGTTTTCACCAACGGATTGGTGTAATCTTGTACCAAGCTGACAACGGAAGCCTTTATACTCTCAGCGTTATATCCGGAAAGAATGATAACCTTTACTACCATGCTGTCAGCGCCGAGATATTCAAGAGCATCCACATAGTTATTCGGAGTATAAACACCAACGTAACCCACCAAAAGGTAGGGAGTGAAATTATCCACCAAATATTGTTTCTGTCCTTCGGTAGGTTCCGGAGTTCCGGTATTCACTATTACGGAATAGTTTACGTTTCGGCCCACAACTTCCACACGTGACTGGTACACAAAATTGAAACTGTTCAGAATGTCCGTAGAAACCTGTTCATTGATAGCCGCATTTTTCGTAGCGAATATCAATGAAGTACGGTTCTTAATGGAAGTAAGGGTTTCCGCATAAGTACCGCCGGTTGCATCTGTAAGCATGGTAACGGCAGTAGCCTCACGGGAAGCAAGAGAGTCTGTAACAGTAGCCTCACGGGAAGTAATATTTCCGTCAGAACCGTTACATTTTAGATATTCAACACGGATACCTTTACCGATAGACGGAGAAATACCATATCCCTCTGAGCCGAAGAATATATTCACGGAACCATCTTCATCTGGAAGAACCATATAATGCGTACTGCCGGCATCAGACTCTCCGAATGTCCGAACTCTGGTATAAATGATATTGTCAATGATAAGCCTAATGCTGTCAATGTCGATATTTTCCTTACGGATAATCACCGAGTACCCGTTATAGGTAATATCTTCCGCAAAATAATTTCCTTCGTGAAGCTCAATAGGAAGCGTGACTTCGGCAGAGGAAGTCTCAAGGGAAATATCCTCTACGTTGGTAAATTTCTTACCGTCAACGTCAATAACCAAGTCTCCTTGTTTATAAGTGGAAGCCTCTCCAGCGGAGAACGTTATATTGAACGTGGCTTTAGCAGAAGTGCACACCGTAGGAAAATATCCGAGAGAGGAAGCCTTTGAAAAAGCGTTACTGTAAGAACGCATCTTACGGAGAATGCCTTCATTTGCGAAAGCGTTCAAATACCAAAAGTCCTTTTCGGAGAAAAGCGCAATAAGCTCCACCAAAAATTCTCCGAAATCAGACTTACTCCTGTCAGTCCATTCGGGGAAAAGAGAATCCGCAACAGAATGAGCTTTCTCTACCATCTGCACCATAGTGGCGTAGGTAAGCAAGTCTTCATCGGGGATAATCAGCAGCTTTGAATATTTCTCCAGTTTTTGCAATAAGGAAAGGTCAAGTCCGGCAAAATATTGAAGAAGTTGTTTTTTAGTTTGAGCCATATCCGTAAATTATAAGTTATACAAAAGTAACATCATTGATTGTGGTCTTGTTTTCCTCTACGGAAGTGTACTCCACCCTAAGAAGCATGTGGGTACGGTCGTTATCCACATAACCGATGTCCAAATCCTTAATGGAAACGTCTTCCACATATTTGGTTATCCCTCTACGGAGATTTCCGAGTATCAAATTACGGTTGGCAAAAAGGAAAGCCACCGACCTCTGCACAAGTGTATGAAAATTCGCACCGAAATCCGATGTATAAATGCGGAATTTATCAAAGATACAATAGAACCATATTGCGTCTTTGGCTTTTCGTGTTCCACTCGCAAGTTGAAATCTTCCGTCTTGTAGAAAAAATCTGCATGGCAATCCTTTTCCCATATCACATAAACTTAAAACCGTTCAAAAATAAAAATAATAACCCGATTAAGCAAATAAATGTTCCGTTATCCGGGAATCGCATCTATAAGACCACTGACTGTTCCAAGTAACGTAATCGTAGCCATAATAGGAGAGGGAACCTCAAAATGAAGAAGTATGCAATACCTGAGAACGCCAGAAAGAAAATCCGTTACCGACTTTATGATTGAAGCAAGGGAGTTCTTCTTCTGGGAGTTCTCTATAACTGTCCATGCGGGATTGGACACAGAAGTAGCGGAACCCGTAGTAAGTACAGACGGGATAGCATTGGAAGCCGTAACTTTGGCTACACTTGTTTGCAGAGATTCCAATCCCTCTTTAGCCTGTTTGTAGTAAAACTGTATCTGAGAGATACATTCGTCAATAAACGCTTTACCCGGCCCTACTATGTAATAGTCCACAAACTTCTTTTTCATTTCCTCACGTTTTTCGGGAGTGGCAGCATTATCGAGGGACTCTTTGAACTCGACCTCACAGTACTTATCTACAACGGAACTTGGGTCAAGTCCGGGAACACTGATGCTACCACGTAAATTTGCAAGGGCTTCTTTTGCAGCCTTGTCAACATCTTCTTCAACAGCTCTTGTTTCCATACTATTTTTCCAATTTTAAAACGTTACTCATAGTGTCAGTAAGGGACTGCTTGATTTCGTCCAGTACGACAAGTGTATCCGGCATAAATTGTTGGGGGCCGAGTTGCGTATTGATTTTAGCCTTACCCAATTGTTCAACCAGTTTAAAGAGGAGTTCCTCAATCATGTACAACGTATTGAAAGAATCCATTTTAGCCCCCTTAACTGGATAAAATCCGATAATAAGCGGGTTTGAATAATAGTTCCTTTCATACGTTATAAGAGCGATAAAATTATCCTTGTTGGCAGTAAGCCATTTTTTAGAGGGCATAAAAGAAGCTGTTCCTATATTAATCATAGGAGCATAGATAGTTTCTCCAGTACGCATTACGCATTTTACGTAGTCGCCTTCCATTTCATCGGTCAGTTTTGCAAATTCTGCTTCCATTATCGTATAAAATCTAATTCGGTTCGAGTTCCATCGGAATCCCATACATGAGTAAGTTCCCGTAAGAAATAACGGTCAGTATTTCCGCTTGTATTATAACGGGAAATCCCACGAATAGAGTAGGAACGTTGAGTTTTGATGTCCAAATCCTGATTTACCGTAGCGGAGATGCTAATTCCAAAGAATGACTGGTCGAATACGGCTACATCAGCCTCAACACGCTTCACAAGTTTATAGTAATAACGGGCGTAGTGTGGGTCTTCATCCTCTATTTTACAACCACTGCTCCATTTCCAGCTTGCAAAACCCTGATTCCGTAAATCATCGGCAAGTTTAGGGTTTGTACGATGTGTGTATTCCACACGTGCCTCGTCAAGTTCATATTGATATATAACACGCCGGCCGTCTTCTTCACCGATTTCGGTAACGACTTCCTTTATGGTTCCGTCAACTGGGTCTATGTTTGTAGATGAACGGACGACAGCCGTAGCAAGGGAAATATCCTCGTCAACGGTAACACTGCGTAAAAGACGGGGGCGGTTCCAAGTACTATCGGGGAAAGTTTGTATTTCTGAACCTTGCAAAGACTTTACACTACGGTCTGCGGGAGAAGATTCCGTAGCATTTTCTATTTTCTCACTTTTAAGAGGGAATACGAATGTAATCCGGTCGTTAATAACATTCTTGGCACGGGAAACGTCAACAAAATACAGGTATTCTTGTCCGTTTTCCATGTCAATCCATACAGAGCAACCGTAAGAGCTGGCAAGTTGCAATAAGAATCCCCAATCGGAAACGTTTTTTTGATAACGTGGCCTCGTAAGGGTAAACTTCATCTTAGCACTTTGCTTGGGGAGGGCGATTTCCCCGATTTGAAATTTGTTATCCTCAGCGATACCCCTAACGAGTTGCTCAAGGCTAAGTTCGGATTTACCCTTTGCGAAACCACGTTCACTTCCTTTATCCGGATATACATAACTTTTATAAGTATCCTTACCGAGTTGGTTATATCCGTAACTCATGCACTCAACGTTGAAACTGATTGCTCCGTTATCTGGAAAAGAGGTTTTGATACGGGTTATAGTGCCGGAAAAGACTTTCCTAACACCCGAACCGTCCGGAGAATAGTAACCACCATACATAACAACACACATTCCCAAATAGCAACGCTGCAAAATAACATCCGCATGTTTATTTACTGTAAAGGAGAGTGTATTCAACATATCCGCACCCTCTTTAAGTGTGACGGGATAAGAAACGCACTCCTCAATATCCATATACTTGTCAAAAGACGAGGAACTATATGAAAGTCCTTTAGCAGCGAAAGATTCTCCACTGCTCGGTCGGTATCCACGAGGATACAGACGTATCTTAAATTGTGGTTGTAGAGGTTGGTACATCGCTGTAATTGGTATGAATTGTATCTGAATCTCTGATTATTATTTTCGGAAGACGTATCGTATCGCCTACATTCCAATCATCCGGCATCCGAGGGGGATTGTTATCAGCGATATACGTCCACATGTACTCCAAATTGTCACCGAATATCTTGGCGGCAATCGTGTAAACCGTCTCATTGGCTTTAATGAGGTAGTCATACCACTCTACGGTGATAGAAGCATCCTTTACTGGATAATGCAAAACCTTACCGCCGAGAAAAGTAGCGATAAGGTTCTTGGTCGTATAGAAATTAGGGCTAATCATTTTGTAGGTATCTCCACTTTATTAATGTTCTCATATTCAAATACGGCAAACTCTATGTCAACAGTTCCACGCAAAGGTGTAAGGTCTGAATCAAAAAGCGTATAAGTTACGGGTGCACTTTTTATGATTCCCTCAAGGTAAAACGGACCCATAGAAAACACGACCATAGACGGTGGCCTGAATTGTGTTGCGGATATGATACCACCCTCTGAAAATTTCGGAGTAGCCTCACCGTCAATAGCCGCAGGTCTAAGATAGGACTGGATAAGCTCCACTTCATCAAGAATACCTCTTTCGGAAACTCGTGAATTACTCCAAGCACCTTCACTATTCCATGATAGCGCAGTGTCTCCTTTATTGACATCAACACCAAATTCCATTTTAACTTTATCGGTAAGGCTGCGTTTGACTTTTATCTCACCGTTCTTACCAAACGTCACGCCATCCGCCCTAATGGTATTTGCGGTAGGAAAACCGAAAGCCGTAGGTCGGAAAGCGGATGTCTTTGATTGGGGGGTATTGTCAAGAAAGAGCTGAAAGGTAATAATTCTCTCTCCGCCATTACTCCATATATAGTCGTTATAGGAAAGTCCGGCATAAGGTCTGACTTCATACAACGTGGATTTTATATCCTGTATCTGTGCAGGGTTAAACTGGAAGAAATATCCTTTATCGAACTGGTTCTTCTCAAGACTGCTTTTATCAATAAGTATTCCACGTGTGGTAACATACCTACGTGGATAACGTCCGGCATCTTCCATATATGCGCCGGACGGTTTATCTCGGAAGAGGGAAGTGAATTTCCCAAGACCCGCAGTAACGGCAGAATTTATGGGGGAACTCCCCAGTACGTCAAATACTCCCATGTTATTGTCCCTTTCTCATTCTTGTTTCACGTTGCAAATCGGAAATAATCCGTTTTACTTTAGAAGCGAGTTTTTGTTCATCAATGCCTTCTCCTTTCTGTACGATAATCTGTACCGCACCGTTTTCCAACGTGATAGGAGAGGAATAGTCAGTCTCATTAAATACGTCTTGCGCAGTATAGGTAGGCTGTGTATCATTTTTAACAGCAGTAATCGGATTCTCAACTTTTTCGGTTCCCTCGGAAAGTGGCTTGGTTGTTGCGTACTGGGAACGGAGTGCTCCGACAAAAACATTACGTTCTTTCGGTGTAAGCGGTGTGGTTCCGTCAGTACGAGAGTTCTTCGCATTGATTTTCTTACCTTGTTCAATAAGCTCCTGCGCTCTTGGCGTATATTGATAGCGGTTCGGGTCATAGCCACGGGCAACCGCTTCTTTACGTTTGGCGTTTACCCAATTAATATTGTTGAGAGCCTGTTGGTTTCTAAAGTTATTCTGTTGGATAAGTTTCTGTCCCTGTACACTCTTGAATGTGGCAACTCTTTCATCAAACCAGCTCATAAGCGAACGGAACGGCTTGAATATAGGTTCCAACCAACCCTTAACAGTATCAATGAGGTCTTTAAAGTTATTCTTCATGTTCGTAAACCAGTCAGACCATCCGGCATCCTGCCAGCGTTTCCGTATCGGTTCGGTTACATGTTCAGACCACCAATCAGAAAAACTGCTCCATTGATAACGGAAATCATCATAGAAGCTAAAGAAATTATTCTTCAAAGAAATCCAAGAAGTCTTTAGGTTCTTCATCATCGTACCGAATGAATTGTCAATCCCGAACACTTTACGGTCAATCCATTGGAGAGTTTCATAAACGGTGGTCCATATACCTACTGCGCCGGCAAATTTACCTATAAGTTTACCTGCGGAACTTGTAAGACCACCACCAATAAACGAACCGATTTTCTTAAAAAGGCCGAGAGTTTTGGGCAAGGCTTTAGGAAGCGTTACGCTAAAGAAACGGGAGAACCATGTAAGCGTTCGTCTAAGCCAACGGGGGATAACAGAAAGCCAGAACGCTTTCCACCATGAGATACCACCGATACTTTTCTGAACCCTCTTGATACGGGTAAAGAATCCAAGTCTACCGAACAAAGCCGCATTGTAGGCATAGGCAGATGCGATAGCGGCCTTACTGATAACGAATACAGTTTTAAGACCCTTGAATATCAGAAGCCATTTAATGATGCTCTTTATGGAGTTACCGTATTCATCAAAGAAATCCCGTACTTTAAGACGCCAAAACTCAAGCCATACGACAAGAGTTCTCATACGTTCTACGAAAGTTTCAGAAGAACCGAGCAAGAAGTTAATAGCTTTTTTACCCTGCCTTCCAAGCCATTCGATAGTACGTCCGATTTGTCGTACAGTCCAACCCATTACGATACCGATGCCTTTACCGTACTGTTTCAAGTCCTTGTAGCTTTGGGAGAACTTTTGCGCAATGCTTTTCAGTGACTTATTCACCATTCCATAAAGACTTTCTGGGTCATTCGGTTTACCGACCACTCCTTTTAAGAAGCCAGACCACGTAGCCTTGATACGAACAATTTGGTCTTGGATATTCTCAAAGTCATTTTTAATAAGGTCGTTTAATCCCTTATGTTGCTTGACGAAATTAAGAATAGCCTGTTGACGCATAACCGTATTGGCTGTATATTTATCAAACATGCGTGTAGCCCGTTGCGTCATTAAACCCATATCAACAAGGGACTGCATGTTTCCTTGAACAGCATTTGCGATTGCCGAAGAAAATTCACTGAATGATTTTCCGGTAGCGTGGGCCGACTTATTGATAAAGTCAAAGTCCTTTCGCACATTGATACCGACAGCGGCCAACTGATTAAGTCCTTTCAATTGGTCGTCAACGGAAAAGGATGTTTGTCCTTTGATAAGACGTTCCTGCGCTTTCTCCATTTGTTGTATAGTGGAGATGAAACCGCCAAAACGCAGGGAATTTTCCCGAAGCGTTTTTACGTATTTACCACCAGTAGTCTGCAAGGCATAAAAAGCAGAAGCCAACGAAAGTGTTACGCCGGTAAGACGTGCCACTTTGTTGACTGTGCTTTGTGCAATCATTATGCCAAAGTCATAAGTGAATTGCGCTTGATTTATAGACGTTTTAGCCATGTGGTTGAGTTTTATTGTCTTTAGCTTCCTCTTTGATAAGTTTCATTTCCATCTCAAAGAGTGTATCACGTTCGGAAGCGTCCATTTGCATTATCTCACCATAACTCTGTCCCAAACGTTTCATTAAGATGTATGCTTTTGACGTTAAATCCCACTGTTTATCTTCATCTACTTCGGAAAGAGATTTTGGTAGAAAAAGAATATCCCTTCTTAATGCCCAAAGGGTAAATAGGGGATATTCTTTCTGCCAAAGCTGATAGTTGTCGGGATGAAACGTCATTCCGAGAAAAAATTGCTGGCTTCCATGATAACGGGAATCATCCGTTGTTCATTGCAACCGCAAGGCTCGTAGTACGCAAAAGGTAATGTAGGAAGATGTTCGGTAAGAATATCACGGACGGCCTTCAAATCCGAACCAGTAAGGTACTCATTGAAAATCTTCAATCCGTAATAAGTCTTGAACTCGTCCGGAAGAACATCAATAACTTCTCCGTTCTCTACCAACTGAATACCTACAAGACAGTCAAGGGCAATGCGTCGCCAGAACGTAATGCTATCAGTAAAATAGGCTTCATTGCGAATAGCGTCTTTCAGTAACGGTGGGCGGAATACGAAACGGTTATAGACTGTATCCGTAATTCCTGCATACTTTTCTTGTTCAGTGATTTTTCCAAGAGCCGGTGGTTGAAATCCGTATTTCAAATCAACCGCCAATTGTGAGTAATCCAGAGTTTCCTGCATTTGTTGCTTGGTTTCGGGGAGATAGTCAATTTTATCCAAATCAATATCAGCCTCTAAACGTCGGCCACAGAACTTGCATACGACTTCTTGTTTCGGAATCTGGGATACCCAACAACGGCGGTGAATCTCCACAAGGGAAGTATTTACATCCGCTAAAGTAAGATGAAGAATGGCTTCGGGTATAGTAACCGAACCCTCTTTAAGATACTTTTCACGTACTCCCGCACCGATTTCGACATTTCCGATACTCTTAATGGCTACGGAAAGCACGTTTCCCTGCCATGTGTACGGTTTCTCAGCAATCTTTGTGACAAATACTTTTTCTGCAACACCATTAGTTCTAAGCAGTTCTACATTTTTGAGCATTTCCCCGTTTGAGGACAAACCGATAGGAAGCTCGTAATACAAAGAGTCCATTTTACGATAGTGTTTTTATGATTAATAATTAGCTACCGGCCGGAATAATAGTCCATCCGTCACAAGTAGCGCCATAACTTACAGTGAACTTATCAGTTCCATTTACGTCCCATGTGGGGAACGTAGTAGAATTGAAACGGAAGCCCTCGAACACAACTGTGAAAACTTCCTGTCCGTTGTGCATCTTCACAGCGGTAACGGGAAGTTTGAGTCCGTTATCAATCATAGTGCGAACCAGTACTTCCAAAGCTCTATCGGCAGCATTGCCTTGATAAGTACGAGTTAAGGTCATTTCTCCGTAATCAGTAATCTGGTCGGAGAACCGATATTTCTTATTCGTGCCGGCATCAACAATTTCGACAGACCCGGACTGCGCTTGCATACCTTCCAAAGTCTCGAAAATACCGTCACTCATAATGCCAGCAACGGGTATGGTAAGATACCACCCGTTAACTACATATAAATCTTGTGGTTTCTGAGGTTTCATACGTTATACTTCTGTTGTGGTTAGTACTCCGTCATTTCTTTGCAGGGCAATCTGGATGCTTTCGGTACACTCGGTAGGTATCCACAGTACTGTAATGTTCAACAGTTTGCGGTCTTGAGTAGCAGGATTGTTACTCTTATCGCAGATACCTTTGTAAGCGGTGCTGAAATCAACGCTTCTTTCGAGTGCTCCGTTGTCGTACTCTGTACGGAAGAACGTATCCAATTCAACCAAGCATTCCCGTTTAAGTTCGGGAGTATTGGGTTTCTGCTCAGCAAAACGCATCTTGGAATTGAGCGCACGTACATAGTAAGATGTCTGCAAACGGATATGAATACTCTGGTACAGTTTATTCGTAGAGTACGTACGGGAACTTCCAACATAGAAGCCCAAGTTCTCAACATACTGGATAACGTTACAAGAGTATTGCTGAACAAGTCTGTTGATTACAGACTGTGACAAACGCTGCGGAACCATATCCAATACATTATTGAACAAGGAGTCTACACCGCCGGGCGGTATATGGATAAAGTCTCCTTGAATGTACGGGGTACGCAAGTAAGCTGCTCCCAATACCGGCCCGATAGCGGGGATAAGAATCGGGTTTCCGTTTTCATCGGGTACTTTAGCCCATCCCATATAAGCACCGGCCATGAAACTCTTGTCGTTGGTCTGCAATTCGATAGCGTATAATTCGGCAGTACCTTCGTCAGCATCCATAGGCAGGTTGATAACTCCGATAGGGTTCTTCCACTCTTTCAGATATTCGTTCAGTACTTTCGCCATAGACAAAGAGTGGTACTCCGTAGTGGCGAGTATCTGAATATCATATCCGTCAAAGCAAGCAAGACCTTTCGGGTTAGTTACGTCATAAACAGGATAGAAATCGCTTTCGGAAACATCCCCGTCAACACCGTTAGCCATTGTAAGTTCGTAAACGGCATCTTTACGTTTCTTGATAGATGCAGCATTTACAGCGACAAAAGCCTTACTTGTAAGAGTAAGTTCTGTATCGCTTTCAATGGAAGCTACCGTACCAATAATCTTCCCGTTCGTATCATACAGAACATTTCCAACAGCAACGGAAGTCTTGAAAGACGTACCGACACCAGTAACTTTCTTACTTGTG
>OIWL01000196.1_pt1 | contig 88030 bp, 74 predicted proteins | sample 1587561 | NCBI WGS metagenome assembly OIWL01 (sample SAMEA3888903, study PRJEB22519) | human gut metagenome | biome: human gut; feature: human-associated habitat; material: faeces | place: Denmark | collected 2010 | reverse complement strand
AGGCTAACCCTTAAAGGCAGGAAAATGAGTTAGTGTGTATTTCTCTGCTTTTAGGATTTTACCGACTTGCAGACTCCTTTTCAGCGCGCCCGCGAGCGCCAAAAAGTCAGGGCACCCGTCCGAAGACAGGCGCTCCTCATCCTTTTTTTAGGCTCTTACTCGTTGATGTTCGGGCCGCTCATAAAGAAGGTCCACCGGTCGGGCTCTTCCTCCCTCATTTTGTCCATCATCTCTTTCCTATCGATCAACCTGAGCTCCCACTCCAGATCCTGAAGCACTTCCTTCGCAATCTCGTCCTCGGGATTCTTCGCCACTCGTTTCTTGTAGCGCTCGATCGTTTCCTCGATATCCTGTCGGTACGTAATCCCTTCCATTATGAATTCCCTCAAGATCGTCCACGAAAACGACGCGAGTATCGCAGCCATGCTGCCGGGCAATCCTCACGCCATCGGTGCTCCCGATCTCTTCGTCGAGAGCTCTGCCCGGTCCTGCGTCGGACGGGTGCCGCAATCTGAGTATAGGACTTGACGCCCTGACCGACGACATCAATTCGGGCGGGCCAGATACCGTAAATTCACTCATGCTCTATGCCGTCCGTCAACATATGAACACATAAACATATGTACAGAGAAACATAAGCGAATAATGGGCTTGACCCTCGAGAGGTCGTTGAATCGGACACGGGCGTGTCGGTGATCGGCCTCTCTCTGAAAAAATGGAGAAAGACCATGTCCAAACAAGTTTTGCTTGATCGTCGCGGCTTCCTGCGCGGCGGCGCATCCGTCGCCATGGCGGCGGTTCTCGGATCCTCTGAAACGTTGGCGGCTGAAGCCGGTGAAAAGCCGAAGATTCGTCCGCTCGAAGGCAAAATGGATTATGAGTCCATTCGCAAGCGCGCCCGTGAAATGATGATGCCGCGCTGCTACGTCTGTCCTGAATGCAACGGCAGGGGGCCCTGCGTCGGTCAGGTTCCCGGTTTCGGCGGCATGGGCGCAAGCCGAGGCTTCCAAGCCAACTATGACTCTCTCGCCGCAGTGCAGCTCAACAGCCGTGTGATCCATGGAGTGCATGTGCCCGACACGTCCATCGACTTCTTCGGGACGAAGATCTCCATGCCGGCCGTTGCCGCGCCGACGGGCGGCACCACCTACAACATGGGCGGCAAGCTCACCGAAAAGGAATTCGTCACTGCCATTTGCGGCGGCTGCACGAAGGCCGGCACGCTCGGTGCCGTGGCGGACGGCATCGGTGATCCGCTCCCCGTCTTCGAGGAACGTCTTCAGACGCTCAAGTCCCTCGGCTACAAGGCCATCGTCGGTCTCAAGCCGCGTCTCAACAAGGACATCATCGAACGCATGAAGCTTGCCGAACAGGCCAGTGTCGTCGCGCTCACGATCGACCTTGACAGTGCAGGCCGAGCCGCTCGCGCCACGAAGGGCCAGACTGTCGAACCCAAGACCTTCGAACAGTTGAAGGAACTCGTCAGTGCCTCGCCGCTTCCGCTTCTTTTCAAGGGCATCATGACGCCTGACGAAGCCGAACTGTGCGTTCAGGCGGGCGCCGCCGGCATCGTCGTCTCCAATCACGGCGGCCGTACGCTCGCCGACACTCCGGGGACGGCAGCCGTGCTCCCGCGCATCGCCGACAAGGTCAACGGTCGCTGCTACATCATGGTGGACGGCACGGTTGCCCGAGGTACCGACGTCGAGAAGTATCTGGCGCTCGGCGCCCAGTGCACGCTCGTCGGCCGTCACTTCGTCCGTGCTGCTCATGGCGGTCTCGAAGACGGCGTTGCGCTCTTTGCCAACAAGATCAAGAGCGAACTCGCGGTCGCGATGGTTCTCACCGGCGCACAGCGCATCTCCGACATCAATCGCAAGATGATCGTCATTCCGCCTGAGTACCTTGCTTGAGGCGAGAGCCTCATGATGCTCCCGGCGTCTGAGACGCCTCGGAGCATCTCACGCCTGGCAACGCCCGGTCCTTCGATCGGGCGTTTGCTTTTGAAGCGCAAGGCGGGCAATATCAAGGCATCAGCTTAAGGGCCGTACTCCATGTATTCAGTTGAATTCGCTTATAACATCGTGCCGTCCGACGAGGCCGGGCAGGGACTCTCCAACCTTCTCATCCGTCAGCTTGCCGCGATCGAAAGCGGCAAGGGACTTCAGCAGGCCGCCCGCAGCCTTGGCGTCTCCTACCGCTATTTCTGGGGGCAGATCGAGATCTGGGAGGAGAGATTCGGACAGAAGCTCGTCATTCGTGAACAAGGCAAACGCGCGCGACTCTCGCCGCTTGGCCAGAAGCTTCTCTGGGCGGAGCGAACCGTTATGGCGAACTACGCCGTTCAAATGGAGAAGATGCGGACCGAGCTCAACGCTGCTTTTGCCGCAGCCTGCAACCCTGATGCGGACATCGTGACCATTGCCGGCTGCTTCGATCCATGGCTCGCGACCTTGCCCGCCTTTCTCTTTCCTTCTCATCTCATCGCGGACCTGCAGTTCAGTACCAGCGTCTCGGGGCTCCGGGCTCTGGCAGACGAGAAGTGCGATTTCGCCGGCTTCAACTTTCCCCGCGGCGCCGGCAGAGAGAGTGAAGCGGCCCGTACCTTCGCTCCTCTCATCGATCCCGAAGCCATGTGCCTCTGTCGATTTGCCTCCCGCACTCAGGGACTGGCCGTGGCACCCGGAAATCCCCTTCGCATCTCCTCCATCCGGGATGTCTTGCGCGACGGCCTTCAATATGCAGGCCGCGCTGTCGGTACCGGGACCGAAGTCCTTTTGAGAGATTTGTGTGCTCAGGCGGATCTGGATCCGGCAGGATTGCACCGCGTTTCGACGGAGGTGTCGCATCGCGCCGTCGCGATGGCCGTCGCTGCAGGACGTGCGGACGCGGGCCTCTGCGTAGAAAACGCTGCACGGCAGGCCGGCGCCGACTTTCTGCCTTTGACCGTTGAGGACTACTTTCTGGCTTGGAGAAGAGAATCGGCGCCTGCACATCTCGACAAGGTACTCAGCACACTCTCCTCGGATGAGTGGCGAAGCACTGTCATCCGATTCGCCGGTGTTTCGGGCATCAATTGCGGAGAGCCGGTCGATTGCCGTACTGAGTTTGGTTGGTGGGGATGAGAGCGGGCGTGATCGCTTGCAGGTGCAAACGGGACGAGAGAAAGCCGGATGCCCGTCAGATAAAGCCTCAAGCCGTCAATAACGGGAGGCCGTCAGACGAGCAGCGGTTGAGGGACAATTTCAGCGGGTGAACGCCTTGCCGATGACAAAACCGAGACCAACGCCCAGAAGGTCCGGAATCGTGAACACAAAAGCGCCGAAGACAAAGGCGCAAATCACACCGATGATCGTGCCGGTGGCAAGTCCCTCTCTTCCTCCGATGAGTGCTCCGAGGATGGGCGGAAGGCAGTGAAGCAATGCAATGATGACTACCATGATGGGATACCTCAAGAAGGGATGGTGCGGGCAAAGCCCGGCCTGTGTGCTTCGGAGCCTTTGGAGACCAGCCGATTGACCTGAGGTTTCGAACAGTCAGGTTTTAGGTGGCGATATCGAAGGATGGCTCGCGTGTGACAGCAGGCAGGAGCGTGCTCGACTATGCATGTTGTTTTCGAATCGCATGGATCTCATGGAGGGAACTAGCGAAACCTTTTTCATTATAGGATGCCGTGCATGGAATGACTTTGCCGGACACCACACGGTACGGATCGATCCCTCACTGAAAATCGATGGATGAGAGTCGGGATTGGATTTTCATCTCCTCCGGGCAGGGCCATGCGAAGTTGCCCGCGAGCGCCAAAAAGTCAGGGCGCCCGTCCGAAGACAGGCGCCCCTCATCTTTTTTTTAGTCAAGCCCGTGCAGGGCGCGGCTTATTTCTGAGCCGGCTCCCACTTGCAGCGGACCGGCGAGACGATTTCACCCGTCTTCTTCATCGCCGCAAAGGCCTTGTCGACCGCCTTGCGGTCAAGACCCGTAAGTTCGGCGACCTTGCCGGCATTGAGCGGTTCGCCCGCCTTGCGCATGGCTTCGAGAATGACGTCCTTGTCTTCCATTTCTGTCTTCCTTTGACTTCGTAGGGTTCGGGGCGGCACACCGCCCCCTCTGTCCGCTCATTGTCCCAGACTTTCGGAAGGGCTGTCCCGATTGACATAGTGTTTTACAAACACTCCTCATGATATTGATGACATCAATTTGAACGATTGAACGGCCCTATTCCTGAGCATCCGCCGCGTCCATCCGCGAACCGACCGTCCGCATCCATCGTCATCAAAACGTCATGTCCGTGTCGTCTTCGTGAAGCACAAGGCCTTCAGAATCTCACGGCGACGGCGAACGTCGTGCGGCCCGCGCCTTCAGTTCGTGTTCTCCGGTGCCGGAGCCTCAGCGTGAGTCGTCACCGCATTCAGACCTTTGTTTTCGGACTCCGTGCGGAGTCCGGCGCGGGACTCTCCCTTCATTCGTCATTCGGAGCCCCGCGCGTTGCTGCAGGAAATGTAAATGTTCAAGATCCGCAAGACCGCCGCCCTCGCGGCCCTCTTCTGTTCCAGCGCCCTCAACGCCTGGGCCTCGGTCGATCACATGGTGATCGCGATGCCGCAGATTCCGACCATCATCGAGCCGCAGGGCATCAACAACAACGCGATCGACCGCTATGTCGGCAACGTCTTCGAGACGCTCCTCAAGGCGGACCAGAAGACGGGCGAGCTCAAGCCGGGACTTGCCGAATCGTGGCGCCGCCTCTCACCCGACACGGTTGAGTTCAAGCTGCGCTCCGGCGTCAGGTTCCACGACGGCACGCCACTCACGGCCGATGACGTCGTCTTCACGTTCGGGCCCGAGCGCTTCTCGGGCGAAAAGGCGCCGGGCCGCGCCGTCGCCTGGGAATTCCTCGGCAACCTCAAGGAAGTGGTCAAGGTCGACGACCTCACCGTTCGCGTCACCATGAAGGCGCCCGACCCGATGATCGAGCGCCGCTTCTCCGCGCGCACCTCCGAGATCATCTCCGAGGACGGCTGGAAGGCTGCGGGCGGCTGGGAGAAGTGGCTCAAGGCGCCCGTGGGCACGGGTCCCTACAGGATCGCCTCCTTCAAGACCGGCAACCGTCTTGAGCTCACGCGCTTCGACGGCTACTGGGGCAAGACGGCACCCGCCGCCAAGGTGAGCTTCGTCGAGGTGCCCGAACTCTCCGCCCGCGTCGCGGGCCTTCGCTCGGGCGAATTCGACCTCATCACCGAAGTCCCGCCGGATCAGGTGAAGCCTCTTTCCGCCGACGGCCGCATCGACGTCACGGGCGGCGCCATCGACAACATCTACGGCCTCGTCTTCGACTGCAAGTCCTCCGCCGTCATGCAGTCGAAGGAACTCCGTCAGGCCATCCTCCACGCGATCGACCGCGACATTCTCGTCAACGCGCTCTTCGCGGGCCGCACCTCTACGGCCGACAACTTCCAGTCGAAGACCTTCGGCGAACTCTATCTCACCACGGCGGGCGAAAAACTCTACGATCCCGCCAAGGCCAGGGCTCTCGTCAAGGCCTCGGGCTACAAGGGCGAGCCCATCGTCTGGCGCATCCAGGCGGGCTACTACACGCAGGAGCTCGTCGTCACGCAGGCCGTCGCCTCCATGCTCAAGGCCGCAGGCCTCAACGTGAAGATCGAGGTCAAGGAAAACTGGACCCAGGTCGAGGCGCCGGGCCGCGACCGCATGATCAACAACGCGAGCTTCTCCGCCTACTATCCCGATCCCGTCGCCCAGCTCTGGCGCCGCCTCAAGCCCTCGAGCTTCTGGGTGCAGAACGGCTACGTCGCCGACTCGGCCGAGTATAGGCGCTTCTGCGAGCTTGGCGAAAAGCTCGAGACGAGCGTCGATCCCGCCGAGCGCAAGGCCGCCTGGGGCGAGATGCTGAAGGTCTTCTCGCAGAATCCCTGGGCCTGCCCGCTCTACTCGCTCCCGATGCTCTACGCCAAGCAGAAGAACGTCGTCTGGGAGGCGAGCGCCCTCCAGGGAAGCCTCGACCTCTCGGCGGAGAACTTGTCCTTCCAGTAATGCCGGCATCCTCCGGCATCGGATTCCGGACGACCTCCCGCGCAGAGCGGCCGTCCGGGTTCCGGCCCCGCACGCCGAACGCACGAAAGCCGCGGACGCAGGGATCCCGTCATCCCGTGCGTCCGCCCGCGTTCTCCGTCCCAGACTTTCCGGATTCCTCACGTCCCTCACCTTCAACACATGTCTCACATGTCCAACATGTCTGCAGAGACTTTCTCCACCTGCAAGCTTCTTGACGTGCGCGGCCTTCGCGTCTCGTTCGACGCCGTCGACGTGCTGCACGGTGTGGACCTCACCGTTCACTGCGGGCGCATCCATGCGCTCATCGGCGAGTCGGGCTCGGGCAAGAGCGTCCTCGCCCGCTCGATCCTCGGTCTGGCCGGCCGCGGCGCCCGCACCACGGGCTCCATCCGCTTTCTCGGCCGCGAGCTCGTCGGTCTTTCCAAACGCGAGTACCGCGCCATCCGAGGGGCCGACATCGGCCTCGTCGTCCAGGACGCCATGTCCGCGCTCAACCCGATGCGCACGATCGGCGAGCAGCTCGTCGAAACCATCGCCTGCCGCCATCCCGACTTCCGAAGCGGCGCCTCGCGTGCTTCGCGCAGCTCACGCGCCGACCGCCACGACATTGCGCTCGAGCTTCTGCGCACCGTCGGCATCACCGCGCCCGAAAAGCGCATGAACGCCTACGCCCACCAGCTCTCGGGCGGCATGCGCCAGCGCGTGATGATCGCGCTCGCCCTCACGGGCAGCCCCAGGCTGCTCCTCGCCGACGAACCCACCACGGCGCTCGACGTCGTCGTGCAGCGGGAGCTCCTGCAGGAAATGCGTGCGCTCGTACAGGCGCGCGGCATGTCGATGCTCATCGTCACGCACGACCTGAACCTCGCCCGCGACGTCGCCGACGACGTCTCCGTCATGTACGCGGGCCACGTCCTTGAGGAAGGCCCCGTCTCCGACGTCATCACGCGTCCCGCCCATCCCTACACCGAAGGCCTTCTGAGGGCCATGCCCGCCATGGACGGCACCCGCGGCCGGCTCATCCCGATCAAGGGCGAGATTCCGCCGCCCGACAAGCTCGGCTCGGGCTGTCCCTTCGCCTCGCGCTGCCCGCGCGTCACGAACGCCTGCCGCGAAAGTCTCGGCGCCATGACGGCCGTCGAGGACGGCCGCAGGCGCACCCGCTGCGACGCCGCGCTCCTCACCGCCGCCCCGCATGCGCCTTCGTGCGCCTCGCGCCTTGCGTCCCTGCCCGTTCAGGACACCGAGTTTCCCGTCATCTCCGATATCCGCATCGCCCGCCACTGCTACGTCTCGAGGCAGGGCCTTCTCGGCCGCCGCCGTCCCTGGGACGTCCTGCAGGACATCGACCTGCAGGTCCGCTCGGGCGAGGTCATGGGACTCGTGGGCGAATCGGGCTGCGGCAAATCGACGCTCGCGCGCCTCGCGCTCGGCCTCATCGAGCCCACCGAAGGCACAGTGCGCTTCAAGAACGCGCCGATCCCTGAGCGAGACTCCGCCGCCTGGCGCGCCCAGCGCGCCTCCATGCAGATGATCCATCAGGACCCGTACGCCTGCTTCGATCCGCGTCTTCCGATCATCGTGCAGGTGGCCGAACCGCTTCGCCACCACAGGGGCCTCTCGAAGGAGGCGGCCGCGAAGGCCGCGCTCGAAGTGCTCAGGGCCGCAGGCCTTCCCGCGCACCACGCCGGCAGGCGTCCGTCCGTCATGTCGGGCGGCCAGCTCCAGCGCGCGGCCATCGCCCGCGCCGTGGCGCTCGAACCCGCGCTTCTCGTCTGCGACGAACCCGTCGCCTCGCTCGACGTCTCGATTCAGGCGCAGGTGCTCGAACTCCTCCTGCAGCTTCGCAACCGCATGAAGATGGCAATGCTCTTCGTCTCGCACAACCTCAGCGTCGTGCGCTGCATCTGCGACCGCGTGACCGTGATGTACCTCGGCCGCATCGTCGAGTCGGGCACCGTCGAAGCGGTCTTCAGCCGGCCCCTGCATCCCTACACGAAGCTCCTCATGGCCTCGACTCCGGGCGCCGACGCGCACGTCGTGCGCTACTACCCGAAAGGAGCCATGCCCAGTCCGATCGACCGTCCGAAGGGCTGCGTCTTCGCCTCCCGCTGTCCGCTTGCCGAGGCGCGCTGCCGCACCGACGTGCCGCCCCTCAGGGACGACGGCAGCGGACACCTCGCGGCCTGCTTTTCGGGCCCCTCCTTCCTCTTGCATCCGGAGGCCTGATCCATGTTCGCCGTCATCTTCCGAATCCTTCTTCGCGCCGCGTTCACGCTCCTGCTCCTCACGGCCTGCGTCTTCTTCGGCCTTCACATGACGGGCGATCCGGCTCGCATCATGCTCGGCAACGCCGCCGACGAGGTGGCGCTCGAGGCCTTCCGCGCCCAGTGGGGGCTCAACCTGCCGCTCTGGCAGCAGTTCCTCGTCTACCTCGAGAAGTTCGTCTCGCTCGACATGGGCACGAGCTACATGACGGGCCAGCCCGTGAGGGACGTCTTCCTCGACGCGCTCGGCCCCACGCTCTCGCTCATGATTCCGACCGCCGTCGTGACGCTCCTCATCGGCATTCCGTCGGGCGTGTGCGCCGCGCTTCACCGCAACACGCTCCTCGACCGCAGTCTCATGGTGATATCGGTCTTCGGCTATGCGGTGCCCAACTTCTTCATGGGCGTCCTCCTTCTGCTCGTCTTCTCGATCCAGCTCGGATGGCTCCCGTCCTACGGCAACGCAACCGTCTGGCACTACATAATGCCGATCATCACGATGGCGACCTCGGAGGCCGCGATCTTCTCGCGCTACGCCCGAAGCGCCATGATCGACGCGCTGCGCCTCCCGTGCGTGAGGGCGGCCCGCATGCGCGGCCTGCCCGAGCGCAGGATCATCTGGCTCCATGCGCTTCCCAACGCCATGCTCTCGATCCTCACGATCCTCGGCTTCTTCCTCGGCACGCTCGTCGCGGGCGCCGTCATCACCGAAAACGTCTTCTCCTGGCCCGGCGTCGGCAAGCTCCTCGTCCAGTCGGTCGCCTCGCGCGACATTCCCGTCGTGCAGATGATCGTGCTGGTCACGGGCGCCTCGCTCGTCACCGCAAACCTTCTCATGGACCTTCTCGCACTCGTCGTCAACCCGCGCCTTCGCAAGGGAGACAACTGATGAACACACGTCCCGCACTCGCCATTGCGGCAGGCATCATCCTCGCCGTCTTCTTCACCGCAGGGCTCCTCGCGCCCGTCCTCGCCCCGTACGACCTCGAGGCCATGGACCTCACGGCCCGCCTCCTCATGCCGTTTGAGTCCGCCGTTCACATCCTCGGCACCGACGAGCTCGGGCGCGACATCTTCTCGCGCCTTCTCTACTCGATCCGCATGTCCTTCGTGCTCGCCGTCGTGGGTACGCTGCTCGGCGCCGTCATCGGCACGCTGCTCGGCTTTCTCGCCGCCCGCTTCGGCGGCATCGTCGACGACGCCGTCAACTGCGGCATCGACTTCACGGCCTCGCTCCCCTTCATCATCCTGGCCCTCACGATCATCGCCTTCCTCGGCACCGACGTCACCGTCATCATCGTGATCATGGCCGTCTACGGATGGGACCGCTACGCAAGGCTCACGCGAAACCTCTCGCGCTCCGCCTACACCGAGGGCTACGCCTGCGCACTCGAGGGCCTCGGACTGCCCACGGTCTCGATCGCCCTGAGGCACATCCTGCCCAACATCGCCTCGGCCCTCGTCGTCAACATGACCCTCAACTTCCCCGGCATGATCCTCCTCGAGACCTCGCTCTCCTTCCTCGGCGTCGGCGTTCAGCCTCCGATGAGCTCCCTCGGGACCATGCTGGGCTTCGGGCGCGACTACCTCACGACCGCCTGGTGGATCGCCGTGATCCCCGGCCTCATGATCGTCGTCTCCACGCTCTCCATGTCCATCCTCGGCGACTGGGTCCAGCAGAAGCTCGAGCCCACCGCACAATAAGGAGACACTCATGACCTCAAATTCCTCCTCATCCGCCGCCGTCCGCTTCGTGATCGTGGGCTTCGACGGCCTTCGCCCCGACAGCGTCGAGGCCGACATGCCCGCGCTCTCGCGCTTCATGGCCTCGAACCACTCGTGGTCGCACTACCTTGCGGACTTTCCGACCGAGACCTACGTCAACCATCCCGGCATCTTCTCGGGCTTTCGCCCGACGGGCCACGGCCTCGTCGCCAACTGCTACTGGCGCCGCGACATGGGAGGCGCCGACGGCGTCTTCTTCGGCTTCGACCTCGAGCACGTGCTGCGCCATCGCCGCGAGGACGGGCTCCTGCTCGTTCCCACCATGGGCGAGCGTCTCGGCGCCGCCGGCAAAACCATGCGCGTCTACTGCGCCAACTCGAAGGGCAGCACGCGCCTTCAGCACCTCTACGCCGACCGTTATCCCGACCACGTCTGCGCCTGCGTGCACGACCTCGTGACGAGCGTTCCGGACAACGAGCGCCGCGAGCTCGTCGAAGATTTCGGCCCGGGCGTTCCGCTTGAATTTCCCGACTTCAGGGGCACGAAGCTCGTCGTCGACCTCTTCTTCGAGCGCGAGCTCCCGAGGGGCCTCGGCGACGTGACGGTCCTCTGGATCGGCGAGCCCGACCACTCCTCGCATGAGTTCGGCATTGACGACGAGCGCACCCGCGAGGCAAGGCGCGACGCAGACCGCCAGTTCGCGCGCATGCTCGAGTGGTGGGAGACGGAAGGCAGGAACGCGGGCGTGCAGCTCGTCGTCATGTCTGATCACGGCCACGGCGTCGTGCGCCGCCACTTCGACATGAAGGGCATTCTTGAAAAAGCGGGTCTGAGCATCCTCATGGGGCGCGAAGTGCTCGAAGGGGCCGACACGGCCTCGGCCGACGCCGTCCTCGTCGGAACCTACTGCGCGGGACTCTGGTTCACGAATCCCGCGGACCTCTCGCTTCAGCTTCGCGCCCGCGACGCGCTCATGACCTCGCCCGACATCGGGCTCCTCTTCTCGCCCTCGGATCCCGAGCAGCCCTGCTCAATCGAGGGCCGAATCCCGGGGACCTTCTCCGAGCGCCTCGTCTTCACCGACGGCCGCCGGTCGCCCGACCTTCGCATCGTCCCGCGCGGAGATCCCGAAACGGGCGGCCTCGTCATGGCGCCCGAGCTGCCTCTTGGCGCAGGAAACCACGGCGGACTCCTGCCTCAGGAGATCAACGCCGTGCTCGCGGTCGGCGGAAGCGCCTTCCCCGGCTCGGCCGTCCACGACGATCCTGCTGGCCACGCCGACGTCGCCGTCACGATCATGACGCTCGAAGGGCTTCTCTCCGGCTCCGACATGGTGAAGCCCACGGGCCGCCTTCTCGACGAGGCGCTTCCCGGCGGTCCTGTCCGCAGGACGCCTGCGGGCGAGGCCTTCGACCTCACCTTCGGCGCCTTCCACCAGCGAATTGAACGACTCTCATCCGGAGGCCGCGCCTACGTCACCTGCGCCCATCGCATCAACAACGACGGCTGGACGCCCGAGCGCGGTCTTCCCGAAGGCGCCCGCACGGACGACGATGACTGATTGAAAGAGGAAAATCGATGAACGACATGCTTCTTGCGGGCGACGACCGTGCGATCCACGGATTTGCAGACCGCCTCAACTTCAGGACGAAGCTCGTCAGACCCGGCTTCATCCGTCTTTCGGGCGTGAGCTCGAAGGGCTTCCCGACGGGGCTTGCGGCCATGGCCGAAGAGAGCGCCGTCGACGTCCTGCTCCTGCCGCCCGATCTTTCCCTCAGGCGCTTTCGCGTCGCCTGCTTCGACATGGACTCGACGCTCATTGAGAGCGAGTGCATCGACGAGATAGCCGCCTTCGCGGGTGCGGGCGAACGGATCTCCCGAATCACCCGCAGGGCGATGGAAGGGCTGATTCCGTTTGACGAGTCGCTGCGCCAGCGCGTAGCCGCACTCGCGGGATCGAGCGCCGAGATCGTGACCCACGCCGTCGAGCGGGTCGTTCCGACGCCCGGCGTCCTTGACTTCGTCGACTTTCTCACGCGGCACGGTCTCGCCACCTACATCATCACGGGCGGCTTCGAGGAGATCGCCACGCACGTCGCCCGCCGCTTCGGCATGACGGGCGTGGTCTGCAACCGCCTCGTCCTTGAGGACGGCAGGCTTACGGGCGGCGTCCGCGGCCCTGCGGGCGGGAAGATCCTTGATGCCGATGGCAAGCGGCGTGCGCTCGAGGTGCTCGCCCAAGTCAACGGCGCCTCGCTCTCCGAGACGATCGCGGGAGGCGACGGCGCAAACGACCTGCAGATGATCGCCGCCGCGGGCTTCGGCTTCGCCTACCACGGCAAGCCCGTCGTCATGAGGGAGGCCCCGAGGGGCGTTCGCTTCGGCGACTTCTCGGTCCTCAAGCACTGCTTCCTCGAAGCCTGGGCATGACGCCCTTGTCTTCCCGCACCGAAAAAACAGAACGCCCGCAGAAGAATCCTCCTGCGGGCGCGTTCAGTCAGACCTGAAGATCAGGCAGCTCAGAACTTGTGGACGAGGCCGAGGGCGAAATCGTAGCCTTCTTCTTCCCAGCTGCCGGTCACGCCTTCATAGTTGGCGTCGAGCTCACGCTTCGTGTAGCCGAGACCCGTGTAGACGAGCGTGCGCTTGGAGAGCGAGTATTCGTAGCCGAAGGCAGCCGTATAGACCTTGGAGTCGGCGACCTGGCCGTCGTTGGCGTAGTCGATGTCGGCGTCTATGTAGCCGATGCCGGCCTTCATCGTGCCGCCGAGAACGTCGAACGCCGTGGAGAGATGCACGCCATAGCCGGTGTTGGCAACGGCACCCTTGTTGAACTTGACGTCGCCTTCGTTATTGTTGAAGACGCTGTCTTCGTCGAAGAAGCCCACATAGTCAAGGACGGAACCCGCGTCACGGGCATCCTTGAAGTACTGGGTGGCGAGATAGGTCTTCATGAAGCCGAAGTCATAGGAACCAGCGAGGTTGAACGTCCAGGCATCCTGAAGGTTCATGTCCGCCTGGAATTCGGCGCCGTTGCTGTGGGTGATGGAGGAGTCCTTGTTCGTCCAGTCGACGAGAGCGGCGAGGTCGAGGGCGCCGGCCTTTCATTCAGCACCGAGAGCGGCGTAGCGGTCGTTGGAAGCCTTGTTTTCGTTCGTGTCGCCCATGGCGTACTGGGCATAGATCGTCACGCCGGCGAATTCCGGCGAAACGTAGGCGATCGTGTTGTCATAGCGGCTCGAGTAGTTGGCCATGACGGCGTTGTGGCCGGCGATGTTGTCGGACCAGCCCGTGGCCAGAGCGGAGGCCATGGAGCCGTAGAAGCCAACGGAGCCCGCGTCGGAGACGAGCGTGCCCATGCGGCCGGCGTAGACTGTACCGAACCCGCCCTTGATGAAGAGCGTGGATTCGCGGTCAAACAGCTTGCTGTCCGTCTTGAGGGCGCCCGTGCCGGACTCGAAGCCGTTTTCAAGCTTGAAGCCCACCGTCATGCCGTTGCCGAGGTCTTCCGTGCCGCGGATGCCGAAGCGGGAGGCGGAGTTTGTGCCCGGTTCCATGCTGAAGGAGTCGACTTCGGCGCTGGCGCTGCCGATGCCGTCGATGGACGCACTGGCTTCACCGTGCTGATAGAGAAGGCCCGTATCGACGACACCGTACATCGTGACCTCGGCAGCCATGGAAGTGCCGGCAAAAGCGCCGAGAACGGCGAGAGCGACAAAACTCTTCTTCATTTTTTCTTTCCTTTGATGGTTGACAAGAGACAATCAGGGCGCGGCTCCCGACGTCCCCTCAGGACGTCTTCAGACAGCACCGCGCCGTGACTCTGCGCCATTGTGCGCAATCCCCGAACGAAGCGCCACCTCTCTTCAACCCCACCCACAGACTCGCGCCCTTCCTTCTGCCGCAACCCTTCCGGACTTTCATCCCCGTTCGATAACTGAAGAACACCCCCGGCTCGGACCGACGTCCCTCGAAGCGTTCTCCAAACCTTGCCCCACGTTTGACGCAGCGGATCCGACGCCGTGAACCGCGACGCTTCGCCATGGAAACGAACCGACGATGCGGGCCGCATCGATTCGTTCTCCCGTTTCCGCCTTCTCCTTCGAGCCTGTCCGCGCATTTCAGAACAAAGGGTCCTTCTTTCGTCTCAGGACGGATTGAAAAGCCCCTGCATCGGCGTTCTCTACAGCACCAACTCTGGAGAACAGGTGTTGCTTTCACGCAACAAACGGGCTGAAAACGGCGTTTTTGCCGGTTGAGCGAAACGGCGGTTTCTCAACATCGGCGGCCCCCTGCCCGCCCTCACGCCTGCGTTCACGTACATGAGAACCATCTCGCCCGATGGTCCGCCACCCTCATCCGCTCGTCTCCCCGTCTTTGCCTGCTGTCGCTTTAAAGCGACTGTACCGCACGCGTTTCCATCATCAGGCTCCGATCTGGGCCTCTAAGGCGTTTGTCTTAAGACAATTTGCCGAAATCCCCTCTCCCGCATCAAGGAATGTCGAAATTTCGTCGTCTTTCGACGTCCTTCGGTCGTCCGGTGCTTCTGGACAGGATCAGAATGAATTCATGAACGTGCACGCGCCGTCGACGACCCCGGGCGACGGCGTCCTCAGACTCCAACTACCGCACGTCAAGGAACCAATCCATGCTCATGTACAACTTTGTCTCGGCCTTTGCGGCCTGCCTCGTCATCATCCTGCTGGGCGAGGTGCTCTCCAAGTTCACGAAAGGCTGGGTTCCGTCGGTCTTCATCTCCGCCGTGCTGATCCTCATCGCCTTCTGGACCTTCCTCCCAAAGACGCTCGTTGCGGACTCGAAGCTTCTGCCGCTGGGCTCCTCCGTCGCCATCTTCCTCCTCATCACCCACATGGGCACGCTCTTCAGTCTCGAGCGCCTGCTCCAGCAGTGGAAGACCGTGGTCATCTGTATTGCGGGCCTCGCCGGGCTCGTGGGCCTGTGCTGGTTCGTCGGTCCGCTCTTCATGGACCGCACGCTCGTCATCGCCGGCATCCCGCCGCTCGCGGGCGGCATCGTGGCCACCACGATGATGCAGAAGGCCGCGCTTGACGCCGGTCTTGCCGCCGCAGCCGTCTTCGCGATCGTCATGTACTGCGTGCAGGGCTTCGCGGGCTACCCGCTCACGGCCGTCTGCCTCAAGCTTGAGGCCCGCCGCCAGCTCGCCGCCTTCCGCGCGGGCAAGGTCGAGGACAAGGGCGAGGACGCCCGCAAGGTCATGGCCGACGCACTCGCCATGCCCGGCAACGAATCCAAGCAGGGCGTGCTCGCCACGCCCAAGGCCTGGAACACGCCGTACTTCGTGCTCCTCAAGGTCTCGCTCGTCGCCTGGCTTGCCTTCGTGCTCGGCGTGCTCACGCCGGTCAACGGCGCCATCTGGGCGCTCGTCTGCGGCGTCGTCTTCTGCCGCCTCGGCTTCCTCGAGCCCAACGTGCTCTCGCGCACCGGCTCGAAGGACTTCCTCTTCCTCGCTCTGATCATGTTCGTCTACAGCGGTCTCGGCGACAGCAATCCCGAAATGATGGCGAAGCTCATCTGCCCGATGGTCCTCCTGATCATCATCGGCGTCGTCGGCATGGCCGTCGTCGCGGCGATCGTCGGACGCTTCCTCAAGATCTCCCCCTATCTCGGCTTCGCAACCTGCCTCACCGCTCTCTACGGCTTCCCCTTCGACGCGATCATGACCGAACGCATCTGCCAGGAGGAAGGCGCCGACAAGGCCGAGGTCGACTTCCTCATGAGCCGACTCTTCCCGCCGATGATCGTGGGCGGCTTCGTGACGGTGACGATCACCTCCGTCATTCTCGCGGGCTTCTTCGTCAAGCTCTTCTGACGGAAGACCTCAAACCTCTTTTCATTCAGGCGCAGCGCTTCCGCACGGGACCTGCGCCTGAAGACCCTTGACAGGACCAAAAAATGACACTCCAGGAACTCATGACCCGCTGGAACGGGTACCAGATCGAAATGCGCCGCTGGTTCCACCAGCACCCCGAAGAAAGCACGAAGGAAGTCCGCACTGCCGAACGCATCCGCGCCGAGCTCGACCGCGCAAGCATCCCGTGGCGTCCCTGCGGCCTCGGCACGGGCACGCTCGCCCGCATCGAGGGCGCTCAGCCCGGCCGCACGATCCTTCTTCGCGGCGACATCGACGCGCTCTCCGTCAACGAGGAGACCGGACTTCCCTACGCGAGCGAGGTTCCGGGCGTCATGCACGCCTGCGGGCACGACTGCCACATCTCGATGCTGCTCACGGCCGCAATGATCGTCAACGAAATCAGGGACCGTCTCAAGGGCACGATCGTCTTCGCCTTCCAGCCCGCCGAGGAGCTGGGTCTGGGCGCGCGCGCCATGATCGAGGAAGGCGCGCTCGAGGGCGTCGACGCCTGCTTCGGCATGCACGTCTGGTCCGACTATCCCGCCGGCACGGTCGCGCTGCGCAAGGGGCCGATGATGGCCTCGGGCGATCAGTTCAAGATCCACGTCCGCGGCAAGTCCACTCACGGCGCCCAGCCGCAGCTCGGCGCCGACGCGCTCATCATGGGCGCCGCCATCGCGCAGAACCTGCAGACGATCGTCTCCCGCGAGACCTATCCCGGCGACACCGCCGTCGTGACGGTCGGCAAGTTCCACTCGGGCACCCGCTTCAACGTCGTTGCGGGCACCGCCGAACTCGAGGGCACGACCCGCACCTTCAGCCCCGCCGTGCGCGACCGCTTCGAGGAGCAGATCACCCGCATCGCGAGGAGCACGGCCGAAGCCATGCGCGGCACGGCCGATGTCGAATACCTGCGCATCGTGCCCGTCACGGTCAATGATCCTGGCATGATCGACGTCGTCACGGGCGCGGCAGGCAAAATCTTCGGCGACAAGGGCGTCATCGAGGCGGACCTGCAGATGGGCGGCGAGGACTTCGCCTTCTATCAGGAGAAGGTTCCCGGCGCCATGGTCCTTCTCGGCGTGCGCAACGAGGCCTGCGACGCCGTCTGGCCGCAGCACCACGGCTGCTACAAGGTCGACGAGTCCGTCCTCGTCAAGGGCGCCGCGCTTCACGTTCAGACCGCGCTCGACTTCCTCGGCGTCGACCTGCAATAACGCCCGCCTCACCTCTCTCTTCCTGCACAGCCCCGCAGGCACTTCGCCTCGCGGGACTGTCTGCATATTTTCGATCATGCCTTCGGGTGCCTCGGCGGCTCCCGTACCTCAGTCTCGCCAGCCGTAGAAGCCCGCGTGCGCCGAGGTGATCGCCGCATGGTCGGCCTCGCTCACGAGGATCATGTTATCGGGCGTGTCGGCGCCGCCCTCGGAAAGCGGCACGACATGATGGACCTCGTAGCCTTCGGGCACGCCGTCGAAGCCGTGGACGGAGAGGAAGGCGTCGCGGGCGCCGATGTCGCGCACGATGTCTTCCGAGGCGACGTGGGTCGTGCCGTCGACCTCCCCGTATTGGATCAGGCGGTCGAGTTCCTGACCGTCGCCCGTGAAGACGCCGTTCTCAACCGACAGATCCGAAGGCGCGAAGCCCGATGCAAGCGCACCGCCCGCACCGTCGGCATCGGGAAGTCCGTCGACGTCCACGTCTGAGACGACATCCAGATCCAGCGCCGAGGCGCCCGCCGCCACCGTGACCGCTGCCGTCGCCACGGCCGCAACGCCGGCGGCGTTCTTCTTCGTCAGAAACCGCCTGTCGGGATTCGCGATGCAGCGCTCGGCCTCGCTGAAGAGCTCGCCCGCCGCCGTGCACTTGTTCTCGATCGAGCGGCCGACGCCCCGGGCCGTCCTTTCCGCAAGGCGTTCAAGTCCGTCCCAGTCTCCTCTGGCGGTCTTCTTCGCCGCCCTGCCCGGCACATCCGCGACGTTCGCGACGCCCTGGAGCATGTTGCTGCCGACCGTGATGCCGACGCGCGTCGCAAACTTCACGCCGCACGCAGTCGTCCTAATGACCTTGAAGAGCTTCACCTGCCGCCTCCGTTTTCCGTGTTTTCCGCCTTTGCATCTTCATTCGTCTTCCCGGGCTCGCCTGCGAGGAACGGGCTCTCGGGATCGTGCCGCCTGCGGTTCTCGAGCACGGTCTTCCTGCTTGCGTTCGCATAGCAGTAGGCGCAGAAGTGCATGCACGTGTCGTACATGCCGATGTCCTTGCTCACGATGCAGCCGCAGGCCTCGCGCTGGCCCTTGTCCTTCAGGTTCCTGCGCTTGGAGACCGGAACCACGGGGATCACGGGATCTCCGAAGAGCGAGTCCGCCCCTGCGGCAGGCGCCTCAGGCAGCTTGCCCGAGTGAAGGAAGTGCACGAGCGCCTTGTCCTCGCCGAACACTCTTTCCATGAGCTCGCCGTCGATGCATCTGTTGTGCGTAATGCCCCAGGCCGCGAGGTCGGCCTCCTCGGCACAGGACGAAATCTCAATGTCCCAGCCTTCCGAATGCCAGCGTTCTCGGATCTTGGCGAGGCCCTCGCAGATCTCGCGCCTCTGCGCCTCGTCGGGTTCGGCCGACAGCACGGTCTCGCGAGTGTAGAGATCCGTGTCGCGCACGAGGTTCGCCTGGACCTTTCGATAGGCGCCCACGTCGACGAAGCTCACGACGAACTTCTTCGTGAGTCCCCTCAATGCCTTGCCGATCGTCCAGATCCTCATGAGGATGTCGCGCGGACCGGTGCCCGGCGACAGGATGATCGGATCGAAGCGCCAGACGACGCGGTCGGGACCGATCCGCTCGGAGAGCCGCCTGAAGGTCTCGATGCGCTTTTCGAGCGCGGGCACGTTGGGCTCGAAGCCCTCCCGCTCGTAGTCGTTGAGCGTGTACTGGAAGTAGTAGTGCAGGCCGCGGGCATCGAGCTCGTCCAGATGCTGCAGGAAGGGCGCCGGGTTCTTCGTCCAGAAGACGACCGCCTTCACGTCCCTGAACGACACATACGAGGGACGGCGGTTGAACGGATTCACCCAGGCGCACCAGCCTGCGCGCAGGCGGTTCATGAACCACTGTCCATAATAGGCCGGGATGTCGGTCGAGCGGCTCGCTGACAGAATCACGGGCGTCATGGCCTTCACGCGGCCTTCGGGCGTTTGAATTTCCATTAGCATGTCAGCCTCCCCGGGCAATCGAGCCCGACAGGTTCGTATGCGATTGATGTGTCGAGTGTTGACAGGGTGCGCTTTCTAGCCATGATATGGACTCCATAAAGACTTGTGATGCCCCATTATCAATCTGCGAGAATCGATTGACTAGGCATCGGGTGGGTGGTCCATATCATTAGAAACACGCTCTTTCCCCTCATGTAGCTGCCTCATTTACACCAACGGCTCCGTGCAGTTGTCGGACTTCACTCTGCCTTGCGAGCTTATCCGCCGTCGTATGCCTGATGAGGTTCTTGTTCATCAGCTCAAGGGTTTGCCTCCAGCTTCTTTCAGCCTACGCCTCGCGACGCACACCTTGCTTTTGGCTATGAGGTTGCCACTGCCGGCCCCTCTCGGGACTTTCACCCGTTAGAACGTGCCCATGCCGAGCACACAAGGAAAAGGCCCGCAGATCGACATGATGTGCGGGCCTTTTTCCGTACCTTTCCCGAGCCCTCCCTGCATTGAGGAAGGTGGCGCCCGGCCTACTTCGGCATGCCGACCACGACGTTCATGATCGGCACGGCTCCCTTCGGGAGCGAGAGCGCCTGTGCAAGTCCGTCCACGTTCATCGTGGCGCGCGGCACGCAGGCAAGCCCCGCCGCAGAGCAGTAGAGAAGTGCATTCTGAACGGCAATGCCCGCGTCAACTGCGGCCATCTGGGCGCCGCGCTCTCCGGGCAGCTTGGTCAGATCGCCCACATAGACGAGTGCCAGCGGCGCCGTGTTGACGAAGTCCTGCTGCATCGCGACGAGCGGCATCAGGTTTTTGTCCGTGAGCTTCACGAGCTCGTGCCCTTCGTGCCTGTAGGAAAAGGCCCCCTTGGCGGTCACGACGTAGACGCCGATTTCCTGGAGGTTGAGCGCCGTGGGCGCCGTTCGGCGTCCGTCGGGACGATTGACGCCCGCCGTCGCCCAGAGAAGATTGGAGAGATCCGCGCCCGTCAGGTCCTTCGCCGCGTACTCGCGAGTCGAGTGACGGTTCTTGAGCGCCGTCATCAGCGAGCCCTCCATGGCGAGGTCGGGTTCAGCGAGCCTGACCGTTTCGGACGCCTGGGCCAGTGCGGGAAGCATGGCCGCAACCGAGCCCAGCACGATGATGCCCGTCTTTTGCATAATTCGGTTCCTCCTTTGCAAGAGAGATGTTTTCACCGAATGAGACTAGCACCGCGCCCCGTCCGAGCGCAAGATTCGAAGCGGTCAGGCCGCCTGCCGGAACTTGAAAAAAGGCCGGCGGAAATGAAAAAAGGACCTGTACAATGCTGTACAGATCCTTTCTGAATTCTCGTGGTGCCGGAGAAGAGATTCGAACTCCCGACCTTCGCATTACGAATGCGCTGCTCTACCAGCTGAGCTACACCGGCCACCATCCGTCAGTCGTTCGGAGCAAGTCGCGTTCGACTGAGGATTTGAATTATGAGGGACTTCATTCGCTTTGGCAAGAGCGAATTACATTTCGTTACATTATCCCGCGGAAGGCTGTTTTTTGCTTGCATGCCGCAACGATTCCCTCGTCCGAGCAGGCTCCCGTCATGGGCTAAAATCAAAGTTTTGGCTCCACGGCTCAGAAGGACCGACATGGCATCCCTTACTTTTGAAGCGTCTCTTCCCCATCCCGACGACACCGACAAGCTCGGCGCCCGTCTTGCCGACGCCGTCTCGAAGGAAGCGGGCGCGGTTGCCGGGCACGGTCTGGCCGTGCGCCTTGAGGGCAACCTCGGTGCAGGCAAGACGTCGCTCGTTCGCGCCATGCTGCGCCGCCTCGGCTTTGCCGGCCCCGTGAAGAGCCCCACCTTCTCGCTCGTCGAGACCTATCCCGTCGCGGGCCTCACGCTCAATCACTTCGACTTCTACCGCTTTGAGGAGCCCGAGGAGTTCGAGGATGCGGGCTTTCGCGACCTCTTCGGTCCGGGCTTCGTGTCCGCGACCGAATGGACAGAAAAGGCGTCGCCCTACGTGCCCGACGCGGACCTCGTCATCGAGCTCGCCCTCGAGGGTCTCGGCCGCCGCGCCGTCCTGAAGGGACTCACCCCGCTCGGCGAAGCGCTCGTCGCCCACGTTTCGGAGGCGGGCGAATGATCGACCGACGCCGCCTCGTGCTCGGCTCTGCGAGCACGCTCCTTCTCAGCCTTGCGCCGTGGCAGATCGCCAGAGGCGCCCGCATGGTCGACGTTCGCATGTGGCCCGCCGAGGAGTACACCCGAGTCACGCTCGAGTACGACTCCCCGCTCAACTTCAAGTACTTCTTCGTCCGCTCGTCGAAGCCGCTGCGCCTCGTCGTCGACATCAAGGGGCTCGAGCTCACCGTCGCGCTGCAGAAGCAGATTGCCGCCGTCAAGCCCGACGATCCCTACATCGCCGCCATGCGCATCGGGCAGTTCCAGCCCGACACGGTCCGTCTCGTGATGGACCTCAAGACCGACGTCAAGCCCGAGGTCTTCCAGCTCCAGCCCTTTGCGAACTACAAGTACCGTCTCGTCTTCGACATCTATCCCGCGCATCCGACCGACGAGATCAGTCGTCTGCTCAACGGCCTCGAGGAAGGTAGCGAGGCACCCGACGGCGACCCGCTCGGCTCACTGCTCGCAGGCCTCGACAAGGGCGCGGCCGAATCCCCCGTCAAGCCTCCCCTCGAGGAGCCTGAGCCGAAGGAGCCCGTCCGCCCCTCCAGACCATCCAAGCCGAAGAAGCCCTCGAAGTCCATCAAGCCCAAGCTCATCATCGTGGTCGACCCCGGCCACGGCGGCGAGGATCCTGGCGCCATCGGCCGCGGACGCAACCGAGAGAAGACGGTCGTGCTCCAGATCGCCAAGCGCCTCGCCGCGCTCATCAACGACGATCCCGGCATGAAGGCCATCATGACCCGCAACACGGACCACTTCGTGAGCCTCGGCGGCCGCGTGGCCATCGCCCGCCGCGCCAAGGCGCACCTGCTCGTGAGCATTCACGCCGACGCCTGGATCAAGGCCAGCGCCCGAGGTTCGAGCGTCTTCTGCCTTTCCGAACGCGGCGCAACGTCCGCCGCCGCCCGCTGGCTCGCCAAGAACCAGAACGAGTCCGACCTGATCGGCGGCGTCAACATCGCCAGCGTCGACCGCCAGGTAGCGAGCGTGCTCGTCGACATGACCTCGAGCTGGACCATCAGCTACAGCCTCGGCCTTGGCGCCTCCGTCCTCAATGAGATGAAGAGCGTCAACCGCCTGCACAAGAAGCACGTCGAACAGGCGGGCTTCGCGGTCCTCAAGGGTCAGGGCATTCCGTCGATCCTCGTCGAGACGGCCTTCATCTCGAACCCGACCGAGGAAAAGCTCCTCATCAACGGCAGGCACCAGCAGAAGATCGCCCAGGCCATCTACGATGGCATCCGCAAGCAGGTGGCCGCGAATCCGTCCCTGCTGACGGGCTGACGGGAGGACGCGTTTTTTGTGTCCCTTCGCCCCTCAGGCAGGGATAAACCTCTTTCCCTAGACGCATTGTCCCTATACAATGCATCTGATCAGTTTCGGGCGGCCCGAAGACGGCCCGCAAGGCCTGCGCCGCCCTTTTGTTTTTCCCTTTCATCAGATTCGGAGTTCATCGTCATGGCACTCGTCTCCATGCGTCAGCTGCTCGATCACGCCGCCGAAAACGGCTACGGCGTTCCTGCTTTCAATGTCAACAACCTCGAACAGGTTCAGGCCATCATGGCCGCCGCGAGCGAAGTCGGCGCCCCCGTGATCATGCAGGCCTCCGCCGGCGCCCGCAAGTATGCCGGCGAGCACTTCCTTCGCCATCTGATCTCTGCCGCCGTCGAGGCCTATCCGGACATCCCCGTGTGCATGCATCAGGACCACGGCCAGAGCCCGTCCGTCTGCCAGGGCGCCATCCGCATGGGCTTCACCTCCGTCATGATGGACGGCTCCCTCATGGCCGACGGCAAGACGATCTCCACCTACGACTACAACGTCGAAGTCACCCGTCGCGTGGTTGAAATGTCCCACTGCATCGGCGTCTCCGTCGAAGGCGAACTCGGCTGCCTCGGCTCCCTCGAAACGATGAAGGGCGACAAGGAAGACGGCCATGGCACCGACGCCGTCATGACGCGCGAACAGCTCCTCACGGACCCGGATCAGGCCGCCGACTTCGTCAAGGCCACGCAGCTCGACGCCCTCGCCATCGCCATCGGCACGTCCCACGGCGCCTACAAGTTCACGCGCAAGCCCACCGGCGAAACGCTCTCCATCCAGCGCGTCAAGGAAATCCACGAACGCCTGCCGAACACCCATCTCGTAATGCACGGCTCCTCCTCCGTTCCGCAGGAATACCTCGCCACGATCCGCCAGTTCGGCGGCGACATGCGCGAAACGTACGGCGTGCCCGTCGAGGAAATCCAGGAAGCCATCAAACACGGCGTGCGCAAGGTCAACATCGACACGGACATCCGTCTCGCCATGACGGCCGCCACCCGCCAGTACCTCTTCGAGAACCCCTCCAAGTTCGACCCGCGCGACTTCCTGAAGGTCGCCCGCAAGGCCGCCACGGAGCTCTGCAAGCAGCGCTACCTCCAGTTCGGTTGCGAAGGCATGGCCTCCCGCATCAAGCCGCTCCCGCTCGACGTCGTGGCCGCCCGCTACGCCGACGGCACGCTTCGCCAGAACGTGCTCTAACCGAGAGTCCGAATTGATCGGCTGAACCACACGTCGCCCGCCCGACCACGCGTCAGGGCGGGCGCGCTTTTACCCAATTGCGGCGTAAAGCTCCGTTCAGGGCGGAGATATAAGAGCGCGGACGAAGCTCGTTAGCCTGTAGGGAGTCTGAGAAAAACTCTCAGGCTCAAGTGAATTCGGAACGATCTAAAAAGCTGGCGCCGAATCAGCAGCAGGAATCCACCGAAGTGATCAGCAGCGCAAGCTGCTGACTCAGTAGAGAATCTCTGTCGTTCACGGCGGAGAGAACGTCAACTGCATCATGACCACACCCAACTCCCAAGACAAGAACGCCACGGACCTCAAGGGCAAGAAGGGCCTGCGCCGACTCATCAACGCCACGGGCTACTCCATGAAGGGCCTCTCGGCCGCCTACAGGAACGAGGCCGCCTTCCGCGAGGAGGTACTCCTCGCCTGCGTGCTCATTCCCTGCGCGCTCCTGCTCGGCCTACCCGCCGTCGAGACGGTGCTCCTCATCGGCTCCGTCCTTCTCCTGATGCTCGTCGAGATCCTCAACTCCGCCATTGAGGCGGTCGTGGACCGCATCGGCCCCGAGCTTCACCCCTTGAGCGGACGCGCCAAGGACCTCGGCAGCGCAGCGGTCTTCATCGCGATGATCATCCTCGGCGTCACGTGGCTTCTGATCGCAGCGCCTGCGCTCTGGGCGTTTTTGGCAGGCTGACCAAACATTGCCGATCCTCATGCCGACCTAGCCAAATCTACTAGTCAAAAAGCGTAGTGAACGGATGATCGGCATTACAATGACGACACCACATTTCAGTTAACCATCTCTCAAAGGGAGATTTCAACATGGCTGGTCTTTCCCAGATCAACATTCCCTCCTTGAAGAAGCTCTACTCCGGCAAGGTGCGCGATACGTTCGCCGTCGGCGATGACAAGCTGCTCATCGTCGCGAGCGACCGCATTTCCGCATTCGACGTCATTCTGGGCGACCCGATTCCGGGCAAGGGCAAGGTGCTCACCTCTCTCACCGACTTCTGGTTCAAGCAGCTCGAAGGCGTCTGCCCGAACCACCTCACCGGCATTGATCCCGAATCCGTCGTCAAGCCTGAGGAAGTGCCTATGGTCAAGGGCCGCTCCTGCGTCGCCATGCGCCTCAAGCCCATCCTGATCGAGTGCGTCGCCCGAGGCTACCTGATCGGCGGCGGCTGGAAGGACTACTGCGCCACCGGCTGCGTCTGCGGCATCAAGCTTCCCGAAGGTCTCCAGATGGGCCAGAAGCTCCCCGAACCGATCTTCACGCCGGCCGCCAAGGCCGAAGTCGGCACGCATGACGAAAACATCTCGTTCGAACGCGTCGTCGAGCTCTACGGCGAGGAAATCGCCGAGAAGATCCGCAGCTACACGCTCGAGCTCTATCGCCGCGCCTCCGAATACGCCGCCACGAAGGGCATCATTATCGCCGACACGAAGTTCGAGTTCGGCATTGACGAGGAAGGCACCATCCGCCTGATGGACGAAGTGTGCACGCCCGACTCCAGCCGCTTCTGGCCGGCCGACCAGTACAACGTCGGCGTCTCGCCCCCGAGCTACGACAAGCAGTTCATCCGCGACTGGCTCGAAGCCCAGCCCTGGGACAAGACCCCGCCCGCTCCGAAGGTTCCGGACGAAGTCATTGAAAAGACTTCCGACAAGTACCGCGAAGCCCTGCGCCGCCTTGCCGAAACGGACATCGAACAGTAATCCGCATCCCCTGTGATGCCCCTGAAAGGACCGACAGTCTTCATGCCTGCCGGTCCTTTCTTGTCTATACTCATAGATTCTGAGGAACGAGAGGAAAGCACGGCTTTCCTGTCGTTCTTTTATGTTTTTGTTTTTTGATTTTTACAGCGAGGTTTTCCAATGACTGACGCCGTTAAGCCGATCGTCGGCATCGTGATGGGCAGCAACTCCGACTGGGAGGTGATGAAGAACGCCGCCGAAATGCTCAAGGCATTCGACATTCCGTTCGAAGCCCGCGTCGTGAGCGCTCACCGCATGCCCGACGAAATGTTCGACTACGCCGAAACCGCCCGTGACCGCGGCATCCGCGTCATCATCGCGGGCGCAGGCGGCGCCGCCCACCTGCCCGGCATGATCGCCGCCAAGTGCACGATCCCCGTCTGCGGCGTGCCCGTTCCGTCCAAGTACCTCCGCGGCCAGGACAGCCTCTACTCCATCGTCCAGATGCCCAAGGGCGTGCCCGTCGCCACCTTCGCCATCGGCGAAGCGGGCGCCGCCAACGCCGCGCTCTACGCGGCCCAGATCCTCTCCGTCACGGACGCCGGCCTCGCCCAGAAGCTCGCCGACTTCCGCGCCGCCCAGAACGCCAAGGCCCGCGCCATGGAACTCCCGCTCTAACGAGGAAATTCCGTCATATGAACGCCAATGAAGTGCTGATGCCGGGCGAAACGCTCGGCCTGATGGGCGGCGGCCAGCTCGGCCGCATGTTCGCCCAGGCCGCCGCGACGATGGGCTACCACGTCGCCGTGCTCGAACCCGGCAAGGCCTGCCCCGCGGGCGAAGTCTCCCGCGAGCAGATCGAAACGAAGTACGACGACGTGGCCGGCCTCGCCGCGCTCGCAGGCAGGGTGAAGGCCGTCACGACCGAGTTCGAGAACGTCCCCGCCCCCTCGCTCGAATACCTCGAGAAGGCGGGCCTGCGCGTCTGCCCGCCGTCCGCCGCCGTCGCCGTCACCCAGGACCGCAACGTCGAGAAGCACTTCGTCTCCGAAGTGGCCGGCGTGCCCGTCGCCCCGCATGCCGCCGTGCGCAGCGAAGCCGACGTCGACGCCCTCGACGCCTCGCTCCTGCCCGGCATTCTCAAGACCGCCCGCCTCGGCTATGACGGCAAAGGCCAGGCCCGAGTCGCCACGATCGAGGACGTCCGCAAGGCCTTCCGCGACTTCGGCGGCGTGGACTGCGTGCTCGAAAAGCGCCTCTCCCTCAAGCTTGAGGTCTCCGTCATCGTCGCGCGCAACTCGCACGGCGAAACGGCCACGTTCCCCGTTTCCGAGAACTTCCACCGCAACGGCATCCTCGCGGTCTCCGTCCTTCCCGCCCGCATCGACGAGGATACGGCCTCCCGCGCCCGCGGCTATGCCGCCAAGATCGCCCAGGCGCTCAACTACGTCGGCGTCCTCTGCGTCGAGCTCTTCATCCTTGAAGACGGCACGATCCTCGTCAACGAGCTTGCTCCCCGTCCGCACAACTCCGGCCACGCCACGATCGACGCGTGCGTCACGAGCCAGTACGAACAGCAGGTCCGCACGATGGCCGGCCTTCCGCTCGGCTCCACGGAGCAACACTCCCACGCCGTGATGCTCAACATCCTCGGCGACGAGTGGTTCGACGAGGAAGGCGTCAAGCGCGAGCCCGACTGGGCCGGCGTCACCGCCATTCCCGGCGCCAAGCTCCACATCTACGGCAAGGCCGACGCCCGCCGCGCCCGCAAGATGGGCCACGTGACCTGCATCGGCAGGACCGCCGAAGAAGCCATGGAGCGCGCCCGCGAAGCCGCCCGCATCCTTCATCTTCCGGAACCGAACTGAGATGACCCAGACTCCTCCCGTCGACGAAGTCAGAATCGCCGAAGCCGTCCGCGTCCTTGAGGCGGGCGGCCTCGTCGCCATGCCGACCGAAACTGTCTACGGCCTCGCCGCCGACGCCGACAACGAATCCGCAGTGCTCTCCACCTACGCGGCCAAGGGCCGCCCGGCGGACCATCCGCTGATCGTCCACGTCGCAGGCATCGACGCCATCTCCCACTGGGCCGAGGACGTTCCGCCCGAAGCCTGGCTGCTGGCCAAGAAGTACTGGCCGGGCCCGCTCACGCTCGTTCTCAAGAAGAAGGCGCGCTGCGGACTCTGGGTGACGGGAGGACAGGACACGGTGGCGCTCCGCTGCCCGTCCCATCCCTGGGCTCATGCGCTCATCTCGGCCTTCTCGGGTCCGACCTGGCGCGGCCTCACGGCGCCTTCGGCCAACACATTCGGGCGCATCAGCCCGTCGTGCGCCGCACACGTCGCCGAAGACCTCGGCGTCAAGCCCGAAGGCAAGCTCGACATGATCCTCGACGGCGGCAGCTGCGAGTTCGGCATCGAGTCCACGATGATCAACCTCTCGCAGGGACGCCCCACGCTCCTGCGCCACGGCGTCGTCACCCGCGAGATGCTCGAGGAGACGCTCGGCTTTGCAGTGCCCGACGCAGGCAAGGATGCGCCCCGCGCCTCCGGCCGCCTCAAGAGCCACTATGCGCCCCGCACTAAGCTCGAGCTCGTGTCCGCCGAAGCCCTGCCCGCCCGATTCGCCGAAATGGGCGCCGCTCCGGTCGCCGTCATGGCCTCCGGCGAGGTGCTTGACCGCCTCGAGGGCACGCCCGTCCTCGCGATCAAGGCCCCCGCCGACCTTCACGGCTACGGACGCGACCTCTACGAAAACCTGCACAGGCTCGACCGCGCAGGCGCCGAACGCATCCTCGTCGAACTGCCGCCCCAGTCGCCCGACTGGGCCGCAGTCAACGACCGCCTCGGCCGCGCCGCAGCCTGAGGAGAACGCGACATGAACAAGATCTACGGCATCAAGAACTGCGGCTCCGTCAAGAAGGCCCTCGAATGGTTCGTCGCCCGAGACCTCCCGTTCGAGTTCCACGACTTCAGGAAGGAGGGGATCGATCCCGTCCTCCTTGACGAGTGGATCGCGAAGACCTCCTGCGACGTGCTCCTCAACCGCAAGGGCCTGCTCTGGCGCAAGCTTGACAAAGCCAGACGCGAGGCTGTGTGCGACAATCCCGAAGGCATGCGCGCCCTGATGCTCGAGAACCCCGTCATCATCAAGCGTCCCGTGATCGTCCATCCCGACGGCACCGTGACCGTCGGCGTTGACGAGGAAGCCTGGGAAAGGCTCGCCGGCTGACGCGAGCCACCGACAATCCGAACGACGGCCGCCGGCAACGGCGGCCTTTTTTCTGAAAGATGCATAAGTCGACATTGGAAACCCACCACCAGCCGATCATGCCCGTGTTGGCGCTCGTCCTCGCCACCTTCTTCTGGGGGAGCTCCTTCATCACGGTCGGCTCCGCGCTCGAGTACACGAACCCGCTCACGCTCGTGATGCTCAGGTTTGGCGTGGCCGCCTTCTTCGTCCTGCTCATGCTCAAGGGGCGGATTGCGGACATTCCCAAGCGCACCTGGAAGGCGGGGGCGGCCTGTGCCTTCCTCATCTATCTGGGCTACACGACGAACGCCGCGGGCCTCATGACCCTGCAGAGCTCCGAGTCTGGCTTTCTCACGGCGCTCTACGTGCCGATCACGCCGCTTCTCGTCTGGGTGGTCTTCGGCAAGGCGCCCACTAAGGGAGCCGTCTTCGGCGTGATGATGGCGTTTGCGGGCCTCGTCCTGCTCGCCAACCCCTTCACGCTCAGCTTCTCGAACAACTGGGGCGAGTGGGTCACGATTCTCTCGGCCCTCATCTCCGCTGTCGAAATCATGGTGGTGGGCCGCGTCGCGCCGGGCACTCAGGCGAGGCAGCTCGCATTCACCCAGCTTTTCTTCACCGCCGTCTTTGCAGCCGTCGGCCTGGCCGTCGCCACGGCGGCAGGCGTCCCGCTCAAGGAGACGACCTTCAACACGACGGTGGTGGGCGGCATCCTCTGGCTTGCCGTCATCGTCGCCTTTGTGCAGGTGCTGCTCTCCTGGGCGCAGCGCTACGTACCTGCGAGCCGCGCGGCCGTCATCTTCGCCATGGAGAGCGTCTTTGCCGCCATCATCGGTTGGTTCGCAGGCGAAAGCCTCGGAACGGCGGGCATCATCGGCGGCGTCCTGATCGTGGGCGGCATTCTCTGCGGCGAAATCAGGCTTCCGCGCAGGAAGGCCGCACCCAAGGAGCTTTCGTCATGACGGACACCCGTCCCGTCGGCATTCTCGACTCGGGCTTCGGAGGCCTCTCCGTCGCCCGCGCCGTCGCCGAGCTGCTTCCGCAGGAAAACCTCGTCTACGCCGCCGACTGCGGCTTCGCCCCCTGGGGCGACAGAACGGACAACTTCATTCTCGAGCGCACGCATGCGCTCGTCTCACACCTTCTCAGGAAGGACGTGAAGGCCATCGTCATCGCCTGCAACACGGCCACGGCCGTCTGTGCGGAAAGCCTGCGCGCCGAGCTCTCCATGCCCGTCGTGGGCATCGAGCCCGCCGTGCTTCCCGGCGCCCGCACGACCAGGACGGGCATCATCGGCGTGATGGCGACGACGAAGACGCTCGCAAGCGCCAAATACCGCCACCTCAAGTCCATCGCCCCCAAGGAGGTCAGGATCATTGACTGTCCGTGCCCCGGCCTCATGGACTGCGTGGAAGCGGGCGAATTCCGCACGCCGCACACGATGGCCCTTCTCAGGGAGTACGTGGAACCGCTCGTCGAGGCGGGCGCCGACACGCTCGTTCTCGGCTGCACGCACTATCCCTTCCTCTCCGATGCCATCCGCCTCACTGCGGGACCGGGCATCAGGCTCATCGATCCCGCCCCCGCCGTCGCGCGTCAGCTCAAGCGCCGCCTTGACGAGCCGGGCCTCCTCAACGACACGAAAAAGGCGCCCGCGCGCATCTTCTGCACGACGGACGCCAATGAGGCGCGCGAGCGCATTCTCAGGCTCCTCTGGACGGACAACGCCGTCCTGCAGAAGCTCGACGGGAGCGTCAGGCCCTGAGGGCCAGCTCCGGAACTTCAGGCGCCTTGAGATACTCCTCGAGGCGCCCTCTCATTTCGCCGGGAATCGGACGCTTGACGACAGCGTCGCCCTCGCGTGCGGCGCAGACCGCCGTCTCGATGCAGGCGAGCCTGCATTCGTCGCCCGCGTGGATCGTCATGGCGAAGCGCACGGACGTCGTGCCGATGCTCTCGATCCACATGCGCAGCACGCAGTCATCCCCGCATCGGCTCGGAGCGCAGAAGTCGCACCGGATCCCCGCGATCGGGAACCCGTAGCCCTCGACGAGGCTCTCCTCGTAGCTCAGGCCCGCACACTCGCGGAAGAAGTCCTCCATGGCGTTGTTGAGCATCACGAAGTACTGGGGATGGTAGACGATGCCCGCCGGATCACAGTGGTTCCAGCGAATGCGAAGGGGCTGCTCAAAAACCTTTCCGCTCATGACGCCACCTCATCGATGTGCAACGGAGCGCAGGACGGCGCGCACGGGACTGGCCTCGACGCCCTCGAGCTTGAGGGGCAGCGCAATGAGCTCGTAATCGCCCGCCTCGACCTGGCTCAGGTCGAGGTTCTCGATGATGGAGATGCCGCCCTGAAGGGCCACGCGGTGCGAAAGCAGGAGCGTGCTGTCGGCGGGGTCGATGCTCGGGGTGTCGAGCCCTATGAGCATCACGCCCGACTCGAGGAGCATGCGCACGGCGCCGGGAGAGACGGACCTGAAGTCCTCCGTCCAACGCTCGGGCGCGGTCCTGCGGGTCTTGATGAGGACGCGCTCGTGGAAGCAGGCGCTCGAGAGTTCCTCGCGGCTGACGGGCTCTGTCGTGTCCGCACCGCTCAGGTCGATGACGCGGCAGCGGCCGATGAAGCGCTCGAGCCTGAGCGTGGCGACGTCCACGGCGCCGCTGTCGAGATGCATCGGGGCGTCGACATGCGCGCCCACGTGCGGCGACATGTGGATCGTCGAGATGTTGGCAACTCCGCCGTCGTTGATGCGCTCGTTCCAGAGGACCTGGAACGGCGTGTCGCCCGGGAATACGGGCGCTCGGGTGCTTACGGAAGGGGAAATGTCCCAAAGGCTGCGCATGCAGTGGCCTCCTGAATGTTCTTGTCTTCGTAGCATAATATTCTGCGTGTCCGGCCGCACGTTTTCCAGCCGGCAATGTCGGAGATTTACGCCGTGAATGAAAGTTTCTTCAAAATGATCCTGTCGCGCCACTCCCTTGGCGCCAAGCATCTCGTCATTCCCGCCCCTGACGTGGGCGCCCTGCGTCTGGCCGTGACGGCCGCCTGCCGCGTGCCCTGCCATCAGGAGACGCTTCCCTTCCGCTGGGTCGAGATCTCCTCCCGCGACCGTCTCGCCGACCTCTTCGAATCGGTTCTGCCTGCGGACGCCGACGAGGAGATGCGCGCCAAGGCCCGCGGCAAGGCCCTGAAGGCGCCGATGTGCATGGCGCTCGTGGGCACGGGCCTCTCCCCCGACTCCCAGGACCGAGACGCCGACGAACGCCTGATGACGGCAGGCGCCTCGCTCATGAACTTCCTTGCAGGCCTGCATGCCCAGGGCTTTGCCGCGAAGGCAGTCTCCGCCAAGGACTTCCCCGCCCCCGACGGCCTTTACGATCCGACCTGCGAGCGCCTGCTCTGCTTCGTGCTCGTGGGAACGCCCGACACGCCCGTCAACTATCAGGACATCGGCATGGGCAACGACGAACGCCAGCCGCTCTCCCGCTGGTAGGACGTCAGCGCCTGAGCCCGGCGGCGCGCATGCCGTCGAGCGAGGCCAGGATGTCCAGAAGCGTGCGCGGCGCATCGCCTTCGGCATCGTCGCCCGCCAGCACGTAGGCGGGCATGCCGCTGCGAACGGCGCGCATGACGAGGGATGCAATCAGAGTGCGGGTGACGGGGTCGCCCGCACTTTTGCTTTCCGGGTCCCTCACGAAGACAGGCGAAAGCGGGCCCGAACGATGCCAACGCACGAAGAGCGGCCCCGAAAGCCTCCAGTCGGGATCCGAGGGATCCTGCGCGTCGCAGGCGGCAAGCGCCCGCATCTGGCGCTGCAGTCCGGGCATGCCCTCATTGAGTCCCATCACGGGCCTGATGCCGAAGTTTCTCAGGAGCGCCATGAGGCGCGGCGTGAGCAGCGTCGGATTTCTCACCTCGAAGGCGAGCACGGGGGCGGCGTCCGCAGAGCCCAGCTCCCGCACCAGCCCCTCTGCGAAGGCACCCAGCTCCTCCACGGCCTTCTGCCTGCCCTGAAGCGTCTTCATCTGCGAGGACGGATAGGGCCCGAAGTCGAAGAGCACGCCGCCGAGCTTCTCGCCGAGTCCGTCCGTGCAGCTTCTCACGAAGGCTGCGGCGGCCGCCACGTTGAGGAACTCCCTGTTGAGGCCGCCTGCACGGCCGCGTCTGTCGTGCACGAAGACGCTCGTCACGAGCGCGGGCGCGCGCACGATGAAGCGGAAGTCGGCGGGAACGGCGGACGCCAGAACGGCAAGCTCCGCCTGTGAATGGGGATGGAGGTATCCGCGCTCGAGGCAGACGCAGCCCAGCCAGGGCGTTCGCGCGAGCACGGACAGGCCGTCTAGTCCCTTCATGCGGAGCGCGCCGCTCGAGGCCGAGTATATGGTGCCGCGCCAGTACGGCCGCCCGAAGCCGAGCGTGCCCAGACGCACGAGCCTCGAAAGACGTGCCGAAGCCTCGAGCACGCTCCTGCGGGGCGGCTCGCCCGAGACGGGCGCGTCCGGACGCGGCGCATCGTCAAAGAGCGGCTCCCTGCTTCTCTCAATCATCGGCTTGCCCTTCATCATGGCGTTTTCGTCCTGACATGCTCTCGCGTACGTGCGTCCTGACATCGCAGGCATCCCAGCGAGGGCACTCAGACGACCTCTTTTTTGGTAGCATTGAATGATATTCGCGGCCGCGTTCGTCTCCCGTACATCCGTACGCCGCAGGCCTGCTCAAGCGATATTAATTGAAATATGCCCATCACTGATAGTTCCGAAGAGAAGGCCATGAAGAAAGACCTGACGCAGGAGAAAATCCCCGTCTGGGTCGTCGACGACGAGGTCCGCTATTCGATCCGCTTTGCTCTTGCGACGCACGGCATCGATGCACGCACCTACGCCAGCGGCGAAGACTTCTTCAACCTCGTCGAAACGGACCAGCCCGGCTGCCTCGTCGTCGACCTGACCATGCCCGGCATGAGCGGCATCGAGGTTCTGAAGCGCCTTCGCGATCTCGACAGCCCCATCAAGGTCATCGTGCTTTCCGGCCACGGCACTATCCGCACGGCCGTCGAAGCCATGGAGAACGGCGCGATCTCCTTCATGGAGAAGCCCGTCGATCCCGACGACCTTCTCGTGAAGATCAACGCCGCACGAGACGCCTCCCTTCTCGAGGTCTGCAAGACGCGCGTGCGCCACATGCTCCGCCAGTTCTCCAAGCGCGAGACACAGATCTTCGATCTGGTCTGTCAGGGCCTGAAGAACGGCGAGATCGCCGAAAAGCTCTTTCTTTCGACGCGAACGGTCGAATCTCACCGCGCCAACATCACGAAGCGCCTTGAAGACCGCGCGCCGATCGGCATCCTCTACGAACTCGCGCGCACCAAACTCGACACGAGCCCCGTGCAGTTCTGCAAGCTCCAGCCCGCCCGCGGTAAGCAGAGCAAGAAGAGCGAAGAGAAAAGCGAGAAGAAGGCCAAAGAGAAGACCGAGGACTAACCTCCCCCCTGCCTCACAGAGGTTTTTGCGCCAAATTTCCATGAAAAAACGGGAGTCCGCAAACGGACTCCCGTTTTTTCATTCGCGGCTGCCCCGCTCCGATCAATCCTTGAAGAGCTCGTGCGCGAGCTTCATCGGACAGAACTTCGGGCCGCACATGCTGCAGAAGTGAGCCTTCTGGGCGGCGGCCCCGGGAAGCGTCTCGTCATGGAAGGCACGGGCCCTGGCGGGATCCACGGCAAGGGCGAACTGGTCGGGCCAGCGGAATTCAAAGCGGGCCATGCTCATGAGGTGGTCGCGCAGGATCGCACCGGGCACGCCTCGGGCGATGTCGGCCGCATGGGCCGCGATGCGGAATGCGGCCATGCCCTCGCGCACGTCGTTCGCATCGGGAAGGCCGAGATGCTCCTTGGGCGTCACGTAGCAGAGCATCGCCGTGCCCGCCCCCGCGATCATGGCGCCGCCGATGGCGGCCGTGATGTGGTCGTAGCCCGCACCGACGTCGCTCACGAGCGGCCCGAGCGTGTAGAAGGGCGCGTCATCGCACCACTCGCGCTCATTGAGCTGGTTGAGCTCGACGCCGGGCATCGGAATGTGGCCGGGCCCCTCGATCATCACTTGCACGTCGCGAGCACCCGCCCTGCGGTTGAGCTCCCCGAGCGTCCTGAGTTCGGCGAACTGCGCCGCATCGTTGCCGTCGTAGAGGCTGCCCGAGCGCAGGCCGTCGCCGAGCGAGAGCGTCAGGTCGTAGTGCGCCGCAATGTCGAGGATCTCGTCAAAGTGCTCGTAGAGGAAGTTCTCCCTGCCGAAGGCCTTCATCCACCTGGCCATCATGCCGCCTCCTCGGGAGACGATGCCCGTCAAGCGGCTGCGCGTAAGCTCGACGTGGGGCAGGAGGAGCCCTGCGTGGATCGTCATGTAGTCGACGCCCGCCCTGGCCTGGTCCTCCAGGACGTCCCTGAAGATCTCCCAGGAGAGCGCGAGCGGATCGCCGCCTGCGCGCTCGAGCGTTTCGTAAAGCGGCACGGTGCCGACGGGCACGGGCGAGCCGCGCAGGATCATCTCGCGGGTCTCGCGGATGCACCTGCCGGTCGAGAGGTCCATCACGGTGTCCGCGCCTCTGGCGAGCGCCTCCTGCATCTTGCGGCCTTCCTCGCGCCAGTCGGAGGACGAGGCGGAAGTGCCGACATTGGCGTTGACCTTGGTGGCGAAGTGGCGGCCGATGACGGTGGGCTCGACCTCGGGATGCGTGAAGGCGGCGGGGATGACGGCCTGTCGGGCAGCCACGCGGGCCCTGACGCGCTCGCCCGTCCAAGGCTCGACGCGTTCGAGAAGCGGCATGAGCCTGTCGCGCACGCGCTCAAGTCCCGGCTCGGAGAGCGAGGCGGCGAAACCTTCGAGATTGGCGTTTTCGCGTGCGGCCGCATAGGCCATTTCAGGCGTCACGACGCCCGCTCGCGCGGCGGCGAGCTGCGTGGGGCTGCCAGGTTCGGGGCGCTCGCGGCGCACGAGCTCGACCGTCTCGCCCGCATCGGCGGCGCCGTAGCCACCCGTGACGTCGGTCATGAAGAAGTCGGGATTCCTGCCGCCGCCGAAGCATTCGGGCGTGTCGGAAAGCCTGATGCGGCGCAGAGGGACGTCCTCGCCCGCCTCGCTCCTCACGAAGAAGCGTTCGCCAGCGGGACGCAGGTCAGGATTGGAATGGAAGTGGTTGTGCATAATCGCGCTCCAGAAGAATTGAAGTGAGGGCGCGACCGGCGAAGAGAACGGTGCCGTGGGCCTTCCTTCGAAGGCCGGATGTCGATTTGTCCGCAGCGTTTCCCGACGCAAGTCTGAACCTGATCCGGTGCGACGGGTGTTTCTCAACCGGCCCCTGAAAGGCCGATACCCCGAACGCGCAAGTCCGATTGTAGGGCAAAAAGAGGCGTCATCCCGCAGGAACACGCCTGCTGAGGACACTTTTCCCTGCACGGTGCCCCCGTGCCGAAGACGGCCCGTCGGGAAGACGCACGCGAAACGGACTGCTAAAATATAAGGATTGCCTTTTGTCCGTTCCGCCCGCCGCTCCCTGCGGCCCCTCCTGCGCAGCGGACGCCGTTTTTTCTTTTTTCACCCGAGGTTTTCCGACATGGAACTGAATCCCCTTACCGCCCTCTCCCCGATCGACGGCCGCTATGCCCGCCAGACCGACGCGCTTCGCGACATCTTCTCCGAATGCGCCTTCATGAACGCCCGCGTTCGTGTCGAAGTGGAGTGGCTCATCAGTCTTTCCGAAGCCGGCTTTGCTGAACTTCCGCACCTCAGCGACCACGGCAAGGCCTTCCTGCGCGGCCTCGCCGACAACTTCTCGCTCGCCGACTGCGAAGCCATCAAGGAAATCGAAAAGACGACGAACCATGACGTGAAGGCCGTCGAGTACTGGATCAAGAACCAGGTCGCCCACGACGAAGAGCTCAAGTCCGCCTCCGAGTTCGTGCACTTCTCTTGCACGTCCGAGGACATCAACAACACGAGCCACGCCATCATGCTCAAGCGCGGCCGCGAAGCCCTCGCCGACTACCTCCAGCAGATCCACGACACGATCGCAGGCTTCGCCCACCAGTGGGCCGAAATCCCGATGCTCTCCCGCACGCACGGCCAGACCGCCTCTCCGACGACGGTCGGCAAGGAATTCGCCAACGTCGCCGTGCGTCTTGAACGCGTGATCGAAGCCATCCGTGCCGTCAAGATCTACGCCAAGATGAACGGCGCCGTCGGCAACTACAACGCCCACCTCGTCTCCTATCCGGAATACGACTGGGAAGCCCACTCCCGCAAAGTCGTCGAGGAACGCCTCGGCGTGACGTTCAACACGCACACGATCCAGATCGAGCCGCATGACTACATGGCCGAGCTCTTCCACCAGATCGAACGCGCCAACACGATCCTCATCGACTTCGACCGCGACGTCTGGGGCTACATCTCCATGCACTTCTTCAAGCAGAAGCTGCGTGAAGGCGAAGTCGGCTCCTCCACGATGCCGCACAAGGTCAACCCGATCGACTTCGAAAACTCCGAAGGCAATCTCGGCCTCGCCAACGCCGTTCTCGATCATCTCGCCGGCAAGCTCCCGATCTCCCGCTGGCAGCGCGACCTGACGGACTCTACCGTCCTGCGCAACCTCGGCGTCGCCTTCGGCTACTGCTTCATCGGCTACAACGCCCTGACGCGCGGCCTCGGCAAGCTCCAGGTCAACGAGCAGGTCATCGCCGCCGACCTCGACAACGCCTGGGAAGTCCTCGCCGAAGCCGTTCAGACCGTGATGCGCCGCTACGGTGTGCCGCATCCGTACGAGCAGCTCAAGGCCCTCACCCGCGGCAAGGACGGCATCACCAAGGAAACGATGCGCGAATTCATCTCCAACCTCGACATCCCCGCCGATGCCAAGGCCTCCCTGATGGAACTCACGCCCGCCACCTACATCGGCAAGGCCGTCGAACTCGCCCGCCGCTGCTGATCCGCTTGAGATCCGCCTGCCAAGGGACCGTCCCTTCGGACGGCTCTGAATCCTTAGGCAAAAGCCCCGCTCGTCATTGAGCGGGGCTTTTCTTTTCATGCGCGCCCATCCGACAAGAACGCGAAAGCCCCGCTCGATTGAACGGGGCCTTGCGCGCTGTCTCTCAGGTCGTTCGAGGGTTCTTATTCGACACGGCCGAGCAGGCAGTATTCCATGATGGCCTTCTGGGCATGCAGGCGGTTTTCTGCCTCGTCCCAGACGACGGACTGCGGACCATCGATGACGTCGGCCGTGACTTCCTCGCCGCGGTGGGCGGGCAGGCAGTGCATGAAGACGGCGCCCTGATTGGCGGCGGCCATGGAGTCGGCGTTGACCTGCCACTTGGCGAAGGCCTCGCGGCGCACCGCGTTCTCCTCCTCGTAGCCCATGGACGTCCAGACGTCGGTCGTCACGAGATCGGCGCCGCGGCAGCATTCGACGGGATCGTCGAAGACCTTGAGATGGTCGCCCGCAAGCGTCAGGGCGGGATCAAGCTCATAGCCCTTGGGGCTCGAGAAGTGGAGCTTGAAGCCGAGTAGCTTGGCGGCCTCGATCCAGGTGTAGGCCATGTTGTTGGCGTCGCCCACCCAGGCGACGGTCTTGCCGGTGATCGGACCGCAGTGCTCCTCGAAGGTGAGGATGTCGGTGAGGATCTGGCAGGGATGGTATTCGTTCGTGAGACCGTTGATGACGGGCACCCGACTGTGAACGGCCATGTCGTCAAGACGGTCCTGGCCGAAGGTGCGCATCATGATCAGGTCGCCCATGCGGCTGATCACGCGGGCCGTGTCGGCGATGGACTCGGAGCGGCCGATCTGGGAGCCCTGGCTCTGCAGATTGACGACGTTGCCACCAAGCTGGTAGAAGCCCGTCTCGAAGCTAACGCGGGTACGCGTGCTCGCCTTTTCGAACACCATGATGAGCACCTTGCCTGCGAACGGTTCATATCGCTTGCCCGCCTTCAGGTCCGCCTTGATGACCTTGGCGCGGTCGATCATGTAGCGAAGGGTTTCACCGGAAAAGTCGCTGAGCTTCAGAAAATGGCAGGGCACGTTGCTACTCCTAAGAAAAATGTACGTTGCGACATCGTCGCAGCGCACATTCTTGCAAGAAGAAGCGGGGCCTTCAAATTTAAGTGAGCGCCTCTTGAGGATTCGCCAACCGATTAGGGGGTTGCATATAGCGGGCGTTCTTTTGGCGACAAAAGCACCCCTCGGGGCGCCCTGCGGGCGCTAGACGATGATGGCCGCAGCCTTCACCTGCGCGTAGAGGCGCGTGCCGACGGCGATGCCGAGTTCGTCCGCCGAGCGACGGGTGATTCGCGAGAGAATGCGGCAACCGCCCGCCTCGAGCGTGAGCATGACGTGGCTCTCGCCCTCAACGCCTCGCATCCCGATGACGACGGCGGGCAGCACGTTTCGGATCGAGGTGTCCCTCGGTTCGCTGAGCGCCACGCTCACGTCGCGCGCAAGAATCCTCAGGCGCGCGGCCTCGCCCACGTTCCTGCCCGCATCGGGCACTTCGAAGGCCGTCTCACCCGCCGTCACGACCGCCGTGCACCACATTTCGCTCCGCTCGGTCACGACGCCCGAAAGGACGACGGAGGAGCCCTGCTCGCCCTGTCCGGGCCAGCGCTCGAGAAGCACCTCCTCAAGCGGCCCCTCGGCGACGATCCGCCCGTTTTCAAAGCAGATCACCTGATCCGCAAGGCGGGCCATTTCGTCGGCCGAGTGAGTAACGTAGAGCATGGGAACGGAGAGCTCGTCGCGAAGACGCTCGAGCCACGGCAGGATCTCCTGCTTGCGGTTCCAGTCGAGTGCCGCGAGCGGCTCGTCCATGAGAATGAGATCGGGCGTCATCAGCAGCGCACGCGCGATGGCCACTCTCTGGCGTTCGCCGCCGGAGAGAAGCTGCACGCGGCGCCGGAGAAGATGCCCGATGCCCAGGAGCTCCACTGCTTCCGAGAAGCGGGCGAGCCCCCCACGGGCATCCTTGTGTCTGAGGCCAAAATGGAGATTGCCCTCGACATTCAGATGCTCGAATAAACTCGCTTCCTGAAAGACGTATCCCAAGCGGCGCTCCCAGGCCGGGACAAAGATATTCCTGGCATCGTCCTGCCAGACTCGGTCGGCGACGACGACCCTGCCGCCCGCACGCTCAAGGCCCGCCGTGCATCGCAGCACGGTGGTCTTGCCGCAGCCCGAGGGTCCGAAGAGCACCGTGATGCCCTTGTCGGGAATCTCGAACGAAACGTCAAGGCGGAAGTCCGTTCCGCGGTCCAGATTCAATGTGATCCTGCCGCTCATCGGGTCCTCCCTTCCTTGCGGTTGAGCAAGTTGAGGGACAGAAGAACGAAGAAGCTGAAGACCAGCATGCCGCCCGCAAGAACGTGCGCCTTGCCGTACTCCATCGCTTCAACGTACGTGTAGATTTCGGTTGAGATGACCTGCGTCGATCCAGGGATGTTGCCGCCGATCATGAGCACGACGCCGAATTCGCCGATCGTGTGTGCAAAGGTCATCAGGGTGCCCGTGATGATGCCGTGGCGCGCCAGCGGCAGGATCACGCGGAAGAAGGCTTCGAAGGGGCGGCAGCCGAGCGTTGCCGCCACCTCCATCGGCCTTGGGCCTATGGCCTCGAAGGCCGTGACGACGGGCTGGATCATGAAGGGAAGCGAATACACCACCGAACCGATCACGAGACCGGTGAAGGTGAAGTTGAGCGTTCCCAGCCCCAGGGCATCCGTCACCTGCCCGATCGGCCCGTTGGGCCCGAGGGCGATGAGGATGTAGAAGCCCAGGACGGACGGCGGCAACACCAGAGGCAGGGTCACGACCGCATTCATCGGCGCGCAGAGCGCGCTCCTGCCTTTCACGAGCCACCACGCAAGCGGCAGTCCGATGATGAGGAGAATGACGGTCGTGACGGCCGCGAGCCTCAGGCTCAGCCACACGGGTCCGAGTTCAATCCATGTCAGCATGACTTACCTGACCGTGCCGTAGCCATAGGCTTCGCGGATGGCGGCGGCTTCATTGCTCGTCTTCAGGTAGTCGAGGAAGCGCTTGGCGCCGGCGTTCTTCTCGCCTGCCTTGAGCTGGACGGCATCCTGAAGGATGGGCTTGTAGAGGTCCTGCGGAACGACCCAGCCGGAGCCGCCCGTGAAGGCGCCGTTCTTGAAGCACTGGGAAAGCGCAACGAAGCCGATCTGGGTGTTGCCCGACTCCACGAACTGGAAGGTCTTGCCGATGTTGTTGCTGACGACGAACTTCGGCTCGACGGCCTCCTTCATCTTGAGAGCGTCGAGCGCCTGAAGGGCGGCCTCGCCGTACGGAGCGAGACGAGCGTCTGCGACGGCGACCTTCTTCACGGTGGGATGGAGAAGGGCCTTCTGGTCCTTGACGAGTGCGGCGTCGGAGGACCAGAGGACGAGCTTGCCCACGGCATACGTGAAGGTGGTGCCGGCAACGCCGTGGCCTTCCTTGACGGCCTTGGCGGGTGTCTTGGCGTCGGCGGCGAGTAGCACGTCGAACGGAGCGCCGTTCTTGATCTGTGCGTAGAAGGCGCCCGTGGCGCCGTAGGACACGACGAGCTTGTCGCCCGTGGCCTTTTCATAAAGCGGAGCAAGCTCCTTCATCGGAGCCATGAAGTTGGCGGCAACGGCGACGCGGACTTCTTCGGCGGCAACAGCGCAGGCAAGGCCTGCGAGCATGAGAGCGGCGGCAAGCTTCTTCATCTGCATGATTTTTTCTCCATGGGCGGTGTTGAACCGCATTAAGCTAAGATTGAGTGTAGGCCTTGACGGCTCCGCTATTCCGTAGAAGAATAGCGGGACTTTCCTCATTTTTCAAGTAGTCCATTCGGAGACAAGCATGAGCAAAACGATTGCCGACCCGACGCTTTTGGCGACTCACATGGCGGAGCTCGCCGACAAGCGCATTGACATCCTGAGGCGCATCGGCGACGTCGGCTCCATCTCCGAAGCGGCCCGTCGCGCAGGCGTGAGCTACAAGGCCGCCTGGCAGGCCATCGAGACGCTGAACAATCTGGCGGGCGCCCCTCTGGTCGAGAAGGTCGTGGGCGGCAACAAGGGCGGCGGCACCAGGCTCACGGCCACGGGCGAAGAGGTGCTGAAGCTAGCCGACGAACTGACCCGCGCCCGCGCCGAGGTGCTCGTACGCTTCCGTCTCAAGGACTCTCCCGCGCTCAAGAACGTCGGCGTCAGCTCGCTGAGGACCTCGATGCGCAACCAGTTCCCCGCCGTCATCGAGAAGCTGAAGATCGGCTCGGCGCAGGTTCGCCTCATCCTCTCCATCGACGATACGCACTACATCCGCGCCTCCTGCACGAAGGAGTCCGCTCAGCTCCTCGGCCTTCGCGAAGGCAAGCACGTCCTCGCCCTCTGCAAGGCCACCGCAGTGGACATCTCCGCCGACAACCCCGCCCTCGTCGAAAGCCGCGACAACCAGATCGTGGGCGCCGTGCTTCGCAGCGAGCGCGAAGACAAGGGCGGCGAATGCACCATCCAGCTGCCCTCGGGCCTCACCATCGTGGGCTTCGCCAGACCCAGTCACGGGCTTCACATCGGCATGCGCGCCGTCGCCACCGTTGCGCCCGAAGCCGTGGTCATTGCGCTGAACTCCTGACACTGATGGAAGGAAAGGGCCAAGCGCGTCTCAAGGCCATGAAAGCGCGCCTTTGTTGACGGCAATCAAGCTCACCTCACCCTTCCTTACATAAACCTTAATAAGATTACACACGTGCAGACTCTGCTTCCCTAGGCATAGTCTGCCCTTTTTCACCCCTAAACAGCGCCGGATGGCTCCCCCTGGTACGCACACCGCCCCCGGCCGCTCTTACAAACAGGTTCCAGCAAAATGGCCAACAACAGCAAATGGTATGTCGCCGGCGTCCTCCTGATCGGCGCCGTCATCGGCATCGTCTTCGTCGGTATCCTCACGAGCGTCGTCCACTGGGCGGGCAGCCCGAAGTTCTGCGGCGAATTCTGCCACTCCATGGATCTCACCTACGCCGCCTACAAAAAGGGCCAGCACTACATGACCGGCTCCGGCGCCACCGCCGGCTGCTCCGACTGCCACCTTCTGAACCACTCCAACGAACACGTCGGCCCGCTCGACTACACGGCTCTTCTCTTCGACAAGGCCCGTGCCGGCTCCATCTCGCTTCTCGGCCAGATTCAGGGCTCTCTTAGCACGCATGAAAAGCAGCTCGAAAAGCGCAAGGAAATGGCTGAAGCCGTTCACAAGCAGATGATCGAACGTAACTTCTCCGCCTGCCGCGGCTGCCATGACCTGTCCCGCATGCACAACGCCAAGAAGCCGTTCATCGCCAAGATGCACCAGAATCTCGACAAGGATCCGAAGAAGCCTGCCGACTGCCTGGCCTGCCATCCGAAGGCCGGTCACGACTACGCCGCCGCTGACGCCGAAATGGCCAAGGCTCAGGAAACCGCTGCGAAGTAATCCCTTCGAAAGCCTGATTTCCTGAAAAGCGAATCATCTGGACCCCGACGCCCGAAAGAGCGCCGGGGTCTTTTGCATTTTGCCTTTCCCGCATCGGGCGGACGCGGGCGGCAGGTCCCCGCCGATTTGTCTACAATCGCTAGAAACCCATTGCTTTGTCAGCGGCGGACGTGCTCCGCCGCGTCCACATATTGCGAGCACAAATGGCAGAAACCATCTTCCGCGCCGACTACCGCGCGCCGTCCCATCTGATCGACACGGTGCATCTGGAGTTTGACCTTGACGCCGACAGCACGAGCGTCATCAACACCATGCACGTGCGTCCGAATCCCGATGCACAGCATTCCTCCGATCTCATTCTCAACGGCGAAACCCTGACGCTCGTCAGCGTCGCCGTCGACGGCCTTCCGCTCGACGAGTCCCGCTACACGCTCGGCGACGACCTGCTCACCATCCGCGGCATCGACCGCGAGTGCGACGTCATCGTCGTCAACCGCTTCAGCCCGTCCGCCAACAAGGCGCTCTCGGGCATCTACACCTCGGGCCAGAACCTGATGAGCCAGTGCGAGGCCCAGGGCTTCCGCCGCATCACCTACTTCCTCGACAGGCCCGACGTCCTCTCCCGCTACAGCGTCGTGATCCGCGCGTCGAAGGAGCAGTACCCCGTGCTGCTCTCCAACGGCAACCGCATTGAGGAGAAGGACCTTGACGACGGCCGCCACGAGGCCCGCTGGGAGGATCCGTTCCCGAAGCCCTGCTATCTCTTCGCGCTCGTCGCCGGCAGGCTCGAGGCCCTTCGCGACACGATCGTCCTCAAGGACGGCCGCACCGCCAGCCTTGAAGTCTGGGTCGAGCCGCAGGACATCGACAAGACGCAGCACACGATGGACAGCCTCAAGAAGTCCATCCGCTGGGACGAGGAGCGCTGGGGGCTCGAGCTTGACCTCGACGGCTTCCGCATCGTGGCGACGAACGACTTCAACTTCGGCGCCATGGAGAACAAGGGCCTCAACATCTTCAACGCCCGCTACGCGCTCGCCAATCCGAAGGTCGCCACCGACCAGGACTACGCCAACATCGAGTCCGTCGTCGGCCACGAGTACTTCCACAATTGGACGGGCGACCGTGTCACGCTCCGCGACTGGTTCCAACTCACGCTCAAGGAGGGCCTGACGGTCTTCCGCGATCAGGAGTTCTCCGCCGACATGCTCGGCGACGAGTCCGCCCGCGCGGTCGAGCGCATCCACAACGTCAAGGCGCTACGTCTGGCCCAGTTCGCCGAGGACGCAGGCCCCATGGCCCACCCGATCCGTCCCGACAGCTATCAGGAGATCGACAACTTCTACACGAGCACCGTGTATGAAAAGGGCGCCGAAGTCATCCGCATGCTCCAGACGCTTCTGGGCAAGGACACCTTCCGCAAGGGTTTCGACCTCTACATCGCCCGCAACGACGGCCACGCCGTGACGTGCGAGGCCTTCCTCGAAGCCATGGAGGAGGCCTCGGGTCGCGACCTCCAGCAGTTCCGCCGCTGGTACTCTCAGGCAGGCACCCCGCGCGTCGCCGTCTCCACGCAGTGGAACGCCGAGGCGGGCCAGCTCGTCATGACGGTCGAGCAGACCACGCCGCCCACGCCGGGCCAGCCCGCCAAGGAATCGATGCTCATGCCCTTCCCCGTCGCGCTGCTCGACGCCGAGGGCCGCGAGATGCCCGTTCTGCTCAAAGGCGAGTCCGAAGGCTCCGCCCAACTCACGCGCATGTTCGAGCTCAAGGACGCACGCCAGACCTGGGTCTTCTCGGGCCTTCGCGAAAAACCCGTTCCGAGCCTCAACCGCGGCTTTGCCGCGCCGGTCATCCTCGACGTCAGCCTCGACGCCGACGCGCTTGCGCTGCTTGCCCGCGCCGACAGTGATCCCTTCAACCGCTGGGAGGCCATGAACCGCCTGATGATGAAGGCGATCCTCGAGCAGGTGCGCGCCGTTCTCGCCAACGACCAGGCTCCCGTCAATGCAACGCTTCTCGAGGCGTTCGGCGCCATCATCGACGACGTCAACCTTTCGCCCGCCTTCCGTGCGGTCGCGATGGAGCTCCCGAGCGAGCGCGCCGTCGCCGACGCCATGCCGATCATCGATCCCGCCGCCATCCACCGTGCGCGCGAAATCGTCCGCGAAGCCCTCGGCATCCGCTGGCACAGCAAGCTCGTGAGCGTCATCGACGGCTGCAGGCTTGAGGGTGAATACTCTCCCGACTCGACGAGCGCCGGCATCCGCGCCCTGAAGAACACCTGCTACTACTACGGCGTCGCCGCAGGCAACAAGACGATGGTGCTGCGCGTTCGCGACCAGTTCAACACGGCCAACAACCTGACGGACCGCCTCGCCGCGCTCAACATGATCGCAGGCTCGAGCACGCCGACCAAGAACGACACCATCGTCTCGGCGCTCAAGGAGTGGTACTCCGAGCCGCTTCTCGTCAACAAGTGGCTGACGATTCAGGCGACCGCCCCGTGCTTTGCGGGCGAGGCCCCCGTCGTCACCCGCGTCTCCGAACTCGCCAACAGCCCCTTCTTCTCCATGGCGAACCCGAACAACGTCTACGCGCTGCTCGTGGCCTTCTTCATGAACAACCCCGCCGAATTCCATCGTCTGGACGGCGAAGGCTACAAGTTCTGGGTCGAGTGCGTGCTCAAGCTCGACGCCCTCAATCCGCAGGTTGCCTCCCGCGTCGCCCGCAGTCTCGAAAACTGGCGCCGCTACACGCCACAGCTCTCGAACCTCATGTTCCAGGCGCTCAAGCATCTGGAACGTCAGGAGAAGCTCTCCGTGAGCGTTCGCGAAATCGTTGAAAAAGCTTTGAACAATCCCGCATAAGAGGAAATTGCATCGTGTCCACCCTTTCTCTCAGTCAGTATCTCTGCCGTGAACAGCAGCTTCACGACCTCGACCCCGTTCTCTCCCGCCTGATCGTCAGCGTCTCCGAAGCCTGCAAGACGATCAGCTTCAAGGTGCGCAACGGCGCCCTCGCCGGCGTGCTCGGCATGGCCGGCTCCGAAAACGTCCAGGGCGAAGACCAGAAGAAGCTCGACATCATCAGCAACGACATCTTCGTCGAGGCCGTCGCCCTTTCGGGCTCCGTCTGCGGCATGGTGAGCGAAGAGATCCCCGAGGTCATTCCCGTTCCCGAAGACCTGCCGATCGGCCCGTACCTGATCTGCTTCGACCCGCTCGACGGTTCCTCCAACATCGACATCAACGTCTCCATCGGCTCGATCTTCTCGGTCCTTCCCGCCGTTCGCCCGAAGCGCGAGCCCGTGGCCGAGGACTTCCTGATGCCCGGCACCAAGCAGGTCGCCGCAGGCTACTGCATGTACGGTCCGCAGACCCAGCTCGTCCTCACGTTCGGCCGCGGCGTCGTGATGTTCACGCTTGACCCGACGACCGGCACCTTCATGCTCACGGCCGAAGACGTCCGCGTCGACCGCTCCGCCAAGGAATTCGCCATCAACTGCTCCAACATGCGCCACTGGGAGGATCCGGTCAAGCGCTACGTCGCCGAGCTCCTCGAAGGCAAGACCGGCGTTCGCGGCAAGGACTTCAACATGCGCTGGGTCGCCGCCATGGTGGCCGAAGTGCACCGTATCCTGCAGCGCGGCGGCATCTTCATGTACCCGCGCGACCACCGCGACCTCACGAAGCCGGGCAAGCTTCGCCTGATGTACGAGGCCAACCCGATGTCCATGCTCATGGAAAATGCCGGCGCCGCCGCCACGAACGGCCACCAGCGCATCCTCGACATCGTTCCCGAGAAGATCCACCAGCGCGTGGCCGTCTTCCTCGGTGCGGCCGATGAAGTCGAGCGCGTGACGTCCTACCACGCCGAATAATCCCAGCCTCCGCCCAGGCGGGATACACACCGAAAAATCGGGGCGCCTCCCGGAAAGGAGGCGCCCCGATTGCATTGTGACGGTGTCGTCAGGAGACTTAGAAGAGGTCCTTGAAGACGCTCTTGCGGGCGCTGCTTTCTTCGGCGTCCGCCTTCTTTTCAGCTTCTTCAGCCAGAGCCTGCGTCGGCACGGCGGCGGAAACGGCGGAGGGCAGCGTCTCGACGACGCGCTTTTCCATGGCGCCGATCTGCGTCTGGACCTGGGCGGTCAGCTCGCCCTGAGCCCTCTTCTGGTCGTCGAAGAGAGCCTTGTAGCGCTCTTCAGCACGGACGGCCTCCTGACGGACGGCGGTGAGCGTCTCGTCGGAGCGGGCCGTCATGAGGGCCTCCAGCTTTTCAATGCGCTCGAGCAGAATGCGGTTGCTTTCGGCAAAGCGGCTCTTTTCGGCGTCGTCAGCCACGGTGCGGGCGTTGCGAGCCTCCTTGTAGGCGGCGCGAAGCTCAAGCGTGACGCTGGCCTGCTGCCAGACCATGTAGACGAGCAGCACGAAGACCACCGCGGCGAAACCGCCCACGACGAGAACGCCGAGCGGAGCCTGGATTTCGGTGTAGATCAGGTTGACGGCCGTGACGGTCGAGAGCGCCGTCCAGTTGATGACCAGAAAGACCGCCATCAGAATGAGGACGAACAGCAGAAAAATGGTACGAATCTTCATAAGGGCTCCGAAGCGTCCTGCCTGAAGTGATCGGCAGGACGAAGACGAACTGAGAACGCCGCGCTGCATGCACGGCCCCGCTTCACGGACAACTGTCCCGCGCTCCGCCCCCAAGGCGTCGCCGGAACGGCGCTATTTCGGGTTCATCATAGCAAATGCACAGTGCGACGAGGCAGGGTAATTGCCCGAAACTCCGTCAAAACGCCTTTGACTGATCGGGATCCCAATACTATAGTGTTAGGTTAGGCTAATTCTGACGGAGCGCCTCCCGAAGCGCACCCGCCCTTCCCACGCTCCGCCCACGCCCCGTCCGACCGGACGGCGGCCAACACGACTGAGGCAACATTTCATGCGTACCGATTCCCGCTTTCCCCGTCTTCACATCGTCGACCATCCCCTCATCGAGCACAAGCTCTCCCTGATGCGCGACAAAAACACCGGCACGCAGGACTTCCGCACGCTGCTCCATGAAATCGCGCTCCTGATGGGCTACGAAGTCACCCGCGACTTCCCGACGAAGCTCGAGGACATCGAAACCCCGATCTGCGCGACCAAGTCGCCCATGCTCGTCGAAAAGGATCCCGTCATCGTTCCAGTCCTGCGCGCCGGCCTCGGCATGACCGACGGCCTCCTCGCCCTGCTTCCCGCCGCCCGCGTCGGTCACATCGGCGTCTACCGCAACGCCCAGCACGAACCCGTCGAATACCTCGTGCGCCTGCCCGACGCTCCCAACAGCAACTACATCGTCGTCGACCCGATGATCGCAACGGGCCACTCCGCCGCCTACGCCATCGAGATCCTCAAGCGACGCGGCGTCAGGGGCGAGCAGATCCACTTCATGGCGCTCGTCGCCGCCCCCGAAGGCATCAAGGTTCTGAGCGAAGCCCATCCCGACATCGACATCTTCGTTGCAGCCCTTGATGAAAAGCTCAACGATCGCGCCTACATCGTGCCGGGCCTCGGCGACGCAGGCGACCGAATCTTCGGCACCCTCTAACAAGGCGCCTCAACACTTCAGGACGGCTGGACATCCGGCCGTCTTTTTTTGCCCGCCACTTTCATGATTTTTTTGACCATAATTTTTACGGGTTTACCCTTGAGTATTGCTATTTGTGAGTATTTTTGACCGCTTCAACTCCGTATAACTACGCAAAACTACCAAAAATCGGACTCGAAGCCACTCGCCTAGTCTCATTTCATTTGATAAAAGTCAAACTTACACAATCCTTAAGGGCGCATCATACGGTCTGACATGATCTGCCGGCTTTCGTCGGCGCTTAGACCCCCATAGAACCGGCGCGGACCCTGTCAAGCATCCGCCCGGATTCCATGAACCAAACAAAGCTCACAAAGGAAAGACAAATGTCTACCCCTGATTCCGTCAAGTACTCCAACACCCCGACCGCGACTGAAAACGTCTGGGGCGCCGGCCTCAAGGACGCCAAGCGTCAGTCTCCGTCCACGGCTCTCGCCGACGTCGCCCAGTCCGTCACGGGTGTCATCCTCGGCATCTTCCTGTTCTGCCACATGGCCTTCACGTCCTCCGTGCAGATCAGCAAGGACCTCTTCGCCAACCTGATCAACACCTCCGGCGGCATGTTCATGTTCGCTGAAGAACAGGCTTGGCTGCACGTCGTCTTCGTCGGCTTCATCACGCTCTGCGTCGTGATCCACGCCTTCTGCGCCCTTCGCCGCTTTCCGACGTCCTACCATCAGCTCCGTGACATCAAGGCTCACTACAAGATGCTCCGTCATGAAGACACGACGCTCTGGATGGTTCAGCTCGTCACGGCCTTCCTCCTCTTCATCTTCGTGTTCCCGCACCTCATCTCCATGCTCTGCAACCCGCATGGCTTTGACGTGAACCTGATCGGCGTCCACACCCATCACATGGGCATGATCTACACGTTCGTGTTCCTCGTCATCACGGAACTCCACGGCATGATCGGTCTGTACCGCCTCGCCGTCAAGTGGGACATCTTCGCCAAGAACCCGGAAACGGACATCATCGACCAGCGCAACGGCGACCGCGCCGGTCTTCGTAAGACCTTCCTCTTCATCGCCCTTCTCATGATCGTCTGCGGCACGCTCACCGCCTGGAAGAACTACTCCATCGGCGCTGAACTGATCGAGAACGGCCAGGAAGCCACGCGTTACGTCCTCGCTGACGAAAACAACTGGTGGAAGTAATCAGTACTCGGGCTGACAGCGAAGTTCTCCTTCAGCCAACTGAATACTGACCAAAAAAGAACTCCCGCGGGACTTGCTCCGGCGGGAGTTTTTTCATACCCTCTCGGCATGACCACCATCAAATCCACCCGCACGCCTCTCTGGAGCCGCCTCGCACAGACGCTCGCAGGCGACATACTCTCGGGGCGCCTCCCCGTCGGCAGTCTCCTGCCCACGGAGGCCCAGCTCATGAACGACTACGGCATGAGCAGGCACACCGTGCGCTCCGCACTCGCGGAGCTCGTCCATCTGGGGCTCATCAGGCGCTCTCCGCGCCGCGGCACGATCGTGACGGGTGACGGACGCGGAGCCGAATTCACGGCCAGCCTCGTCCCGTCGCTCCCTGCCGACGCAGGCGGGCGCACGCTTCTGAGCATCCGCCGCATGATCTGCGACGAGGACACGGCCGCCCGCACGGGCTTTGCGCTTCTCACCCCGCTCATCACGCTCACCATGCTCACGAAGGGACCCGACGGTCGTGCCGTCGCCCGCACCGAGCTCTGGGTGCGCGACGCCGCAAGGGACCTCATCCCATACCTCACGCCGCAGAGCCCGCGCTCCGTCCTTGCGCTTCTCGAGGAGCATGCGGGCGTGCGCTGCCGCTCCATGCACCAGAGCGCCGAAGCCGCCGCACTCGACGAGGCGTGCTCGAAGCTCTTCGGCGTGCCCGAGGGCTCTCCCGCACTCGTCGTGACCCGCACCTATCTCGACCGCCGTCCGGTGCCGCTCATTCACGCCGTCGAAACGCGCCCCGCCGGCGTCAGGGCCTGCGAGACGGTCTTCCTTCGATCGACAGCCGCACGGACGGCCGAACATGAGGGCTCACCCGCATCGGAACCTATACCAACGGACTAATCGAAACCGACTTTCGACCGATTTTCTTCGTAGGGCGAAGTGCCTATCATGGCTGACACCGTGATCAAACACCCTCAAGCCATGCTTCAGCTTCGTCTTTCCAACTTCAGTGTCGCCTATCAGGGCATTCCCGCCGTCGTCAACCTCTCCCTCACGCTCACCGCGGCGACGGTCAATCTTGTAACGGGCGTGATCGGCGCAGGAAAGACCACGCTTCTCAAGGCCCTCTCGGGCATGATCGGGCACACGGGCAGCATCGAGCTCACCGAGGGCGCCAGGCGCTTCGGTGCCGATGGCGCGGGCGCCCTGCTCCAGCCCCTTTCGCGCAGCCTCATCTCCCCCTACATGACGGTCACGCAGTTCCTGCAGATAGGCCTCATGCAGAACACCTGGCAGCTTCCGCCCGATGCAGGCGAACGCGTCACCGACGCACTGGCCCGCTGCAGGCTCGAGCCCCTCGCACACTCCCCGATCTCCGTCCTCACGCCCGAACAGTACCGCCTCGCCGAGGTCGCGCAGCTCTTCGTACAGCAGCCGCGCGTCATCCTTCTTGACGAGCCTTCCCGCTGTCTTTCAGCCGAATCGGCGACATCAGTATTAACCTGTATTTCCAAGTGGGTACGAGACACCCGCAACATCGCCGTGGTGGCCGCCGAGGGCGTCATCCCCGCCGCAAACGTCGACCGCATCCTCACGCTTGAGCGCGGCAAGCTCATGAACGCCTGATTTTCCTAGGGGCGCATGGAGAAACGTTAAGAACGCCCCCGAACCTACCTCCTTATCAAAGGATCCTTGATTCTTGCCCGAACTAAGGCATCCTCCTTATTCAGTCTCCTTAGAAGGAGGTAGATAATTGGTGATAGAAATCGTCCGCCCGGACCAGTGGCAAAACTTTGTCACAAGGCGGACGCTCATCATGGCCGCCAAACCCCTGCGGCCGTCACTTACTGAATAAGGCAAAGACATCATGGCTCAGACTCCCGCATTTAAATATGCGCCCATGTTCCAGACCGGCGAAGACAAGACCGAATACTATCTTCTGACGAAGGACCACGTCAGCGTCGGTGAATTCGAAGGCAAGAAGATCCTCAAGGTCGAAGCCGAAGGCCTCACCAAGCTGATCAACCGCGCCTTCCACGACGTGAACTTCATGCTCCGTCGCGAACACAACGAACAGGTTGCCAAGATCCTCTCCGACCCTGAAGCCACGGCCAACGACAAGTACGTCGCCCTGATGTTCCTCCGCAACGCCGAAACCGCCGCCAAGGGCATCCTCCCGTTCTGCCAGGACACGGGCACGGCCATCGTTCACGGCGAAAAGGGCCAGCAGGTCTGGACCGGCTACTGCGATGAAGAAGCCATTTCCAAGGGCGTCTACAAGACCTACACCGAGGAAGCCCTCCGCCAGTCCCAGAACGCTCCGCTCACGATGTACGAGGAAGTGAACACGAAGTGCAACCTTCCCGCCCAGATCGACATCGAAGCCACCGAAGGCGCCGAGTACAAGTTCCTCTGCGTGGTCAAGGGCGGCGGTTCCGCCAACAAGTCCTACCTCTATCAGGAAACGAAGGCCGTCCTCAACCCGGCCAAGCTCGTTCCCTACCTCATCGAAAAGATGAAGAGCCTCGGCACGGCCGCCTGCCCGCCGTACCACATCGCCTTCGTGATCGGCGGCACCTCCGCCGAACGCACGATGCTCACGGTGAAGCTCGCCTCCTGCCACTACTATGACGGTCTGCCCACCACCGGCGACGAAACCGGCCGCGCCTTCCGCGACGTCGAGCTCGAACAGCAGCTCCTCGAAGAAGCCTGGAAGATCGGCCTCGGCGCCCAGTTCGGCGGCAAGTACATGGCCCACGACATCCGCGTCATCCGCCTGCCGCGCCACGGCGCCTCCTGCCCGATCGGCATGGGCGTCTCCTGCTCCGCCGACCGCAACATCAAGTGCAAGATCAACGAAGAAGGCATCTGGGTTGAAAAGCTCGACGACAATCCCGCCCGCCTGATCCCCGAAGAACTCCGCAAGCCGGGTGAAGCCGGCGGCGTCACCATCGACCTGAACCGCCCGATGAAGGAAGTTCTCGCCGACCTGACGAAGTACCCCGTCTCCACGCGCCTGCTGCTCAACGGCACGATCATCGTGGCCCGCGACATCGCCCACGCCCGCATCAAGGAACGCCTTGACCGCGGCGAAGGCCTGCCCGACTACATCAAGAACCATCCAGTCCTCTACGCCGGTCCCGCCAAGACGCCGGAAGGCTACGCCTGCGGCTCCATGGGCCCGACAACCGCCAACCGCATGGACCCGTACGTTGATCCGTTCCAGGCTGCCGGGGGCTCCATGGTCATGATCGCCAAGGGCAACCGCACCCAGGTCGTCACCGACGCCTGCAAGAAGCACGGCGGCTTCTACCTCGGCACCATCGGCGGCGTCGCTGCCGTGCTCTCGAGCGACTGCATCAAGAGCATCGAATGCATCGAGTATCCGGAACTCGGCATGGAAGCCGTCTACCAGATCCGCGTCGAAAACTTCCCGGCCTTCATCCTGGTCGACGACAAGGGCAACGACTTCTTCCAGCAGCTCAAGCCTGTCACGATCGCCTGCAAGAAGGCCTGATCTCCGGCTCACTGGCTAACTGAAGTCACAAGGGCGTCCTTTCATACGAAAGGACGCCCTTTCACTTGGGGAATACCCTTTTAGAGGTTAGGGTTAACCCAAATCCAAATCATCTGAAGGCGAAAACGGGCGGAGAAGTCACGCGCCGCAGCCCTGCCTCGATGTTCGACACCCCTTCTTACAATTGCTCCCCCATTTTCCACATTCCTTCTCCCGCTAGGGAAACCCATGAGAAAATCACCCTTGTGCGACAGGATAAGGGAACCGCCCTAGGGGTTTACACCATCAGTAACAAGATTTTTCTGTAAAGAAAAAGGGAGATCCCCCCGATTTATGTCCATAGGTCAAAAGAAGATCAGAATTATCCCCCCAGAGGTAGAAGAATCGACACAATTAGCAATGTCCTCACAACTTGACTGCGAGAATTAACATGCTCGGTTTTGACTTCTGGGCGCAACTGGTCATCGTTCTGGTTGCCCTCTTCTACGGCGCCCGCAAGGGCGGCATGGCCCTCGGCCTCATTGGCGGCATCGGCCTCATCATCCTCGTCTTCGGCTTCCATCTGAAGCCGGGCAAACCCCCGGTCGACGTCATCCTGACGATTCTGTCCGTGATCTGCGCCTCCGCCGCCCTCCAGGCTGCCGGCGGCCTCGACTGCCTCCTTCAGATCGCAGAAAAGATGCTCCGCAAGCACCCGCGCGCGGTCTGCTTCCTCGCTCCGTACCTCTGCTGGTTCCTCGCCCTTCTCTGCGGCACGGGCCACGTTGTGTACACGATGCTCCCGATTATCTACGACGTCGCCATCAAGAACGGCATCCGTCCGGAACGCCCGATGGCCGCTTCCACCATCGCCTCCCAGATGTCCATCATCTGCTCGCCGGCCGCTGTTGCCGCCGTGTCGATGATCGCCCTCTGTGACGGCTACCAGGTTGGTGGCAAGGCCTTCGGCTTCATCCAGCTCTTCAGCATCACGATCCCGGGCGCCCTCGTCGGCCTCTTCGCGATCTCCGTCTTCTCCATGTTCCGCGGCAAGGACCTCGACAAGGACGAAGAATTCCAGAAGCTCATCGCCGATCCCGAACAGCGCAAGTACGTCTACGGCGAAACGACGACCCTCATCGGCAAGACCTTCCGTCCCGAACAGTGGGCCTCCCTCTGGATCTTCCTCGCCACGGTTGCTGCCGTCGCCGTCTTCGGCATGTTCCCTGAACTTCGCCCGATCATCGGCAAGAAGGCCCTCTCCATGACGCTGATCATCCAGATGTTCATGCTTGCCTGCGGTGCCTTCATCGTGATCTTCTGCAAGACCCGCGCTTCCAGCATCGGCAAGACCCCGGTCTTCTCCGCCGGCTGCGTCGCCATCACCGCCGTGTTCGGCGTGGCCTGGATGGCTGACACGATGTTTGCCGCTCACCTTGCCGACCTCAAGGCCGTCATGACCGAAATCGTTCGCCAGTATCCCTGGGCCTACGCTCTCGTCCTGATCCTTACGTCCAAGCTCGTGAACTCTCAGGCTGCCGCCGTCGCAACCATCGTTCCGGTCGCCCTCTCCATCGGCGTTCCCCCGGGCCTCGTGGTTTCCTGCGCCGCCGCCTGCTACGGCTACTACATCCTGCCGACCTACCCGTCCGACCTGGCCGCTCTCCAGTTCGACCGCTCCGGCACGACGCACATCGGCCGCTTCGTGATCAACCACTCCTTCATTCTTCCGGGTCTGATCGGCGTGTTGACCGCCACGGCAACGGGCTATGTTCTTGGCCTCATCTACGGTTTCATCTAATCTAAGAACTACACTGAGGACAACAGATGCAACCTGAGCCGGCAGACCACCGGCTCCGGCCAACAAGCACAGTGAAGGGACAATGCGAAAGCATTGTCCCTTTGCATTTTCAGGTCTTCTCCGCCGCCTCCTCGCCCCGCAGGACCGCCCTTTCCTTCTTTTCCCTCTTTCATTTCCGCCCTATCATCAGACGACCGTCACGCCCCAGGCCCCGCCCGCCAAACGCACGCACGCAAACTCGCGCCGCTTCTTCAGGCCCCTACATCCATCCCTGCGCATGGACGACAAAAAGGCACGCCTCCCAGCGGGAAAGCGCACCTTTTCTTCAGTTCAGTTTTGGGATTACTGCAGATTCGCTCAGAACCTGCCTGCGGTCTTCACCTTGAAGCCGTGTTCCGACGCCCAGACGGCGAGCTCCACGCGGGAGCGGAACTTGAGCTTCTTGAGCGTGTGCTTGACGTGAACCTTCACCGTTCCCTCGGAAATGCCCAGGCACTTGGAGATCTCGAGGTTCGAGATCCCCGCGGCCACGTAGCCGAGCACGTCCTGCTCGCGGCTGGTCAGCTCGCTCACGCGGCGGACCTCCTCGACGGCGTAGGAGTCGCCGCGAAGCTTTTCGGCAAGCGCCGAAGTGACCTTCTCGCTCACGGCCATGCCGCCCTGCGCGGTCTTCCTGAGCTGTTCGACGAAGTCGCTCGGCGTAATCGTGCGAAGCAGGTAGCCGTTCGCCTCAAGGCGGATGGCCCGCATGAGCTGGCCGGAACTGTCAGCCGAGCTCATCACCATCACGACGCGCGTGGCGGGCTGGCGGTACTTGATCTCCTTGAGAAGATCAAGCGCAGAGTACTCCTCGGCCTCGAGGCTCATCACGACGATGTCGGGGCCGAGCGAGGAAAGGCCGAGGGCCGTGTCGCCCTCGCCCGTCTGGCCGAGCACCTGAAACTCCCCGGTTGCGTTCAGGAGATCCGCCATCGCCTTGCGAAAGAGCGGATACTCGTCCACGAGCACGACCGAGATCAGCTTGCTCCTGTCCATAGCAACCACCTTTAGTCGAACTGACGAACCGTCTGCCAAAGGAGGTCGGTACCTGTCATGAAATCCTTCATGATCATTTCCTCATGAGGATTGTGCGAGCCGTTCTGGTTGGCGATGAAGATCATGCCGACGGGAATGCCGGCGGCGCCGATCACGGCGGCGTCATGGCCCGCGCCCGAGGGCAGGCGCATGCACGGAATGCCGTTGTCTTCGGCGGCCTTGTAGATGCGGTCGGAGAGGGCCTGATCGACGAGACCGGGGGCCGTGTAGAGCGGCTTGTCGAAGTCGAAGCGCACGCCGCGTTCCTTTTCAAGGGCGGCAGCCTCTTCGAGCAGCAGCTGGTGGAAGCGCTCGCACGTGTCGGCGCTCAGGCTGCGCATGTCAAGCGTGAAGCTCACTTCTCCGGGAATGACGGAGATGGCGGCGGTCGCACCCGTGCGGATGACGCCGACCGTGAAGACGAGGTCTTCGCCGCGGTCGAGCCATTCCTGCCAGTGATTATCCATGCGGCTCAGAAGCGCCGCCGTGGCCATCACGGCGTCATGACGGAACTCCTTGTTCACGGCGCCCGAGTGGGCCGTTTCGCCGTGGCACACCACGTTCTTGTGGCGGACGTTGCCGCGGATGCCCGTGACGACGCCGACGCGGACCTTGTCGTTGCTCGTGAGCGTCGGACCCTGCTCGATATGCAGTTCGACGAAGCAGGCGATCTTCTTCAGATCGACGATCGGCGTGCCGGCGGTGAGCTTGCTGGGATCAAGGCCGCAGGCCGAGATGCACTGGCCGAGCGTGATGTCCTCCGTGCGGTGGCGCAGCATCAGGTCGGACTGCGTCAGGCGGCCCATCATGCCGAGCGAGCCCACGTAGGCCTTGCCGAAGTAGGAGCTTTCCTCGCAGCGCATCATGAGGACCGTGTAGTCGCGCTCGAGCTGGACCTGATGGCGGTGCATCCACCAAGCGACCGTGAGCGCGGCGGTCACGCCGGCCAGGCCGTCGTAGTTGCCGCCCTGCGGAACGCTGTCAACATGGCTGCCGGCAACGAAGGCGGGAAGCGTGCGGTCGCGGCCGGGCATCGTCATCCAGACGTTGCCTGCGTCGTCGGCGCGGACTTCAAGGCCGATGTCGCGGCCAAGGCCCTGCAGGTAGTGCAGGACGTCCGTCTCAAGCTCGCTGTAGCCCTGACGGGAAACGCCAAGCGTGTCCGCCGACATGCGGCGGACGGTGTCGAAAATCGCCTTTGCATACTTCAGACCTTCGGTCTGCAGTCCAGTAACTGACATTTGCTGTCTCCTTCATTGTCGGATCGTCGTTTTCAGGGCTTCAGGTTGTCTTTTACGTGCACTCTTTCCGGCGCATGCAGTCGGCCCATGTTGGAAATACTACCAAGGGATTACAGCCTACCCCCTAAGAGAGAGAAGGAAAGCACCATTTCTTTGACACGAGATAAAGGAGCGGGGAGGCTTCACGTTTCTCATGTTGCTTTTAGGCTTGAGGCGTGCGCGAGTAGGCAAAAAAAACGAACGATCCCTAGGCAGTCCGCCTTACGGTTTATCCTGATGCGGATTTCCACCAAGAGGCACATAATTCTCTTATCGACCTTTGCCCTCGACTCGCTTTCGCCTTCAATACCCCGAAAGTGATAGAGGACGCACTTTATGGAAATTGAGGAGAAGTCCAATGACCTGCACCTGCGCCTACCATGACCAGCTGATCGAAATCCGCCGCCATCTTCACACGATGCCGGAGGAAGGCTGGAGCGAATTCACCACGACCGCCTTCATCGTCGGCAAGCTGCGTGAATACGGCTACGAAGTGCTGCTCGGCAAGAAAGTCATCAATCCCGACAACTGCCTCGGCCGCAACCTCAAGGTTGTTGAAGCCGGCCTCAAGCTCGCCCGCGAGAACGGCGTGAGCGAAGAGCTCCTCGCCGAAATGGACGGCCTCACGGGCTGCGTCGGCGTGATGGACACGGGTCGTCCCGGCCCCACGCTCGCCATCCGCTTCGACATCGACTGCGTCCCCGTCACGGAATCCACCGAAGACTGCCACATCCCCGCTCGCGAAGGCTTCATCTCCAAGCGTCCGGGCCTGATGCACGCCTGCGGCCACGACGCCCACACCTCCACCGGCCTGGCCGTCGCCCACTGGTTCGCCGACAACGTCGACCAGATGAACGGCAAGATCAAGATCCTCTTCCAGCCGGCTGAGGAAGGCGTCCGCGGCGCCGCCGGCATGGCCGCCTCCGGCATCCTTGACGACGCCGACTACTTCCTCGGCGCCCACATCGCCATGATGTGCAAGTCCGGCGAAGTCTCCGTCAACCCCTACGGCTTCCTCTGCACGACGAAGCTCGACGTCACCTACACGGGCCGTCCGGCTCACGCCGGCGTCGAACCCAACGCCGGCCACAACGCCATGGCCGCCGCCTGCAACGCCTTCGTGCAGTTGCTCGGCATCGCCCGCCACGGCAGCGGCATGACCCGCATCAACGTGGGCCAGCTCGTTGCCGGCGAAGGCCGCAACGTGATCCCGTCGCACGCCGTCATGAAGATGGAAGTCCGCGGTGAAACCGGCGAAATCAACCAGTACATGTACGATTCCGCCGTCAACATCATCAAGGGTTGCGCTCTGAGCCAGAACTGCGAGTACACCATCGAGAAGATGGGCGAGGCCGTCGACCTCACCAACGACCCCGAACTCGTCAAGGTTCTCACGGAAGCCGTCGGCAACGTCGAAGGCATGACCGCCCGTCAGGATCCGATGAACTTCGGCGGCTCTGAAGACGCCACCATCCTCGCCCGTCGCGTTCAGGCGCACGGCGGCAAGGCTGCGTTCTTCGTGCTCGGCGCCGATCGTCCGTCCGGCCACCACACGGCCAAGTTCGACATCGACGAAAAGGCGCTCGACAAGGGTCTCGCCGTCTGGGCGAACGCCATCAAGCTGATCCTGAAGTAATTCATCAGCAGATCATCTGACCGAAAGGCCGGTCCGCCTGTCGCGGGCCGGTCTTTTTTGTTTTAAAATACTCGACCTTATCCGCTCCGGCCCATGCGCACAGCACAGAGTTCGCCGGCAGCAGGACCCTCATTCCCAAAGAACACAGGCGCGCGGCAACGCACCATGAATGCCCGAGAGGCACGGGTTGCCCGGCCGTTTACTGCATATCGAAAGGATCATCATGGCAGGTCATTCCAAGTGGGCCAACATCCAGCATCGCAAGGGCCGTCAGGACGCCAAGCGCTCCAACCTCTGGACGAAGCTGGTTCGTGAAATCATCGTGGCCGCCCGCATGGGCGGCGGCGATCCGGAGTCCAACTCCCGTCTCCGCCTCGCCCTGATCAAGGCCCGCGGCGGCAACGTGCCCAAGGACACCATCTCCAACGCCATTCTCAAGGGCACCGGCCAGCTCGAAGGCGTCTCCTACGAAGAAATCCGCTACGAAGGCTACGGCATCGGCGGCGCTGCGCTCATCATCGACTGCACGACCGACAACCGCGTCCGCACGGTCGCCGACGTCCGCCACGCGCTCACGAAGCACGGCGGCAACCTCGGCACGGAAGGCTCCGTCTCCTTCATGTTCAAGCACATCGGCGAGTTCGTCTTCGCCCCCGGCGTCACGACCGAAGACGCCGTGATGGAGATCGCCCTTGAAGCCGGCGCCGACGACGTCGTCTCCGACGAAGACGGCTCCATCGAAGTCACGTGCGAACCGGCCGCCTTCGACGCCGTTTCCAAGGCCTTCGAAGCCGCCGGCATCGAGCCCGTCGTCTCCGAAATCACGTACAAGGCCCTCAACGAAGTCAAGCTCACCGGCGAAGATGCCGAAAAGATGCAGAAGCTGATCGACGCCCTTGAGGATCTCGACGACGTCCAGCAGGTCTACACGTCCGCCGACTTCGACGACGAAGAATAATCGGACTGCGTCCGATGCCGAAGCCCGTTCAGTCACTTGAGCGGGCTTTGCTTTTACCTGGCGCGTCAAGGGGACAGCCGGACGCCTCGGGCGGTACAATAGGGCGTTCCCACCGGGAGCTCCGGCATCGACGGAGCACGACAGAATTTCACCTTCCTGGGAGCTCTCTCCCACAACTCCGGCGCCCCGCGCCGGTCCGTTTCTAAGAGACCATCAAAATGAACCTTCTCGTTGTTGGCAACGGCGGTCGTGAACACGCTCTCGCCTGGCGCCTCGCTCAAAGCGATCGCGTGACCAAAGTTTTCGTGGCTCCCGGCAATGCCGGCACGGCCCTGACGCCCCGTCTTGAAAACCTTCCGATCACCGACATCGACCAACTGATCGAATTCGTCAAGAGCAACAACATCGCCTTCACGGTCGTGGGTCCCGAAGCCCCGCTCGCCGCCGGCATCGTCGACAAGTTCCGCGCCGCCGGCCTGCGCATCTTCGGCCCGACGAAGGCCGCCGCGCAGCTCGAAAGCTCCAAGGACTTCGCCAAGGCCTTCATGAAGCGTCACAATATTCCGACGGCCGACTACGAATCCTTCACGGATCCCGAAGCCGCCCACGCCTACGTCCGCCGCAAGGGCGCTCCGATCGTCGTCAAGGCCGACGGCCTTGCCGCCGGCAAGGGCGTAGTCGTCGCCATGTCCGAACAGGAAGCCCATGACGCGATCGACATGATGCTCGAAGGCCACACCTTCGGCAACGCCGGCGCCCGCGTCGTGATCGAGGACTTCCTAGACGGCGAGGAAGCCTCCTTCATCGTGATGGTCGACGGCGAAAACATTCTTCCTATGGCCACCTCCCAGGACCACAAGCGTCTTCTTGACGCCGACCAGGGTCCCAACACGGGCGGCATGGGCGCCTACTCCCCGGCTCCCGTCGTCACGCCGGACATTCACGCCCAGGTCATGCGCGAAATCATCCGCCCGACCGTTCAGGGCATGGCCGCCGACGGCATCCGCTACACCGGCTTCCTCTACGCCGGCCTCATGATCTCGCACGGCGCCGACGGCAAGCCCATCGTCCGCACGCTCGAGTTCAACTGCCGCTTCGGCGACCCGGAAACGCAGCCGATCATGATGCGCGTCAAGAGCGACTTCTCCGAAATCATCGAAGCCGGCATCGACGGCAAGCTCGACAGCGTTGAAGTCGAATGGGATCGCCGCACCGCACTCGGCGTCGTCTGCGCCGCCCGCGGCTACCCGGCTCACCCCGAAAAGGGCGCCGTCATCGAAGAGCTGCCTGAAAACACCGCCGAACAGATGGTCTTCCACGCCGGCACGGCCCTCAACGAAGAAGGCCTGACGGTCGTCTCCGGCGGCCGCGTCCTCTGCGTCGTCGGCCTCGGCGAATCCATCGCCGCCGCCCAGAAGTCCGCCTACGCCGCCGCGCGTCAGGTGAAGTTCGACGGCATGCAGATGCGTTCCGACATCGGCTACCGCGCCCTGAACCGCTGATAGCCCGGATCCGAACGGTCCCACAGGGCCGCCTCCCTCTGCGCAGGGTGGCGGCCTTTTTCATGCCCGCGACATGCAGCTTTCTTGATTCGCTTTCCCGCAGGGGATGTCCGAACGGGACAGGCGGGCTATACTGAAACCACGGCGGGGGTGCCTTCAGGGCAAAGCCCCGCATCCGACCAACACCGTTCGACCCAGCCACACAGATGCATCCTGCCTTTCTTTCAAAGCTCCCGGCCCTCCTGGCAGGCGCCCTGCTTCCGCTCGCTCTCGCGGGCGGCGCGCATGCCGAGAAAATCACCGGCCCGTTCGCCTACCCGACGGGCCTGCTTGACGCGCCGGCCACTCTGACGACGCCGCTCGGCCGCGACGCCCGTATCGGCAAGCCCCGCATCGTGCTCGAAAGCACCAGGCTCGAGGATCTTGCCGCCATGACGGGCGCAACCCGCCTTTCGGAGGGCGACGGCGTCTTCCGCCGCGACACGCTCTGCCTCACGGGCACCACCCACGGCAAGCCCATGATCGTCTGGTTCATCGCCACCGACAGCGACTTCGTAACCGAAGCGCAGCTCGAGTGGGCGGGTGAGCGCACGGTCCCCGAAATCTGCCGCAGGCTCGACGCCGAGCACCTTCCCGTCCAGATCGGCCGCATTGGTCTTGGCATGGAGTCCGCACTCGTTAACGAGCTTCTCGGCCGCGCCTCCTACAAGGACGAAGCGGGCTGGCACTACTGGTTCAGCCAGCGCTTCCTTCGCAACAAGCGAGGACTGCAGGAGCTCGAGCTCAACTGGTTGGCCGTTCACTATGACGACGACGGCCTCGTCGACAAGACGTTCTCCTCCCAGGTGACCAACCTCTGAGCCACCCTATGACCGACAGTCTTGCGCTATATTCCGCGCGCCGCGGCCTGGGCATTCTCGGCGGCACGTTCGATCCCGTGCACGCGGGGCACCTCTGTCTGGCCAGAGCGGCGCTCGACGCCGTTCCGCTCGTGCGCGTCGAGCTCATGCCCGCAGGCGAGCCTTGGCAGAAAAGCCGAATCTCGCCCGGCATTCACCGCTTGAACATGCTTCGCATTGCAGTAGAATACGAGCCTCAATGCCGCATCAACACGTCGGAACTCTGCCGAAGCGGTGCAACCTACACCATCGACACGGTCAGCCGGCTTCGCGAGGAGGTCGGGCCCGACATGCCGCTGGTCCTCATCCTCGGCAGCGACCAGTGGTTCAACCTCTCCACCTGGAGGGAGTGGCAGTCGCTCACCGACTTCGTGCACATCGCGTACTGCGCCAGGGACGGCGTGCGCGAATCCGAAATTCCCGAAAGCCAGGCCCTCTGGGCCGCGCCCCGCATGACCGAGGCGCGAAAGCTCGTCTTCTCGCCTTCGGGCAGGATCGCCCGCTTCGAAATGGCGCCTCACCGCGCTAGCGCCACCGCCATCCGCCGCACGCTTGCCAGAGAACCCTTTGCCCGCGCCATGTCGTCGCTCGACGGCTGGCTCGACCCCGGCGTTGCCTCCTACATCCGGACGCACGGACTCTATCAGCCCGCGCGCCATTAACCTCAAGTGAAACATGAACATCGAAGAACTCACCCAGCTCGTCGTCAACGCCCTTGAAGACGTCAAGGCCAAGGACATCAAGGTCTTCAACACCGAAGGCCTCACCGACCAGTTCGAACGCGTCGTCATCGCTTCGGGCACCTCCAACCGCCAGACCCGCGCCCTCGCCTACTCCGTCTCGCACGAAGTCAAGCAGGCCGGCGGCGACGTTCTCGGCATGGAAGGCCAGGAAACGGGCGAATGGGTCCTCGTCGACCTCGGCCCCGTCGTCTGCCACTGCCTGCAGCCCAACGTCCGCGACTACTACAACCTCGAAGAGATCTGGGGCGGCAAGGAAGTCTTCCTGAAGGCCAACGAAGAGTGCGCCTCCCGCCTGATGCCGCATCGTCCGGGCCACATGCCCGAAGACTTCGAATAAGTCATGCAGATCCGCATCGTGGCCGTCGGCCAGCGCATCACCGAGTGGGCGCAGTCGGCCGTCTCCGACTATCTGTCGCGCTTTCCGCGCGACTTCAGGGTCGAGCTCAGGGAAATCCGCACCGAGCCGCGCGCAGGCCAGACGCCCGCGCGCCTCATGGCGGCTGAAGCCGAGCGCATCCTCGCCGCCATCGAACCCGACGACTTCGTCGTCGTGCTTGACGAGCACGGCAAGGATCTCACGACGATGGACCTCGCCAGACACTTCTCGCACTGGCGCGCCGACGGCGAAACGCCCGTCTTCGTGATCGGCGGCCCCGACGGCCTCGCCCCCGAGGTGAAGGCCAGGGCCAACCTGACGATCCGGCTTTCGTCGATGACCCTGCCGCACGCCTTTGCGCGCGTCATGCTCTCCGAGCAGATCTACCGCGCATGGTCGATCCTCGCAGGCCATCCCTACCATCGAGCCTGACACCGATGTCCAGCAAAACGATTTTCCTTGCGAGCAAGAGCCCGCGCCGCCGCGACCTGCTCACACGCCTCGGCTACGACGTTCGCGTCATCGCGAGCAACGCCCATACGCTCATGGCCTTCGAGGGCGACGAAGTCGTCCTGCCCGACGAGGCGCCCAAGGCCTACGTGCTGCGCACCGCGCGCAACAAGTTCCTTGAGGGCCTCGGCGTCAAGAACGCGGGCGAGTTCGCGGGCGTGCGCCTGCCCATCGTCGCCGCCGACACCGTCGTGAGCCTCGGCAACGAGATCCTCGGCAAACCCCGCGACTTCGACGAGGCCTGCCTCTTTCTCGAAAAGCTCTCCGGCCGCACCCACGACGTGCGCACCGCCGTCTACGTCGGCCTCTCCGAAACGGCCTGCGACTGGCGCATTTCGCACTCCACGGTGAGCTTCCGCGAGCTCACGCACGCCGAAATCGAGGCCTACGCCAACAGCGGCGAGCCCTACGACAAGGCGGGCGGCTACGGCATCCAGGGCCTTGCGAGCATCTTCATCTCGAACATTTCGGGCAGCTACACCGGCATCATGGGACTCCCCGTTTACGAGACGGCCGAGCTCCTCGCCAATGCGGGCCTTCCCGTGTTCAACGCTCAATAAGTCGACCTGTTGCAAACAGTCATGAAAAAAGCCCGCTGACGCGGGCTTTTTTCATGACTGCCGAAGCGGCCTCAATCCGGTCTTAGTAGACCTTCACGAGCTCGACTTCGAAGATGAGCGTAGCGTTGGGCGGAATGCAGCCCGGGACGCCGTAGGCGCCGTAGCCGAGATGAGCGGGGATCGTAAGGCGGCGCTTCTGGCCTTCGCGCATGCCGACGACGCCCATGTCCCAGCCCTTGATGACCATGCCGACGCCGCAGACGAACTCGAGCGGCTCGCCGCGATCAAGACTGGAGTCGAACTTCGTGCCGTCCTCGAGCCAGCCCGTGTAGTGTGCGGCGATCGTATCGCCCTTCATCGCCTGACGGCCGGTGCCTTCGGCGAGTTCCTCGATCTTGAGATCTTTCAATTCTTCCTGCATGGGTGTAGCCCTCGTGTGTAGGTTGCTGATGACACAATCTTACAGCGTCAAGCCGTTGCTCTGGCAACAGGGATGCATTCGACGTTTCCGCCGTGTACAATGAATGCGCCGTCCGACAAGCCTTCACCGTCGGACGCGATGACCTTCAGCCTGCCATCCCGCAGATCCGCCTCCCTTCGCATCAGAGGGCACGCGGAACGGACCGCGGCGCACACCCGCGCGCCCGCAGACACTATTCCTGACAGGCTGCTCCCGCACGCCACAGCGTTTTGGCGGGCACATCCGATTTCGATTCCGCATACACCCAACCGACGCGAAGGGGCGCCCTCTTCTTTTCCGCGCATTCCGTGTCGGCGTGCATTGCTCAAGAACGATGACAAAAGACGAAAAAATCTCGAATTTCGAGCGCGTGCTATCCTGGCTGCCCGAAGCCTTCAAGAGCTGGGCGACCTCCAATCCGTTTCTCTCCAGCACCCTCAACGAAGTCCTGAACGAACGCGACACGCGCCTCTCCGGCACGCCCTGCACGTCCCGCCTCAAGACCGCGGTAACGGCCCTGCTGCAGAAGCTTCAGGACCGCCGCGACAAGAGCGCCGCCCTGATTCTCGCCGCCTCGCGCGAAGCCGAGGAGACCGCCTTCACGCTGGCCTCCCGCATGTCCGAGGGCACCGGCCTCAGGATCGCCGCCACGACGGGCGTGCGTGACGGCGCAGGCCTCGCCGCCATCTTTGCCACCGCACCCGACCTCGTCGTCACGAATCCCAAGGTGCTGAAAAAGGTCTTCGACAAGGGTTTCGTAGCCCCCGAAGCCTTCCGCACGATCCTCGTCGACGGCGCCGAATGGCACGACGTCATGGGCGACACGGACCTCATCGCTTCGCTCGTCGAGCGCTTTCCCGCCGCCCTCCAGCTGATCGTGACGGGCCCCATCGTCGTTGAGACAACCGAGGACCCCTACAACGCCATGCTGCACGCCCCCGCCTACTGCAGGGCGCCCGACGAGGCGGCGCGTGAAGCCGCCCCCAAGGAACGCGTGGTACTCGTACCCGAAGAGAAGATGAGCGAGACACTCGCCCGCGAGGCTGAAAAGACGCCCGTACTCTTCCTGGTCTCGACCCCTACCGAAAGCACCCGCGTCACGGGCCTTCTCAAGGAGGCGGGCATCGCCGCCAAGCGCGCCACCGCAACCCAGTCCGCCTCGGCCCGAGAGACGCTCGTCCTCAAGTTCATCGCAGGCCGCGTCGAGCACCTCGTCATGCCGCACTCGGTCATCGGCGAACTCGAGCACAATCGCGCCTCCCGCGTGATCCTCACCGACCTCTCAGGTGGTCCCGAACCCTATCTCGAGCATCTGGCCCTGACGGCCGACGGCACGGGCGAGCTCGTGACGATCGTCACGCCCGAAACGCTTCCGCTCTTTGAAAAGCTCCTCATCGCCGCCGAAAAGCGCCTGACGCTTGAAAATCCGTACAACCTTCCCGAGCCCCGCACCGTTATCGGCCAGCTTCTGCGCCGCGAAAAGCTCACGATCCGCACGAAATACGGCCGCACGGCCGAGTCCACCGAGGGCGACAGGGGCGAGCAGGACGACCGCGGCGAAGGCCGCAGCCGCTGGGAGCGCCGCAAGTCGAAGAACGGCCAGCGCAAGGACAGGAAGGATGGTTTCCGAAAGGACCGCAAGGACTTCAGAAAGGATGAGCAGGGCAAGACCTTCGGCAAGAAGCCTCGCAAGGCCGCCAAGCCCCACAGGGACGAAGCCCTCCCCGTCGAGGCCGCAGCCCCCGAAGCCGATGCCGTTATGCAGCCTCAGGCCGCTCCCGCCGAGGGCGCCGCCTCCGAGCAGGCTCAGACCCGCAAGCCGCGCAAGTCCTTCACGGAGCGCCGCTTCGGCAAGAACCGTCCCTTCAAGCAGCGTCAGGAAGACGCCGCCGAAACTTCCTCCGCACCCGTCGAGGCGCAGGCCGTCCCCGCCGCCGAAGCCGGAGCCCAGGACAAGTCCCGCAAGGACCATTTCAAGAACTTCCGCCGCAAGTCGCGCAAGTTCCAGAACGGTGAGGGCGAAGCCTCCCGAACGCAGGAAAAGCCCGTTCAGAACGCAGGCTCCGAACAGGCGGCCGCAGGCGACAGGAAGCCTCAGGAAAAGAAGACCTTCGAAAAGAAGGCCTTTGAAAAGAAGCCCTACGAGAAGAAGCCTTTCGAGAAGAAGCGCGACAGGAAGAAGCCCGCAAGGCAGGACGCCGAGGCAAAGCCCCGCCAGCAGGACTGGGACGACGACAACTTCGGCAATTCGATCCACTACCAGCCCAAGCGCCAGAATCTCCGCGGGCTGCCCAGCGACCAGCAGATCCACTGGGAGCCGACGGATCCCTACCATCCGTCCTCCCAGGCCCTCAGCCTGCCTCAGATCATGCCCGACGAAAACCGCCGCGGCGGCTACGTCAACGGCAATGTGAACGGCAACGTGAAGGGCGGCTTCAACCGAAGCCGCAGGAACTACCGCAAGAAGCGCGAGGGCTGATCCACGAGCGCCCCGCACGCCGACAAGTGTTTACAGAAGCGCCGGATGTTTTTACGGACATCCGGCGCTTTTTCTCTAAAATAGATCTGTTTTACCTACCCGATCGAGTTCGTCCGGCCTCCTCACACGAGGGCCGGCAGCCAGAAAATGTCCGCTTCGCTTCCCGTCCGCAGTCTTCTCGCCGCCACCGCCGCCATGCTCCTGCTTTCCGCCTGCTCCACCGCCTACTACACGGGCGACACGATCAGCGGCCCCGCCCAGCGCATGAAGCGCGACGCCGACGGCAACCTGCACGACCCGCTCCTCGACGCTCCGAACCGCTCCCTGATGACGTGCACGTCCGAAGCACCCGTTACGGTGCTCCAGCGCGTGGGCGAAGTGCCCTTCGCCTGCCCCGACCTCGGCGTCTCCGCCACGCTCGACGAGCTGCGCGACGCCGGATGGCGCATTCTGAGGCTCGACATCGGCGAGGACCTTGAAAGCGACTCCCACGTGGGCTTCCCCGTCACCGTTCAGGTCCGCAAGCTCTTCTGATGCGCCCCGCCCTGCGCAGGCTCTTCGGGACTTTCTTCATCTGAGGCATCGTCATGAACCAATCGAGCGCCGAACGGCTCGGCAAATTTCGACAGACCATGAAGGACCGGGGGCTTGACGCCTGGATCGGCCGCATCGTCGATCCGCATCTCTCGGAATACGTTCCCGAACACTGGCAGTCCGTTGCCTGGCTCACGGGCTTCACGGGCAGCACCGCCCGCCTGTGCGTGACGCAGGGCGCTGCCGCGCTTCTCGTCGACAGCCGCTACTGGGAGCAGGCCGAAGGCGAGCTCGACGGAGCGCCCTTCGAAGTCGTGAGGCTCGGTGCGCCCGACGCCCCCTCGCAGGAGGCCTGGCTTTCGCAGCATCTCACCCGCGGCCGCGTCGGCCTCGCCCCCGAACTCTGGAGCGAATCGGATGTGCGCCGCATCCGCACATCACTCGCCGACTGCGGACTTGAGCTCGCGCTCGTCCCCGATCTCTTTGACGACGTCTGGACCCAAGGCCGTCCCGCCCGTCCGCAGACCGCCGTCACCCCGATGACGCAGGATTCCTCAACCGTTGCAGACAGGCTCGCCCGAGTCCGCGAAGTGCTTCGCGACCGCGCTAGCGAAGCCCTGTGCCTGCACTCGCTCGACGACATCGCCTGGCTCACGGGCTGCCGTGCGGCCGACATCAAATTCAATCCCGTCTTCCTCGCGAGCATGATCGTGACCGACAGCGAGGCCCTTCTCTATACGGAAGCCTCCAGATTCACGCCCGAACTCCTTGGCGCTCTGGCCGCACAGGGCATCGAAGTTCGAGCACCCGAATCGCTCGCAGGGGACATCTCCGCGCTCTCGAGGGACCTCGTCTTCATGGCCGACCCCGACCGCCTTCCCGCCTCGATCTTCGGACTCCTCGAGCGCGTCCCCGTCGAGGCGCTCTCGCCCGTCACGCTCATGAAGAGCCGCAAGTCCGAGGAGGAGCTCGAGGGCATCCGCCGCGCCATGGTCTCCGACGGCGTCGCGCTATGCGAATTCTACGCGCTGCTTGACGAGCGACTCGCCGAAGGCGCCGTGCTCACCGAATCCGACGTCGCGAACATGCTCGACTCAGAACGCGCCGCACGCCCCGACAACAGAGGCCTGAGCTTCGGCACGATCTCCGCCTTCGGCCGCAACGCCGCGCTTCCACACTATGCGCCGAAGCGCGAAACGGCCGCAGTCCTCACGGACGGGCTTCTTCTCATCGACTCGGGCGGGCAGTACGAGGCGGGCACGACCGACATCACCCGCATGACGGCCGTCGGCCGCATCGACGACGACATGAAGCGCGACGTCACGCTCGTGCTCAAGGCCCACATCGCGCTTGCACGCGCCGTCGTTCCCGCAGGCGTCTCGGGCTCGCAGCTCGACGCCATCGCACGCGCGCCCCTCTGGGCCAAGGGCCTCGACTTCGGACACGGCACGGGCCACGGCGTGGGCTGCCGCCTCAACGTCCACGAAGGTCCCTTCCACATCTCCCCGCGTGCAACGAAGACGGGCGAGCTCGGTCTCCAGGCAGGCATCCTCGTCTCCGATGAACCCGGCCTCTACCGTCCCGGCCACAGGGGCGTGCGCATCGAAAACCTGATCGTCGCCCGCAGGGCTGCGTCCACGGAGTTCGGCGAATTCCTCGCGTTCGACGTCGCAACGCTCTGCCCGATCGACCTCAGAACCGTCGATGTTTCGCTCCTCACGCCCGACGAAGTGGCCTGGCTCGACGATTACCATGGGAAAGTCCTGACCGCCCTTCAAAACGAGGCGCTTTCTACTCGCGCACAGGCATGGCTCAAGGCCCGCACGGCCCCCGCCTTCCGTTCCAGAAACATTGTGTAACACTGCTTAACCCGGGTTAGCCGAAGACATTTGCCTCTCTTCGGCTTCGCGGCCATACTGAAACGCAAGCAAGGAACAATCCACCCTCAACGACATGCGACATACATTCAGTCTTGTCTGCGCCGGCCTTCTGGCGCTCACGCTTCTCGCCGGCTGCGAAAAGACGACGGCTCCAAAGACCGTCCGCGCGCCCCTTTCTGTTGAAACCCTGACCGTTGAAGCGGCAGACCAGCCCCGCTGGATCACGCTGCTCGGCCAGGCCGAGGGCGGCCGCGAAGTCGAGGTCAAGTCCCAGGTGAGCGGCATCCTCAAGAAGGTCGCCTTCACGGAAGGCGCCGAAGTGAAGGCGGGCGACGTGCTCTACCAGATCGATCCCGCGCCCTTCGAAGCCAGGCTGAAGTCGGCCGCGGCGAACACGCGCAGCGCGAAGGCCACGCTTGCAGAAGCTAAAACCAGCTACGAACGCACCCGTGCGCTTTTTGAAAAGGGCGCCAAGAGCCGTCAGGACCTCGACGAGGCCAACCGCGCGCACCTCGTCGCCTCCTCAGCCTACAACGCGGCGACCGCCTCCGAAAGGGACGCGGCCATCAGCCTCGAATGGACGACCGTGAGGGCTCCCGCCTCCGGTCTCGTGAGCGACACGCAGTTCAATGAAGGCTCGCTCATCTCCTCGGCAAGCTCCGTGCTTGCCACGATCACCCAGCACGACGACGTCAGGGTCGTCTTCGCGCCGTCCGCACGTGCGCTCGACGGCGCCGACGTGACGACCGACAATGCGGTCAAACTCCGCGACGAGCGCGGCCGCACGCTCTCGGGCAAACTCGACTACGTCGCCCAGTCCGTCAACCCGAAGACGAGCACGCGCCTCATGCGCGTTAGGCTCGATGAAGGCTCCGGACTTCTTCCCGGCGACTTCGTGCACGTGGACCTTCAGATCGGCGTACGAGAAAACGCCGTGCGCATCCCGCAGAAGGCCGTGCGCCAAGAACCCGACGGCACTTACACGGTCTTCGTGTACCAGGACGGCAAAGCCAGGCTCCGGCCCGTCAAGCTCGACCGCTGGGACGGTCCCGACTGGATCGCCACCTCGGGCCTCGCCACGGGCGACCGCGTGATCACCAACCAGCTTCTCAAGCTTCGTGACGGCTCCGCCGTGCAGCCCGCCGAAGCCTCCAAGACGGCCAAGTAGGATCCTGCGCCATGCTCAGCCAGTTCTGCATCCGCCGCCCGATCTTCGCGACGGTCCTCTCGATCATCATCGTGCTCGCGGGCCTCATCGCGCTGCGCGTTCTTCCGCTCTCCCAGTATCCGGACATCTCGCCTCCGACGGTGCGCATCTCGACCACCTACGACGGCGCCGACGCCCAGACGCTCGCCCGCACCGTGGCCGCTCCAATCGAGGACCAGCTCTCGGGCATCACAGGCCTGCTCTACTACACGACGAACATCCGAAGCAACGGCGACATGTCGATTTCCTGCGTCTTTGACGTCGGCACCGACGCCAACGACGCCATGCTCGAAATCAACAACCGCGTCCGCACGGCCGAACGCAGACTGCCAGACGTCGTGCGCAATCAGGGCGTGAGCGTGCGAAAGCGCTCCGAGGAAAACCTCCTCATGGTCGCGCTCTTCTCGCCCGACGGCAGCATGGCCGCCACCGATCTGGCCGACTACGCGAACCTCAACATCGTCGACGAACTCAAGCGCCTGCCCGGCATCGGCGACGTGAGCGTCTTCGGCAACGCGCAGTCCGCCATGCGCATCTGGCTCGATCCCGAAAAGATGGGCCTCATGGGCATCACGATCAAGGACGTCGAAAACGCCATCGAGGCCCAGAACGCGCAGCGAAGCGCGGGCCGCGTGGGCACGGCGCCCACGGTGTCCGAGCAGCAGCTCTACTACACGATCACGACGCCCGGTCAGCTCCTCACCGCCGAGGAGTTCGCCGACATCATCGTCAAGGCTGACGGTCCCGACAAGCTCGTGCGCATGAAGGACATCGCCACGACCGAAATCGGCAAGCGCTCCTACGAGTTCCGCGTCGACATCAACGGCACGCAGGGCGTCAACGTCGGCGTCTACCTGCAGACGGGCGCCAACGCCATGGCGGCCGCCGAGACCGTCAAGGCCCGCATCGTCGAGCTCGCCGCCCAGTTCCCCGAAAACAAGATCGACTACATCATCACCGACGACACGTCGATCTTCGTGGGCGCCTCCCTCAACGAGGTCTACCACACGCTGTTCGAGGCAGGCATCCTCGTGCTCCTCGTCGTCTTCGTCTTCCTGCAGAACTGGCGCGCCACGCTCATCCCGATGCTCGCAGTGCCCGTGTCGCTCATCGGCACGATGGCGGGCCTCTGGCTCTTCGGCTTCTCGCTCAACACGCTGACGCTCTTCGCGATGACGCTCTCGATCGGCATCGTGGTCGACGATGCCATCGTCGTGCTTGAGAACGTCGAGCGTCTCATGCGCACCGAGGGCCTCGGCCCCTACGAGGCGGCCCAGAAGGCCATGAAGGAGGTCTCGGGCGCACTCGTCGCCATCGTGCTCGTGCTCGCCTCCGTCTTCATCCCCGTCGCCTTCCTCGGCGGCATCGCAGGCGAGCTCTACCGCCAGTTTGCCGTGACGGTCGCCCTGTCCGTCGTGCTCTCGGGCTTCGTCGCCCTGACGCTCACGCCGGCGCTCTGCGCGATCCTTCTCAAGGAAAGGAAGCCCGAAGAGCGCAAGAACAGGTTCTTCCAGGCCTTCGACCGCGGACTCGCGTCCTTCACGCTCAGGTTCCTCAAGCTCGTCAAGGCGGCGCTGCGCCACCGCGTGATCACCGCAGGCCTGCTCGTCGCCGTGACGGCCGGCTGCTGGCAGATGCTCGAGCACACGCCGACCTCCTTCATTCCGCGCGAGGACCAGGGCATCGTGCGCATCTCGATCCAGCTCCCCGAAGGCGCGGCCTTCCCCCGCACCGAGGCCGTCTCGACCGAAATCCTCGAGCACCTCAAGAAGAACGACGCCGTGCAGAGCGTCGTGACGATGGTGGGCTACGACACGATGAGCGGCGACGTCCGCAGCAACGCATCGACCTTCATCCTGAAGCTCAAGCACTGGGACGACCGCAAGGAGACCGCCGAGGAGATCCAGAAGGACCTCCAGAAGTACGTCGCCTCCCACCCCGACATCAAGGGCGTGGCTGCGCTGCCTGCGGCCATCAAGGGCCTTGGCTCCACAAACGGCTTCTCGGGCTATATCCTCTCGCACGGCAACGACAATCCGCTCGTGCTGCAGAACGTCGCCGAAAACTTCCTCGACGCCCTTCAGGACCGCCCCGAGCTTACGGGCCTGCGCAGCTACCTGACGGCCGACACGCCCCAGCTCAAGCTCTACGTTGACCAGACCAAGGCGATTGCGCTCGGCGTGGACGTCGACGACATCTACGACACGATCTCCCATCTGATGGGTAGCAAGTACGTCAACGATTTCACCCGCAACGGCAAGATCTACCGCGTGGTGGTTCAGGCCGCTCCGCAGTTCCGTTCGACGCCCGAGGACATCGGGTCGGGCTACGTGCGCTCGAGCTCGGGTGAAATGGTGCCCATCTCGGCGCTCGTGCGCACCGAGCGCACGTCCGGTGCGGCGGCCCTCGCCCGCATGAACGGCTACCTCGCCGCTCAGTTCAGCGGCGCGGCCGCTCAGGGCGTCTCGTCGGGCAACGCCATCAGGATCGTCGAGGAAACCGCCCGTGAAGTGCTTCCCGAAGGCTACACGATCGAATGGGTCGGTCAGGCCTACCACGAAAAGCGCATCGGCGCCTCGTCCGCCACGGCCTTCGGCTTCGGCATCCTGATGATGTTCCTCATCCTCGCCGCCCTCTACGAGCGCTGGTCGCTGCCGATCGCCGTCGTGCTGGCCGTCCCGTACGCCTTCCTCGGCGCCATGACCGCCATCTGGCTGCGCGGCACGCCCAACGACATCTACTTCCAGATCGGTCTACTCGTGCTCATCGGCCTCACGGCCAAGAACGCCATTCTGATCGTGGAGTTCGCGGCCCAGAAGATGGAGGAGGGAATGGGTCCCTTCGACGCCGCCCTTGAGGCCGCGGGTCTTCGCTTCCGCCCGATTCTGATGACGTCCTTTGCATTCGTGCTCGGCGTCGTGCCGCTCATCATCGCGACGGGCGCAGGCGCGGGGGCCCGCCACTCCATGGGTACGGGCGTCTTCGGCGGAATGCTCGCCGCCACCTTCATCTCGACCATCTTCGTGCCGGTGTTCTTCACCTGGTTCGCGAGGAAGTCGTCGAAGAAGCGCTGATCAGGAACGGCTCCACGCAAATCGGCCGCCCCTTACGGGGCGGCCGATTTTTCTTTGCAGTTCTGCAGCGGTTCCACTGAACGTCAGCCGAGCAGCATCTTGTCGGAAACGCCGTCGCCGGCCTTCTCGAAGAACTGCAGGAGGTCCACGGCAGTGAGCTTCGCCTTCTCCTCGCCCCTGACGTCAAGGATCGGACGGCCGTCGTGCATCATGATGAGGCGGTTGCCATAGCGGAGAGCGTCACGCATGTTGTGCGTGATCATGAGCGTCGTGAGCTGCTGTTCGGTCACGAGCTTTTCGGTAAGTTCAAGCACCTTGGCGGCGGTCTTCGGGTCGAGTGCGGCCGTATGTTCGTCAAGCAGCAGGAGCTTGGGACGCACGAGCGTGGCCATCAGCAGCGTGAGCGCCTGACGCTGGCCGCCCGAGAGCAGGCCCACATGGGCCGTCATGCGGTTCTCAAGGCCGAGGCCGAGCATCTTGACGAGCTCCGTGAAGTATGCCGTCCTGTCCGCACGGTCGCTCCAGCGCAACGTCTGGCTGCGGCCGCGGCGGTCGGCGATGGCAAGGTTTTCGGAAATCATCATGCCTGCGGCCGTGCCGCGCATCGGATCCTGAAAGACGCGGCCGATGAAGGCGGCGCGCTTGTACTCGGGCATTCTGGAGACGTCGACGCCGTCGATGAGAATGGAGCCGGAGTCGATCGGGAACGCGCCCGCGATGGCATTGAGCGTCGTGGACTTGCCCGCGCCGTTCGAACCGATCACGGTGCAGAAGTCACCGTCCTCGAGCGTGAACGAGACGCCTCGCAGCGCCTTCTTTTCATTGGCCGTGCCGGCGAAGAAAGTCTTGGTGACGTTTTTGAGTTCGAGCATTTTTTCTTTCCTTCGTGTTCAGTTCACAAGTCAGGCGCGGGCGCGCAGGCCGGCCATCTTTTCCTTGATGAGCGGGAGTGCCAGCGCAATGGCGACGAGCACGGCGGTAAAGAGCTTGAGGTCGTTGGGCGGCATGCCCATTTCAAGCACGAATGCAATGACGAGTCGGTAGATGATGGAGCCGAGAATCACGGCGGCGAGGCTCGTCTTGAACGTCTTAGGGGAGAAGAGCACCTCGCCGATGATGACGGAGGCAAGGCCGATCACGATCGTGCCCACGCCCATGCCGACGTCGGCGAAGCCGTTGGCCTGAGCGACGGTGGCGCCCGAGAGAGCGACAAGGCCGTTCGAGATGACGAGGCCGAGAACGACCATCGTGTTGGTGTTGATGCCTTGGGCGCGGGCCATCTGCGGATTGAAGCCTGTGGCGCGCACGGCGGTGCCGAGCTCCGTGCCGAAGAACCAGTAGATCACCACAGCGATGGCGACTGCGAAGACGAGGCCGACGACGAGGCCGCTCATGGCGACGGAAAGGCCGAGGCTGTTTTCAAGAATCGTGAAGACCGTCTCATTCTGCAGAAGACCGACGTTGGACTTGCCCATCACGTGCAGGTTCACGGAATAGAGGCCGATCATCGTCAGAATGCCGGCGAGCAGCGCGGGAATGCGGAGCTTCGTCGTCAGCAGGCCGGTGACGCCGCCCGCGAGCGAACCCGCGACGAGCGCCAGAACAAAGGCGGCGGGCAGACCGAGTCCCGCCGTGATGGCGGTGGCGGCCACGGCCGCGCCCAATGGGAACGAGCCTTCGACCGACAGGTCGGCGATGTCGAGAATTCGGAAGGTCAGGAAGACGCCGAGCGCGAGAACGGACCACTGAAGTCCCTGGCCGACGGTCGAGAGAATGAGATCAAGCATGAAATTTCCTTTTCTAGGTACGCTCGGCGGTTCGGGTTGCCGATTGTTTTTTAAGTAGGAGCGCCGGCGGAATCTGTTCCTGCCGGCCTATTCAAAAAAATGCGGAGCTCCGCAGACGCCGTACCGGCGTCCCCGACAAGCTCCGCTCTAGGCGCGGCCTCCTTCAGAGGCTACTGAAAGAGCACTGCGCCCTTCTTGAGTTCGTCCGGAATCGTGATGCCGATCGCGGCTGCCGTCTTCATGTTGAAGACCGGCGTGCCGTTGGCCACGTGCTGGACGGGCATCTCGGCCGGCTTCTTCTTGCCGTCGAGAATGTCGGCGCCCATCTGGCCCGTCATGCGGCCAATTTCGTAGTAGTCGACCGAGATCGAACCGAGGCAGCCCGCTTCGGTCATGCCGCGCTCACCCGCAATGACGGGGATCTTGGAGGGGTTGGCGACTTTGGCGAGGGCGGGAATGGCGCTGGCAAGCACGTTGTCCGTCGGCAGCCACATGCCCTGCACCTTGCCGTTGAGGCTGGCAGCGGCCTGCTGGATGTCGTTGACGTTGGAGACCGTGGCCTCGAGCACCTGCACGCCGCGCTTTTCGGCGGCCTTCTTGAAGATGTCGACCTGGTACTTGGAGTTGATTTCGCTGGAGTTGTAGATCGTGCCGACGGCCTTGGCGTCGGGGACGAACTTGAGAAGAAGTTCGAGCTGGGCCTCGATCGGACCGAGGTCGGAGACGCCCGTGACGTTGCCGCCGGGCTGTTCGTCGGACTTGACAAGCTTGGCAGCGACGAAGTCGGTGATGGCGGTCGCAACGATCGGCGTGCCCTTGGCGGTCGTGGCCACGGCCTGGGCGGCGGGCGTCGCGACGGCGAAGATCAGCTTGTCCTTGTTAGAGACGAAGCGGGTGGCGATGTTGTGCAGATTCGACTGGTCGCCCTGGGCGTTCTGGAAGTCGATCTTGATGTTGACGCCGTCCTTGTAGCCGCGTTCGGCAAGCGCGTCCTTGACACCCTTGGTGCAGGCGTCGAGGGCGGAGTGTTCAACGAGCTGGACGATGCCCACGGGCACGAGTTCGGACTTGGCGGACTCCTTGTCGCCGCAGCCCGCGAGTGTCAGCGCGGCAGCGACGGAAAGCGCGATGGCGCTGCGGCGCGTAATCTTGGAAATCTGCATGGGGTCACCCCTGAGTAATGAAAGTCGAATGCCGGGGCTTGTAGCCCGAGGATGTTAATTTCGATTATACGAACCGAAATTTGCCGTCTTCCGCCCTCTAATTCCTTTTACTTAAAGCAAATCCCCTAGGCACATGAAGCTCGCTCAAAAGATGCGCAAATCTTTTTTCCCACCCCGCCCGACGCTTCGAAGTCGCATAAAAAAAGGCACCCGTCCGAAGGCGTGTGCCCTTTTCGGCGATCGCATCAGGGAGGTCCCTGACGGCGCCTTACTTGAAGAAGCTCTTCATGCGGTCGAAGAAACCCTGCGTCTTGGGATTGTGCTTGTCGCCGCCTTCCTTGAGGGAGGCGTCGAACTCGCGGAGCAGGTTCTTCTGCTTGGTGGAGAGGTTGACGGGCGTCTCCACGGAGATGTGCAGGAAGAGATCGCCGGGCTCGCCCGTGCGCAGGTTCTTCACGCCCTTGCCACGCAGGCGGAAGGTCTTGCCGGACTGCGTGCCTTCGGGCAGCGTGATGCGCGATTCGCCCTCAAGGGTCGGAACCGTGAGTTCGCCGCCGAGCGCCGCCGTCACGAAGGAGACGGGAAGCTCGGTGTGAAGGTCGTCGCCGTCGCGCGAGAAGATGTCGTGCGGCTTGACCGAGATCTCGATGTAGAGGTCGCCCGACTCTCCGCCGTTCATGCCCGGCTCGCCGCGGCCCGACATGCGGATGCGCTGGCCGTCGTTGATACCGGCGGGAATCTTGACCTCCACGACCTTGGTCGTGCGGATCTTGCCCACGCCCTGGCAGTTCGGGCACGGATCGGAGATGATCTGGCCGGAACCATGGCACTTCGGGCAGGTCTGGTGGACCTGGAAGAGACCGTTGGAGACGCGCACGGCACCATGGCCCTGACAGGTCGGACAGGTCTTCCTAGACGTGCCGGGCTTGCAGCCCGTGCCGTGGCAGGACTGGCACTCGTCCCAGGCGGGCACGCGGATCTCCATCGTGCGGCCCATGGCGGCGTCCTCAAGCGAGATTTCAAGCTCGAAGCGCACGTCGTTGCCGCGGATGCCCTGCTCGCGGGCGGCACGGCCGCCGCGCATGCCGCCACCGCCGAAGATGTCGCTGAAGATGTCGCCGAAGGCGCTCTGGAAGTCGGCGCCGTTCATGTTGCCAAAGCCACCGAAGCCGCCGGGACCGCCCGCAGCGCTGGGATCCACGCCCGCCTTGCCGTAGCGGTCGTAGGCGGCGCGCTTCTGGTCGTCGGAAAGCACGGCGTAGGCTTCACCGATTTCCTTGAACTTCTCTTCGGCGACCTTGTCACCCGGATTGCGGTCCGGATGGTACTTCATGGCCATGCGACGATAGGCCTTCTTGATGTCGTCGGCGGAAGCGTCCTTGCCGACGCCGAGCACCTCGTAATAATCGCGATCAGACATTACCCAATCCCTGCGGGGAGCTACCCCGTCTTCTTTTTGATTTTTTCAAAACTCGAAAAGGGCCGGCATCGCGTGAGCGAACCGACCCTTCGTTTGATGCGCTGACTCAAGACCGAATCAGCCTGGGAGCCGGGGCTCCCGGATTGCCGTCACTCACGGATTACTTCTTGACGTCCGTGAAGTCGGCGTCGACCACATCATCGTCGGCGGGCTTGCTGCCGGCGGCGTTGCCTTCCGGAGCGGCCTGCTGCTGGGCGGCGGCCTTGTTCATCTTTTCGCCGATCTTCTGAGCGGCGGCCATCAGGTTTTCGACGGCCTTGTCGATGGCGGCCTTGTCCTCACCCTTGACCTTCTCTTCAACCGTGCGGATGGCGTCTTCGCAGGCGGCGCGGTCGGCACCGTCCACCTTGTCGCCGAATTCCTTCAGGGTCTTCTGGACCTGGCTGACGGCGGCGTCGGCCTGGTTGCGGGCCTGAGCGAGCTCGGCGCGGCGGTGGTCCTCTTCCTTGTTGGCTTCGGCGTCCTGCACCATGCGTTCGATCTCGTCTTCGCTCAGCCCGGAGCTGGCCTTGATCGTGATGGTATTTTCCTTGCCGGTGGCCTTGTCCTTGGCGGCCACGTGAAGAATGCCGTTGGCGTCGATGTCGAACGTGACTTCGATCTGCGGCAAGCCGCGCGGAGACGCCGGAATGCCTTCAAGGTTGAACTCGCCGAGGAGCTTGTTGGAGGCAGCCATTTCGCGTTCGCCCTGGTAGACCTTGATGGTCACGGCCGGCTGGTTGTCTTCAGCGGTCGAGAACACCTGGCTGTGCTTCGTCGGAATCGTCGTGTTGCGCTTGATCATCGGGGTCATCACGCCGCCGAGCGTCTCAATGCCGAGCGTAAGCGGGGTGACGTCGAGCAGGAGCACGTCGCGGCGTTCGCCGGTGAGGACGGAGCCCTGGATGGCGGCGCCGATGGCGACGGCCTCGTCGGGGTTGACGTCCTTGCGCGGATCCTTGCCGAAGAATTCCTTCACGACGGCCTGAACGCGCGGCATGCGGGTCTGACCGCCGACGAGGATGACGTCGGTAATGTCGGACGTGGACGTGCCGGCATCGCGCAGGGCCTTGCGGACCGGCTCGATGGTGCGCTGGACGAGGTCCTCGACGAGGGCTTCGAACTTGGCGCGCGTGACCGTAACGTTGAGGTGCTTCGGACCCGTGGCGTCAGCCGTGATGTACGGCAGGTTGATTTCGGTTTCCTGACGACTCGAGAGCTCGATCTTGGCCTTTTCAGCGGCGTCCTTCAGGCGCTGCAGGGCGAGAACGTCCTTGGAGAGGTCGACGCCCGTGTCCTTGCGGAACTCGTTGATCAGGTGGTCGACGAGGCGCTGGTCGAAGTCTTCGCCGCCGAGGAACGTGTCGCCGTTCGTGGAGAGCACTTCAAACTGCTTGTCGCCGTCAATGTTGGCGAGGTCGATGATCGAGATGTCGAACGTGCCGCCGCCAAGGTCGTACACGGCGATCTTGCGGTCGCTGCTGCCGCCCTTGTCCATGCCGAAGGCGAGCGCGGCAGCGGTCGGTTCGTTGATGATGCGCTTCACTTCAAGACCGGCGATGCGGCCGGCGTCCTTCGTGGCCTGACGCTGGGAGTCGTTGAAGTAGGCGGGAACCGTGATGACGGCTTCCGTAACGGCTTCGCCGAGGTAGTCTTCGGCGGTCTGCTTCATCTTGCGAAGGATTTCGGCGCTGACCTGCTGCGGAGCGAGCTTCTTGCCCTGAGCTTCGACCCAAGCGTCGCCGTTGTCGGCGCGCATGATCGTGAACGGCATCAGGTTGATGTCCTTCTGGACTTCGGCGTCGTCGAAGCGGCGGCCGATGAGGCGCTTCACGGCAAAGAGCGTGTTCTTCGGATTGGTCACAGCCTGGCGCTTGGCCGGGGCGCCGACGAGCACTTCACCGTTGTCCATGTAGGCAACGATGGACGGGGTCGTGCGGGCGCCTTCGCTGTTTTCAATAACCTTGATGTTGTCGCCTTCCATCACGGCAACGGCCGAATTGGTGGTGCCAAGGTCAATACCAATGATCTTCGCCATAGTGGTTTAATCCTCTAAAAGAAAACCTTTCGTCCGAAACGTCGTCATCTTGAGGCGCGGCACATGGCACACGCAGGAGCGTTTGGACCGTTCAAAAACTAACGTGTCCGCAGGCGGAATCTCCTCAGCCTGCGAACGACCTTAATCCCTATATGGGGATGCCCCCTTTTTTTTCAAGCCTTCTGCCGAAGGTTTGTCAAAAATAATTACATCCACCACCGCAAGGCCTTGCCCCGCAAGGGAAAAACATCACTTTTCCATTCTAAGGCCCATCAAGAAAAAAAGGCGCCCCCGATGGGACGCCTTCTGATCAGAGCGGCTGTGTTCGGGCTTCTCAGCCCTGGGCGACGCTCACCATGGCGGGGCGCAGAACACGGTCAGCGATCACCCAGCCGCGCTGGAAGACTTCGACCACGGTGCCGGAGGCGACGCCTTCGGGAGCGGGCACCATCGCGATGGCCTGATGCTGGTGCGGATCGAACGCCTCGCCCTTCGGATCAACGGGTTTCATGCCGGAGACGTCGAGGGCGTGCATGAACTGGCGGTACGTGGCGAGCATGCCTTCACGGACGGGGTTCTCCTCCTCATTCTTCGTGACCTCGAGGGCCTTTTCAAGGCTGTCGACGACGGGCAGCAGGTTTTCGGCAAACTTCTCGATGCCGAACTTTCGGGCCTTCTGAACCTCCTCGGAGGAACGGCGGCGGGTGTTGTCAAGCTCCGCCATGGCGCGCACGTAGAGGTCGTAGTGCTCCATCACCTTGGCTTCGGAGAGTTTCAGAGCCGTCTGAAGCGTTTCGATCGTCTGCTCGGGCGTTTCGGGCTGCTTGGCCTCTTCACCCGTACAGGCTTCCTTGCCCTCGCAACCGCAGGCCTGGCCCTCTTCGGCGCACTTGCCCTGGCAGCAGCAGCCGGCTTCTTCCTTCACTTCCTGGTTCTGAGTATTTTCAGTCATATGTCACTCCGTATGAGCGTCGCCAGACGCCTGGAAACTGGGTCGGCCCGGGAGTCCGCTCCGTGGGCCCAATAGATTGCTTCTTATATGGGGACGGTGCGGCGTTTTTCAAGTCCGCTCATGCGCCGTCCGTGCGTCAGATCCAGCCCGCAGCCTCGCGCCTCACGATCGAGGCGTAGGCCTTCACGGCCTCGGGCGAGTCGTTGAGTGCGGCAATGTAGTGGAACTCCGCCCCTGCATCGTCCCTGAAGGCGGCCAGATACTCGCGGCGAAGCTCGTCATCGATCTCCTCGATCGTCTCCAGACAGTCGGCAGCGAAGCCCGGACACACGACGTCGATGCGCGGCACGCCGGCTTCGGCCAGCTCCCTGACGCTGTCGATGGTATACGGACGAAGCCACTCGTCGCGGCCGAAGCGGGACTGGAAGCACACGCTCCACGCGCCCTCCTCAAGGCCGAGCCTTTCGGCGAGAAGCGACGCAGTGCGCAGGCACTGCGCCTCGTAGACGTCGCCGCGGTTGCTGCTTGCCTGTGGGATGCCGTGGAAGCTCATGACGAGGCGGCCGCCCGTGCTCACGGGCGAGCCGTGCTCGTCCCAGTAGGCGCGCACGTGCGCGGCAAGCGCGTCGATGTAGGCGGGATCGTCGTGATAGTCGTGAATCGTGCGCACCGCAGGCGCATCGACATGAGAAAGCTGGTATTCGCTCACGCCGTCCAGACAGGCCGCCGTCGTCTGGGAGGCATACTGCGCGAACATGGGCATGACGAGGACGCGGCCGACGCCGTCGGCCTTCATCCTGTCGAGGACGGACGCCGTCGACGGGCTGCCGTAGCGCATGGACCAGTAGACCGGAATCCCGAGCTCAGCCTCAAGCGCCCCGGCCGTGCGCCTCGTGTGCACGATGAGCGGCGAGCCTTCGTCGGTCCAGACGCCTCTGTATCGTTCGGCGGACTTCTTCGGACGCGTGCGCAGAATGATGCCGTGCAGAATCGGCCACCACTTCCATCGGGGAAGCTCGACGATGCGCCTGTCGCCGAGGAATTCGGCCAGATAGCGGCGGACGGCCTCTTCGGTCGGGGCGTCGGGGCTCCCCGTATTGATCAAAAGAAGCGCGATTTTGTTCGAATTAGCCATGGAACGGTGAGGTCTGGAAACGGATTCGTGGTTGTACCCCATTCTGGGACGCCTTTCTTAAGGAACGCTTTTTCACGCCGCGCCGCGAAGGGCCTCGTCCGCAGTCCGTCCGCAGTCGTCATGAACGAAAACAGCCGCCTCGGGCGTACCCTGGCGGCTGCTGGAATCAGGTTGAGGTGCTTCTTCAGGCGGCCTGTGCGCGGCGGGTACTGCGCCACATGATGATCATGGCGCCCGCAATGAGGCTCATCCAGAACTTGCCGATCACCTGACCCACGATGAAGTCAAGGGAGCCGAAGGCGAGCGAGAGGAAGATCACGGAGTCGACGATCGAGCCCACGAGGCCGGAGAGCACGATGGCCAGCGTCAGATGACGTTCGCGAAGCGGCGTGTAGACGGCAAAGTCGGCCAGCTCGGAGAAGAGGAAGGCGCAGGTCGAGCCAAGAATGATCGCGGGCTCGGAGAGAACGCCGGAGAGCGCGGCGCCTGCGGCAATCGCGACCAGCGTCCAGCGCTTGCCGAGCAGGCTCTGGACCGCGTCGCGCAGAATGAGCGCAAGACCGGCGAAGAGCACGGCGGACGGCGACATGATGCCGGGCCAGACGGGAATGAGGCAGGGACTGTCGGGCGGACAGACGGTGCCGACGTTCATCACCACCCAGTTGCCTGCGGGAATGGTGAGAATGAAGAGAATGAGGCTGATGAGGCCGACGGTGCGGCCGGACATGCTGAAAGGCATCTTGCGGGTCTCCAGGGGCTACCGGTCGGAAAGCCGGCGCTTGCCCAAAAGAAGGAATTGACGAGAGGCTGACACCCGGTCAGACGGTTCAGCTGCCGGTGTCGAAGAAGCGCATTATACGTTGCGGCAGATAATTGATGTTGCCCGGAACCCGTCCTTGTGGAAATCCGATGTGTCCTCCCTCTTCGGGAAAATCTCCCGTGACGAAGGCGCTCATCTCGCCCGCCGTCGGAAGGCACCACGGCGGCAGGAACGGATCGTTCTTTGCATTGAGCAGCAGAAGCGGCACGCGCACGTCGGGGAGCACCGTCTTGGCCGAGCACTTCTGCCAATACTCCATCGCCGAGCGGAACCCGTGGATCGGCCCCGTGTACGTGTTGTCGAAGTCGAACATCGTGCGGCAGGCCTTCACGTCCTCCTCGCGGATCACGTCGGGAAACTGCTTCGCCTTGAGCTCGAGCTTCTGGCGGAGCGTGTGAAGGAACATGTCGGCATAAAAAGTGTTGACTCCCTTGCTGATGCGCTCGCTGCCCGCCACGAGGTCGAGCGGTGCGCCCACCGAAACGGCCGCCGTCAGGAAGCCCGCGTCGGTTCCGCGGTCCCCGAGGTACTTGGCGAGCTGGTTGCCGCCGAGGCTCACGCCCACGGCCCTGAGCTCCGCGTCGGGGAAGCGTTCGTGCACGGTCCTGAGCACCCATTCGCAGTCGTCGCTGTCGCCCGCGAAGTAGGCGCGCGGAAGCCTGTTCATCTCGCCGCCGCAGCTTCTGAAGTGTGCGACGACGCCGCGCCAGCCGCGCTCGGTGCAGGCCGCCATCAGCGCTTCGGCATAGTGGCTGCGGCTCGAGCCCTCGAGCCCGTGGAAGTGCACAAGTACGGGCGCCGACGGATCGGCGGGCTCGGGCACGGCCCAGTCCCAGAGCATGAAGTCGCCGTCGGGAAGCTCAACCTTCTCGCGCCTGTACTCGATCGCGGGCCTCGGCATGAACTTGGCGGGAATGACGGTCTGAAGATGACCGCCGGGACACCAGGACGGGGCTTTGTAATCAGGAACGACAATGGGCATCACATGCTCCGGTTGATGGAAAATCGATCGTCCGACAGTCTAGCGCGTTTCGGACCGATCGAACGTATCGCCCTCTCTCAGAGGCGCATCGGTCTCAAACACCGTTCTCCAGAGCTTGAGCACGGCCTCGCGTTCGGCCTCGATCATGTCCGCAGGAACGCGCACGGGCACACCTTCGCCCGCATTGAGCCTGATCTCGTGTTGCAGGGCGCGGTAGCGTCGATACGCCCTCACGGCGGGCGCCGAAACGGCGGGATCCGTCAGGCCGAGGTCGGCCGCCTTTTCAAGAAGCAGGATGTTGCCGAAGTTGTTAACCAGCTCGGGATGCTCCGCGGAGTGCGTGAGCACGAGAAGCTGCACGATGAACTCCACGTCGACCATGCCGCCTCGGTCGTGCTTGATGTCGAAGAGCGCCGTGCGGTTGGGATGCCCGTCGAGCATCTTCCTGCGCATCTCGAGCACGCTCGCGCGGGCCTCGTCCTGCGTTCTCGGCATCATCAGGATCTCGCGCCTCTCGTCCTCGAAGCGCTTGCCCACGTCCGCATCGCCCGCCACGAAGCGGGCGCGCGTGAGAGCCTGATGCTCCCAGAACCAGGCGCCGTTGCCGTCGGCGTTCCTCTGATAGCGGCTGAACATGTCAAAGGACGACACGATGAGGCCGCTGTCGCCGTTCGGACGCAGCCTCAGGTCCACGTCGAAGAGCTTGCCCGACGACGTCTGAATCGTCAGCCAGCTCATCATGCGGCGCACGAGGCGGCTGTACGTGAGGTCGGCCTCCAGATCGGGATCGTCATAGATGAAGACCAGATCGAGGTCGCTGTCGTAGCCGAGTTCCTTGCCGCCCAGCTTGCCGTAGCCGATCACGGCGAACTTCGGACGGTCGCAGTGCTTCTTCGTCATGCTGACCCAGGCCAGATCGAGCACCTCCTCGAGCACGGCGTCGGCCAACGCCGAGAGATGGTCCGCCAGGCGCTCGACCGTGAAGCGGCCGTCAAGGTCAGCGATCAGCAGCCTGAAAACGGCGGAGTGATGGGCGTCGCGAAGCGCGTTCATCTGGCGCTCCTGATCGCCATCGGCCTCGACGAGCGCACGATGCAGCCTGTCCGCCCACTCGCTCCAGTCGACGGGCGTGAAGTCGTCCATCTCGTGGATGCGTCCGTCGACGAGCTCGTCAAGGATGATCGGATGGCGCACGATGTAGTCGGCCGTCCAGCGGCTCGCCGCCAACACGCGTCCGACGCGCTCGGCGGCCTTCGGATACTGCGAGAGGAGCGCCACGTAGGTCGAGCGGCCCGCGATCGCCTCAAGCAGCTTCAGATAGCGGGAGAACACCTCGACCGCCGGCACCACGCGCGGGCCGTCCTTGGGAAGCCACTCCGGGCATCCTTCGGCCACGACGGGAATCAGGCTCTGAAGGCGCTTCCTCGCCTCGTCGGAGAGGCTTCGGCCCGCACGGGCCGAGGCAAGACGCATGATGCGCGAGACAAGCTCGTCGACGTCATCGCCGTAGCCCAGAGATCTGAGCTTTCCTGTGAGCGCCTCGCTCGCGCTCGACGTGCCCGTCTCCCAGCCCGTGGGCCAGTCGGCCGTGTCTGCGGCGGGCTCATGGACCTGAAAGACGCTGTCGAAGGCGGCGGCGACATACTCGCGCACGCCCTCAAGACGGCTCCAGAGTTCGTCGGCGGGCATGCCCAGGAGGCCCGCCACGGCCGTGAGTCCCTCGCCTTCCTTCGGGAGGCGCTGCGTCTGCTCGTCGTTGACATACTGAATGGCATGCTCGACGTTGCGCAGGAAGACGTAGTGCTCGGAAAGCCTCGCGGCCATTTCGGCGGAAATGCCGCCGTCGCCCGAGAGCACCTCGAGCATCGCGAGCGTCTCGCGCCCGCGAAGAAGCGGATCACGTCCGCCGCGGATGACCTGAAGCGTCTGCGTGAGGAACTCGATCTCGCGGATGCCGCCGCGTCCGAGCTTGACGTTGATGCACGTGCCGCCGCGGGCGAGCTCGCGTCTGGCCGTCTCGGCGCGGATCATCTCGTGCAGGCGCGTGAGCGACGAAATAGCGTTGAAATCCAGATACTTTCTGAAGACGAACGGACGCACGAGGGACGAGACGTTCCGCTTCTGCTGCTCGAAGTCCTCAGGCGCCGAGAAGACGGGCTCGTTGATGATGCGGCCCTTGAGCCAGGCGAAGCGCTCCCAGTCGCGGCCCTGCGTGTAGAGATACTCCTCGAGCATGTCCGTCGAGCACACGATCGGACCCGACTCGCCGTTCGGACGCAGGCGCATGTCGACTCGGAAGACGAAGCCGGGCCCCTCGATGTCGTTCAGGGCGGGAATCACGCGCCTTGCCAGCCTTTCATAGAACTCCTGCACGGTGAGCGTGCGGCGGGCGTTCGGAAATTCGGGCGTCGCCCGCGTCTCGCCTTCCTCGTCGAAGAGGAAGATGAGGTCGATGTCGGAGGAGACGTTGAGCTCTCGGCCGCCGAGCTTGCCCATGCCCACGACCATCAGGTCCTGGGGACGTCCAGACATGCCGTACGGCACGCCGCAACGCTCGGCCAGCTCTCTGGCGTTGACCTTCACCGTCGCCGTGACGGCCGTCTCGGCGAAGTCGCTCATGAGCCTCACGACTTCGAAGTAGTCGATGCGACCCGTCGCGTTTCTCCCGATGATGTTCACGATGAGGCGGCGCCTCATCTCCCTGAGCTTCATGCGCAGCGTCTGGCTGTCGGCCGCGGCCGCCGCCTCGGCCTCCATGGCCTCCCGCGGGAACGTCTCCTCGACGATCCTCTCAAAATGCGCGAGGCACGCCCGAGCGTCCTCTCCGGGATGCATGGCCGACAACGACCGTGCGACAAAGGGCGAGAAGCGGACGACGTCCTCAAGAGTCAGTGAGGGCATGAAGGACTCCGAAAGCAGGAAAGTATCTATTGAATTCATGGGGCGACCCCGTCAGCCCATTCTAGCCAAATCGGCACGATCTCAAGGAGAGTGTCGGGCGCCGCACCGCTGTTGGAAGTCCTTCGCCCTGCAGTTCAATGCCTTTGAAGCTCCCCTGTCTGAAGACAGAGGATTCACTTTGACCGTCAGACAGCTCTTTCAGGGGGCAAAGCCGCCTGAACGTCAC
>OIWL01000195.1_pt1 | contig 88638 bp, 90 predicted proteins | sample 1587561 | NCBI WGS metagenome assembly OIWL01 (sample SAMEA3888903, study PRJEB22519) | human gut metagenome | biome: human gut; feature: human-associated habitat; material: faeces | place: Denmark | collected 2010 | reverse complement strand
TTTGAAATGATTTTCAATCCAGCATATTACTTGACGCTTACTGATAATCCATATTTTATGATATTTTAGTGCTATTTCACATGTGGTATTTCTCTGTTCCGAAACCAAAATCTTAATATATAAAAAAGTGTTAGACCTAATATCATCTAACACTTTCAAAAACAATACTAGCGGTTTTCTGCTGGCTGTCAGCCGCGATACCCTACAGAGTATCTGTATAACCAAATTTAGACGCCATACTTGCTCCTAATATTAGAAATTGCAGTGTCTCCATCTACAGTATTTCCAGATTTTGCATCTTCTAAAATATCCAAGATTGATTTTGCTTCATCCATCTTTCTCATTGTTTTTTCATAATAATCGATGTCCATAACAACCAATCTGCCATATCCATTCTTGGTTATGAACACAGGACCATTTTCTTCTGCACAGCGACGTTCTACTTCAACCGTATTTTTCAAATCACGTATTGGAATAATCTGCATACAATTAGCCCCTTTCTTGTGACTATAGTATAACCTATATTTAGCCACGGTTTCATACCTAAAAAATTTTTTGGTTTCAGTACAAAACTGCCTAAAATTTTTTTCAGTTACAACATCTTTTTCACTAAATTTATCATTTCCCGTAACGTCGTTTGACGCACTCTTTTCTGTTTTAACTTAACTTGTGTCTCAAATAATTGTTTATTTCCTATAATATACAATTGTTTTTTAGCACGAGAAATTGCCGTATACAATAAACGTTTCTCCAACATATTTTTCGCATTCACATCCACTATACAAAATACATTCTGATATTCATTACCCTGTGATTTATGAACACTAATGCACCATGCATGCTTTAGGTAATATAGAAAATCCGTAGAGAAGTCAACCACATTGTTTGTGAAATCAACTGAGATTACATTTCGTTTCGTATCAATCTCAAGAATCGTACCAATATCACCATTGTAGACATCATCATCCGGAAGATTCTTCAACAACATGACCTTATCATTCTCTCTAAAAATCGTTGTTCCAACCTTCATCTGATTCTTTTGTGGACTCTTTGGATTAAACAAGACCTGCATCTGACGATTGATCTCATCAATACCAGCTACCCCCTTATACATAGGCGCTAAGATCTGCATTGAATCTAGATCCATATCCTTTACATAATCAATAAGCGCATCCATGATTTTTGGTGTCGTTCGCTCAATAAACTCGACCCCATCCTCATAATGACAAGTTGTTTCTTCACGAATCTCTTTCGCTAAAGTTACAATACCAGAGCCATTTGATTGTCTAAATATCTTCTTTAAATGCACCGTATCAATCACATTGGATTTGATTAAATCCTCCAAAACCTTACCTGGACCAACACTCTCTAACTGATCTTCATCCCCAATCAAAAGAATTCGACAACGACTTGGCAAAGCCTTTAATAATTGGGCAAACAAATGCGTATCCACCATACTAAACTCATCCACAATAATGAAATCTACATCCAAAGGATCCTCTTCATTCTTACCAAAGGAATTATCTTCCAAATTCCACTGCAATAAAGAATGAATCGTCCTTGAATCACAATTGGATAATTGGGCTAAGCGCTTTGAAGCCCTTCCTGTTGGTGCACAAAGCTGAATCTTACTATCCGGATACACTTCTTTACATATTTCCAAGATTCCCTTTACCGTTGTTGTCTTTCCAGTACCTGGACCACCCGTTAAAATCATAAAGGAACGATCAAAGAACAATTGAATCGCATCCTTTTGTTCTTGATCATATGTGATAGCTAAAGAAAACTCCACCTTTTGGATACGATCTTGAACATCCACACTTTCCACTTCAAACAAATGATTCTTCAATTCTTTGGCAATCACAACCTCATCTTCATGCAAAGTAAAAGGATAAACACGCGTATTTTCAACATACAAATACTGCATAGCCACCAAACGATCAATACTATCATGAATCAATTCTTCACTTACACCTTGCACATTTGAAAAAATTGTCGCAAACGTAATATACGTATTTCCCGTTGCCATAGATAATTGTCTTGCCAACTCATAAATATAGGCATCCAAGCGTCTTGGATCCTCATTCGATAAACCTATAGCACTTGCGAGTTTTAAAGCCGTCTTATAACCAAAGCCATATACTTCATAATATGGTTTGAAACAATCCTCTTCAATCACATCCAACACATCATCATATGTATCCAATAACATCTGAATTTGTCTAGGACTCAAACCATACTTCAACAATTTGGCATACGCCTCATTAAAACCTGTAAATTCCTGAATTCCCTTTTTAATGATCGCAATCTTTTTTTCGGAAAGATTTGGCACTTCATTTAATATTTTAGGATCCTTATGAATCTTCTCTAAACAATTATCACCCAAGACATCATAAATACTTTCCGCCGTCTTCTTTCCAATCGTAGGAAAATTTTCACCACAAAGAAAATGAATAATCGCATCCGAATTATCCGGCAACTTCTTTTTAGCCATATCTATACGAAATTGCTCCCCATACTTAGGATGCGTTATATAATCCCCCTCAAGCACATATTCCTGATCTTCAATTGGATCTTCAATACGTCCAGCCGCAGTGAAATGATGATACGTCTTTAATTCTGAAAAGCCAGCCACCACATAATGATTCGCCTTATTTTCAAAGATGATATATTCAAGCTTAGCCTCGATATCCATTGGCCGTCTCCATAATCAACTGATTTAAATTCTTGCCATCCTTAAACACTTCTTCAATCACACCACCACCAATACACTTATCACCATCATAGAACACAGCTTCCTGACCCTCAGTGACAGATGCAATTGTTTGTGGATATTTCACAAGTACACTTGTATCGTCCAATCTTTCAATTTCAATATCCTGATCCTTTTGACGATATCTAAACTTACAAGTACACTTTGTAGGAATCTCGTCTAAACTTGGCAAGATCCAGTTGATTCCCTTCACAATACAAGAATCTGAATATAATAAATCCCTTTGATCTGTACGACATACATAAAGAATATTCTTTACAACATCTTTACCAACCACAAACCAAGGACCCTTTTCATGATCAATATTCAAGCCCTTTCTCTGTCCAATCGTATAATATAAAACACCCACATGACGAGCAATCACTTTACCTGTATTTACATCCACAATATCTCCATCTTTACTAGGAAGATAGTTTGATAAGAATTGTCTAAAGTTTCTTTCTCCAATGAAACAAATACCCGTACTATCCTTTTTAGTGGCAACAGATTCCAAATTTAATTCAGCCGCAATCTGACGAATCTCAGGCTTTTCAAGATGAGCCAAAGGAAAAATTGTTTTGGCAATCTTACTCTTTTCTACCTGACACAAAAAATACGTTTGATCTTTATTTTGATCTTTAGCTCGCGTCAAATATGTAAAGCCATTATCCTCTTTAAAGTTTGAAGCATAATGCCCAGTAGCCACCTTATCAAACCCTTGTTTCATAGCATATTCAAAAAATGAATCAAATTTAATATATTTATTACACAAAATATCCGGATTTGGTGTACGACCCTTTTCATATTCACTTAAAAAAGTCTTAAATACATTATCCCAATATTCTTCAATAAAATCGACACGCTGCAAAGGAAGATCCAAATGATTGGCAACCGCAAGTGCATCTAAATAATCCTGTTCCTGAGGACAAGTATCATCTTTAATTGTAGGATTTCCCGCAATATCATTATTCGCAAAACTATCCCAGTTACGCATAAAACAACATGTTACATCATACCCTTGTTTCTTTAATAAATAAGCTGCAACCGCAGAATCAACTCCACCACTTAATCCAACTAATACTTTCATATGTAATCCTCCAACTATCAAAAATTATATCATAAAAAAGGACCAAGCCCGAAAAACTTGATCCAACAATTCAAAATGGTGCCCAGGGCCGGACTCGAACCGGCACGGTATCGCTACCGGTGGATTTTGAGTCCACTGCGTCTACCAATTTCACCACCCGGGCATTGCTTGACTATTATACCAAAAGATAGAATCCCATGCAAGAGATTTTTTAAAAAAGCCACTAAAAGTGGCTATCTCAATAAGTCCCTAATTTCATCTTCACTCTTCGACAACGACTTAGAAATAAATTCTAAACTCATTCCATTCGTAAGCATCAATTGAATCATCTGCTTTATTTCTTGATTCTTCTGCTCAACTTGTTTATTCGCATCTTCTACTTGTTTATGAGCTTCTTCAAGTTCAAGTTGTCGTTCCATTCGTTCTTCATTTTCATGCAGTTTTTGAAAATCTTCTATTATTTTCTTCCAACCATCATCCGATATGGTTTCTACACGCTTCTCTAACATTTGAATCACCCCATCCTTTTCTATCATTACCTTAATTTTACTATCTTCCATTCCTTTATGGCAATTCAAAAAGTAATAAATCATTTTCTCCTGTTCATTCATGTCTTTAAGCGGCTTGTTTACATCCAACTTTGCCATTTCAACCGTTCATAACTTCATACGATCCTGACTTTCTTCTACAAAAGATAAGCCATCCTCATTTTTCAATGTGAATGTGTTACACATTCGATCATTTTCAATTAGATTCACATTAAAGAACACTAAGACGATTGTTTCCTTTAACTCTCCACAATATTTTCCTTCCAATTCTTGTGAACCATGAAGTCTAGCCAAATAATAACTAAAGCGAATTGGCAAATTATCTTTCGTTTGTCTTAATTGCATCTCTAAATCTACCGTTGTCCGATCATCAAATTCAACTAATAAGTCTAAGCGTGGACTTTTCATTTTACTAAAGTCTTTTACTATTTCTGAATTCTTAACAACAACCTTATTTACCTTCCTTTCTAAAAATACCGTGAGTAATGATTTTAAGGCATCATTCGCCTCTTTACAATCTTCGCCAAACACATACTTAAAGGCGAAATCATTTAATAAATTAGCGCTTCTCATGAGCACCCCTTTCTAGTAGGCATTTAACTGTCATCTAGATAGATAAGTATCGTAATGTGGATTTGTATATTTCCTTGTAGTTTGTTCACTTTAATAAAGACGAGATAAATCTTTGAATACAGTTCGTATCAATATTAAAAAAAAGTACCATCATTTTTGTATCATGAATCAATAAACTAATGAATCCACATTACACCTTTGTTTTTTTTAACACAAAGAAGGATTGAACCATCTAATCTAGAGCCTGAACATTAGCATATTACATTTTAACGCCATCACCTACATACTCTTATACGTAATTTTTTCAACAAATTCTAGAAAAGATGAAAAAAATGCATCCATTTAAACAGATGCATTATAATATGTCGCAATATCACTTTCTGAAATATAGCCACACTCTGCCATTGCCTTTAATACCGCATATTGTTTCTGTTTGGCCTGCGTAAAATGATTCACCAATTCATAATGACTTGGAGATTGCGGAATACCCGCCAATAAAGAAGCTTGCGCAACCGTTAAATCTGCAGGAAGCGTATCCAAATAACCCATACTCGTCTCATATATGCCTGTATAATTATTTCCATAATTGATCACATTCACATATAAAGTAATGATTTCATTTTTTGAATAATGCTTCTCTAAATAACGCGCCACAAAGAACTCTGTACTCTTACGATCCCATGAACTTTCAAACATCCCATACAAGTTTTTCGCAAGTTGCTGCGTAATCGTAGAACCACCACTCGTTAATAGATCTTCGTCAAATTGAGAAATAGCCGCACGAACCAAACCAATATAATCAAAGCCACCATGATCATAAAAGCGACGATCCTCTATCGCAATGGTAGCCCGAATCAAATTTGGTGATATATCATCATAATCCACATAATAAGGACTTGTCCTTACTTCATCGACTACCTCATCAACTGATTTTGTTTCTGTAAGCTGCAAATAATTCCAATACCCCTTGCCAAAAAAGACGCCGACAAAACCAATAATTAGAATCAACAACAATTTAAATATAAACTTAACTAACTTTTTCATACCTAAACCTTAACATAAGAAAAAGAACTTGTAAAATTACAAGTCCGTAAGATTAATCTTTTAAAGTTACATGTGTGGCATCTTTGAAAATAGAATTTGCCGCAATCTGACCACGCACACGAGATAATGGATATACATTTGTATGTGGACCAATAATAGTTCCTGGACATAGAACAGAATTACATCCAACCTCTACATAGTCACCCATGAAAGCACCGATTTTTCTTAATCCCGTTTCAAATTCTTCAACCACATTATAATTCTCATCTTTTCTTCTCAAGATGATATTATCACGAGCACTCTTCAAATTACTTGTGATACCACCAGCACCTAAGTGAGAATGATATCCTAAAATACTATCCCCAACATAGTTATAGTGAGGAGTTTCTACATTGTCAAATAAGATACAGTTTTTTAATTCCACACTATTTCCAACAACACAATTTGCCCCAACCAAAGCACTACCACGAACAAAAGCACAATGACGCACTTCCGTTTTTGGACCAATGATACATGGAGCACCTAAATAAGCACTTTCAAATACATGAGCAGTTTTATGAACCCAAACATGCTCTTTGACTTCCACATAATCTTCCCCTAAGTTTTTTCCTAATTCTAAAATCAATTCTTTGATTCCAGCCAAGGCTTGCCAAGGATATTCAAACTGTGCCAAGTAATCCTTAGCCAACGTATGATTTAAATCATAAAGCTCACTAATTTTGTACATAAATTTCCTTCTTTCTTACCATTCAGGCTCAAACTTAAATTCAACCCGAATTTCATTTTCATCTATATCTAAAATCGCATAACTACATGGTCTTCCATCCCTTGCATGCGATAAAGATCCTGGATTCAATAATGTTATTCCATCCACTTGATCCAAATAGGCAACGTGCGTATGTCCAAAACATACAATATCACAATCCAATGCTTTTGCCCTATTTGAAAGCTGTTCGCTTCTTGAAAAATACGAGAAGCGATGCGAATGCGTAACATAAATACGATGCTTACCAATTGGAATAACTCTTTCATCTTCAAAACGACCATAATAATCATTGTTTCCACGAACAACGATATAGCCTGGATAAAACATTGGATCATCCTCTAAATCTCCACAATGAATAAATAATCCTGCATCTGGATGTTTTTCACGAATCACATTTAATATATCATTTCTTCCATGAGAATCACTCACAACCACAATTTTCATAAATTACCCCTAATTCAGTTCATCTTGAAAAGACATTTGTTCCATACTCTTATCACCATCATGCAAGATCTTAGCATTCTCTATACCCACATATCGAAGTACAAATGGCAAATACCAATGTCCCGTCTTCTTTTCATGACCTTTTCCATAACGCACCACAAAACCATAGCGATACGCATTTTCCAATATCCATTCTACACGATTTTTATTTTCCTTAGACAATTCTTCTTCGACTTGCGTATAGTCCATATCTTCATTTAGATGCTGCTTACAAAGCTCTATCCACTCATTTTGACCATCTAAAACAATCGTATACCCTAATTGCTGCTCATTCTTTCCAGCCCCATACATATAATTATTGACACCTGCAAATTCCTTTGACGCATTGACATACTGATCTAAGACTTGTTCATAACTCAAATAACCACTTGAAACACTCAAATGATCTTGGCCATCCATAACGGAAGCATACGCATCGAGCATACTTGACAGATTATCAACCATAGCATTTTGAACATATATACCATTAAAATCCACTAAATTTTCTGGTGCATATTTATATACTGTATTTTCCTGATTTAAGACAATATATGGATTTGTAGGATCTACCACCAACCTTAAATCTGAATATAGGACAGCCTCATTTTCATAATATGTTGTTAAATCAATATAGGAATAGTGCGACAACAATTCCTTTAAAGAATCATACGAAAAATTCTTACGAAAACGATTCACAAAATTGACAATATATTCATTATCCGCATCCTGCGTATCTTTTGCCTCTTTATAATACAACGTGTTTTTTAAACTAAATCCATCTAGCTTAATAAAATCCATAAACTTATCTGGCGTAATATGCTGATTGATCAAATAATCAATATCATTACTATCTAAATATTCTAGAATGATATCACGATTTGCATCCGTCGTATAAGGATACCTGGCTAACGGATCATATGACTTATCCATATGGTAAAGACAAAAACATCCCACCGCAAAACAAATCACGATCAATAAAACACGTGCTCGCATTTCTTTTCTACTAATCAAAATAAGTACCTCACGCAAAACATTATACTAAACTATCATTTTTCATGCAAACGAGCATAAAGAATCTTAGCCACATCTTCAGGAATCACTTCACTAAGCTGTTCTACACTTGCTAGTCGCATCTGTTTCATACTCTTAAAATGCTTCAACAATTCTTTTTTACGCTTAGGACCAATGCCACTTACCGTATCTAGCACTGATTTTGTCATCGACTTGTCTCTTAACTTTCTATGATACGTAATCGCAAAACGATGTACTTCATCTTGCATACGTGTCAACAAAAAGAATAAACTGGATTTAGAATCAATAGGAATTTCTTTCAAATTTTCATCCATCAAAGCACGCGTCGCATGCTTATCATCCTTAACTAAACCTGCCACTCTTAAATCAAGCTGCAACATATCTATAATTTCTTTGGCAGCCGAAATTTGAGCAGCACCACCATCCACCAACAATAAATCTGGCATCGGTAAATGCTCTTTCAACAACCTGAAATATCTACGATAAATAACTTCCTTCATACTATCGACATCACTTCTGTAGCCATCCAATTTATAATGACGATACGAATTCTTATCAGGAATTCCATCCTTAAAAACAACCAACCCACTCACATTAAAAGTCCCTTGAATATGTGAATTATCAAACATTTCTACCGTATGAATATTGGCATCAAATATTTTTGACAACATAGCATTGGCCTTTTTAAGCTCATTATCCTTACGAAAGACCAACTGAAATTTCTGTTCATGCGCCTCTTTCGCATTCTTATACACCATTTCAATCAATTTTTTCTTTTCCCCACGAATTGGAATATGCACATTCGTATTTAAAGCCTCTTTTAAAACATCGACCGGCGTACCTTGTGGCACCAAAATTTCTTTTGGCACTACATTCTTCTCATAATACTGCATGATAAAACTTGTAAAGGCATCCATCTCATCCTCATATAAAGGCGTAATCGACATATTTCTTTCCAATAATTTTCCTTGTCGAATCAAGAATGCCTGAAATGAAATATAGCCAGAATCCACATAATATCCAAATACATCACGATTGGCCAGGTCTTTAAAATCAATCGTCTGCTTTTCAATCACATGCTCTAATGCCTGAATCGTATTATAGATTTCCTGCGCCTTTTCAAACTGCAAATTTTCACTGGCCTCTAACATTTTTGCCTGCAAAGAATCCATCACCTCTTTTGTATCCCCACACAAAAATTTCTTAATTTTTTTACGCGTCTTCTCATTTTCCTTAGGATCAACCTCATGGATACAAGGCCCTAAACACTGATGCATATGATAGTACAAACAAGGACTATCCGGAATATGCCGACACTTTCTTACACAAAAGATTTGATTGATCAACCTCACAATTTCATAAGCCGACTGACTACTTGGATACGGCCCAAAATATTCACTCTTTTTACTTTTAATATTACGCGTTGTACGAACCACGAAATTATTTTCCTTTGTGATCTCAATATACGGATATGTCTTATCATCCATAAACATAATATTATACGGAGGTGTATGCTTCTTAATTAAATTGATTTCCAATAATAAAGCCTCTTTTTCACTGCCCGTCACAATAAATTCAAAATCACGAATATGCGAAACTAAACGCGTTGTCTTATTATTATGTGTACCATGAAAATAAGAACGAACACGATTCTTTAATACTTTGGCTTTTCCTACATACAAAATATTCTGATTCTCATCCTTCATGATGTAACAGCCAGGTGCATCCGGAAGTAAAGCCAATTTATCTTGTAAATGCTTAGAAATACTCATTTTATCCCCTACTTTAATATGACTATCGTTGCTCCAAGTCCACCTTCACTAGGACCTGCACTTGTAAATTTAGAAACATTTGGCTGTTTCTTTAAATCCTTCCATACAGCTGTTCTTAAAGCCCCCGTACCCATACCATGAATGATACGAACTTGTTTTATGTGTTTTACAACAGCCTGATCTAAATATTTATCTAAAGCCGCAAGGCCTTCTTCAACACGCATACCAATTAGATTCAACTCTAAAGGAAAGCGACTCGATACACTTTCTACATGCGCTTTATACGTTGTCTTTTTAATTTGTGGTTTATGCATAGGTTCCAACTTGGAAAGCTTGACCTTCATCTTCATTCCATTTGTTAAAACCGTAGCTTCATTTCTTCGAATATCAACAATTTCACCATGCGAATTCAAACCAGAAATCTTTACATAATCCCCCACTTTGAATTCTTTCTTTTCTTCTTCAACATCTTCAACCACATTTTCATTTAAAAGATCAAGTTCATGCATCTTTTCAATCTGCTTATGCTGCTTACCCGTCTTCTGTTTACGAAGCATCGTTAAAATTTCTTTAGCCTGCGCCTTTTTCTTTTCAAGCATCTCATTTAACTGTTCTTGATAGGACGCATCCAATTCTGCCTTACGTTTTTCTATTTCTTTTTCTTTTTCATAAGCCTCTTTTTGAACACGATGCGCATCCTCAATCAATGCATTAAAACGCTCTTTTTGTTTCAATACATCATTTTGAAGTTTCTCTAATTTTTCTAATTCTTTTTCCGTCTGCTTTTCATTTTCATTCTTTAAAAAATCAGCTCTTTTCAAAATAGATTCTTCCAAATGATATTCTCTAGCAATATGAAACGCATAACTAGCCCCAGATACACCCGGAATATATTTATAGGTTGGCTTAAGAGTTTCTGGATCAAATTCAACACTCGATACCAAGACATTTTCATTGGCCTTTCCATACGTTTTTACTTGCGAATAGTGCGTTGAAGTAATGATCGTACTCTTTTTTGAAATCAAATATTCCAATATCGCAACCGCAAGACTGGCTCCTTCTAAAGGATCTGTACCATTTCCAATTTCATCCAATAAGATAAAACTATTCTCATCACTCTTTTGACAAATATGAGAAAGCCTAGAAATGTGACTTGAGAATGTCGATAAATTATTTTCAATGGATTGATGATCTCCAATATCAAAATACATCGATTGATAAAATGGCAAGATGGCCTTATGACATAATACAGGAAATGCCGCATGAGCTAATGCCACAAATAGACCAATCGTCTTTAAAGTTACTGTTTTACCACCCATATTCGGTCCTGAAATCATAAGACAAGCTTGTTGATCGTTTAATTCATATGTGTTACAAACCACTTTCTTTTCATCAATCAACGGATGCTTGGCATGCTCTAAATACAATGAATGATCTCTAGATTGTAAAGAAGGAATACATCCATCATAGCGAATGGCCCATTTTGCCTTTGTGAAAGCCACATCAATGATTGTTAAAGTTTCTAATGCCGAATTTAATGCGAGTGCATGTTTCTTTACTTGCATAGACAATTCTTTACAGATTCTTTTCTTCTCTTCTTCAATACGAATCACTAAGGATGAAATCTCATTATTATCCGCTACAAAACTCGATGGCTCTACATAATAGGCAAGACCCGAACTGGATTGTCCATGAATCATACCTCCAAAAGCATTTTTATCTTGGGCACGCACTAATACGACAACACGCCCCGAAACCGTTGTCGTCATATTTTCCATTAATTTTGAACTATTCTTCTTTAAAAACTGTCTCGATTTTGACTGCAAAGCTAAACGCGTATCCACCAAAGCCTTATGCATACTCTTTAATGCAGGCGTCGCATCTTCTTTAACACTCCCCGTTAAATCGATTTTGGAAATGATGGAATCCATCAAACGTGTACATCCATCCATCGATTGAGCTAGATTGGTTAATTCTATAAATTCAGAAGAGTTTAAACTTTGTTTCGCTTGCTTAACAGCCGTTAAGAAATGATAGATTGAAATTAATTCTTTACTTGTTAGTGTCATCTGTTTTTCAGCTTTTGAAACAGGTAAAGAAATATCATTTGCTCCTGACAAATTCAACAAACCACCTTTTTGTTCAAACTGGATGGCTTCTTTAGCATAATTCAATTGTTCTTGTATTTCTAATTTATTAAATTGAGGCAACGCATTTAAAATCTTTTCTTTGGAACAAGAAAAACTTGAAAATGCGCAAATCTGAGTTAATACACTCGAGAAATCAATAGCCTGATTTAGTTCATCTCTAAAATTTCGTTTCATAAAACACTCCATTCCCTCCTATTTTAACATAAATTTTGTGGTAAACTAAATAAGGTGATTAAAATGGCAACATTGACAAAGAATATGACAAAAGAAGAAATCTTTCAATTAAAAAACCGATTGTCTTCTTTTATTTTAAAAGAAAGTACACCTCCATATACGTATTATCAGATCAAGACAAAAGAGTGTACAATTACAGCTTACACAAGTGGTAAAGTTGTATTTCAAGGAGCTGATCTTTCTTGGTTAGAACCTGCAACGCCTCAAAAAGAAGCACAAGACCAGGCTGGAAGTGATGAAGTAGGTACAGGCGATTATTTTGGTCCTGTTGTAGTGGCTAGTTGTATCGTCACAAAAGAAGCAAGAGAAAAGCTTGCTCATTTGGGGATTCAAGATTCCAAACAAGTGGATGATACCAAAATCAGAAAACTAGCCCCACTCATTAAAGATGTCTGTCCACACAGTATTTTGATTGTGCCCAATTCAAAATATAACGATATGCACGATTCTTGTAATATGGTGGACATGAAATGTCGTTTACACAACCAAGCCTATGTAAATCTAATCCATAAAGGATATACGCTTCCTAAACAGATTGTCATCGATCAATTTGTCCAGGAAAAAAGTTATTATCGCTATCTACAAGGTTTTCCTGAAGTAATTCGCGGCATTACTTTTGAAACAAAAGCTGAAAATAAGTATCTTGCGGTAGCTTGTGCAAGCATTCTTGCTCGCAATGCCTTTTTAGAAGCTTGGGATCTTATGGAAGAAAAATATGATTTTAAATTCGAAAAGGGGGCTGGTAGTAAAGTGGATGCTTGTGGCAAAGAATTCGTGAAAAAATTCGGAAAAGAAAAGCTTTACCAAGTGGCAAAGCTTCATTTTAAAAATACTCAAAAAATCGGTGTTTAACGCCTTCTTCGATCCTTTTGCGCTATAGAATAATAGTGCTTTTTATCTTCATACATCTTTTGATCGGCTTCTTGTAAAATTTCACTCAAATTTAAACAACGCTCTTTCCATATATACCCTGTCGCAACACTGATTTCTAGTTCTTTCATACGCTTCAACAACATTTCATATTTAGAATAGAATTTCGATTCCAAAACATCTTGTTCGATCACCACAAATTCATCTCCACCAATACGATATGAGTTATCCGCAAAAATTTCTTGTAGTACATAAGAAGCACTAATAATCAAAGTATCTCCTGCAAGATGTCCCATTTTATCATTGATTTCTTTTAATCCATTTAAATCCAAATAAATCACTCCAACAAAATGAAGTTCTTTACACCTATTTTTTTTAAGATATTCATTAAAGTGATTGCGATTTTGTGCATAAGTCAAAGAATCGACATAACTTAAATTCTGTAAATGTTTCTTTTCTTTTTCACGCGTCATGGCCGTTTCAATAAAGAAACATAAAGATTCTAAAAAGTCTTTTTGGTAGTAGTTTTGTTTAGGATTGTCTACCGCAAAAACACCTTTAATTTGATGATTATCCACAAATGGTACAAGGATTATACTATGTATTTTTTGCGAAATAAAACTTGAATAAATGGGACTCGTCTTTGAAATTTCACGAGTTACATCTTCAATATAATATGACTTTTGATTTTCAAAGAAACGCTGCACTAAATCCATATTTTCTAAACATAGACGGACCATATTATCAATATGAACATCATCATTTCGATTTCCATATTCATAGATGCTGTTCGTTTGTTTATTTTCAAAATCTAAATCCAATACATAACATCTTTCAGCTTGATAAAATTCACAAATAGTTTTCAAGATATCCTCAATGGCTCCCTTTTGATTTGTACTATTCGATAGTTTGCGAACGCATTGAATCAAAGTATGCGAAACGTTTAAATCCTTTTCAAATTCATTTGATTTGTTTGAAATTCTTCGAACTTTTGCGATATAGAACCCACAATATAGTAGAAGAATCACAACTTCACAAATGACCATGAGCATATAATTCTTTTTCAATGTCAATGCACTCGCAAAGGCTACATCTTCATCCACAATAACAATTAATTCCCAATTATAAACTTGAATCGGTTTATAACTCAAATATTTCTTTTTACCGTCTTGTTCAAATTTCACGACACCTGATTTTAAAGCATGTATTTGTTTTATAACGTCTTTTTTAGGCGATAACAATTTACAACCATTCGTTGAAAAAGTGTCATAATCTAAAATATCTTGATTATTCATCACAACCTGTCCATCCGTTGTATCAATAATGAGATTTTGTGTCTTTCCACTATATATCTGTGTATAAAACTGTTCATCTAAAGTATCACATTGAATTACACCTACTAAATACGCAACGACAGAATCGTTTTGTTGGATAGGCACATAATAATTCACACTCTTTTTATTTGTGAGTGGATCTGTATGTACTTGATCCATATATTCTGCATCTGCATTCAATGTCAAAAAATCATTCGATTGAATTGGTTGCACATCTTTATGCATTGTATACATCGTATTATTTTGCATCGATAAATCGACGCGTTCAAACAAAGATACATCTTCAAATGTACTTAATCGACTGCTGTATTCTTCATATGTAGGCAAATGATCTTCATTGGAAAAATCTTTCCCAATCAAACGCAAATAATTCAAATCATCCTGCATACGATTTTGAATACTTTGAATGATGGCATTACTCGCATTTTCTAATCGGTTGTAACAACTTTCTTCTTCTTGCTTAAAACTAATATGATAGGTTGTAACAGTTAATGCCAATATCAATATCATAACTAAAAGCGTTGGTAATAACTGATTTATTTGTTTTTTCATACGTATTCCTTTTATCATTTCTGACTTTAATTATAAACCCATAAAATGTTAAAGGCAAAAAAGAAATAACATAAGCTACTTCTTTAACGATTGTTGATCTTTGTTTCAACCTCAATATCATAAGGAAGTTGAATCAATTTTACACCCGCATCATGAAACATGCGTTTACTCGCAATATTTCCTTCTGTACCGTCATACTTGTCACTTTCATATACAACACAAGTAATACCGGCTTGAATAATGGCTTTTGCGCATTCATTACATGGAAATAATGAAACATATAAAGTACAACCATGTAGATCTTGAATACTATTTAAAATCGCATTCAATTCAGCATGTACCACATAAGGATATTTTGTTTCTAGAAACTGCCCATCTCGAGCCCAAGGAAATTCATCATCTTCACATCCATAAGGAAAACCATTATAGCCTAGTCCAACCACTCTTTTTTGTGGATTAACAATACAAGCTCCTACACGCGTATTTGGATCTTTTGAACGCATAGCACTCAAATGTGCCATACCCATAAAATACTGATCCCAACTCAATACATCTTTACGCATTATTCTTCCCCTTCTCTAAGTTCATTTAATACTTTTTCAAAAGTTGGTTCTAACGGTACTTCAAAATGCATCTTTTCATGTGTTGTTGGATGAACAAATTCCAAGGCGCATGCATGCAATAACTGGCCATTGGCTTGGATTGTTTTTCTAGGACCATATTTTGGATCGCCTGCAATTGGATGCTCAATATATTGCATATGTACACGAATCTGATGAGTTCTTCCTGTTTCCAATTGACATTTGATGTACGCATACTTACTGAAGTTTTCTAATACATTAAAATGCGTGATCGCATCCTTTGAATTGTTTGCGGTAACCGCCATTTTCTGTCGATCCTTTTCATCACGACCAATTGGTGCATGAATCGTACCATATTCGTGTGTAAATGGTTTATGCACTATGGCAACATATTCACGATGACATGTCTTATCTTGAAGTTGTTGACTCAATGCCTCATGTGCCACATCATTTTTGGCAACCACAAGTAAGCCAGATGTATCTTTATCAATACGATGTACAATGCCTGGTCGCATCACACCATTTATACCACTCAAATCTTTACAATGATACAATAAGGCATTGACTAGCGTACCCGAATAATGTCCTGGAGCTGGATGCACCACCATACCTTTTGGTTTATTGACCACAATGATATCATGATCTTCATAAACAATGTCTAAATCGATTGGTTCTGGAAGTACTTCTGTTGAATCAAGTTCAGGAATTGAAACTTCAATTTCGTCATTTACACAAACTTTATAACTCGCCTTCATCACCTTTTGATTGACCAAGACATTTCCTTCATCCAATAAATCTTTAATTCTCTTACGCGAAAAATCTAACTTTTCAGCTAATACTTTATCTAAACGATCCAATTTTGTATCTTCATCTATTTTTAGGATTCTTGTTTCCATTTCGCTTGCTCCTTCTTATCCTCTATAAACATACTGATTAATATTAATGCAATTCCTACGGTTATGCAAATGTCCGCCACATTAAATACGGGAAATGGATAACCAAAAATATAGAAACTAAAAAAGTCTCTAACATATCCTAGACTCATACGGTCAATAAAGTTACCAATAGCTCCTGAGAAAACTAAAGATAAACAAATTTGATAGCGTGAATCATCCGTTTTAAAAAAAATATATACCATCGCAACTAGGGCAATTAGAGTTAGTGCTGCAAAAAAGCCCATTCCAGCTTGTGCAAACATACTAAATCCAGCTCCCGTATTTTGAACATATGTCAAGTAAAAGAAATGATTGATCATTTCTACGGTTTCATTTAATTTGATCGACTTCACAATAGCCCATTTCGTCCATTGATCCAGTCCTAAAGTGACAAATACTATTAATAAGGATGCCACTACTGTTTTTCCTTGTTTCATCTTATATCCCCTTTTAAAACGATTTGTTTCTTCTATGTAAAAATAACATTTTGAAAAATAACCATACACTCATACCAAGCGCAAAGATATATCCAAAAAAGCCAAGTGCAGGTATGCCCATAATGGTCGGTTTCATTTTTGTTGTACAAATCAAGCTTGATCCTACAACCAAGGCTGCAATCAACACACATACAATCAAACGATTCACCATCTGATCAATCTTGGCAAGTGGAGCTTGAGAACCCATTAAATTTAAGTTTACCTTGATTTGTCCTCTTTGAACCATCTTTAGTACATCACTAGCCTGTACAGGAATATCGATTGAATGTGAAAGTGCATCTACACTTCGCTTAAATCCCGACTTCATTTCTTTTTGCCAATCAATCTGCGTCAAACTTGACTTATGACTCATCGCTATCTTCATCGTACTCATATTCGGATCTAAAGCCGTTAATGTTCCTTCAATTGTCATCATCGAACGAGCTAGCATACTTATGCCTTTTGGCAAAGAAATCGAATAGACATGACATATTGAAAACATATCTTGTACAAGTTTTGCGACATCAATTTGAGCATAAGGAACACTCAAATATTGATTTACAAATTTATCCATGTCGTTACAAAATGCAGAATAATCAATTTCTTTCTTACAATCTCCAATCATTAAAATGCAATCGACTAATTTCTGTGTATCCTTTAATGCGATGGCACGAACCGCCGATTTCATCGTTTCCCTTTCATTCGCATCTAAGATTCCCATCATACCAAAATCAATCCATACGATTTGATTATCGCGAATTCTTAAATTTCCTGAATGTGGATCCGCATGAAAGAAACCATTCTCAATGATTTGTGAAATATAATTAAATGCCAATTTATCAGCAATTTCACTACGGTCATAGCCTAGTTCATCCAATTTTTTTGAATCCGTAATTTCTACACCATCCACATATTCCATCACTAAAATATTTTTTCGTGTATATTCATCATAAATTTTAGGTGCATCAATAAATTTACAATCCTTATATTCATTTTTAAATCGTTTCGCAAACTGTGCTTCAATCGTAAAATCCATTTCTTGTTTGGCCGTGTACCAAAATTCATCGATAACCATATCTAAATCAACGACACTTGAAACAATATCGGATAGATTTAATATTTTTACAGCTTTTCTTAATAATGCGACATCACGTTCCATCCACTCATAAATTTTTGGCCGTTGAATCTTTAAAACAACTCTTTCTTTTGTCTTTAGAGTCGCTGCATGTACTTGCGCAATCGATGCCGATCCTAAACACATTTCATCAATACTCTCAAATTCTTCATGAAACAAATCACCATATGTATCTTGAATAATTTGTTCAACCATCGAAAAAGGCATGGGTGTTACATGCGAGCGAAGCTTCATCAATTCTTTACAATAGCGCTGTGAAAACAGATCTTGTCTTGTTGACATGATTTGGCCAATTTTGACAAATGTCGGCCCTAAATCTTCTAAAATCATACGAAATTTTACTGGATCCATTCCCTTTTGGATGTGGTGTTTTCTAAGTATTGAAACAATCTGGGCAAATCTAGCACTTGTTGACATCGTTTTTGTATCACTCATTTTTTCACATCCTGTCTTCTATGTAAAGGTGTATTGGTCACTTTACTCTTTTTTAATACCTTACGTGTATTGGATTTCTTTTTATCTTCCACAAGAATCATTTTCAACAAACGACTCCAATCTTTATTATTTTTCATAACAGTATTTTAACATACTTGTTAAAAATCAAAAAGAAACAGTATTCACTGTTCCTTAATAATAATCATCGACCAACGTAATTTTATCTTTTAAAGCCTTACCATAACGAATACTTATATGAATTTCATTATTTTTCGCATAATATTCATCATAGGATTTTGTTCGAAACGTGTTAAATAATGTTTGAAAATCCTTTGACATCTCATAATCATCCATCTGTAAATCCAATTGATCTTCATCCTGTACAATATGAAGCATTTTAGGATATGTGATTACTAACGCATCATCTTGTAACTTATCATCTTCAAGTATTTCATCCACAACGACACGCACATCGCCTACAGAACTTAAATACGTCTTTGTATATAAGCGAGCGCTATTTGGCATTGAAGTTGTCATTGTCTGTGTTTCTTGAGATAAATCCATTTGATGGGGACTAATTTGACTGAATTCATATACAAAGGTTCCAACACCAAACACAAATAATAAGATTGAAACAACAAGTAATACACCTAATTTACGCATTTGTATCCACCTTCTTTGGCCATGCTCGAAATAACATCAATAAAATAGCCAAACTTCCTAGTACAAAGGCAATATCTATGCAATAGAGTCCTAAACTGGTTGTGGCATACATCATACTTACGTAAATCATCACAACAAAACCAATACCGCTGCCAATCAATATGCATGAAACTGGAATCATTGCAAAAACAAGTATCACCTTTAATATATCCGATTCAACATGATGCACTTTTCTTTCATGATATAATGGGCGATCTGGTGTTGGAGGCAAATCATTCGATTTGATATTGTCATTCCACGTTTCCTTAATATCATCCATCACACCTACATGATTTGCATGTAAACGATAGCGTTCTACTCTTTTGGTCATGACCTTCACAAAGAAATAAATCGCAATACATACATATAAAAGACGACATAAACTTAACATAAAGTCTGTAATCGCATAGAATCCTGCAAAGAAAGAGAAAATCATAGACAACACAATTCGACATAATAGATCTACCACAATCAGTTTTCCAATCCACAAAATCAATACAAGTACAAATGCATCGAATATAATGTGGAAGATTTCATTCATCGAAAAATTTCCTAGTTTAGAAAACATTCCCTCCAATTTTGCATATACCTTATCAATTGTTTTGTCCGCTTTACTTGATAATGGATCCATCGAATCTGTATTGATTTTATAGGCAGACAAAATCTCTTTAGCCAATTCATCCACATCTCCAAAGCCGGCTACTGCCTCTTCTTCGGATACGCCACTTGCGATCTTGTCATCAATATAGGTTCCATATTCTAGGATAATATCTTCTTTTTCTTTATCATTGATCAATGATAATTTTTGATTCAAAAGATCTAAAAATTCACTTTTTAACATTTTATTTTACTCCCTTCAAATATGTATTTACACTCTCTGAAAAATTGGTCCATTCTTCTAATAAAGCCTCATATCTTGCAAGTCCTAGACTCGTGATATGATAATACTTTCTTGGAGGGCCTTCTGTTGATTCTTTTAAATAAGATTCTAATAAATGATCATTCGATAAACGCTTCAGTAAAGGATAAATCGTTCCTTCATTCACTTGAATCACTTCATTAATTCTAGATACAAGTTGATATCCATATAGATCATCGGCCACAATCGCCTTTAATACAATCAATTCCAAGACGCCCTTTTTAAATTGAGTATTCATGCGCCACACCCTTACTCTTTCCTATCAAAGATGGTTGAAACACATCCACATACATCTTTTCTAAAGGATTTAATGATAAACCTTTGCTGGATTGAAAATATTTAAAATCTTGATTCACAAGCTTATTTTTATATTTTAATTTCAGTTCATAAGCTTCATTATATTCAACAGCACCTACACCTATCACTTGAACGCACATAAATAATTTAGAAGCTTTAGTCAATCCCATTATCTTTCCATTGCGAATCCATCCACAAAAATATACAGGAATATTCTGAAAGGAATAACCTGAAATATGATCGATGGAAATAACAGGAAGATTGTATTTTTTTCCTAAACATTGTGCTAATTCTTTTGTAGCTCCATGTTTAGAGCAATATATAACAGCTCTTGGTTGCATATTATCACCTCTTCACTATTATGATATACACACTACCTTGGATTGTCAAGTACTGTGTAATATGTATTTAATTTAAATGAATTTAACATTCAATATTCACTTTATTTTAAAATATCCATCTGTTAAATATTGTAGTAGAATATAAGTGATAAATTTCTTTTATATAAAGTTTTAAAGCAAACATCACAATGAACGCAACACTTTATATTTATTCAATAATATAAATATATCGCATAGCTTATAAGATGTTTATATTGAATCTAATCGTACAATAATAGGTATAAATATATGTGATTAATTTAACAAATTAATCATTGACACCCAATTACGGTTTTGCTAAGATAGGTTTACCTTAACGGATATGTTAAGTAATCAGTTAACTCGGTCTTAGTCGGAACCCCCAGTATAAGGGATTAGGTTGTGACTAAGGCCTTTTTTCATTTGGAAAGGATATAAAAAATGAATCATAACGATGGAATTAAAACTGCTATTCTTGTTGATGGTGGTTTTTACAGAAGAAGAGCTTATGCATGTCTAGGTGACTTAACCCCAAAAGAAAGAGCTGATGAATTAGATGTATATTGTAGAAGACATTTAACTGAACGTATCAATGGAGAAAAAGTAAATCATTCACTATATAGAATATTCTATTACGACTGTAAACCTGTGGATAAAACAATATATAATCCATTTACGAAATCAAATGTAAATTTAGGTAAGTCTCCAACTTATGAATGGACAAATGCCTTCTTTGAAGAACTAAAGAAAAAACGTAAATTTGCGATTCGATTAGGACAACTTGCTGTTCAACAAGCAAACTATAATCTTTCCCAAAAAGCTTTTAAAAAGTTGTGTAACGATACTCTTAATTTTTCTGATTTATCTGAATCAGATATAATCCTAAATATTGACCAAAAAGGAGTTGATATGAAGATTGGTTTAGATATTGCTTCCCTTTCATATAAACATCAAGTTGACCAAATAATATTAATTTCTGGTGATAGCGATTTCGTCTCAGCTTCAAAACTTGCTAGACGTGAAGGGATTGACTTTATTTTAGATCCGCTTGGTGCGACTATTAAACCTGCATTATTTGAACATATAGATGGTTTAAGAAGTTGTGATAAGAATTTTTATAATTCAGCTTCGTCGAAAAAAAATAAAGTGGATATATCAAAAACCAATAAACAAATATGATCCCATTTTGAAAATTAGAGTTTCAGATGAAATTATGACAATACTTGATAATAAATTAATAGAATTATTTACAAAGTAAATTTTTTGGCTTTAAATTTGCAAGATGGTAATATACTAGTGAACAATGGCCTTTGCGCCATATAGAAAGTCACTGATTTATTTCAGTGGCTTTTCTTTGATACTTTTGCATAAATGGATCATAAAAGAATGAATGGAGATAAATAGGATGAAAAAACAAAATAACAATTAATAATCACCTAGATCCAATCAAAAGAATCAAAGCTCCTGATAGTGTTATGGATAAAATCGATAAAGGTATCATAGAGACTTTCACACAAGTTAAGAAAAGCAAATGCTTCAAGATATCACAGATTATTGTAATGGAAAAAATAAGGATTCATTTGCAAAGGTCTTATCCATAACAACCATTAGTAAACATAGAATTAAAAAATCGATTAATGTATTAGATCCAATTGGTAAAATACAGTTATCTAAAGAAACAATGGACAGAATTGACACTGAAATTGTAAAAGCTATAACCAACATTGCCTTGTGAATCACTTGATTTTAAAGAAATTCATGTTATTATAAAGATGAATTTCAGTGATGATACATAGTATCAGGCACTGCTGGTATTTATTTCGGTAACACATTTGTGGGTGCCGCAGATATGGGAAAGCTATTCGGTTTCGGATAGCTTTTTCTTTTTAACGAAGCAAAATAAAAAATCCTGGATGCTACCAACATCCAAAACAATTCAGAGTACTACCAATACTCTCACGTGAACAGATGACTATCGCATCAAAACTACGTATCAGGTGTGGTATCTCATTCGTACCACAACGGTTACCTATTGACACTTGATTAACACTGAGGAAGATAAGATTTTAAACGCAATTTCAATTTTTTAAGTCATAAATAAGTTATAATTTTATATAAAAGTAGTAAATCCCCTTTGTTTAAAGGGGATTTTGTTTAATTCGTAAATTTTTCGTAGAACTCCATACTTTCTAATACACTTGTATCTTGAATAGGATTATCATCTAGACGTAGTGCTTCTAATAATTCTAAATCTTTTAATGGAGTTACATCTGTAATATAATTTGCCTTCAAAGTTAAAGAACGCAAATATTTAAGTTTTGATAATGGAGTTAAATCCGTAATCGCATTATGATCTAAACGTAAGTATGAAATAAATTCAAGATTTTCTAATGGCGTTAAATCCTCAATGACATTATTATATAGATCCACATCGCAAAGATTCGTAAGTTCAGATAATGGTTTTAAATCCTTAACATTATTATTTTCTAAAGAAATGATTTCCAATTGTTTCATATCTTTTAAACAAGTAATATCCTTAATATCATTGCGGCCCACATTCAAATATACCATTTCTTTGGCATCCTTTAAAATACGAATATCCTTGATACGGTTTGTGAATAAATTTAAATGTTTCAATTGATGCGCATTCTTTAAGAAATGAATTTCCGTTAATTGACAAAACTTCGCATCTAAGATTTCTAGATGTTCTACATTTGTGAACTTTTCTAAATTCTTTAAACGATTCTTAGACACATTTAACTCTTTTAAGTCACCTAAACTATTTAATAATGACATATCTTTGAATCCAGTTTGTTCCATAGATAACGATTCTAAATGATTTAATTCCTTTAAGAACATAAAGTGATCAGGTTCATTATAAGAAATGTTCAATGATTTTAGGTTAGAAAATTCCTTTAATACAGAATAATCTTTTAAATATGGACAGTTTGAAACATTTAATTTCTTTAAGTTCTTCATCGATAATAATGGACTTAAATCAGACATTAAGTTTGTATTTAAATCCAATTCTTCAACATTCGAAAGATATGTTAAATCTTCAATATTGAACAATCGCATACCACCCATATCTAATTTTTTTAATTTTTTAAGTACACCTAAGATTGCATAGCTAAATGGACCATTTTCTGTGTTGATATGAACTTCTTCTAGTTTTTTACAATGTTCCAAATAAATCAAACTATCTACTTTAGCCTTTGAAAGATTCAATACTTCCAAATCAATCATGGCTGCAACACTTGAAATATCCATTGTATATAAGTTATTTCTTGATACATTTAATTTTTTAAGTTGTCGAAAGCCATGTAAAGCCTGCAAATCTCTTAATTGATTTCGTGAAACATCTAGACAAACTAAATTATGTAAATCACGAATGGGATCCAACGTCTGTAACTTGTTGTTACTTGCATTTAAAGTCTCTAAATTTTCTGCATACTGCAAACCTTCTAGAGTTGCTATTTCATGATCCTGTACTTCTAAGTGAATCAATTCTTTCATCAAATCTTCGGTTAGTTCTTCTTCTTTAACACGTAATGTACGCGCAATAACACTACGCAAAGCATCATCTTGAATAAGCATAAAACACATGCCCTCCTTTTTATATAATCATTATAAACAAAATATAACACAATAACTATACAAAAATGTTATTTTTGAATGACATTATTGTTAGAAAATGCTAAAATGAAAGCAGTTAAGGATTAGACTCATATTCTGATTGTGATAAATGCTATTGTATGCAAGTACTTTCGATTTTAACGGTCAAAGGATATTGGCTTAGTCCAGGAGGTATAGGCATGAGCACAGGTAAAGTAAAATGGTTTAACGCTGAAAAGGGTTATGGATTCATTACCAGCGAAGATGGAAAAGATGTATTCGTACACTATTCATCAATTAATTCTGAAGGATTTAAAACTTTAGAAGAAGGACAAACTGTTACTTATGACGTTGTTGAAAGCGATCGTGGTCAACAAGCTAACAATGTCACAGTTGTAGATACAGCTGCGTAGAAATTTGTTCGAATCAAGCGCACATCGTGCGCTTTTTTCATGAAAGAGAGGGATTATTATGTTAGAGCGATATGAAAAAGTTAAAGAATATGTATATGGTCAATATGCTAAAATTTATAATGAAGATCTAAAAATTGCAGCACTCACACATACCGCAAGTGTGGACCTTTCGATTACATTCATAGCTATGGCAAGAGGCACAAATCTAGAACGTGCTAAAGTGGCTGCTCTTTTCCATGATTATGCTCAATTTGTTGATAATTGTCCCCATTCACAACACGCAAAGTTATCTAGTCTTCATGCATATAAATATTTAAAAGAATGTGGTTTATTTAAAACAACTGAAATTGATGATATCACATATGCGATTCGTCAACATTCAAAAAAAGAATCTTTTGACTCCCCATTATGTGAAGCCTTAAAAGATGCAGACGTATTAGCTCGATTTTTAGAAAATCCAGAAAAACCTCTTGTAGGAATGAAAAGACAGCGCCTGCTCAATGCCTGCGCTGATATTCAAAGTCATTAAAATTTTTGATAATACAGTTCGACACTTGCATCGAGCTGTTTTTTTAATTGGTTGAAAACCTTCATAAACAAGTCTTTATCATACACGATCCAATCAATATAGGAAAAACTTTTACCAATAGCTCCTCCAACCACTTTTCCTGCATGCACTTTAGAAATAGCTTCATCTAATTCTTTTGATAACTTTTGACGATATAAAGCATCCTCCTTATTATGGAAAGGATTTGAATAATACACATATCCAAATTCACCATCCTTACTGCTTAGATCTGCCAAAACTTCTTCCTTATCCTCAATCGTTTGTTCCACCAATAAAGGATGTGTTGTAAAAATCAATTTCATATCTTTTCTTAGAGCGTCATGCGCAAAATCTTGAATTGGCTGATAAACCGAATAAATATCGATTGGCTTATCATATTCTTTCCAATGATTTTTTTCAACAAGTGCCATGATTACTTCATAAAAATCCATCATTTGACAGAATTTCATATTTGAATCTGGCGTATCTATAAAGTCAACACGACAAATATATGCCTCATATGCAAGTTCACCAATCGCAAGTTCTAATAAATACATGCTCATTTCTTTTTTATTTTCAGGATTTCCAATTAAGTTAAACCCAGGACAATATACTTTACAATCCAACATATCATTTTCGATTTGATAGAAAACATGGAAATCAGCTAAAGTATACTCTTCATTTTTGATTTGAACCATAGCTTGAATCGCCTTTTGCGACATTGCAGGTAAACAAGCATTCATAATCCAATTTTGTTTTACAGATTTTGGCGCAATATCACAAAGCATCTGACATAGATATTGTGTCGTCTTATTTGGACCTGTATCAAAGGTCATCTCAAAAGAATCATAAAAATTTTCGACAAAGAAATGGGCACCACTCATTTCCATCACTTCTTCATCCAATTCCTGGATAATATCGTTTAATTCTTCATATTGTTCTGATTTTAAATAATTAAAAATCGCGTCTTGCTTCTTTTCAAAATGCTTCCAGAACACTAAACCATTTGTATAAGCACTCATTAAGTATCTTCCTTTCCTATAATTCTTGAATCACAGATATTAACACATCCGCAACTTGTTTATGACCACTTTCATCCATGTGGATACCATCTATACTTCCAGCAATCGCATGCGTATCAATCACTTCTACATCAAAGTCACGACATCCTTTTTCTAAATAAGGCTTTGTGTTATTTAATATTTCAAAACCAGCATCCCCAAAATTTTCTTTCGTTCTTTCATTATTCAATCCATCTCTATTCATTTTTGGTGGACAAACCACAAAAAATTGAGGTACTTTTGATCCATCCCGATAAATTTCCGGATTCAAAGCCCTATATAATAAGGTACGAATTCCCTTTTCTAAAGATATGGAATTTGTTGAAAATTGACGCTTCGCATCATTTGTACCCAACATAATGAACACAACATCAATGGGAGCATGTGTCTTTAAAACCATCGAAATCATTTTAGTTCCATTACGATCTTCATCATACGGATCATCTAAACACAAAGTCCTTCCACATAAACCTTCCTCAATGATTTCATGTTGACTAAACTCTTGTTTAATAACCTGTGTGAAACGATTCTTTTGTCTTGAAGCATCCTTGGCATCATAGCCCCAAGTATTGCTATCCCCATAAAATAATATTTTCATCGTAATATCCTCGATTCTGTAATAATCATATCTAACTTAACATCCGTTGGTTTTACATCAAACTTTATTTCTTGCACATCAAAAGCAATCCCGATCTTCAATGCTGAACTATCTTTCAAATACCTATCATAATAGCCTTTTCCATATCCCATGCGATATGTTTCAAAAAAGCCTACAACAGGAACTAGAATCACATTTAAATCTTTTTCTTCACAAATTCCAATAGGTTCAATCGTAGAAAAAGGGCCATTTATTTTTTCTTCTTTGTCTGAGTAAAAGGCAATCGTAGTATCATCTAATATCTTTGGAATATAAAGATCAAATTCCTCTTTAAAATTTGAATATACATCCACTTCATTGCGAATCGGGATATAGGTTCCAATTTTTCCTTTTAAAAAAGGCAAAACACAATTTGTGATTGCCTTTTCTTTTAAAAGTCTTTTGGAGTTTGATAATAAACTACGCCTTTGAATACATTCTTTACGCTTATCCAATGCTGTCACTCATATCCAACTTCAACATTTGATTCAACTCGACCGCATATTCCATTGGAAGTTCACGTGTAAATGGTTCCAAGAATCCCATTACGATCATTTCTGTAGCTTGTGAACGCGTCAAACCACGAGACATTAAATAGAACAATTGTTCTTCACTAATATTTGAAACAGTAGCCTCATGCTCAATTTGAGACGTATCATTATAAGATACATTCATAGGAACTGTATCACTACGAGATTTCTTATCTAAGATCAACGTATCACATTCTACTTTACTCTTGGCATAGGCTGCATTTTTTGAATGTGTTACCCAACCACGATAATTGACTTCTCCACCATTACGAGCAATCGATTTTGAAATGATTGTACTTGAAGTATGTGGGGCCAAATGAATCATTTTACTACCCGCGTCCTGAATTTGATTTTCACCCGCTACCGCAATTGAAATGGTTGTTCCCTTTGCGTATGGTTCAGCCAAAATACAAGCTGGATATTTCATATTGACATGAGATCCAACATTTCCATCAATCCATTCCATGTGTCCATTTTCAAATACTTTTGCACGTTTTGTAACTAAGTTTAAGATGTTGCTAGACCAGTTTTGTACTGTAGAATAACGACACTTCGCATTCTTATGTACATAGATTTCTACAACTGCCGCATGTAAAGAATCTTTTGAATACGTTGGTGCAGTACATCCTTCTACATAATGTACATCCGCACCTTCATCGACAATAATCAATGTTCTTTCAAATTGTCCCATCGACATTGAGTTGATACGAAAATAAGATTGTAGAGGTTTTTCTAACTTCACACCCTTTGGTACATAAATAAAAGATCCACCAGACCATACAGCTGTATTTAGAGCTGCATATTTATTGTCTGTATAAGGCACTAATTTACCAAAGTATTTCTTTAATAAATCTGGACATGTTCTTAAAGCCGAATCTGTATCTAAGAAGATAACACCCTTTTCTTCCACTTCTTCTAACATGTTGTGATAAACAACTTCACTCTCATATTGTGTAGAAACTCCTGCCAAAAACTTTTGTTCTGCTTCTGGAATTCCTAATTTATCAAATGTATTACGAATGGTATCCGGCACTTCGTCCCAAGATTTTTCTTGTTTATCACTCGGTTTAATATAGTAAGTATAATCATCAAAATCAATTTCACTTAAATCCGGTCCCCAATTTGGATTTTGTTGCTCCACAAAAGAATGATATGCATCCAATCGCAATTGTAACATCCATTCCGGTTCCTTTTTGATTTTAGAAATCGTCCGTACCGTTTCTTCATTCAAACCTTTTTGTGTTTTATATACACTTACATCTTCATCATGAAAACCATATTCATATTCACTAGAAAGTGCGATATCTTTTTCATTACTCATCTTTTCCATCCTCACTTTCCTTAATCATTTCACGCATAGCCTTCCAACCAATTGTGGCACAATTGATACGGTTCGCTTGTTTACCAACATTTTGAAACGCAATTGCCTCATCCAAAACATCTTCATCATATTCTTTTTGATCAATCATTTTGAAATAGTTATCCATAATTTCTTTTGCTTCTTCAGTTGTCTTTCCTTTTAATAATTCAGACATAATTGAAGTTGAAGCTGTAGAAATCGTACAGGCAACACCATCAAAACGAATATCATCAATTTTCCCATCGGAAATTTTTGTCTGCACCGTAATATCATCAATACAAGAATCACTCGCCATATGACGTGACATATAACCTTCATTATCTGTCAATTCTTTATTACGAGGATAGTCATAATGATCCATAATAATTTGGCGCATCAACATAGGATCAATATTTGACATAATTAAGCTTCCTTCCTAAAAGAAAATGCTGACACAGTTTTCAACTGTTGCATTCTTTAAAGCATCAATCAATTGATCGACTTCTTCTTTTGTGTTGTACAAATAGAAACTTGCACGACAAGTACCCGGTGTTTTTAATACATCCGGAAGTAATTTAGCACAATGCTGTCCCGAACGAACGGCAATGCCAAACGTATTTAAATAGCTTGCGACATCTTGCGCAAAAATCATTTGATCTTTGTCCTTCACATTAAATGTCACAATACCACTTTTCGCATTCTCGTTATATACAACAATATTTCCTAAAGCTTTAGCTTTTTCTAAAAAATATTCTTTTAATTCAACTTCATGCGCATGAATGTTCTCTTTACCAATTGAATCCAAATAATCCATGGCAGCCGCCATACCAATAACACCCTCAATTGGCTGCGTTCCCGATTCAAACTTCAATGGAGTTTCTTTTAAAGTTAATGAACAAGATTTATCGAATCGAGCATTACTTTCTCCACCATAGAAAATCGGTTCTAATTGGTCCAACCATTTTTTCTTACCATATAAAGCCCCTACACCTGTTGGACCACACATTTTGTGTGCACTAAAGGCATAAAAATCACAATCTAGATCTTGTACATCAATATCTAAATGAGGTGTGCTTTGTGCTCCATCAATCACAAGCAGAATGCCTCTTTCATGACAGATCTTGGCAATTTCTTTAACTGGAGCTACAAAACCTAAAACGTTAGATACCATCGCAATCGCTACGACTTTTACCTTGTCTGTTAAAACACGTTTAAAGTTTTCAACGGTAATCTTACCCTCTTCATCTAAAGGTATATAATCAATTTTTGTTCCCTTTTTCTTTCCCGCTTGCATCCAAGGTAAGATGCTTGAAGCATGTTCACTTTCATCACTTAAAATGACATCGCCTTCATTTAACAGTTGCTGAGTAACCATCATCGCAACTAAGTTCAACCCTTCACTTGAACCAGAAGTAAAAACGATTTCCTCTTTATATTTTGCGTTTAAAAATTTTTGTGTACGAACACGAGCTCCTTCAAAAGCAGCATCAACTTGTGCACTCATTTCATAATCACCACGATGAGCATTCGCACCAAGGTATGTATAGTAATTCACAACAGCATCAATGACAGGTTGGGGCTTTAATGTAGTTGCCCCATTATCTAAATATACTAAGGGTTTATTGGACATTGTACGGGTTAAAATTGGAAAATCTTTACGAATTTTACTGATGTCCATACAATCCAACCTTACTTTCCATTTCTTGACGAAGACTGTTCTTTAATTCTTCATCTTCTACTAAATCAATGACAGGTAAGAAGTAACCTACACTTAATAAGCCAACAGCTTGTTTTGTACTTAATCCACGAGACTGTAAATAATATAACTGATCTGCATCTGGCTGACCAATTGTAAGGGCATGACTTGCCTTTACATCATTTTCATCAATTAATAATAATGGAATAACTTTCGTCTTGTGTCCTTGACCTAAAGTTAGTACACGCGTTGCCTGATGAGATTGTGCATCAAAGCATCCTTTTTTGATATTGCCATTGGCAACCATTTGGTATTGACCATGATCAAATAGAACCGCAAAGTTTTTCATTTGACCATTTGTATGCGGTGCATTATGTCTTACTTCCATATCACATACTTTTTCTATATGTTCCTGACACAATTGACCACTTAAAATTTCATATTCTGCACCCGGCTCTTTTAAATCTACATAATGATTCCATTTTAGCGGGCTTTTTTCTAAATCCAAGACACCCATCTGGCAATTGGCATCTTGTTTAAGTACCATATTAATATTTAATTCACATGCATTTTCAGCATGATTTAGAATAAAGAATTTTGAAAAAGAATTTTCTAAACATTCCACTCTTAAATCTAATTTTGTGCAATCTTTGCTTAATTCAATCAAATAAGATTTTTGATCATGACGATCAATTTGAATATTTAAAGTTTCACTATTATGAACATCGAATCGATTAAGCATATTTTTTTGCTCCACAAGAACCTAAAGAAATAGGTTGTTTATCTTCTTCTTTATTTGCGGTTACGTGGTACTCTTTTTCAATCCATTCATATCCTTCTTGATCTACTTTTTCAACAAGGCTTGCATCTCCAGATACAACAATTTGTCCATCCATTAATACGTGAGCATGTGTTGGTTGTAAATATTCATAGAAACGTGCATAGTGAGATACGATCAATAAACCAAGATCTGTTTGTTTTTGACATTGATTGATGGCATCTGAAACAATACGCAATGCATCCACATCAAGTCCTGAATCAATTTCATCCAACATGGCAATCGATGGTTTTAACATCATCATTTGAACGATTTCATTACGCTTCTTCTCTCCACCACTAAATCCATCATTTAAGAATCGGTGAGCTAAGTCTTTCTTCATTTCTAATTGCTCAATCGCCTTATCCATTTCCTTAATGAATTTAAATAATGAGATTGGTTTTTCTAAACGTGCATTCATTGCACTTCTTAAAAAGTCAGAGTTTGTAACACCAGAAACAACACTTGGATATTGCATTCCTAAGAAAAGTCCAGCTTTACTTCTTTCATCTACAGACATTTGTAGTACATCTTTACCATCTAATGTGATTGAACCAGATGTAACTGTATATTTTGGGTTTCCCATAATGGCTGCAAGCAATGTAGATTTACCATTTCCATTAGGTCCCATTAGGGCATGACGCTCACCTGATTTTACAGTTAAACTCAACCCTTTTAAAATTTCTTTATTCTCCACGGATACATGAAGATCCTTAATGACCAAATCTGCCATACATTCTACCTCTTTTCACTGCAATATAATACCAAATAATTATTAAAATCTCAATTAATACATCTCGGCGGTTCATTGCATTTTAAAAAGATATCTCGTATAATTGAAAAGACATTCTCAAGGAGGTTAATTATGACTGATATTTTACGAAATAACTGGTTTGTCGTCCTAATTGCCATAATTATTATTGGTTTTATTGGCTACTTTATTTATGACACAAATAAAGACAATGTATCCGCAAAATCATCAAATAATGAGCAAGTTGTTGCTTCAATCGATAAAGACGATATTACCGCAAATGATTTATATGACGAATCCGCACCATATGATGGTTCAACAATCTACAATATGTATAAAAATGCCGTCATCGATCAATCAATCGAAACTACAAAAGATATTAAAAAACAGGCAAATACATTGGAATCTAACATTAAATCAAACGCATCAAAACAAAGTGACGATTATGAATCCACTTTAACTTCAGAACTAGCTAAATATGGATATTCATCCTTTGAACAATTAAATGACTATTGCATAACAAGCGTTAAAGAAAAAGAAATGAATAAAAAATATATCACAAAACATTTTGATGAAGTAAAAAAAGCCTGGGAAGAAAAAAGCCCTAGAACTGTTTCTATCATTAAAATGGAAGTAAGTGATGCAGATAATTTAACAGAAACAGAAACAAAAAAGAAAAATAACATTGATAAAGCTTTAGAAAAAGAAAGTTTTGCGGATGTCGCAAAAGCCTTCTCTGAAGATTCAAATACCGCAAACAAAAAAGGTTTTGCAGGATATGTAGATTCAGATTCAACAAGCTCAGACTCAAGTTCAACTTCTACTGTACCTGCTGATGTAGTTACAGCTGCCATTAATCTTAAAAAAGGTGAAACTAGCGACTGGATTACAGTTACAAATTCAAGTGGCACAAGCTTATATAGAGTTTATGTAAAAGAAACAGATTCAAATAAAATCTTCAACGCAAAAAATGACACAGTTTCAAACCAAGCATTATATGCGATCTTAAACAGTGACTCTTCTCTTTCATACAAAATTCTAGATTCATACGCGAAAAAATTAGATATTAAATTCAACGATAAAGACACTAAGAAAAAATTCGACAACTATGTAAAAACGACTTATGGAGGTGATCAATAATGAAAAAGACCCCGATACTACTTGTATGTGCAGCCATGATGTTGAGTGCATGTTCTGGAGCAACTGCCACAATTAAAGATAAAGATGAAGCCATCATGACCATTGGCAATACAACATATACAAAAGGCGATGAATATGATTTATTAAAAATTTCAACAGGTACAGATCTTACAATGGAACTTGTTAAGCAAGCAATCTATAAACAAGAAGTTAAAGTAACCGATGAAATGAAAGAAAAAGCCCAAGAACAAATCGACAACTATAAAGAAAATATGTCCGATTTTGAAAGTCAAATTAAATCTCTTGGTTATTCAAGCAAAAAACAATATATGAATAAAGTTTTGATTCCAAGTTTACAAGCAAGTGAATTAACAGAAAAATATTTCACAGATGCTAAAAAAGATGTTCAAAACACATATAAACCAAGTAAAGCTCGTATCATTCAATGTGAAAATAAGGCAACAGCTAAAAAAGCATTGAAAGCTTTAAAAGATGGAACAGACCCTGAAGAAGTAGCTTCACAATATATGGTCGATTCAGCCACATATTCAGGAAAAGAAACATTAATTACAACAAAGAAAACAGATATTTCCACTCGAATGATCAATAAGTTATATAAGACAAAAAAAGCTGGAGTCATCGATGAAATTTTCACAAACGAAAGCAGTGGAACAACATATGCTTACGTTGCCGTATTAGTAACAAACACATACAAAGATATTAAAGATGAAGTCTATACAACATTAAGCAGTGATGATGATGTCAAAAAAGCTTGTCTTGTATATTACTTAAAGAAATACAATTTTGAAGTGCATGATCAAGATGTATTCGACAATTTAAAGGCAAACAATCCAGAATATCTAGTTTCTAGACCGGATCTTGCGAAATCTAAAGACTAATAAAACGCCAATAGACAAATGTCTATTGGCTTGTTTTTTTTCTCATTTCATCGAGTTCAAACCGAAAATTGAACTCTTCTATATCCTGCAATCCAATATAGTAAAGACAATCAATATCTTCATGATCAAATACGTAACAAGAATCCTTATCCATATAGCCTTCTGGCCATAAACATCCTGCATAATCATACACTTTCTTTGTCCTTACATTTTGTTGAAGACGCCCAATAATCATTAATCTTTTAGTTCCTTCTTTTAAAGTCACTACACTTCCAATTGGTAATAAATCTTTCATTTAACCTCCTTTTAATAGCTCACATTGATTTTAAAGCCCAGCCCCGCAATAAAACCAAGCTTAGATCCAATTTCCCACTCTCTATTTGAAAAATGATATGAAAAGTTTGCCTCAGCACTTCCAACACTTCCTTGTGCAGTTAAAGTTACTTTTGCACCAAGAATATTTAAAACACAACGCGTTTCTCCTCTTAAGGCTGCAACACCAACACCAGCCTCAAACGACTGAACCTTTTTAGAAAACACGGCCTTACAATTCGCATATGCCACACCGACTTGTCCTGTTGCACGAGCACTCGCATACACTTTTGAATTACCAATACGTGCATTCACCGTTGATGATAATAAGGCAACACTAGCCTCACCTTGTAATACAACACGAGGATCAAATTTTTTATTTTTCCATAACCGAGCACTTATACTCGATTTAATTTCTCCATCTAATATAGCCGCATTGGCCCCCACATGAAAATAATCCCTCGTATAGTTTTTGTTCCATTCCTTTAATGAAGCTGTATATCCGATTGAGCCATAAGAATATCGACTTTGTTTAGTCAGCTGCGAAACTAAATTCAAGTTTACATACTTAGTGAAATTATGTTTACCAGGCTGAAACAACAATTGTTTGTTTTCGGTATTCTCGATTAAATTAGCACTTTTCGATAAATAGTTCGAAATATCCATAATTTCTTTTGCGATACGATTTTGTCTTTCCTTTAATGCAGGATTCTTTAACGCAATATTTCTTGATGCCAGTAAATTATATTGTGCACTTAAATTCTTACAAGAAAGACTATCGGCTTTCATGATTTAAAATTTCCTGTATTTGTATCTGAATCAAATATTGAATTCGCGATACCTTTTGATTTACATAGACAAACTCTTCACTCGATACTGCATTTTTTGTTTGATTCAAAAGAGAGCTTAAATCACTTGATAATACTTTATAAAATTGTATCTCATCCATGATGCATCAAATTTTGTTCGTTTTCCTGATATAGATTTGCGGTTTGATGTAAATATGTAGAAAAACGCGTTAATGTTTCCAAATACGACATCATAGCAGGATTTAATGTTTGAAACTGTTCCATAAAATATTTAGATGCAGGAGACTGCCAAATCGATTCCACATAATACATCTTAGATTCAATTTCATTAAACACTGTACGAATCTCATTGGCATACGCATCGACTTGTTTTGAATACGCCATTACATCTTCACTTGATATTTGAATTTGTGTCATAACCATTCCTCCTACAATAATAATTTAGCTTGTTGAACACGATCTTGTTGAAGCTTTTCATAAACCGAAGCTGTTTGTTTTAGAACATTACTATATTCTAAAATCACTTGATACATTTCATTTAGGCTTGGTCTAAATTCTTCTAACTGATTTTGAAACGCCAAATGATCTACACCCTGCCAAATGCTTTGCATCTGCTCCACTCTTTTATATAAATTTTGAATTAGATCATTATAGCTATCCGCTTTGTTTTTCACATAGACACTTGCTTGATATACTTCTGAATAATCCACTGAAATTTTCATAAATAAATTTACCTCCCATAAATCAACATATCGCAATGCGCAATATGATTTTCTTTAAATGTTTTATTCAAATCCAAAAAACACATTACCGTAACATTAAACACATATCGTACTTCATACTCTAAAAACTCATCAAAAAAATCTTGTACTCGATACGACTCAGAAACAAAAATCATCTTTCGATCAAAAGAAAGATATATGCCGATCTCATTCATAAACTCCAATCCCTTCATTTTGATCTTTAAAAAATACACAATCAAAGCTTTCATAAGGAAGTTTACGCCTCAATGTATATCCATACTCCTTCAATCCATAGCCAACCCACAATACTTGCGCCTGATATAAAGCTTTTTGAAACACTTCATTTGTCAATTGTTTAAAATCTACACAAATAACATAAATATCACTATTTGAACTTAAGTCTGAACAAATTTTAAGATGTGAAAGATTCTCACATAGCTTATAAGCTTTACACCTATATTCTTCATGCATATATAAAATATAAAGTTTTCTTTTCTCATCAATAAACACAGGGCGATCACTCTGACTTTCAAAGCCAATACAATTTCGTTCTTTTCGATAAGAAAATGGCTTACACGCTCTTCTTTTTAAATTGGATTCACTTACTCGATTATAAATACACTCTACATATGTATTTTCATAACATGTCATGTTTAGATAAGAAGGCAATTGGTAGGTGTCAAAATATATTCTTTTATCATCCAAACTATCCACATCAAATACATACTTACTTTGTATCCATTTCAATCGAGTGTTCTCATTTTCCGTAATAATAAATGTACGCACATTTTCATTCAATAAAGATAAATCAAGATTTTCATCTTCAAAAACAATACAAACTCCACTTTGAATCTGATGAAAACACCTAGATTTAAAAAAGTTAAAATCCACATAATCATTTAATACATGAGTTCCATATACATAAATGGTTTCATCCTTAAAGTAATTTATTAAGCTATATACAATATCCATACTCTTTGTATATATATGCTGTAAATGATCAAAAACAAGCTCACACTGTTTTTGTTTAAATGGTAAATCCAAAATTACAAAGTCCTCTTTTGAAACTTTCTTTGGCAACAATACCCATGATTTTTCTTCTTTCAACACATTGATTTTTTCTTTTAATGCATCTATTACACGCTTACTTAAATGTTGCTTAGATTGGATAACTTCTTTTCGCTCATTGATTTCACGCCAAGACTTTTCATCCACATATTTTTGTAGATAAAAACTTTTACATTCCAAACTCTCATTTTTTGTTTGTAGAACCATATCCCCTGGATTCTTTAAAGTATAAGCCTTTTCGTTTTGTAAAATCTCACGACTATCCTGTACATTATTCACATGAAAGCACGCTTTCCAACTTGTATTTGACATAACTTGATCATCAATAATTCCCAGAGGTTTTTGTGTACTTAGAACTAAATGTATCCCTAAAGATCTTCCAATACGTGCGATTTCTTGAAGCTGTGACATAAATTGCGGAAAACGAGTCTTTAATTGCGCAAACTCATCCACAAATATCCATAGATGCGAGAGTGTGTGCGTTTCATTATAGGCAATGATATCGGCTACTTTTGCCGCTAAAAATAAGCGTTGCCTTTTTTCCAGTTCATAATTCATACTCATAAAAAAACGTTCCATGGATTGTGCATCCAGATTTGTAACAATTCCTGCACAATGCGCAAATTCATAAAATGGCTGTCCAAAAGCACCTCCTTTAAAATCGATTAATATATATTGAAATTGACTTGGAGCATTATGCCAAATCATCATCATCAACAAAAAACTTATAAATTCACTTTTTCCAAATCCGGTCATACCCGCAACCAATCCGTGAGATCCATATTTACGAAAATCCATATATACAATTTGATTGGATTCACGCATTCCAACGGGAACCCTCATCACATAGCGCTCTTTTCGAATGGGTCCATTCTCAATCAACTGTTGATAAAAATCCATATTCTGTGATTTTAAAAGATATCTTTTTTGATCTTTATTTATATTGGAAATACATATATTTTGAATACAATAGTCATAATGGAAGGATGGTTCTTTCTTTCCTATATAGATCAAACAATAATACTCTTTCGGCTGACATTTTAAATCCCTAGTAACCACTATGAATTCTGAATTCGACTTTTCATTCACAATACAAAATGGATTCAATAAAGCATCTTTTATTTCATCAAAATCTTGCAGCCACAACCACTTACGCATCGAATTTGAATACCACAAATAGTTCTCAAACAAAATCAAACTCTCTTCTATATTCCCTTTGATCCAACACACTTCCCCTTTTTTTAAGAAGACAGGTTGTAGTATTTTAGAATTTAAAGATTCTATCAATCGCTCTCTTTTTTGAATTAAATCATTTAATGCATATTCATAAGACACTTCACGATATGAAATAGCACACCACTTTAATTTTGTGCACCCCACATAAACAATATCCTTCGTTTCATGTTTAAAAGTATCCACGTACTTTTTGATATATAGATTTACCTTCTTTTCAAAATCATTCTTCAACAAGCCCTCTTTTTCATACATTCGTTTTAAATATCCATCATACATATCTAGACTTTTCTGATTTTCTTTTACGCCCAATTTATATTGATAGTTTCGATTATATAAACCATAAATCATAAATGTTACAGCCATTGTTAAAGAACTGATCATACTCATGAATAGTGTTTCCACGCTTTGTTTTTGAAGATACCCAATCAGAATCGAAGAAATAAAACCAGAACTTGCGATCATACACGATGGCCCAATGGCACTAAAAAGACTCTGTTTACAAACTACACGATGGATTTGTGGCATCTGTATGTCCCACGTTTGTATTGTTGGTAATTGAACATTTAAATTGGATGGATAGAACATGGGTTCTTCTCGTTTTAAATCCTTATTTTCAAAAGGATTATCCACCATATCTACAAGCAGATACTTTTTAAAATAAATTATACGAATATTCGCAATCACGATTTCATCCTGAATACTTAACTGAGTTGAATGTACACGCTTTGAATTTACGTATGTACCATTTAAACTATCTAAGTCTTGCAATACATCCTTTTCAATTTTAAAATGAAACCTGGATACTCCACTTTTAAACAACTGTATATTACACAAGCTACTTCTTCCCACTTGAATAGAAGTCTCTATTGGAAAATGACATTGTGTACTTTGTTTTTCATCAAGAAAGAAAGTTGTATGATCCAAGATACAAGATTCATTGCATTTTAATACTTTTTTATTTTGTTTGTAAAAGATACAAACGCCTTGATTTCTTCTCTCAAATTGAAACCTGTCATATTCATGAATGGAATCTACATCAAACCACGCACAATGATCCTTTGTATATATCCAAAGCTTAATCATAATTTAAAGACACGCTGAATCCAAATCCACAATTGTTTTAGAAATGATTTTTTTAAGATTGGTTTTTTAATTTCTGATTTCTTTATCGTAGTAACACCCGAATCATTTTTAGCTTTGACTTCAATGGTCGTTTTTGATTTTTTTAACGATATTTCCACAAAATCATGTCCCAACACATCTTTTTGAATCGCAATCTTCTTTCCATTCACAAAACAAGATTCAATCTGATCTTTGGAAAAAATTTGTACTTTATTCTTTTTTCGCACATAATGAATCTTCGGCTTCGATTTTGAAGTAAGAACTTTTGTATTTTTTTCTAAGACCAATTCATTCTTTTCATTTACACTCCATATTCGTTCAAATGTAGCCACTTCATCACTACGTAGAATCTGTTCGCTTTTGGAAACCATTTCTATTTTCTTATCTGGACTAAACATAAATTCATATTCTTTTATTTCAAAATTTGATAATGCATCATAAGTGTACGTTTTAACCTTTAACACATCATCTTTAATCATACGATTGAATACTTTTTCGATATCCATATCCATCAATACACCATTTATGTAATATTCAATACGCATATTTGCACGATTGTCATCGATCAAAAATTCAAATTCAGGTAATTTCTTAATTATTTTTTTATCCAATACCTGTTCATTATTTAAATATAAACTTGTTGATGGAGCCCGCTTATCAATACGTACAATAACCATATCCGAAACTTCATTTCCAAAGGCGTCCCTGGCATACGCAAAAACTTTATAGAATAAATCTTTATTTTCTACAGCCTTTAAACAAATTTCTTCATTAAACGGATGACGATCTTTGATTCCATCGAGTTCTACATCCACATAAGCTTTCTTTATATATGGAACATACCAATTTAAACCTACAAATACATCTTCATTTGAAACTTTACTTGATGGCTGTAAAGTGATGATGGGAGTTATGTTTGAATATACTATCGATCCTTCTAATGCTTTTTTAATTTGAGGATATTCCTTATGTTCTAGAACAAATGTATACGTTCCATTTGAAGTAAAATCAACTGTTATTGCATCTCGATTTTCTAAATCCAGAGAATAACATAAATCTTGTCCACAATATACCTTCAAATAAAATGGCATTTCACAAATTCCATCAAATTTGAGATCCATCTTGTTCTCTTTTGTATATAACGTGTCCTTTAGCTCGCATTCAGGAAACACGATTGGTAATATATCAATCTTTCGTTCTACTTCATTGCCCGCAACATCTCTACAAAGAATGCTTAATGTATGATTTTGACTTGTCACATCTATATCAAATTCTTTGCCTTCACAATCCATTTTTTCATCATCTAAATACACTTCTACACTTTTTAAGTTTTCTTCTAGAATCTCAACATGAATTGTTTCTTTATTTTCTAAAGGCAAAATATCCATAATATTATGATTCTTTACCTTAACTACAACATCTGGAATCGTTGTATCTAAAAGAATGGATTTTTCACCTTGTTCTAAGGCATAACCATCCACATCTTTTAATATATAAACAAGTTGTGTAACACCTTCTTTTTGAACATCAATATAAATATGATCGTGACTTAGATCCACTTGTTTTCCATCATAAATAACTAAACTAGAATCCCGGTCTACTTTCTTGTCAAAAAACAATTCTATATTTTGACTCGATGAAGCTACACCATTGATAAACGAATTTGTTTCCTGCCAATAAATATAGTCAGTATAAGCTACATCCTGCATCCAAATCATAAACTCCTCCAAAACGCATATATATCATTCCATCGATTACTTTTTAAATGATCAACAAACACCACAGGTACTTCCATGATCTCACCCTCCTTATTTCGTAATAAAAGTAAATATTCTAAGTAATTACATCCTAAATCTTCAAATTCTTTTGTATACTTCAATAGCTGTGATACATCCACACTCTCTAACCAAGTACGCAAAGGCGTTAATGAAATCTTAAACTCTTCATGAATTGCGATTTGTAGACACTGGTTATATATATCAAGCTTATCTTTTAATAACATGTTGCCCTCATTTGCCAAAGTCATACAACGATTCACACGATTTGCGTTGGGTTTTAAATACATCATAACGAAAGTTTCCAGTTTTGATCCCTTTTTTAAAGACACACGATCATATACATATTGAATCAATGTCGCATCACTCGTAGAAATTGCCTCCTTCATCAAAAATATGGATGCTTGTTCATTTTGGTATACATCATCTAAGATCCAGCCATTTAAAACCCATGTATATAAACGATCCTTTTGATCCGATTCATGATATGCCTTTTCAAACAAGGCAATATTATGATGATAATAGTAGGCATCAAACACATTTTTTGGACTTGTACTTTTTAAAATTAAGAAGACAGACAGAATACATAAAGAAAGTACAACCAAGATGTGAATGAACATATGTAAAACAATCATTGTCTTAAAAGTAGATAAATGAGAAATTCTTCTTTCTTGTTTTTGATGACACAAAAGCACAATGGGCATCATCCAAAATCCAAATAGCTCATGTACCAAAGAGCCAAGAGCATAGATATCACAACGAACATCCTTTTCATGAAGATTCATTAATTCGGGAGCACAATTGGATTTAGATGCCATGATCGCAACACGCGAATGATTCTCAATACATGCATTAAAATCAATTAAATAAAAACGATTCTGATAATAAATAATATTTTCTAATTTCAAATCAATATAGAGATATCCAATTTCATGCAAAGCATGTAAAACAATCAAAATATCCAACAACAAGCGATACCTTTTAATAAAGCCTTTATATCGTTTCATAAATTGTTTGGCATTCATTCCTGGAATATATGTTTCAACAAAATATTGAGCCATCTTATCTTCAAAACACGTGACTAAACTAGGCACAAGGATCGAATTCAACTTTGAAAGCACATCGATTTCTGTTTTAAATTGATGCTTATATCGCTTTGTTTCATAGTTTTGACATACTTTTAATATATAAATACAAGTACTCAACTCATCTTGAACACGATATACATTTGAATTGTAAGACTCTAAAATCTTGTATCTATCCTTCTTTAAATTCACATTCAACATCACCAAATCGTACTTTCATTCCATTTTTTAAACGCATCTTTCGCTTGACTTCTTTTCCATTTAAATACGTTTTATTCGTGCTCTTTAAATCTTGAATATAATACCTGTCATTTTCACAAACAATCTTGGCATGTTTTAAAGAGACACTTATATCTTGAAGTCTGACATCACAAATCATAGCTCTTCCCACTAAATTAATTTCATTTGATAAAGCGTATGTATCTTGTTCAATCTCTAAATAAGCAGAAAAGTTTACTTGAACTTGTAAGAGCTGTGTTTTATCTTCCGAACTAGATTCAACAGGTTGATTTCTATGAAAAGCTTGTATGGGTTCTTTGACTTTAAATGTCTGTATACGCCTGTGTTTGAAAAAAGAGAATTTTTTTGGATAATATAACATACGGATATTATCAAGTCCTAAGACAAGATTGGGCAAACTGAATTCTGCACTCTTTAAAAATTTCAATAAAAAGCCAGGAATTTCAAATGCGGTTGTCGTTTGCATAGTCTTTGCGATATACTCAACCCATTTTTCAGACATATCTTTTTGAAACATCCAATTCGAGATTTGAATAGGGACAACCACAAACGCAAACCGATCGCCAAAGCCAGAAACAAATACATAATCCGGATCAAATAAAACAGGTTTATTTCGATTGGATGCGATAGCCTGTTCAAAAAGTTGATGCAAGAAAATATATCCTTCCTCATTTTCAAACACATATTGACTCAAAAAATCATGTAAAGGAATATAGCCTTCAGTCGCATAAACAATGGATGCACTTTTTTCATTTGTCAGCATACAAGGAAGACAAAAATCATCATTTGACATTCGATCAAAGATGGATAAATCTAATAAACTAGGATCTTTTAAATGTACATACAAGTGATTTTCATCCTTTTTATCTTGTTCAATCCATTCGGTCATTTCATCACCTCCATATTCTTAAACGTTTTTAAAAGAGGTTTTTCGAGAAAACTTTCATTATTTTTTTGATTTTTCGCACTTTTTTTTCTAAAATGAAACAATGATGAAATCTTTAACTTATATTCACGTTTATTTAATCCAAACCATACTCAATATTCTTCCTTTTTTCTGGATCGACGTATTTTACGACAATCAAACCTATATTGGTAATCAGTTAAATCACCCCATCTATTTATTTTTGTGGGCACTTAGTTCAGCTTTTGGCTTTTATTATTATTCAAAGAAAATCTGGGAAAAACAGAATGTGAAATACAATAAAAAAAATCATGCCCTAATTTGTCTTGGCATGATTCTTTCATCTTCAATTCCATATAACAATATTACAATTTTAAAAGATCTACACGTATGGCTTTCCATCCTATTTGTCGCTTCATTCATTATTGAATGGTTTTTCTATATTCCTGTAAATCTAAATAAAAACTCAATCCTGTTTTTCATCAATACCGGATTGAGTTTTGTGTTCACATTTATGTTTGGCCATATCACAGGCTTTTGTGAGATTTATTTTTCTTTTACTACAACTATTCTACTACATCATTGGTTGGTTCAGGATAAATCTTATCAATTTTAGCTAAATAGTTTTTAGCTTTCTCAACAAAATACATACGATTACCAATCTCAAGAACCTTTTCAAAATACATACGAGCCAATTTATAATCTTCTTCCACAAAGGAAATTAAAGCGATATAGTAACATGAATCCACTTGTTGAAATGGAAAATTTGCCCTTTGAAGCCCTTGTAAATAATACTTCTTACATGTGTTAAAATCTCCATCCATTAAATGAATCTTATTTTCAATAGCTGCCATTTCTTCACTTTGAATCATGATACCAGCACGTCCATAATGTAGACGAATACTTTGTGCTTCTTCTTTACAACGAGATAATCCATCTTCATCTTTTAACATATAATCAATATAAGACATCAATGACCAATATTGTAAAGAACTTGCAGCATCCTTTCTAGGATATGAAATCAATACATCTTGAGCTAATTCTGGATCATTTAAATAAATCAAGCATTGCGCAAGTAATGTATGTTGTTTTAAACGCGTATGTCCTTTTGAATTTGTACAATAGCAAATAATAGCACTCGCACAAGCTTCTGGATTACAATCTTCATATAATAACCTTGTGATTGGAAGAAGAGATACTGCACGATATCTTAAAACAAGATTAAACGCAAATAAATAGAACATCAACAATACAGCTAGAACCAACATATTATTGATCAAAATTAAAATCACCAATAAGGCAACAATACCTAAGGCATAGATTCCATTTAATTTACGAACATTTTTACGACATGTCTTTGCAAGTTCTTTATAAGACTCATCTAAATTATGATGGATCTTATACATACGAACCAATTCATCATCATTTGAAAAATTAAATTCTCTACGCTCTTTAGAAATACTAGAGCGTAAACTCAACATTCCATAAATACAAACAATAAAGGCAGGAATCACAAGTAGAGTTCCAATATAAATCATATATTCTGGTAAGAAAAATATTAAAAACATTATGATCCATGGACTTATATTGAAACGAGCCGTTACATATTGACCAATATATATAATATTTATAATCCCCGAAATCAATAGGGCATCCCCAAGATATAAAATCCACATATTATTTTGTAGATAGGTCAAAACTTGATTCAATGCTTCTGTATTTACACCTGGAGCTTGACTTAAAGCACTTGAAAACATATCTGAATTTAAATCCACTCCACTTGAAAATACAACTGCACTCAAGGCTAAGCCAACCACAAAAGCGACACTCATCGCTATTAAATGGGATTTACAACGATATTTCCACATATAACCACCTATTTCTTCTCTATAATTCTTGCAGGAATACCCACGGCTGTAGCACCTTCAGGTACATCTTTTAAAAGTACCGCATTGGCCCCTATACGACAACCCTTTTTTAAAGTGATATTTCCTAAACATTTGGCCCCACAACCAATATATACACCATCCTCTAAAGTAGGATGTCTTTTTACATGTTGTTTACCTGTTCCACCTAGTGTAACACCATGATAAAGCTGACAATCATCACCAATAATTGCCGTTTCACCAATCACAACACCCATACCATGATCAATCATCAATCCTCGACCAATCACAGCACCAGGATGAATTTCAATACCCGTCCAATGTCTAGCCTTGTTACTTACCCAGCGGGCAATAAATGTATGATTGTGCACCCAAAACCAATGGGCAATTCGATGCAGGCCAATCGCTTTGATGTGCGGATATAGCCAAAACACTTCCCATTTAGAATGGGCTGCAGGATCAAGCTGCATTGTTCGATTTATGTTATATAATCCATCACGGATAAAAGATCTCTTGCTTTTTTCTGACATGATAAAATTTTAGTTGATTTGTGTTTAAATTTCAAGTTTAGTGTTTATTTCACATAAACTTCACATAGTGAATCATCTAAAACTTTTCCAATTGAATCATGAATCACAAGATCCGCCTTTGAATCCATGTTCGTACTGTCTCTATTTATTAACACCAAATGTTTACCATGGAAATAATTAATCAAACCAGCTGCCGGATATACAACCAAGCTTGTTCCACCTACAATTAAAAGATCTGCCTTTTCAATCGCATGAATGGCTGAATACAAAGTATATTCATCTAAGCCTTCTTCATATAAGACTACATCTGGCTTAATAATGGCACCACACTTGGGACATCTAGGAATACCATCACTATCCCTATACTTCATCATATCCTCTAAAGAATACTTAGCTTGACAATGTGTGCACGTATTTCTTAGTACACTTCCATGAAGCTCATATACATGTTTAGAACCCGCCATCTGATGTAAACCATCAATATTTTGCGTAACGATAGCCTTTAATTTACCCATCTGCTCTAGTTTTGAAAGAGCAAGATGCGCCTTATTCGGCTTTGCGTCTGAATAAATCATCTGATTAAAATAAAAATCAAAAAACTCTTTTGGATGACTTAAATAAAAACTATGTGACAACATAATTTCAGCAGGATAAGGATATTTCTTTTTATACAATCCATTATCACTACGAAAATCTGGTATGTTACTTTCTGTAGACACACCAGCTCCACCAAAAAATACTATATTATTACTTTCTTGAATCCAATCTTTTAAAGACATAAAATCACTTCCTGACTTTATTATACCTCGAAATCCAAAAAGAAAGGAAGATAATTCACTATCTTCCTTGAATATCAAATGTATACTCGCCATCTTGACAATCTACATGGATTACATCCCCTTGCATTGCACCTGTTTTGATCATTTCCTTGGCAATCTGTGTTTCAAGATTTCTTTGAATATAACGCTTCATAGGACGAGCACCATATACAGGATCTACACCCATTTTGGCAATTTGATTATATACGGCATCACTTACATTCAATGTAATGTCACGATCTGCCAAACGTTTTTGTAGTAAACCAACAAATTTATGGGCAATCTTAATAAAGGCTGAATCATTTAATGCATTAAACACAATAATTTCATCTATACGATTAATAAATTCCGGTTTAAAGTGTCGTTTTACTTCTTCCATGTATTTTTCATGGATATTGCCAGATTCAAAGGCATATTGACTACCTAAGTTTGACGTTAAGATAATAATTGTATTCTTAAAATCAACAGTAACACCTTTCGAATCTGTAATACGACCATCATCTAAGATTTGAAGTAGCACATTAAATACATCTGGATGTGCCTTTTCAATTTCATCAAATAAGACAATACTATATGGATTACGACGAACTGCCTCGGTCAATTGACCACCTTCATCATAACCTACATATCCTGGAGGTGCACCAATTAATCGTGCCACACTGTGCTTTTCCATATACTCACTCATATCAATACGCACGATGTGTCTTTCATCATCAAATAACTGTTCTGCCAAAGCTTTGGCAACTTCTGTTTTACCAACACCTGTAGGGCCTAAGAACATGAAAGATCCAATTGGACGATTTTCATCTTGAATCTGTGCTTTTGAACGCAAGATCGCATCCGTTACAAGTTCGAGAGCTTCATCTTGACCAACTACACGTTTTTCAAGTTCTGCTTTCAAATTCAACAATTTTTCTCTTTCACTCGCAACCAAACGCGTAACTTCAACACCTGTCCATCTAGAAACGATTTTCGCAATCAATTCCTCATTTACCGTTTCTTGAATTAATGCATCCTCTTTTTGACTTGCCTGTTCTTTTTGAATACGAGCCTCTAATTCTGGAATCGTTCCATATTGAAGTTTAGCTGCATCTTCATAACGAGCTTCATTACGAGCTTGTTCCAAATCTAAACGAGCCTTCTCCAAACGTTGTTTATCTTCTTTTTCATTGGCCAAACCACGCTTTTCATCTTCCCACTTAGAATGCATCTCATCACGTTTTGATTGTAAAGAAGCCAATTCACCTTCAATTTCTTCTCGACGTTCAACCGCTCTTTTATCTTCTTCTTTTTGAAGGGAAGTCTTTTCAATTTGAAGCTGCAAGATCTTACGCTGTAATTCATCCAATTCTTGAGGCATACTTTCCATTTCAACTTTTAATGTAGCACACGCCTCATCTACCAAATCAATCGCTTTATCTGGCAAGAAACGATCTGTAATATAACGATCCGACATTGTGGCAGCCGCAATTAAAGCTTCATCCAAAATACGCACACCATGATAGCTTTCAAAACGATCTTTCAATCCACGCAAAATACTAATTGTATCTTCAACACTAGGTTGTGCAACTTGCACTTTTTGGAAACGACGCTCTAAAGCTGCATCCTTTTCGATATACTTACGATATTCATTAAATGTTGTTGCACCAATACAATGAAGTTCACCACGAGCTAACATTGGCTTTAATAAGTTAGCCGCATCCATGCTACCTTCTGTTTTACCAGCGCCAACTAAGTTATGAATTTCATCAATAAATAAGATGATTTGCCCATCCGATTTTTTCACTTCATCCAAAATGGATTTTAAACGTTCCTCAAATTCACCACGATACTTAGCACCCGCAATCAAAGATCCCATATCTAATTCAATCAATCTTTTCTCTTTTAAAGACTCAGGTACATCCCCCTTCATAATACGCCAAGCAATACCTTCAACAACGGCTGTTTTACCAACACCTGGCTCACCAATTAAAACGGGATTATTCTTTGTCTTACGCGATAAAATCTGCATAACACGACGAATCTCATCATCACGACCAATGATTGGATCAATCTTACCATCGCGCACATCCTGGACTAGATCACGACCATATTTCTTTAAAGCTTCTACATTCTCTTCTGAATTTGGCGTATCAAATTTCTTTCCATTACGACGCTCTAATTCAGCTTTAAAACAAGCATCCTTATTCAAATTAAAAGTTCTAACCAATTCTTTAGAAATATAAGAACGATTAAACAATAAAGCTAAGAATACACTAGCCACCGATAAATACGTCTCATCATGTTGACTTGCCCAGTTTTGTGCATCTTCAAATGATTTTTGGACTTCATTTGATAAATTTATATTACTTGTCGAGCTCTTTGCGACACGATTTGATTCTTTTTGAACCATCTGTAAAGCACGCGCTTTATCTAAACCAATACGCTCAAATAAACCATCTAATACATCATCCTTAAAAATCGTCTCCAACATATCCACTGTATCCACACTAGGATGTTGGTTAGATTTCGCTAAATTAATCGCATCCATTAAAATTTTCTGTAAACGCTCTGACATTTGTTCGATATTCATAAATAAGCACCTCCTTGTACTTAGCACTCACTCTTCATGATTGCTAATGATAGTATAACACTCTTTTTGGCACTGTCAACACTTAAGTGCTAATATTTTTTGAAAAAGAAAAAAGTAGATTTTCTCTACTTTTCGAATGTGTTACGATTATAAGCTCTTTGCCAATTTACACTAAATTCACCAACCGCAATCTTTGTTCCTGGATGATCAATCATTTGATATAAAACATCACAAGGAACAGTCACAGCTTGAATACCTGCCTTGATCAATTCATGTACTTGATATGTATTTTTAAAGCTTGCCGCAATCACTTTAGCCGGCATATGATTCACTCTTAACATTTCAATCAAATCTTTAACATCTTGTACACCATCCCCATAATTACACATACGATTTGTATAAGGTGCTAAATATTCAGCTCCATTCATAGCTGCCAAAAATGCTTGATCTGCAGTATAGATGGCTGTAGCCAATGTGTGAATGCCTAATTTTTTACATTCCTTGATAGCTCTTAATCCTTCATGTGTAACAGGAATTTTCACATACATATTTTTATTACGAATGGAAGAAATCATTTTAGCCTCTTCCATGATTCCTTCAAAAGAAGTTTGTACAGTTTGAATAAACAACAATTGATCTTCGCTCAACACTTCGCATAAATCTTTTACAACATCCATTGCTTCTCTACCTGATTTTGTAAGAATTGTAGGATTTGTCGTAACCCCAGTAATTGTTAGTAAATCGTTTAATTCTTTAATTTGTTCAATATTTGATGAATCAATAATCAATTCCATGATAGATCCTCCTTAAGTTCATATGTATCCTAACACTTGATAAAATCCGTTTCAACATCCATTTCACATCAAACAAATCATCTTAAATAAACACAATAAAACATGTTTCTTTATGTTCTTTTTTGTGCTTTAATAGAATTATGAACACAACACAAAGAAGATATGAAATCTATGAAAAATTAAAAAAAGATAAAACAGTACAAGTTAATGAATTAGCTAAAGTATACGCAGTTTCCTTAATGACGATTCGAAGAGATTTAGATATGCTTGAAAATCAAGGCCTTGCCACAAAAAGCTATGGAGGAGCTACATTAAACGAGTCTATTTCTACAGAACCGGCTTTTGAAATCAAAGAAGGCATTTCTCAATCCGATAAAAAAGAAATTGCGATATTCGCAAGTACACTCATTCATGATAAAGACTCCATCTATTTAGATTGTGGTACAACCTGCCTTGAACTCTTTAAAAGAATCCATCATAAAAAAATCACAATATTCACTAACTTCTGGAAGATTCTTCAATACGTTGATCGTAATACAAAAGCTAAAATCATTATGGCTCCAGGAACCTATAATCCTATTACACAAGCAGCATTATCTGAAAGTACGATTCAATTCTTTCAAAATTATTATATTGATAAAGCTTTTATCTCTGTTTTAGGAATCGATTTAGACTATGGTGTATCTATCCCTAGCATGAGTGATGCACTTGTCAAAAAAGCCATTCTTGCTTCTTCAAACAAAAAAATTTGTATGGCAGACCATACAAAATTTAATAAAAAATATATGTCAAAAATTGCCAATATTGATGATTTTGACATGATCATCACCGACAATAAACTAGATGATACTATAAAACATGAAAACATTATAAAAGCACATTCGTGAAAATGTGCTTTTTGTTTATTAGAATGCTTTTTGACCTTTTACGTAAGTCATTTCAACAGAATAGTCGTCATTCAATACAACGAAGTCTGCATCTTTTCCAGTTTGAATCGATCCTTTACGATCATCAACATTTAACATACGAGCCGGATTCAATGTACAAGCATTGATAGCTGTTTGCCAAGGAACCAATGCCTTTTCTACTAAAATGCGAAGTCCATCATTGACATGCAATGTGCTTCCTGCAAGACCCTTCGTGTCTGTTAAGTGTGCACTTCCATCTGGATATAATTCGATTTCGTTACCACCAAATAATACTTTTGTACCAACTGGCAATCCCTTAACCATTAATGAATCTGTAATCATAATGCAGTGATCTGGCCCTTTAGCTGTAAAGTAATCATTTAATGCTTCATAAGTAGAGTGGTTACCATCACAAATAATTTCACCATATACATCTCTATAACGCATAGCTGCACCAACAAGTCCTGGTTCACGGTGATGGAATTTAGTCATACCATTGAATACGTGAGTCATTGAGTTTGCCCCATTCGCAATAGCTAAACGAGCCTGTTCAAAAGTAGCTCCTGAGTGACCTTGACTACATACAATTCCATTTGCACGTAAGAATTTTGTTAATTCAAAATTATCATCATGTTCACAAGCCATAGTCACAATTTTAATTAAATTATTAGAAGCAGCTAAATAATGTTTAAATTGTTCTACATCTGGTTTTACACAATATTGTTCAGGTTGAGCTCCCTTGTATACTTGGTCCAAATAAGGTCCTTCAAAGTGAATACCTAAAATTTCTGCACCTTCATAGCCTTCTTCAACAACTTTCGCAACATTTTTAACTGCATTTGTCAAAACTTCTTCAGACTGTGTAATTGTTGTTGGAAGAATACCAGTGACACCTTCTTTAACAATGTTTTTCATCCAGTTACGAAGACCTTCTTCATTCGCATCATTTGTATCAAATCCATAAGCACCATGTGTGTGCACATCGATGAATCCAGGAATAATTCTCTTATCTCCGTAATCTTCATCTACATCTTTTTGGCCATAAGGATAGATATTAACAATTTTTCCTTCTTCTACTTCAATTTGGGCTGCCAACCAAGTATTTACTACCCAAACTCTTTTACTTTGAATAATCATATCGACAATTCCTCCTAGCTTTTATTATACTCTCAAGAAAAAGAAAACACTTACACTTTTTAGTTGACTTTTTATATTTTTTATTTAAAGTCACATTTAACAAAAAAGGATATAGACACCTTTAATGTCAAATAGGCTTGTACACTTAAATAGGCTTGTACACTTTACCTGTAAGTAAGGTAATGAAACATATGTACAGAAATCAATTTATACAAGACGCTGTATAATTGTTAATTTCAGCTTTATATCCTAATTTATTAAATGTGTCTTTTATTTAAAAAATGTAAAAGTGTGCAAATGAATAGACATAACTCATAAAAAATTTTAAAATAAAGAAAGAGGTGAATCAAAATGAAAAGAGCTAAAAAAATTATAGATAACGTATACTGGGTCGGAGTAAGAGACTTAAACAACCGCCACTTCCATGGTGATTTATATCCAATTGATGAAGGATGTACATACAATGCCTATTTAGTGGTAGATGATGAAGTTACATTATTCGATACAGTAGAAGAAGAATTTACAGAAGAACTATTGGAAAGAGTTGAATCCGTACTACAAGGAAGAGAAATCGACAACATCGTCGTTCAACATACTGAACCAGATCATTCTGGAGGATTTAAAAAAGTCTATGCCAAATATCCAAATGCAAAAGTCTACGCATCTATTTCTGGCAAGAAAAATATGATTGAACAATACTTTGATCAAGTCCCTTATCAAGTGGTTAAGACAAACGATACAATCAATACTGGAAAATATGATTTTGTCTTTGTTGAAATGCAGATGATTCATTGGCCAGACAACATGTTGACATATTGTCCACAATTAAAAACCGTATTCTCAAACGATGCCTTTGGACAACATATTGTAAACTTTAACTTAACGGATGAAGGATTAGATAAAGCTTATTGTTTAAAACAAGCCAAAGAATACTTTGCGAATATTGTTCTACCATATACAACACCGGTACAAGCTAAATTAAACCTTATTCTAGGTATGAATTTAGACATTGAATATATTATGCCTGCCCATGGTATTATCTGGAAAGACTATATTGGTGATATCATTGAAACTTATAAAGGTATCGCAGCTCAAAAAACAGAAAACAAAGCCGTTATTGTATATGAATCTGTATGGAAACATACACAACAGATTGCTGAAAGCTTAGCTGAAGGATTTAGTGATGCTGGTATGGATGTAAAAGTCTATAAATTATCGGATACAAAATCAAGCATTGTCATGCGCGAAATCATGGATGCTAAAGTCGTATGTATTGGATCTGGAACCTACAACAATGTCATGGCACCAAGTGTTGCAGCTTTCCTTGAACACATTCGTCCATGTAAATTGAAAAACAAAAAAGGATTGGCCTTTGCCGCATACGGATGGTTTAACCAAGTCGCAAAAGAAATCGATACAAGGATGCAACAATCTGGAATTGAATCATGCCACGACGTGATCAGCCAATGTTACACACCAAGTGATGATCAATTAGAAGACTATTATAATATCGCAAAAGAAATCGCAAAAAATTGCCAGGAATAAATTTTCCTGGCATTTTTAGTCTATATTCACATGTGAATTTGGCAATAAACGAAGTCCTTTAGGAATCTTGTTTTTGATTTGCCTTCCATCACTCTTGCCAAAGCCAAACGGATGTCCTTTGTAACATACGGCAACGTAACCTTTATCACATTCCTTCTGTAAAACTTCTCCATGCATAAAAAGATCCATCTCTTCTAGCGTTACTTCTACTTTTCTTTTATAGTCAAAATCTGCAACCATATAAAAAGAATGACTTGGCTCAAAACGATTCTTAATAACATCTCCTAAATATACGCCTTGACGTAATACTTTTACTTTTTTAAAATCCACAAAACAAACATCCATACCATAGACTCGATCTTTATCTACATAATAATAGTTTGGTAATGTATTCAATTGTTCCTTCAAAAATTTCTCAGTAATCTTATCTATTTTTTTAGATTTTAAAACTGGAAGTTTACCTGCAACACCAGATTGTTTCTTGAATTTTGCAATGAAATGGCCTTCACCACCATCCATTGGAAAGATACGACGCACATTTAAATCTTTAAATCCTTTTCTTCCCCACAAAACTTCTGGATCTTTTAATTCCATATCTTCATGTTTGTTTAAAAAAGACAAAACTACATCTTCATCTTCTTCTAAAGCATATGTACAAGTCGAGTAAACCAAAATTCCACCTGGTCTTAACATCGTATAGGCATGCTCTAAAATTTCTTTCTGACGAGATGCACAAAGCTCAATATTTTCAATACTCCAATGATTTAAGGCAATGTCATGCTTTTTGATCATACCCTCACCACTACAAGGTGCATCCACTAAAATCTTATCAAAACATGAATTAAATACTTTCGCAAGCTTATCTACACTTGAATTAGTGACAGCTACATTTTTAACACCCATTCGCTCTATATTCGATAAAAGAATCTGAGCTCTTTTCGCATCGATTTCATTCGATACTAAATACCCACTTTTTAGATGAGAAGCAATCTGCGTACTCTTTCCACCAGGAGCCGCACATAAATCTAATACATAATCATCTTCTTGTACATCCAAGATTTCGACGGCACTCGATGCACTTGGTTCTTGTAGATAGAAACATCCACAGATATGATAAGGATGATTTCCTAACGGTTTATCTACATAATAACTTTCCCTGCAAAATTGACTTGGATTTTCTAAATGATCAAACTCTTTTAAATTTGCCTTTTTTAAATTGACACGCATACCACGATATAAAGGTTTTGATAAAGATTCAACATACGCATCATACTCATCTTGCAGTAATTCCTTCATTCGTGAAAAATACATTTCTTGACTCATACACCCTCCAAAACTGTCTCAGGATCTATACGACATGCATAGTCTGAGCATGTTGCTGCTTTATTAAAGCCGCATCCAAAAGAAAAATCAGCACCACTATTTCTAAAATAATCAACAATTGAATTTAAATTTTGTTTCAATTCAAAGACCTCAATATGTGTATGAGGACCTGTTGAATTGCCACTATTCCCGCTCTTGGCAATTGTCATTCCTTGACCGACTTGCTGGCCACTTGTCACATAGATTTCATTTGATAAATGTGCATAACTTATCGCATACAATTTATCATTTACGGCAATCACCATACAAATCGAATTACCTGCACCACTAGGCCATCCACACATATTCCCGAGATATCCATTATTTGATTCTACAGGTGCATGTGCATACAATATAATACCATTGGCAACAGCGTATACATCACTATACATTGGACTCGCAATATCTAAACCTAAGTGAAGAGTTCCGTCTGGATATGCCCAGCATCTAGCACTGATTGTACCATTTTCAATTGGATTTTGCCAAAAAGAACTATATGTATCAATCCCATAATTTCCATCAACCAAACAAGACATACCATTATTTTCTAAAATTTCATAGCCACCATATCCAGGTAATGCCTCATTTCCGGCAATTATAGAATCTTGATCAAACTCTCCCGAATCTTTCCATTGGCTCAAAGTTGAAAAGCGCGAAAATAAACGTTTTTGACAAGTGTCTAAACGAGTTAGAAAGGATGTATATAAATCAAGCTTATGCTTATTTTTTACCCATTGTTTTTTACTTTTCAAATAATCATTTTGACTACACTTATATTCATTGAAACATTTCGTTAAGTCCTTATCTATCCAATACGATTGAAAGATCAAATTTTGTTTTTGAATAGAAACCAAATTCAAACCATACTCCATCTTTTTGAGTTCATAATAATTCTTTTTCTGTTTATACGATAATTTAAGATCCTCTAATTTTTGACTTTGAGAATCTATTCTACAATTCAAATCCTCTTGTTTATTTTGAATCGCATTTGAAACATCTCTACATTTTAAAGATAAAAAACTAGCCTTATCCTGATCAACCACTTCTACTTTTGATTCTATATTTGAAACTAACCTTTCATAATCTGGTATATTCAAGGATTGCAATCCAATAAAAAAACAGACAAAAAGAGATATACATTTCATAAAACTCCTTCTACTGTCTGTCTTCTAAATTTATTGTATTTATTTTTCTTTGTACATGCAAGCACTATTTAAAATAATAAAACATAAAGTTCCCGTCGCAACAATATTGAGCGTACAGTCTAACAATCCATAAACCAATACAATTGCGATAAAACACATCATCATGCCAAATAAAGCTGGATTTTCTTTTCTAGTATTGGATACAAAAATTTCTTTATTCAGCACAAATATATAAGCTAGTAAAATAATTGTTCCAATGATTCCATAAGATAAAATCGAATCTATGTAGATATTATGCGCATGCGGTGCCTTATGACCGTTCACCAAAGGATAAAACTTTTTATATGTCTGAGGACCCCACCCAAAAAATGGATACATAGAAATACATAAAAATGCCGTCTTCCAAATCTTAATACGAGAGGCAAAAGTAGACATATCACTAATTCTTGGAATCAATGTTGGTTTTAAGAAAACTAAGCCACATACACATAATTCAAACACAATAGAAGTAATAAACAATTTTTTCCAGCGAACACAATATAAGAATATTGGAAAAATCACCGCAAAAGGTAATAATGCTGTTCTAGATCCAGTAAGATAAAGCACAAAGAAATTGAAGAGTGCAACCATAAAATATCCAATCTTACAAAGAATATTGTCATTTTTCACGAAACGATACATGCAAATCACACAAACAAAATCAATAATCATCGCATAAATATTCGCATTCATAAACGTAGATGTAATTCTTCTTGTAGGTGAATTAAAAATATGAAATTCCAAGAAAGTGCGACCATTCGCAATTGAAATTTGATTAAACTGATATAAGCCATAAATAGCCGCAAAAACAGAGAGAATAACAATCAGATCACACATGACTTCAAAACTATTTTTTTTGATACTCTTACGATAATAAGCCCCATAAAGGCCAATCAATACAAATAGGCAAGTATTACCCAAACCATTCCAATTTGAATAGAGTAATGACACAACAAATTCCAGTCCTATAAAACTATATAAAAAAATAGCTCCCGTTTGATTTTTTATAGCCTTGACAAGCTTATGACGGCAAAATGCTTGTAACAATATGCATGCGATACCAACACTTGCTACTTCATATGGTAAAAACAAAAAAAATGTTCCCAATAAAACCATTTTTTCATCTAAATTCATTTCCTTTAACATGAGTTCTCCCTTCAAAAAAATAAGCTGGATTCACCAGCTTAATTTGAATTCATGGTGCCGACTATCGGATTTGAACCAATGACCTACGCGTTACGAGTGCGTTGCACTACCACTGTGCTAAGTCGGCATAAAGACTACCATTATAGGATAGTCTTATTTTTTATGATTGTAAAGCAGCAATTTGCTGTTGATAATATGTAATTTGTTGCTGCAAAGAATATAACATCTGATTGTTCGTGTTGATCTGCGACTGAATGTCTGTTGTATCTTCACCAGCCTGTTGAGCATAAGCCAAATCAGACTCTAAACTTTGAGCATATTGTGCATACGTGTTATAGTCTTGCTGTAAACCATTTAAAGTCGCTTGGTACTCTTGAATCTTTTGTTCATTTTCAGCTTTTTTCTGTTCTTCTTCAGCTTTAGCTTGGGCCTCAGCCTGTGTTTTTAAATTCGCCTGCTCTTTACATAAATCGATAAAATCTTTACCTGTCTTTGATTTAGATAAATCATCCACATCTTCTTTTAAACTTTTAGACAAAGAGCTATATACAGATTGCATATCCACAACTGCCATTTTTTCTTCGTCAGATTTTGCATCCCAACCATTTAATAGTGTCATAATTTGTTGATAAGCAGGAAGTTTAGCTTCTTCTTTTGAAGTTTGAAGTTCCTTGATATCTTTCAACAACGCTTTATATGTCTTTCCGGTTTGTTCTTTAAAATACTCATTGATTGATGTTTTCTGTTTATCTAATAATTTCTTATATCCAGAATCCAAATCCAAAAGTTCTAATTTTTCAGCATCGGACATCATATTATCTCCATACTCATCGGCATATGAAATAAGTTTATCATATGTTTTTTGTTGAGCGGGTGAAACAATATTTTGTGGATCATAAACCAATACTTTATAAGAATAAACACCTAAAGCAGCTACGCCCAATAAAATGACTCCCAAAACAATTTTTGTAACCTTGCTCATTGGTTTCTTTTTTTTTGGCTTTTTTGAGTCATTCTTTTTCTTAGGTTCTTTTGTTTTCTTCTTTTCTTTAGTTTCTTTTTTCTTTTCTTCAACCACAGATTTTTTATCAGCTTCTTGATCATCATTTGACATATCTTGCAACATCGCATGAACAAGATTCAATGCATCATTGGATTGTTCACTTTCAATTGAAGATGTAGTAAAATCATCATCCGTGCCTACCAAATTTGTTTTTTGATCTTCATAAAATTGCTCTTCTTCCGCAATTGTTTTTTGACCACGTTCTTTTCGAAGCATATCTAAAGCAGAAGACATCGTTTTTTCAGCCTGTTTTCTTTCTTCATCGCTCATTTCATGAACGGTTTTTGGTTTTTTTAACTCCTCGTTATATTCAGTTTTTTTATCTAAAAGTGCTTTTGAATAAGCATCTATGTTTTTATCATTTTTACTCATAATATATTTTCCTTAGTTCCTATATATTCTAACACATTATAAGCCTTCTTTTTCAACAAATTCATAAAAAGATTTTTCTTTCAAAAAATCCTTTCTATCCACCTTTCCCACTGTTTGAGAATAAATAATAAACTCATTTTCCCCATCCAATTCAAACATTTCATCACAAATCCTAGTTGCACATGCTCCAATTCCACAAGTACCCAAGTCAATGCTTGTACTAGCTAAATAGATATTTTCTCCTACATGACCTAGATCAACTAATGCAATACGATGCGCAAGATTACCATAACGCCACTCTGTACGATAGGGTATATAACTAAAATAGAAAATCACATTTGCTTTTAAAGCCCACAACTGCCCGCATACTGAAGCAGATAAAACATCAGACACTTTGTCAATCGGATTCAAAAACTCAATACGATGTTCCATCGGTAAATAATGATAGGTTCCAGGTTGTAAACCTTTTACATTTTGACATACGAAATAAAGTTCAAAGCCATGACGAGCTCCTCCAGAAGGTACTGTACGCAATGTTGCATAATGCTTTCCACGAAGTTGTTTAACACCTTGGCAAGTCCAAAGAATATAGGAAAGTTCTAATAAAGACATCGGTTCTTGCGTATAAACTCGACTACTGTGACGTGTATTAATAATTTCTAAAAAGTCAGAGTGAATGGATAAATCTTTAAAGTTTTTAGGAAGTTCAATCGATTCTTTACGCATCGCTTTTTTTACTAAAGGTGGTTGTGGAAGTTTTTTATCTTGATCCGATTCAAATTCTTCCACATCATATTTTAATTCTGAATAATCCATATATTTCCTTTCTTTAATGAGCTAACTCATCTAATAATCTTGCCTTTTGTGTTCCAATCAATAGTACTTGTTTATATTTCTCATAAACATCGATTGTATGTGAACTTAAATATAAGGCCATTTCAGATGACATTGTTAAATTTGTAACAAATATTGTCATTTCCTGTCCATTCTTAAATGCGCTTTCCATAAATTCAAACGCATTTAAAATCTGCATCTTCAAACCAGATTCAATGGATTCCATCTTTTCTTTCTGTTTAAAGAATGGGTTTGTGCAAGAATCAAAACGAGACTTAGGATCTAAACTTTCATCCACATTCATTTTTTGAATTTGATTTAAGACCACTTCGTATTCATGTTTCTTAGAAACACTTAATAATTCAGCTTGTAACTTAAAATGATAAGAGTCTATAAATTCTTTAACACAAGACTTATAAGAAGAGGCCATTTTCTTTCGATAATCCTTTAAAAAACTATACCATAAATCTGTACAATTCTTTTCAAAAGAATATACATTCACTTGTCTTAATAAACCATCCATCACCAAATTGACAACAGATACTCTTTCATCAAAATCCGCATTGAATAGTCTTGCGTAAATCGTACTCGATACATTTCCACTTAAGATATCATCAATGCCATAATCATCCTGATATTTTTTATATACTAAATAATATGCAAACACATCTTCCGCAATATCTTCATGATGCAAATATTCATAAATTGTATCCTGAGAAATGTCTAAATTCATTTTTTCATATGTATATAATAAATAAGATAAATCTTCCCAGCCTCTTGCCGTCACAAATTCCATACCATCTACACTTGTTGAAACTTTATAAAAATTTGTTGGTTTTAATTCCAAGTAACTTAAAATCATCGGATGAATATGTTTAGATATTGCATATTCTTTCCACACATAATAATCTGTTTCTACATGAATATAGCGAATACGATCCATTGTCACTACATCAAAATCACGAACAGATTTGTTGTATTCACTTGGATTGCCTGCTGCGACAATGATCCAGCCTTCCGGTACTTTTTGATTTCCAAAAGTTTTATTCTGTAAAAATTGAAGCATAGTAGGCGCCAATGTTTCGGATACACAATTGATTTCATCAATAAAGAGAATACCTTCTTTTAAGCCTGTTTCTTCCATCTTTGAATATACACTCGCAATAATTTCACTCATCGTATATTCTGTAATGGAATAGGTTTTGCCTTGAAATTCTTTTTCTTGAATAAAAGGAAGTCCCACTGCACTTTGACGCGTATGATGCGTAATTGTATAACTGACAAGCCCTATTTGACATTCCTTTGAAATCTGTTCCATAATCTGTGTTTTTCCAATACCAGGAGGACCAATCAATAATAATGGTCTTTGATTCTTGGCCTCAATTTCATATTCACCAAATGTATTCTTTGATAAATAAGCCTTGACGGTATTTTTTATTTCGTTTTTTGCCTGTAATATATTCATAACTTTTCTTCCAATCTGTATTGAATCGCCCAAGAAGGCACTTTACTTTGATCATACTCTTCTAAATAGATGAATGCCGTTTTATAAGCCGGACACTTTTTTGGATAAATACCTTTTCCATCTGTAAAATAAAGTAAACCACAAAGATTTTGAAATACTTTTTGATTCACCAAATCATTCACATAGGTAAATACCGGTCTAAAATCGGTATTCCCTCCACCTACTAAAGTAAATGAATCCAATAATTGATCCATCTCATTTTGATTAGAAATAACATTTTCTTTTCGAATTCTGTCATCACATTGAATGATATGTACCTTACATGATTTATAAAACATATTTGAAGTGCTCAAAATACTATATGTATTGGATATAAAACGTTTCGCAAGATTTTCATCAATAGAATAACTTGTATCCAATACAATCACAAACTCATAGATTTTCTTAACTTCTTTTGTTTCTAAAGGCTCGATCAAAGGCATGTTTTTATATATCGACATACCATATGTATAATATGAAAGGTCAAACTCGTCATCATTGATCTGTATTTCTTCTTTCATAATACTAAAACGTTTCAAAAATTGTGAAAATGAATATTTCGATTTCTTTGCCTGTAAATTCGATACAAGAAAAGCATCCCCATCGTCATTCTCTTTACCTTTTTGTTTATGATCAAAAAGCGTCTGTTTTGCGACATTCTGCCATTTTTTTTGAGTCGAAGAAGATTGAGGTATTTTTTCATCCTTTTCTGTAGGCCATGATGCATGATCATCTACCACAAATTCATAGTATAAATTTTGAATATCATCCCTTGTACAAAGCCATTCATAAACTGTTATACAACTCAATCCATCCAACTTTTCGATTTGGTGATATACATCTTTTCGAGCATAGGATAAGATTCGTGAAACACTTTTTTTATGCATTGAATCCAAAGTATATTCCACAACAATATCGCAAGCAACATTCCAAATAAATTCTATACGATTTTTTCTTAGCCAAATATGACTATAAAGACAATGTAAAACACTATGCAGATAGGCTCGATTTAAAAATAATGAATTCTTTTTAAATAAATCAATCACCTTTAATGGATTGTAGTAAAAATAAACTCCATTTGTAGCACATATAGATACACGCTCATCCTCTTTAAATATCAACGTATTTAATGCCGTTAAAAAATGTGGCATATCCATATAGAGTTCTGTTTTAACAAGTTCTAATATATGAATTGCCTTTTCCTTTTCCCAATCACTTTGTCGCATTAAAAATCCTCAAAAGAATATGTAGATGACAATGAAAACATCTTATTCTTTAATTCCATCAATATCGTCCTTACTTCTAAATCTATTTCTTTAGAAATCAATTCATCCAATTCATTCTTATCTATGCATTTTTCATCAATCAATTTTTCCACCATACCACATATATCTTTATATGATAGTAAATAAGAAGTCAAATCATGTGCTCTTAAATAAGGAACGTATTGTTCAGAACCCATCATAAGCCTTAGAATCGCAACATGAAAGATACATGATTCGCTTTCTTCTACACATAACTTTTCAAAGCTGGCATCATAACCATCAAAATCAATTTTCCCACCTTTAAAACACTGTCGCATACGAAAGCCTTCCCCTTCTATATTTAGGGCAAAGATATGAGCTGGGCCCACCTCATCATAACCACCAATATATTCTGGATAGAATATAGAGCCATCTATAAAATCAACCTCTACATCCCATGTGATTTGGGTCAATATTTGTTTTAAAATCGTTTCAGAAAATATAGAACAGTCATAATAGATATGATTGAGTATTAAGCAATTCATAAACACATCACTACCAATATTCATTAAACTAGATGGTACATATATTTCTTTTAGCTTTCGACAATTATAGAACGCATAATCCCCTATTTTTTTAACATTTCTACCAAGCTTAACACTTTCAACATCATTACCACTACACACATGATAATTTGAAGGAATCTCATGACTTAAAATAGTTTTTGATAAATCGACTTCTTTTGAAGAAAAACAATAATCTGCAATTTCACGAACCATATATCCATCAATACATTCAGGTATTTCTATTGTGGGACAAGTAGAATAGACTCGATTGATGCGAATTGAATCTTCATTTATTTTTTCATAATATACACAAATTTCCATACAAAAATTATAACATAAAACAAAAAAAGACAACTACCGAAGTAATTGTCTAAATTTACAAGTGGTGCGGGTGAAGGGACTCGAACCCCCACGCCGAAGGCGCCAGATCCTAAGTCTGGTGCGTCTGCCAATTTCGCCACACCCGCATTTCCAACGTGCTCACATATAATACACTAACGCAAAATAAAATGCAAGCATTTTTTAAAAAAGAAGCTACATTTTTGTAACTTCTTAATGTAAAACAGTCGGTTGATGCATCATTTCGATTTCTTCCTGAACATAAGCCTCTACTTTTTCTAAAAGCTCATCCGTAACTTCGATGTCTCCAATCATAAAAGGGCCATCTTGCATATTGCCTTCTTTCACAAACTTAATTTGTGGAAGCTGCGGCATACGATGATTTCCTAGTTGTTTTTCAATTTTCTTCAATTGCTCTAAAATAGGCTCGGCAATCTCTCTAATCATTTCTTCTTCTGTCATACTCAGTATTATAATAAACCCCCATCATTTTGACAAGTTTTAACATATGTTTAAATTGCATTCGAAACCATTGAATCCAATTTAAATCAGAGTAACATACTACATGAACTGCTAGAAGCATACTACTTCTAGATTTGTTCATACGCACCCTGGCCTATGCTTTTCAACATAAGTTCTGGGTGCTTTTTTATAGAACTGAATTTAGTTCTTCTAATGAAATAGGACCTGGTCTTAATACTTGTAGTTTTTCCTTTGTGCAATCTACAATTGTACTTGCCTGTAATGCTTTGCACGTACCTAAAACAATTCCATCTATTTTTGGAAGTTGTTCATATACATCATCACTTGTGAGTGCTGTCTTTTCTCCAGATTGATTGGCACTTGTAACTAAGATTGGACAATTCAATTCGTCAATCACATCTAAGATAAATTTTTCATCTGGAATACGAATCGCAATCGTACTTAGGCCATTTGTATACGCTGGATCGACATTTTCTTTCACATTGACAACTAAAGTTAATGCGCCTGGCAAAAACTTAGCGGCAATCTTTTCGATTCTTTCATCCACTAAAGCAACTTGTTTCATTTGTTCTATATTTGAAACCATCATCGGAATGGGTTTCGTTTCTGGACGATGTTTTGCGCGTTTTAATCGTTCTAAATCGTCTAAATTACCATACTTTACACCTACACCATACACAGTATCTGTAGGTAAAGCTATAATTTTATGTTCATTAAATGCACACGCCACTTCGTGTACTTGATTTTTTGTATATTCTATCATGTTTACACCTCTGTCTAAGACATTATACATCTTTTATGATAAAATACACTAAGAAAGAAAGGATGTTTTTCTATGTTTGAAAACACAATTGCGGCTATTTCCACTTCTTTACAAGATGGCGCCATTTCCATCATTCGTTTAAGTGGAGATCAAGCTATTGAAATCACTCAAAAAATATTTGACCGTAATATTATGAATGCGAAAAGTCATACGATTCATTATGGCTTTATTATAGATCCAGATAAAAATCCAGTGGATGAAGTTTTAATCTCTATTTTTAGAGCACCAAAAACATATACACGAGAAGATATTGTAGAAATCAACTGTCATGGAGGTACTTTTATTACACGTAAAATCTTATCCATGGTCTTAAGTGTGGGAGCCAATCTTGCCAAGCCAGGAGAATTTACGCAACGCGCCTTCTACCATGGAAGAATTGACTTATCCCAAGCTGAAGCTGTTCAAGACATGATCGAAGCGAGCAACAATACAGCGGCTACTATGGCGATTCATGGAATTAAGGGAAGTGTAAAAAAACTACTCCAACCTTTGATTGATGATTTAATGGATATTATTGCACAAATTGAAGTGAATATTGATTATCCTGAATATGAAGATGTCGAACAATTGACCACAAATGATTTACTTCCTAAAACAAATGATTGGTTAGAAAAAATTGATCACATTCTTTCTCGTGTTCAAACGGGGCAAATGTTAAAAAAAGGAATTGATACTATTATTGTTGGTAAGCCAAATGTTGGTAAATCCAGCTTACTGAATGCACTTCTTGAAGAAGATAAAGCCATTGTTACAGATATTGCCGGGACCACAAGAGATTTGGTTGAAGGTCAAATCCATATTGGTAGCGTTCAATTAAATCTAATTGATACAGCGGGCATTCGTGAATCAAATGATAAGATCGAGCAAATTGGTATTGAAAAGAGTCAAGAAAAATTAAAAGATGCCAAATTGGTTCTTTTAGTCTTTGATGGTTCTAAAGAGTTGGATGAAGAAGACAAACAATTATTAGAACTGACAAAAGATAAAATGCGCTTAATTATCTATAATAAATTAGATAAGGCAGAGGCAAATAAAGATGGCATTTGGATTTCAGCTTCCAATAAAGAAATTCAGCCATTGATTGATGCCTTAGAAAATCTGTATCAAAATGATTTATTAAAAGAAGATCCATTACTTTCAAATGAGCGTCAAATTGGTTTATTGAATCTAGCCAAAGAAGATATGTTAAGAGCTAAGGAAGCTATGGATATGATGGTAGAGCCTGACTTGATAGAAATTGATATTCAGGCAGCTCATGATCACTTGAAAGAAATCTTAGGCGAAGTTCATAGAGAAGATTTATTGGACACTTTATTCTCTAAATTCTGTTTAGGTAAATAGTAAGTAAAATGCGATGATTAACCAATCATCGCATATTTTTTATCTACTTTATTTAATACAATACAACCATCTTCAGTAACTAAGACTAGATCTTCTACACGAACACCCATTTTATTTGGCAAATAAATGCCTGGCTCAATTGAGAAAATCATGCCTGGTTTTACAGTTTCCGTATTTGTAGAACTTACATCTCCAAATTCATGATCGGTTTGACCAATAAAATGTCCAAGGCGGTGTGTAAAGTATTCGCCATAGCCAAAACTTGAAATATAATTACGTGCTGTTAAATCAATATCACATAGACGAACGCCTGGACGAATGATTTTTTCCGCTTTTTCATTGGCAACACGAACAATATCATGAATCTTTTTATATTCATCACTTGCTTCTTTACAGAAATAAGTACGTGTCATATCGGAACAATAACAATCTTTTCTTCCACCAATATCAATCACAATACTATCTCCGGCTTTTAAAACAGAATCATCTGGCATGTGGTGAGGATCGGCACCATTAGCTCCAAATGAACAAATTGGTGGAAAAGAAACATTTTGACATCCCAATAACTTATATTGTTCAAGTATAAAAGCTTCCACTTGTTTTTCAGTCATACCTTCTGAAATGAAATCTCTTGTACGTTCCATCACCACATCGTTGATCTGTGAATTTTCAATCATGCATTCAATTTCTTTTTCATCTTTAATAGCACGAGTAGCATCCACATATTTAGAGCCTAATACTACTTTTAATCCTTCACACTTTTCCATTAACGGAATCAAGAAGCGTGCTGTCCATTCTTTATCAATGCCAAGTGTTTCTTTAGAATCAATCACACTTGCCAACATTGAAATCGAATCATCTGTATCACTGTACCAAATTTCTTCGCAATCCTTTTGTTCAACTGTAAATAATGTATTTAAAAATAATACTTTTCTTCCTTCATCATTCAAATATAGCGCAAACATTCTTTCCCCTGGACCTACATCCACACCGGTTAAATAATAGATGCTGCATGGTTCACTCACTAAGATTTGTTTAAGCCCATCTGTTTTCATTTTTTCAATCACTTGATTGACTCTTTTTTGAAACATAATTTTCCTCCTAGAAATTCAAAGTAAATTCTGTACCTTGTTTTTCATCACTCGTCACACTTAATTTAATTTTATGACTTTGTGCAATCTGACTTGCGATCGATAGACCTAAACCAGCTCCACCTTGATATTTTCTTGATTTATCAACACGATAGAAGCGTTCAAATACATGTTTTAAATCTTCAGGCGGAATATAACTATCCGTATTACGAATCGTAAGAACGGGTTTATTTTGTATCTTTGCCAACTTAAAATATATCTTTCCACCCTTAGGTGTATATTTGATCGCATTGTCCAAGAAAATCAAAATCAATTGTTTTAATTGTGACTCATTTCCATGTACCTCTATATTCTCTTCCACTTCATCGATTAAATCAATACCTTTTTCAAACGCAATCGATTCAAATGGTAAAACACAATGAAAACATATATCACTCAAAGAACAATTCTGCATCGAAATTTCAATTCGATTCGCATCATTTTTGGCAAGAAACAACATATTTTCTACAAGCTTACGCATTCGATTTGCTTCACTTTGAATGGATTCTATCCATTTTTTCTGTGAAGAAATAGATTCTGTAGAATGATTTAATAACACATCACTATCGGCTAAAATAACGGTTAATGGCGTTTTTAATTCGTGACTGGCATCGGCGACAAACTGTTTTTGTTTATCCCATGCTTGCTCAACTGGTTTTAGCGCCCATTTGCTTAAAATACAACTTAATATAAAGAATACAAGTAATACACTCGATCCAATTTGTACAGATATAATCAACATTCTTTGAAAAGAGGACTGCACATTCGATATATCCACAAAGGCTACGGCATAACCAGAAGGAATAAGGGTATCCTCATTCACTTGATAGTTCGTAATCTTTTCTTTTTTATACGCAAACCCAAGTTTTTTTAGTACGCCCACATCCTCTTTATGTTCTACACTTTCAATCAAACTTTGTGCATCTTCTGCATATATATTCCATACTGTACGACTTGTGATCATATATTCATAATCAGAATCTGTATAGATCACAAAGGAATTTCCATTAAAATTACGACTATTTCCAAATGAAATCGAAAAATCTTTATCTTTTAACCGCAAAGCCATTTCCAAACTTCGTTCGACATCCTTTTTATCGTGGACATAATTTGAGCAGCAAACTATGCCAAATACAGATAGTAGAATGACACTGACAAAGGACATTAAAATCAAAATGAATTTTGTCTGTAATTTTTTAAGCATCGCATACCTCAAGTCGATATCCAACTTTTCGAATCACTTTGATTGAAACTTGACTCTTTAAAAACTTCAATTTCTTTCTTAAGAATGAAATATATACTTCGACATTATTATCCATCGCATCACTTTCACTTCCCCACACCGATACAATCAAATCATCTTTAGAGGTAATCATTTCTGGATGCGACATTAATTGTTTCATTATTTCAAACTCTTTGTATCCCAAATGAATATGTTGACTCGCACAATACAACTCGCAAGTATCAAGTTGTAAAGAAAGATCCTCATACTTTAATTCATGAACGATAACTTCCCCTTTTCGTCTTGTCAGTGCATTGATGCGAGCTACAAGTTCAGCAGCTGAAAATGGCTTTGTCATATAGTCGTCTGCACCTACATTCAAGCCTTTGACTTTATCTGGAATTTCATCTAATGCCGACAATAAAAGTGTAGGAGTCTCAATCTTATTTGCACGCATCTTTTGTACAATTTCAAAACCATTCATACCCGGAAGCATGATATCTAAAATAGCTACATCATAATATCCGCTTAGGGCAAGGTCTAAACCTTCTTGACCATCATAGGCCATCGTAACTTGCCATTTTTGTTCTTCTAATATTTGTGCAATCGCATACGCAATATTTTTTTCATCATCCACAACTAATATATTCATATTGCCACACCCTTTCTTCTTTTTTATATATTAACACACAGTTCTATATTTTCTTCATCAAATTTTATATATGCTTTCGAATCTAACGCTTTTAATTTTCTATTTACATAAGATACATAAAGTGAAACAGTTTTTACATCTACATCCACCTTATTTTGCCATACTTTTTCAATCACAAGCCATACAGGTACTCGATTTAATTCACTTCGAATCAACAAAGAAAGAATACTACATTCATATTTAGACAATTGATATTTTATATTCTTACAAGAAAGCGTCTCTTCTTTCTTATTCAGTAGAATATCCTGAAATTGTAAATAAGAATCATCCACTATATTTTCTTTTAACATCACTTTGATTCGAGCAATCAATTCCTTTGTTGAAAAGGGTTTGGATAAATAATCATTGGCTCCTAAATCAAAACCTTGAACCTTATCATCTACTTCATTTAATGCACTTAAAAGTAATATAGGAATATCTATTTTCTTCTTTCGTATAATAGACAATACTTCATACCCATTCTTTTCTGGCATCATTATATCTAAAATCAATCCATCATAGATTTCTTGAGAAATCAAACGAATGGCACTCTTTCCATCAAAACACACATCGCAATTATAGCCCGCATCTTCTAAAACCGCTTTTAATGCATAAGCCAAATTTTCTTCATCATCCGCAATCAATAATCGCATATTAACCCTCAATTCTATCTTTAATTGTCTGAAATGATAAGTCTAAAGAAGCAATTTCATCGGCACATCGTTTTAACTCACTACGAATCAATTTTTCATCTTCAATATCTTTCTTATAATGAATTTGATGTTCTAGATTTGCCCAAAAATCAAGTGCAATCGTTCGCACCTGAATTTCAACTAAACATCCATCTACTTTAATAATCACATGTAGACTTCGATATCCACTTGGTTTGGGATGTCTTAAATAATCTCTTACTTGCACCACTTCAAAACTAGAATTGATCCAATCTTTTACTTCATAGATTTCATCCACAAACGAACAAATGATGCGAACACCAATAATGTCATGAAGTAACGCATAGTCATTGCCAATCTTTTTTAAAACACTTTCCGGCGATTTGATCCTAGAAGTCGTATATTGTATACAAGCTAATGAACTCGAATGAATGGTATTTAAAACATGATCTAGTACATTTTTAAACTTATCATAATCTGTTCCATAAAATTCTTTATATGTCATAACATAAATATACTAAACAACACTTAAAATTGGCTTAAAAAAAGTTAGAGATTGCTCTCTAACTAAAATAATATCCTTTATAATCATAATAATAGATTCGATAAATAAATCGATCATTTTTCTTTATACTGAACTGTTGTTCAAGATTTCCATCCATATCATAAATGGATAATAGTCCTGCAATTCCTGAATCTATGACAATGTGCTCCCCTAGATTTTGTGCACTGGATACATAGGCACTAAATGGAACTTCAAACGAATTGACTAATGTATATGTACCTTCATTTTCATCCACTAAATATTGATAATAATACGATGTTGTGCCTTCTGTAATACTTGTTTGAATCCCTTCATTTACCGTCCAATCATAGTCTTATCTTGTCTTCGAATAACCAAAGTTGTTGTCAAACATGTATAGATAATACTGACCAGATTCAAGCGAATTATCTTCCATATAGGTTACAGTATGTTGTCCTCCACTAGTCAAGAAGTCGCCTACTTTTGTATATAAATATTCTGTATAATCCGTATCTTTCCAGAAATCTTCATTTCCAATAATATAATCAATACTTGGATTTGTGCTTACATCGTTGATTTTAATGATTGAACTTGTTTCTCGAGAAGAAAGAATAACACTATCATCATTTAAATATTGAAGTGTATTGATATACATCCAATCCCATTTTGAGCCTTCCTTATGGTCTGTACTCTCTTTGTAGCTTTTAAACAAATCTTCTAAATCTAATAATTCACTTACTTCTTCAGTTTCTACATCCAATTTAATAATGCAGTCTTCCACACTATTCTTTTCTTCATTTGTAGCTAATAAAATCAAATTTCCATCCTGATCAAATTGATAATCATGATGAACTATATAGTTTCCTAAATCATAGATGTGTTCAATCCTGCCTAAATGATTAATAGCTGCCATTCGATGTGTTGATACACTCATATATAATGTTTGATTTTGCATCAACATACGATGAGAACGATATCCAATAATTGGAATTTCCCCACGCAAAATGCCATTTGTATCATACATATAGACAAAATCTTGATCATCAGCATCATTTCCTAATAGAGTATATAAACCATTGCCTAAATCTTGTTTAGAACCAGACACTTGTTTAAGTTGAATATCTTCATCACCTAAAAGTGATCCCATTGTATAATTTGTACTTATGCTTTGACTTGTACCATCCTTATAAGTAGCTGTAATTGTGATTGTATTTGTACAATCAGGAATCAAGCCAATCAATTGAAACTCATGTTCTTTTTGATATTCTTTTGCCTGATAAGCTGTAGCTGTAAAATCCGCATAATCAGCACAACTCACTGTATATGTAATTTTAGCCGCTTTGTATGTATTAAAATAAACATACATCGATTGTGTATTGGTTGAAAATGGATTGTATTTCATAAACATATTTTGAAGTGTATAGTTTCCATTTCCTTTTTCATTTTCTAAATCTGATAATACCTGCTCTTGAAACTGAGTCGTATAGATTTTATTGACTGTAACTTTTGATTGATTGTCTTTATAGATTCCATATCCAATCGTAAGGCCTATAATCAATACAAATATCAATATGTTTCCGAGTCTTTTCTTCATAACAAATTCACCTCAGAAACATTGTATTATGTTTTCCTTAAGAATTCCTTAAGTTTTCTTAAGAATTTAAAAATTGTCAAAAAAAAGAAATAGGCATGATTATTCTAAGGGCATGAAAAGTATAATCACCTATTTCGTTAACGAGTATACATATTAAAACTTAAATAAACCTTAAAGATATTCAATGCTATAATTGGGATGGTGGTGAAATTATGAAGCTATTATTTAAGCAACGATTCTTTTCCTGGTTTGACAGTTATGATATATACAACGAAGATGGTCAGGTCATATATCAAGTTGAAGGAAAACTTTCTTGGGGACATAAACTCGTCATTTATGATCAAAATGGAAATGAAGTGGGTACTGTATTAGAAAAAGTGATAACTCTTCTTCCTAAATTTGAAATATATAAAAATAATGAATATATTGGATGTCTATCGAAAGAATTATCTTTCTTTACTCCACATTACAACATTGACTATAACGGATGGCATATTGATGGAACTCTTACTGAATGGAATTATACAATTGTGGATGAAAGCTATGATACTGTAGCGATTATTCGTAAAGAAATATTTAATTTCACAGATACTTATGTCATTGATGTTAAAGATCCAGAAAATGCATTGGATGCACTTATGTTTGTCTTGGCTATTGATGCAGAAAAGTGTACTCGTAACAAGCGACAAAATTTTTAGCACTCAGCTATTGACTGTGCCAAACGTTTGTATTATGATATTAGCAGTTAAAAGATATAAGTGCTAAGGAGGATTCAATATGCGCTATTACCCTAATTATTTTGATGACTTTTTCAATGATACTAAAAAACAAGATACAAATACTGTATTAAGAACAGACATTTATGAAAAGGATGGATATTATCAAATCTGCATGGAGGTTTGCGGTATTCAAAAAGAAAATATTCAAATTGAACTAAAAGATGGCTACTTAAAGATCACAGCTACTCGTAATATCAACAAAGAAGATACGCGTGTGCTTCGTCAAGAAAGATTTACTGGAACTTATTCTCGTTCTTTCTATATTGGTGAAGGCTACAAACAAGAGGATATCAAAGCTCGTTTTAACAATGGTGAATTATTTATCTTATTGCCTACAAAGCCTGTAAAGCATGAAGAAGAAACAAGATATATCAATATTCAATAGTGAGAGACTTGCGTCTCTCATTTTTTGAATTATACTATTTTTAATCAAGTGGAGGTATAAACGATGAGTGTATTAGATGAAAATGTCGCAATCTTCAAATATTTTGAAGAAATCTCAAAAATTCCTCATGGATCTTTTCATGAAGAAAAAATCGCAGACTATGTAGAAAACTTTGCGAAGGAACATAATTTTAAATATGTTCGTGATGACATGAATAATGTGATTATTTATAAAGATGCTACACCAGGCTACAAAGAGCACGATACAGTAATGTTACAAGCGCATATGGACATGGTATGTGAAAAAAACAAGGATGTCGACTTTGACTTTGAAACCGATGCTTTAAATTTATATGTTGAAGATGGATGGTTAAAAGCGAAAGGAACAACATTAGGTGCCGATGATGGATTTGGAGTGAGCTACATGTTGGCCATTCTTAGTGATGATACTCTAAAACATCCAAATCTAGAATGTGTATTTACTGTACAAGAAGAAGTAGGTCTATTAGGATCTATCCATTTAAAGAAAGAATACTTCCAAGCCAAGAAAATGATTGGTTTAGATGGTGGTGGTGAAATTAGTACTTGTACCACAACAAGTGGTGGTCGCTATGCCTATGTCGATAAAATATGCACGTTTGAAGAAGTAAATAAACCAACCTATAAACTTATTGTCAAAGGATTAGATGGAGGCCATTCAGGTGCTTGCATTGATCAAGAAAAGGGTAACTCCATTAAAATCTTATTTCGAGTTCTACAAACATTAAAAGATATTCAAATTGTATCCGTAAATGGTGGTCTAAAAGAAAATGCGATTCCTAGAGAAGCAGAAGCAACTTTCGTTTCAGATATTAAACCAAATATTGATTCTATCGTAAAAGATTTAAAAACAGAATTTGAATTTAGTGATAGTAAACTCGACATTCAATTCAAAGAAACAGAAAAAGCTACTAAAGCCTTTACTTCAAAAGATACAAATGAATTAATTACACTATACTATTTATTACCAAATGGTTTGCAGCATAAATCGATGGCCATTAAAGGATTGACTCTAGCTTCCCTTAACTTAGGTAAATTAAGAACAGAAGACAATGTTGTGAAATGTGCTTTCTGCATTCGTTCCCCATTAGAATCCATGAAGGATGAATTAGGAAATAAAATCAAAATGATTGCACAATTATGTCATGCATTTGAACATGAAGATACAAACTTTTGTGGATGGAACTATGAAGCTAACAGTCCATTAAGAGATACATTAAAAGAAATCTTAAAAAGACAAGGTGTAGAAATGGAAACAGAAGCATCCCACGGCGGTATGGAAACCGGTATTCTAAAAGGATTGATTCCAGATTTAGATATCATCACATACGGTCCAATTGCCGAAGGTTGTCATACGCCAGAAGAAAAATTAAACCTAGAATCTTTTAAAAAAGCCTATAAAAACTTATGCGATTTGATTGCAGAATTGTAAGAGAAGTCTATACTTCTCTTTTATTTTGTGCTATAATACTTAAGCACATGGCGCGTTCGGCAAGCGGTTAAGCCACAGCCCTCTCAAGGCTGTATCACGGGTTCGAATCCCGTACGCGCTACCATTTAACAATTACTCCTTTACATAAAGGAGTTTTTTATTTTTTACTTTGAAAATATATCTTTTATATACGAATGTTGTAATATTTTAAGATTAGAAAGGACAAATAAATTCATAATGTTAGTAAAATTAGGGATATTTTTTATTGCGATTGGAATCGCCAAATTTATTTACGCCATGTATTTAAAACATAAACAAAATTAAGTCTAGTAATAGACTTTTTTATTTTAGCCAAAATAAAAAGTACATCCTAAGATGCACTTTCTTCAATCTTGCGTTTTTCTAGATACTTGATTTTTTCATCATGGACCCATTCCATAATGACACGATAATTAGTCATTAAGAAATCTCTCCATTCTGGTTGAACAATAACTCTTCTTTTAAGACCCCTGTCATTTTCAATGATATATGGAAGTCTATATTTTTCATTATAATCTTTAATTGTTTCTATAATGTCCTTAGGCCGATTCCAAATTGGATCATTACCACCTACATCCACCAAAAAGCTCGATAATAAACGATATGGTGTCTGCATAATCAATAGTTTCTTATATTCCTTTAAATCTTCATCATGTTGTTTCACACAAATTATGATTTCTTGTTTCGAACAATTTTCAGGCAAATACTTTTGAATGCTTAAAATCGCATTTTCCAATGCGTTTGTACGCTTTTGATGAATCAACGGACCCAAGTGATACCCTTTTTCTACCACATCCTCATAGGCTAAAGAAATCATTTCATCTAAGATTTCATCAAATTCAATTGTATCCTTATAAATCATTAAATTTAATATGGCCTCTAACCAATAAAAGGAATAAGAAGAACTCGTAAACTCTAAAATCTTCTCAAAATAATCCAATCGTAGTTCAAAACTATATAAATCTAAGAATTGTAATCGCTCGATGTCTAACATACCCTTATTTTATCAGTTCTGTGTACTTTTTAGAAGATGCTTTACACTTTTCTACAGGATATTTCTTCTTATTTTGTTCTAATTTCATCAACAAAATCTCTTCCATATCCACACCTAGTTTGTTGGCCATCAAAATACAATAATTCATCACATCTGCCAGTTCTTCACAAACATGTTGCTTATCATATTCATTATTCCATTGAAAACATTCCAACAACTCTCCTGCCTCAATACTAATCGATTTAGCTAAATTTTCTGGATTATGAAATTGATTCCAATCTCTTTCCTCATTAAACTTTAAGATTTCTTCAACTGCCCTTTTCATCTTAATCCTCCATCATTCGATATTTCTTTGGTGATTTTAAATACCTGAATAAAATGCGTCACTTTATTAAATCCAACACTTCAGATATTTCCGTTACATTTAACATCTTATTGAAACAACGATTGCATTGCGCAATACTCATAGTTCCTGCATCCGCAATATCTTTTAAAGATAAGTCATCCGCATCATGCGTATGAATATATATAAGCATCACTTTTCCAATACTTCAATATCTACAATATCATCTATTTGTATTTGAATATTCTCTTTAAAGCACAAAATCTTATTTAATTCATCCAACCGCTTAAAAGATAAAACACTCTCCATGTACTGACCACCACTTTTTGTCTTATCCTTTTCAAAATAAGTGATTCTACATTTCGATTTTAAATTCATCAATTCAATGATTTTTTCATTGATTCTAAGCTTTTCTTCATTCGATAAAATGCGTTTTGTCTGAGTTATTCTTTGTTGTTCCAATATCGCCTCTTTATGACCTGTTAAAGCTGCAAAAGGTGCAAATTGAGCGGCACGATCTAACATCGACATCTTTGGATATTTACTTTTAGGACGATTCATTGTATACCATCTTTCATCCATTATGCCTTATGCCCTCCAATCTGCTCATTTCTTTCTTTTGCCTTAGCTCCCTTTTCAAAATCCGTTCCCTTTAAAATTGAATTTTTGCCATACTTATTCTTTATTTTTAAAGTCACCTTTTGAAGATCATTTTCCTTCTTCAATTCTTCTTCATCCACATTTGAAAATAAATCCATCTGTTCAAAGCCACGATTCTTTTCATCAACCACTTCAATAGCTGCCACATTGATTCTTCGCACCAATAAACTAGAATCCACATACCGATCATATACATCCAATATATTTTGAATTAGAATTGAATTCGCATTTGTCTTTTGAGGTAAATGAACAATTTTATTTAAGCTTTTCGGCAAAACACGTCCATAAAAATCAACCATTGTTTCACCTGTATATGCTTCACTTGTTTCATAACCAATTGTAAGAACCACTTTATTTGTCACCAAATGCTTATCCACCAAACTTAAAGCTAAAGATTCCACCATTTCCTTTACTAAAATCTTAGCCTTTTCTTTCTCATATCCACAAGATAAGACCTGACCCGAACCAATACTATTCTTTTCCGGTTTATACGCCTTAATATCTTCCATTGTACAAGGCTCATATCCCCAGGCATGATCAATCAATAGTTCGGCATTTACACCAAATGTTTTAAACAAAACATCCTCATGTTCTAAGCTAAAGGCACAAAGCTTACCCATTGTATCAATACCTAGTTTATGCAATCTTTTCTCATACCCTTTTCCAACACGCCAAAAATCGGTCAAAGGCTTATGATTCCACAACAATTTACGATACCTATACTCATTTAAAGCCGCAACACGAACCCCATTTTCATCTGGATCTTTATGTTTGGCCACAATATCCATTGCCACCTTGGCAAGATATAAATTCGTACCAATACCTGCCGTAGCCGTGATGCCAGTTGTTTCATAAATATCTAAAATCATTTTCATTGCGAATTCTTTGGGTGTTAATTGATACGTATTTAAATATGGCGTTGCATCAATAAACACTTCATCAATAGAATATACATGAATATCTTGGCTTGATACATACTTCAAATAAATATTATAAATTTGTGTACTGATATCCAAATAGTATTTCATTCTTGGAGGTGCAATTAAAAAATCGACTTCAAATCTAGGATTCTTCTTTAAAATTTCATCATCACTCGATTTACCATCAAAACGTAAAAACCCCTTTTTCCTTTTGGCATTCACGTCTCTTACCTTTTGATTCACCTCAAACAAACGACACCTTCCACCAATTCCATACTGCTTTAAAGAAGGCGATACAGCCAAACATATTGTCTTCTCTGTTCTAGAAGCATCCGCAACAACTAAATTTGTAGTTAAAGGATCCAATCCTCTAGAAACACATTCACAAGAAGCATAGAAAGACTTTAAATCGATAGCTAAATAAATCTTAGACTTCATGAACGCGTAATCTTTTTAAGAAGACCATTTAATTCATCTAAACCAGAAGTCACTTCATTCAATTGACCTCTTAACGTAGGAATCATTTGTTTCAACTCTTCTTTTGCAGCTTTTTTTGCTTTTTTCTTCTGATATTTCTTCACCATATTTATTATATTCATATTTAAAACTCCAATCGCATTTGATACCAAACTACACCACCATGAACACTTGAGGATACACCCTCATTTTTAAATCCAAACTGACTATAGTAAGGCACCAATCTATCTTTACAAGTTAACACTAACCCTTTTCGTTTTTCTTGTCTAGCCAAATCAATCATCGCATTCATAATCTTAGTGGCATAACCCTGTCTTTGATAGCTAGGAAGAGTATTTAATCCAAATATCATTTGCCAGTCACCATCTTCATCATGCATCGAGGTATCACTATACATTTCATCCGTTAAATCTCTTTGGTTTGTACAAAAGCCATCGATAAAACTAATCAATTGGTTTTTTTCGAACAATAAAAGAAAATGATTCGCATATACATTTAATCTTTCTTGAATCTCTTTTGAAGTCGCTGCTTCATTGGGCAAAAAACAAGTCGCTTCTACCTTAGATAATATTTCTGCATCTTCAATCGTTCCTTTTCGAATCATGAAATCACCTCGCAGGTATTATACCAAAAAAGAAGTGATTACTCACTTCTTAACGCCTCTACAGGATCTTTTTTACTTGCAATCTTGGATGGAATCAATCCTGCAAGAATAGTTAATACTAAATCAACGAAAATCAAGAATACAGCTCCATTGACAGGTAATTTGGCAATATGCGAAACACCAGTCATATTCTTTACGACCACACTAATTGGAACATTCAATACAAGTGTAATTAATATGCCTAATACACCACTGATCAATCCAATAAGGAATGTTTCTGCATTAAATACACGCGTAATATCTTTCTTACTAGCACCAATGGAGCGTAAGATACCAATCTCTTTTGTACGTTCTAATACCGAAATATACGTAATGATACCAATCATGATGCTTGATACAATGAGGGATACAGATACAAAGGCAATCAAAACATAACTAATGATATTCACAACACTTGTTACTGAACTTAACATCGTACCAATAAAATCATTATATGTGATCACATTGCTCTTTGTCTGTTTCTTATTATAAGAAGTAATCAAATCACTCAGCTTTTCTTTTCCATCAAAACTTGATGCATATAAAGAAATCTTTGTCGGATTTGAGTAATCTACAACACCAAGTTTAGTCAAATTTGAATCATATGTCGCATTGATATTCTCATTATATGTATTCATGTAATTCATCAATTCTTCTTGCGACATACTTGAAAGCTGCATCATCTGCTCATTTGTAAGATTTGACATGCTCATCTTTTGACCTGAAGCAAATTCGGCCTGTGTAAAAATATTGATATTTGGATTTGATTTTTGTTCTTTTACAATTTGAGAATTCTCCGTCTTAGAAGTTACATACTCTTCCATAGCCTTTGTATAATACACACCACCCATTGTTGGTTGTGAAACCGTGGATTCACTTGGCTTAATAATTCCAACCACCTTAATTTCAGGACTCTTCGAAACAACATCCTGCATATACGATTCATTTTCACTTTGGTTGATCCATAAACCATTTACCTTTTGATATAAATCGCTATTTAGAACCAATCTAAACTTCAAATTTAAGATATCATCCACACTATACGATTCTAGGTTTGTCTTTGAAATTTTGTCCGTCTCTCCATTTAAAATCTTTTGATAATTCTTAACCAATTCATCCTGATCTAACAATCCCAAAGAATACAGTGCATAATCGGTAATCTCATTATTTTCATCGACCTCTAAAACCACCTCATTATAGTTTGTTGGCCACTTACCTTCGACAAGCTGATATTCATCATCTCGAAGTTTTTTCGATTCGGGTAAAGAAAGCCATACTTGATCATTGGTCATAGCACTTGAATCCATGAATTGCGATTGAATCGACATCATATCTGACATTCCTAGTTTATCCAACAACCCATTTGGCGATACCTGCACTAAACCAGAATCTGTATTTTCATTATAAACTTGTAAATTTAAATTATAATCATACTCAATTGCCTTCGCCGTCTTTCTAAATTCTTTTCCCTTATTACTTTCAATATACGATTTAAAAGCCGATAGATTATTCTTCTTTGAACTCGATAAAGATTCTAATACATCCTCTACATAAGGACGAGAATAGATTTTAGAATCCTTATGTTCTTCTGTCTTTTTCTTCATGCCCATCATCGTTGTCATTAATGTAGACATATCACTTGAACTCGATTGAATCTCAATCGGATAACTGGCCATTGTATCATTTTCCATTTGATCAATATAAGACTGCATACCATGCGATAATGACATGATCAAAGCAATTCCAATAATACCAATGCTTCCGGCAAAAGAAGTTAAAAAAGTACGTGCCTTTTTTGTCATTAAATTATTTAAACTTAATGAACAAGCCATTTTAAAAGACATGCCAGGCCTTTTTAATACACTCGTATCCACATTCATTTCTTGTTCATTAAAAGGATTGGAATCTGATACTAAAGAACCATCCTTTAAGCGAATAATTCGACTCGAATATTCATCTGCCAATTGCGGATTATGAGTAACCATAATGACAAGCTTATCTTTAGAGATTTCCTTTAAGATCTCCATAATTTGCACACCTGTTGCACTATCCAAAGCACCGGTTGGCTCATCGGCCAAAATAATATCTGGATTATTGACAATAGCACGGGCAATGGCCACTCGCTGCATTTGTCCACCCGACATCTGGGTTGGCTTTTTATGAATTTGATCCGAAAGTCCAACCTTATTTAAAGCATCTATTGCTCTTTTTCTTCTCTCTTCCTTATTCACGCCTGTCAGTGTTAAAGCCAATTCTACATTACTTAAAACACTTTGATGCATGATCAGATTATAAGATTGAAACACAAAACCAACCTGATGATTACGATATGTATCCCAGTCTTTATCACTATAATCCTTTGTACTTTTTCCATTGATAATTAAATCACCAGAAGTATAATGATCTAAACCACCAATAATATTTAGAAATGTAGTCTTACCACATCCACTCTGTCCAAGTATCGAAACAAATTCATGTTCACGAAAAGAAAGTGATACACCTTTTAATGCATGTACAATTTCATCTCCTGAAACATAATCTTTCATAATATTTTTACATTGAAGCATAAATAGCCCTCCATTTGAGTTAATTATAAAAAATTATCTCTTGATTTTTCAATCGACTGATTTTAACATATTGTTACGAAAGCAACAGGTGTTGATTATGAATAGAAAAATACAAATAACAAAAAGATGTATCCGAGAAGCTTTATTTGAATGCTTAAAAGAAAAAGACATCAATAAGATTACCATTTCTAGCTTATGTGAAAAGGCCGATATCAATCGTTCAACCTTCTATAAGTATTATGGCAGTCAATATGATGTCATTAAAGAAATGGAGCAAGAAGTCATACAATTGATCAATAAACAATTAAATGATCAGCCAAAAGAAACTTCTTTTATTCAATTACTCCAATTTTTAAAATCCAATAAAGAAACCATCAAAATCTTTTTTGAATGCAATGTCGACAATGAATTTCCTAAACAAGTTCTAGCACTCGATTCCATCAACAATCAGCTTGAACAAGTCTCTCAAAACGATCCATACATCAAAAATTACATCCTTTTTGGATCTTTGGCAACCATTCAACAATGGATTGATGCAGGATGTATTGAATCTTGTGAAGAAATTGCGAATATCATCAACAGTATTGTAGATAAATTAGTACGTTAATCAAGAATTCGCTTATTGTATACACGGATTGAAATCCTCATAGAAAGAAAATATAGAATAAAACTTGTAATCAATAAACCCACACTAAACATAATAGGATCTAATGTATTCAATACAGATTCAATCGATTGAAAGAATTTAGGAATGAATTGATTTAAGAAAGCAAATAAGAAGGTACATCCAAACACAACCACAAACAATACAATTCTTCCTTTTTCGTTGCCTTCCTTTAATTGAAATGGCAAAGATAAAGCTAACAACAACAAAGCGGTTGATAAGATTATAAGTGTTTCCATGAAGCCACTTTTACTAAAACAACCTAATATTGTGACAAGCACAAAACCAATTCCCGTAATAATCAAAGAAAACAAATATTTTTCTTTCACATAATCCGATTTCGAAATAGGTAACGTAAACAAAGTCTTTAAGCCGTGATTGGCTTCATCATACGAAATTGTAGATAAGCTTAATATCGCAAGAACCATCAAGATATAACCTGTCGCAAATGAAATATCATTTATCCCACCAATGATTCCAATGAACAACATAAACAATATGACTTTCTTACTTTTTATCATCAACAACAAATCTTTAATTAACAACCCCTTCATACAGTTTCCCCCTTGATCATATATTCCATCAAATCATCAATATGTGCTTTTTCAATGATTAGATTTGGATAGTTTTCTACATAGAATTGTCTTTCATTTGTAAGATAAGTCGAACCTATCTTTTTTAATGCATAGCTTAAATCCACAGTTTCATCAACACCCTTTAATAGTGCATAAGATTCTAAATCTTGTTCACAAAGAATAATCTTTCCTTTTTCAATGAAATAGAATTCATCACACAAACCCTCCAAATCACTTGAGATATGTGAACTAATTAGTATAGAAGCCTCTTCATTTTGTTCCATATAATCACGCAACAAATCTAATACTTCATTTCGTGCAATCACATCTAAACCACTCGTTGGTTCATCCAACAATAATATTTTCGCATGAAGACTTGTCGCAATAATGATCTTCAATTTTGAAAGCATACCTGTAGAATATTCTTTTAATGGTTTCTTTGGATCCAATTCAAATCGAGAAATCATAGAATCAAAATAATCACAATCAAAATGTTTATAGGAATACATTAGAATCTTTTTAATTTCAAGAACATTTAAAACCAAACTAAAACTCGAATCATTCCATACAACACCAATTTCTTCTTTATTCACTTGATTTGTATGTTTATCATCATCTTCAATTAAGCCAAGATACAATTTAAATAGAGTGGTCTTGCCAGAACCATTTCTACCAATCAAAGCCGTTATTGTTCCTGGCTTTAATTCAAGTTTACAATCCAATTTAAAATCATTATATGTCTTTACAAATCGCATGTTCATTCCTCCATCAAGATATCAAATAAATCTCTAATTTCATCCTTTGACAAATCATAAGATTTCGCTTTATCAAGTATCTTCTCTAAATCCTTTTGGATTTCAACTACACGCTGCTCATGTACCAAGCCAGGATTTACCCCCAACACAAACGAACCCTTACCTTGAACCGTTCTACATAAACCATCCGCTTCTAAAATGTCATATGCTTTTTTAACAGTTAAAGCCGATATTTTTAAATCTTTTGATAGACCACGAACACTCGGTAAAGCATCTCCTTCTTTTAACTTACCATCCACAATATTTTGTTTCACTTGATTCACAATCTGTTCATAAATAGGAATCATTGAACTATTATTGATAATAATCATTGTATCACCTTCTATATAACAGTGTATAACAGTATATATCACTTGTAAAGAAAAAAATTAGGATAAAACTATCCTAATTCAAATGTCATCGTTAAACTATAACGCGCATATAGAAACTAAGCCGTGCATTTAGCAAATTCTGCCCGCAGGTCGATGTTAAACTAAGCCGTGCATTTAGCGAGACAGAACACAAACCGTTAAAGTAAGAACGGGTAATACTCACTTGAAACGGTGAAACTAAAAACGGGTAACGTAGTCTAGAATTAGACTACAAAGACTCCTTCTCGTGTTTGTTTAGAGTATTCTCTGAATAAGTATAAAAAAACAAAGAAACATTAAGTATCTTTGTTCTTAGGCGTTCGAGATGTAATCACAGATATTCGTAGATGCAGGTGCTTTCGATGAAGGACTTCTCTTTTTACAACTTGGACAAACCATCCTCACGGAAACCTCCAAAACACTCCCAATAGTTAAATAGAAGACATAAAAAAAGCGGGTAAATTGATGAGGTTTACCCGTTACTAGTTTTGTCTATACATCGACAAACTGAAAGTTTAGCGTGCTTTTTCTTTCACCATAAACCCTAACAAAAATCCCACAACAAATCCCATGAAATGAAATATTAATGTAGGCACGCCTAACATATTAGATAAAACAAAATAACCCATTAAATAGTAGAATCCTTTTTGCAATTTATATTCGTCCCATAATTCTCTATTTTTTACAAGCCAATTTGCAAGTACACCTATGCAAGCAAATATTGCTGGTGAAGCTCCGTAATGATAGCCACTAGGATATAACACAATAAGTATGATACCAGCAAAAATTAAGCCAATATGATAAACTAGTACAAACCATATTGTTCCAATCTTTTTTTCAAAATACAGGCCTACATACCATAATCCCAAAAGATTTGCTAATAAGTGCCATACGGCAGTCTGCGTATATCCATATGTAATTAGACGAAATAGCTGAAAATCCCTAAAAACAGTTGCATATGATACACTTGTATAATCAACTACCTTACCTCCGCCAGATAAGAACATCCAAAGCAAATTACAATCGGACACAAAAAAATTTGTTATAAAAACTATAACCATAATAACAATTGCTATTTTGCTAAATCTATTATATTTAATGTTATTCTTCATAATATCATTTCCTTGCATTCAATTTCTCCTATTTTCCATCAAACATATAAACTTATATCGTATCTCTCTTACAACTTCCGATTTACATAAATCTGCTTATCAAATTATACGCTGTAACTGCATAGACAAAAATTGCTACACCTACAAATATTATAGCATCTTTCTTTGCCCCTTTATCATAACAATCCTTTGCATTTGTCAAAAGGGTTAATCCCATAAAAACAATCATAATTGGCATTGTAACATCATAGGAGATTATATTCATCAGTCCTAGAGAGGCGGAAATAATAGTTAAAACGGTAAAATATTACTTTCCAAATACGCATACATAGTCCTCCTTTACAAACTTGAAGTTGTCAGCGAAGCACTTGATAGCGAACTCTAATATAGGAGTCATTTAAAACAGTGCACTCAATGAGTTTCAATACGCCCATCTTAGATAGTTCATTTTCTGAAAGAATGGAACTGCCGTCTATTAAAGAAGCGGTTTCTTTGCCGCCGATCAGCACCGGAGCCACAACGACATCAACATAATCAAACAACTTCTCACGAAGGAATAATCCGTTCACCGTTCCGCCGCTTTGAATCGTCAATCTTTCGCATCCATACGACAATTTCAATTCATGAAGTGCCTTTTTCAGCGATAGTTTTTCCTGAAAAATAATATGAAGATTGTTTTCCTTAACGTTATATGCTGGATGATTTCTATTTGATGTAATCAGCATAAATATCTTAGATTTTTTGCAGAAATAGGTTACACCATGCTCGGTCAAATGGCTGTTATCCAACAAGACAAATGAAACGGGTGTCTTATCAGGAAATGGCTTTTGGTTTACACCCATTTTTTCCTGTACACGTCCGGTGTTAAAAGACCAAAGGTCGGTTGTCTGCTCAATCTCATAATACTGAGGCAGGCCCTCTTTCAACCCGCTTATCTTTGGGAAATCCTTATCTACGTCTAAATCATCCGACGCACCAGGGCTTATTTTTCCATCCAAAGACATCAACATAAATAAAGTTGTTATTGGTCTATCCATCATACTCCTCCGCAAATTCAAATTTTCTGTTCCCTATAAAATTAATTTATTGGGATTTACCAAATTGCCAAACAACGATTTATATTTCTGAATAAAGTATATATGAATAATCAGCGAATTGAAACTTCCTGCTAGTAAATTCTTATATTCAATGTGCAATCAGCATACACCCTGTTTGCTCGTCAAGAAACGCAAAAAATCCGTAAGCTTTCTTCCGGGATTAGAAAGTTAACGGATCTTTTTTTATATACAGTGCGATAAACTTGAAGTTTCCGTTGCTTGTCTATTTATATAAAGCCTCTTTTTTTTGCTTCTTCAATCAATATAGGTTGAATTAAAGGATATGTCCAATTTTCAACTAACTTATCTGAAATCAATATCTTCTCAATCTCACTATGTAATTCCTCAAATGAGTTAATGTCTGCAATAAATAACATTCCGAAAGTTTCATCATCAATATTTTCATTTACTCGTGTCTTTCCTTTAACAGAATACACACATATTGGTTCAATTCTAAAATCAACTGCTCCTGTTTCTTCTTGTAATTCTCTTTTAGCTGTTTCTAAAATACTTTCTCCAGGTTCTCTGTGACCTCCTGGTATTTCATAAGTCTCTCTTTCTTTGTGTTTACAGAATACCCACTTGTTATCTGTTTTGGATATTATCACTGCAAACTTCAAAAATTCATCTGCGACATTGTCATAAAATTTTACTTCTACCATTCTATCAATACCTCGTCAAATTCCGATTTGTTGAACTAAGCCGAGTATACCACACGTTCCGACAAAAGAATACTTCTGTACACAAAAATCCCATGTCCGATACCGTATGGTACAGACATGGGATTTTCTTCTGCGTCTTTACGCCGCCGGGCTGGCTGCGCTCTCGGCCTGCGGCTCGGCTTCGGCACCGGCCTCCGCAGAGGCCGCTGCGGAGCTTGCCGGGGCCTCGCCGCCGGTAGCGAGGATGGCATCCTCCACATCGCTGTCCGCCATCGGTGCGGGCTGGCTGGCGGCAGATGCCGCCGTCTGCTCTGGCTTCGTCTCGCTCTCGGTCAGGCCGGTGAGATACCAGCTGCCGCTCTGACGGCTGAAGAGGTAGTCCATATACTTGGTCGGCGTGTCCGAATTTGTGACGAGGATGCTGTCGTCCGCGTTCTGGGTGGGGATGTAGCCCACGGTGACGTGGAGAAGGCCGCCCTTCTTGAACAGTTTGGTGACGGTGGCGCGGTAGCTGCCCACGCCGCCGGTGATGGGGATCTTGTAGCACTGGGTGGCGTCGTCGAACTCGATGGTCATATCCTCCATCTCGAACGTCTTATGGGTCATGCGGAAGCTGGGGCCTACGAGCTTTGCAAGATAGGCGTCCACATCCACCGATGGGATGAGCAGCTGCTCGGTATCGGGGTCGGTGTTGTAGCCCTCGAAGCCGCCCTGCGTCTCCTGAATGCTGTACACGCAGCCCCAGACTGCGGCTTCGCGGAGGGTCAGGTCGTCGATGTTCTCGATGCCGTCGAAGGGCACCGGGTCGAACAGCACAAGGCCCTCCAGCTTATCTTCGTATTCCTGCCGCTGGGCGGTGTCGTCGAACAGCTTTGCCACAGCGCTCACACCTGCGTGCAGCACCGTCAGCGTGCCGATGAGCACCAGCACGGCGATGAGCAGCCCGAGGGCCTGACGGCCGCGGCGGCGGTGGAGCCGGGCGTGTTCTTCCGGGGTCATTTCCATCTTCATATGATTATCGTCTCCTGCGTTATTGCACTTTTCAGATAGAAACAGTATACCACATTCCCGGGCAGGGTGCAAAACCCCGCCGGTGTTATTTTGGTGAAACTGCCTCAGAAGCTGTTTTTATAGCCAGAGTGTGCCAGATGGGCGAAGCTTTTCGCCGGCAGACAAGGCGATTTTCCGCAGCAATCCTTGGCGGATTGCAAGGGAAAACAACGCAGTATGCCAGCGAAAAGACCGCCCAGATGGTGCGCAATGGTTATGAAAACAGCTTCTCAATCCCAGCTTTTCCAGACGTCGGGCTGGTAGCCCACGGTGGCCTGACGGCCATTGCGGACGATGGGGGTACGGAACAGCTGCTGGTTCTCAAAGAGCTTGTCTTCCTTCTGCCAATCCACCAGCGCGTCCAGCAGCGCCAGCGTCTGCTTGTCCTTGGCGTTGGGGTCTACCAGCGCCTGCCAGCCTCCCAGTGCCCGGGACACATTCTCGAACTCGCCCCGGCTCATCTCTTTTTCTTTCAGGTCGATCATCTGGAATTTGATGCCGCGCTCCTTAAAATAGCGCTGCGCCTTTTTGGTATCGAAGCACTTGGTGGTGCCGAAGATCTGGATGTTCATGGTCTTACCCTCCTGTTGATTCTGCTCTATTGTAGCATATCTGCGCCCGAAAGCCTATACCTGCGCGCATATTTTGCCCCCGCCCGGACCAAACTGCTCTCAACACGCTCTGCGTGAACGCATGGGAGGTGCTTTTTATGAAAGCTTTCGTAGACCCTGAACTCTGCATCGGCTGCACCCAGTGCGCCGGGCTTTGCCCCGGCGTGTACCAGATGGAGGGCACGCTGGCCGTCGCCATCCTCGGCGACATCCCGCCCGACGAAGTCCCGCTGGCCGTAGACGCCGCCAACGCCTGCCCCGTGGGGGCGATAAGGGTGGAATAAAGCAGCTATATCAAAGGGACTGCTGGACTAAACCTCTCAGTCTCGCTTCGCTCGACAGCTCCCCTACCGAGGGGAGCCTCTGGC